>Ga0137401_10000529_pt1 | contig 15108 bp, 13 predicted proteins | sample CZOMad1_1_16fung_FD_108286 | JGI IMG/M metagenome (GOLD analysis project Ga0137401, IMG submission 108286) | Vadose zone soil fungal communities from Angelo Coast Range Reserve, California, USA - CZOMad1_1_16fungal (Illumina Assembly) | ecosystem: Environmental > Terrestrial > Soil > Vadose...
ATTAAGCTCGCTGACCGACTGGGTGAAGTCCGCATAGATCGGATCGAGCTGTTGGATGGTCGCAAGGCTGGCCGCGTCGTTCTGTACCACCAGCGCGCCTTCGCTGACCAGCGCCGCGCCAACGATGCCGTCGATCGGGGCGCGGATGGTGGCATAATCGAGATTGAGCTTTGCCCGCGCGACGTCGGCCCTACGGCCGGCCACGTCGGCCTCGGCCTGGCGCATCGCCGCGGTGGCCTTTTCGTTCTCCACTTCGGTAGTCGCGCGCTGGCTGGTCAGCAGCGCAACCCGCCGCGCCTCGAGCCGTCGCCGGATAAGCCGAGCACCTTCTTGCAGGGGATAGAGCCGGTGCTGCACCTCGCGATTGCGGACGGCAGAGGTGCCGACCACCAACGAGCAATCGGCGACCGCATCCGCAATCGTCTGGTACTGCTCCGCATTTTGCAGCAGGCTCGAGGCACCCACCGCCGATCGCGCTTCCCGAAACGCAACCTGGTAGGGGTTCACCACCCGCAAGTGCAGAAAGCCGAAATTACTCATCGCGCGAGCCGCCGCACCGAGGTTGAGCGGGTTTCGCGTGGCCACAAGCACAACCCGCAGACGTTCGGATTTCGAAACAGTCGTCAACCAGCGTATTCTACGATGCTCCGCTGATGCCGGGCAGGGCGGTAGAATACGGGTCGCCTGCATGGCAAGCGCCTTCAAAAGGAGCGGAACCCAAACGAAATGGACTGGGAAGCTCTCTTTCTGACATTACGGCTCGATCTGGTGGTTTGCGGGTTCTTGCTCATCATCGGAGTACCCATCGCCTTTTGGCTGGCATTTTCCCGCTGGCGCTGGAAGTTCCTGGTCGAAGCCGTCGTCGCCCTGCCGCTCGTACTGCCGCCCACCGTCCTGGGCTTCTATTTGTTGATTGTGATGGGACCGCGAAGTCCCGTGGGACGGGTCTACGGTTGGATTTGGGGGCACGGTCTGCCTTTCACCTTCTCCGGCCTCGTGCTCGCATCCATCGTGTACAGCTTGCCGTTCATGGTGCAGCCCGTTGCGGCTGCCTTCGCCGCGGTCGATCCCAAGGTGATTGCGGCTTCGGAGGTGCTGGGCGCGTCGCGGATACGAACGTTGTTTCGCGTGATCGCTCCGCTTTCGTTCGGCGGTCTCCTCACGGGAGTGGTTCTCACCTTCGCCCACACCCTGGGCGAGTTCGGCGTCGTTCTGATGGTAGGCGGCAACATTCCGGGAGTCACCCGCACGGTATCGGTTTCCATTTATGACAACGTCCAGTCCCTCGACTATCGAAGTTCTGCCCGAATGTCGCTGCTGTTGCTGATCACGTCGTTTCTGATTCTCGCCGTGGTCTACGCGACCAACCGGCGCGCGTCGATCGTCTGGCCGGCCCGGCGTTCGTGAGCCACGACCAAGCCAGCCCATGACTCGGACCGTCTGTTAGTCTTGTCTCGCATTTCCGCGCACGCGCAATCTCAACTTAGGGGAGCAGCAAGATGAAATATCGCACCCTCGGCCGAACCGGCTTCGAGGTCAGTGACATCGCCCAGGGACTCTGGGGGATGAGCGGCTGGAGCGGGTCAAACGACGACCAGTCCCGCCAAGCCATTCAACTCGCCATCGACCTGGGCTGCAATTTTTTCGATACCGCCTGGGCCTATGGAGACGGCAAAAGCGACGGATTGCTGGGCGCGGCCCTCACGAAGAACAAGAGCAAACGGATTTACGCAGCCTCGAAGATCCCCCCGAAAAATCTGCAGTGGCCAGCCTCTCCAAAATACCAATATCAGGATGTCTTCCCCGCCGATCATGTCTTCCAATACGCGCAGCAGATCCGCGAGAAACTGCAGTCTGATTCGATCGACCTGCTCCAGTTTCACGTCTGGGACGATACCTGGGCCGATGAGCCTGAGTTTCGCAAGACGGTGGAAAAACTCAAGGCTGACGGCTGGATCCGATCCTTTGGACTGAGCTTGAACCGTTGGGAGCCGGAGAACGGCCTGAAAGCCATCCGGGCAGGACTGGTCGACGTGGTGCAGGTCATCTACAACATCTTCGACCAGGCGCCGCAGGACAAATTGTTCCCTCTCTGCCAGGAACTGAACATAGGCGTGATTGCGCGAGTTCCACTCGATGAAGGCAGCCTGGGCGGCAAGATGACCCCGGAAACCAGATTCCCTGCGAGCGACTGGCGCGCGAAATACTTTGGTCCAGAAAACCTGGCAGCCACCCTGCCCCGCGTGGAAACGCTGAAGCAGACCGTGCCCGCCGGAATGACGCTGCCGGAACTGGCCCTGCGCTTCGTGCTCTCCCATCCCGCAGTCAGCACGACGATCGTTGGCATGAGAAAGCTCGACCACGTTCGCCAGAACGTCCGATTGAGCGACGGCGGCCCCCTGGACGCTGCCTTGATCACAGAGCTGAAAGCGCACCGATGGGATCGTAAGCCGCAACGCTGGTCGGACTAGCGCCGCCAATTGCCCCATCGGGGCTCGAACCCGGCATCGGTGGGACGTTTCCGATCTGGCGGCTACCGCACGAATGCGAACGACGGGTCATCCACCTTGATGGTGGATTTCCTGCGCGTTCCGGAGACGACGTTGTACGCCACCAGCACACGGTTCTCCACGATCAGGATTTCGTTTTCATTGAGCCACCCCACCAACACTGTGTGCGGCAGGAATACAGAGCGCTTGACCGGATCCACGGCGGTCACCACCTGCACCGCGGGGAGATCGGCCAGCGACTTGTGAATGCGTTGCGACTCTGCAGGATTCCCCTGGCCCTGCTCGGAAAGCTGGATGGGCGCGCTTGATTTCGCGCTCGCCTCAATCGTCATGGCGACCAGTCCAAGGCTCGGTGAAAGCTTCGCATTTTCGGTGAAGAAGCTCACGTCGTAGTCGGGGTTCTTGAACTGCTCCCGCTCGTCGAACACCACCAGCGTCTTGCCGTAACTCAGCAGCTCGGTCTGGTCGTCACTCAGGTTCTCCCAGCCACAACAACCGATATCAAGAATTGCGCTGAGGATCACGGCACCGTGTTCGCCGGAGTCCAGGACCCTCTGCAGCGGGTGCTTGAGCTCGGTCGGGGTCCACACCCCACCCGATTGCACATACAGACTGCTGCCCAGGTACTTGGTCTCGGTCGGGCCCTGGACCAGGCGCGTCAGCATGAAATAGTCGCCCAGACCTTCGTCCGGTACCCAGAAGCGCACCTCGGGACAGCTTTCCGAGCAAGAGCCGGTGCTGCAACGACACTCCGGAAAATCAATCGCAGTCAGATCTTCCTTCTGCTTTCCCGCAAGGTTCGATTCCCACGCCTGGAAGGTGGTGGAGACCGAGAGGTCGACGTTGTCCCGAGTCAGTTTATTGAACTGGTTGGCGAACCAGAACAGGTGCGTGCCATACTCAGAAAGAAAGGGCCAGGGCGAGGACTCGGTCACTTTCTGGTTCGAACCCGAGGGGCTTGCGACGCGGATGATTCCGCGGCCGAGCATGGTTGCCGATTCGCCATCCCAGAACCAGAACCGGTCGCCGTTCTTGCCCACATCGGGAGACGGATCGTCAGTGTTGGGGGCGAACAGCATCTGCCCCCTGTGATTGATCTGCAGGATCCGGGCGGCCTTCAGGACATCTTCCGGCACCTTGATCGCTGGCTTGGGCGCGAAGGTAGCTGGATCGTACTCGACGATCGAATCGGGCTCCTCGAGCACCCACAGACGGCGACCCTGCGCGGCTGCGGAAGCCACCAGACACAGAACCACCACCAGGCGCTTTACCAGTTCACTCATTGGAAGCCAAGTCCTTCAGAACAATTGCAGCATTGTAAACGACAACGCGTCCCGGCCTTGCGAGTCTCCCGCCCTATCCCCTCCGCAGGTACAATAGTCGCGAACCGAGGACCGTCCATGACCACGACCAGACCAGTACCCACGGAAGCGGCGGCAGCAGAGATCCCCGCCGTCCCACTCACGATCGAGGGCTACAGCGCCCTTCACCAGATGATGCGGTTTCACTGGACCGCCTGGCGTGCTCTGCCCGAAGCCGAGAGACGGGCGATTGCCGCTGAAGCCGTACCCGGACTGGCGCAGATGGAGCAGAATTCCGGTGGCCAGTCGGCACTTTTCTCCCTCATCGGTCACAAGGGCGACCTGATGTTCCTGCACTTCCGCGAGTCGTTCGACGAACTGAACCAGGCGGAGTTGCAGCTGGCGCAATTGCGCCTGAGCGAGTATTGGGAACCGACAACCTCCTATCTGTCGGTTATCGAGCTGGGACTCTACGATTCAACCACCAAGGTTTACAAGACCCTGGTCGACCGGGGCATCGAACCGCATTCGGAGGAATGGAATCGCGAGATCCAGCAAACTCTGGTGCGGCAGAAAGAAGCGATGCGGCCGCGGCTGTTCCCCGCAATCCCGCCCAACCGCTACGCCTGCTTCTATCCGATGGACCGCAAACGCGGTGAAGACAAGAACTGGTACACCTTGCCCATCGAGGAAAGGGCCCGCCAGATGGGTGAGCATGGACTCGTCGGCCGACGCTATGCGGGCGAAGTGCGGCAGATCATCACCGGCTCGATCGGATTTGACGACTGGGAGTGGGGCGTCGACCTGTTCGCCGACGATCCGCTGGTCTTCAAGAAGCTGATTTACGAGATGCGCTTCGATCACGTCAGCGCGGTGTATGCGCTGTTCGGGCAGTTCTACGTGGGCTTGCGTTGTCCGGCGAGCCAGCTGGGCACTCTTCTGGAAGGCCAGCTGCCACCTCGATCCAGAAGCTGAATGAAATTCTTCCCGGCTCGCCTGCCTTCCTGAGGTCGCGAGCGTGCGTGTCAAGGCAGAAGGCGCAGTCATTGATCTGGTGATCTGGCGCGCGCGCAGGTGCACGAGGTCGGGGGTTCGCGACGGCACACCGTCCACTCTCGGGGACGCCCCCCCGGGCGTACAGACGGCGCCGGCAGGGTGCGAGAAAACATCGTTGCTGGGTTTTTCACCCCGACAGGCATACCCTGCCATTTCGTGTCACCGTTTCCCGTTGCATCTGTTCTCCAGCGCCAAGGACGCTCGCCGCCTTTGCGGCCGGTTGCGGCCTTCGGCGCTGCGAAGAATGGGAAATTCCAACCCGGACTCAAGGCGTCGCCCGCTTAGAAAAAACGCCATTTGCTGCTATCTTCATGGTTTGCCTGACCGAACCATTCCTCACTGGAGCGTTTCATGTCGACCCTTGGACTCATCGAATACCAAGACGCAAGTCCGGAAGTGAAGGCTGTCTACGACGACATCATGGCTACCCGCAAAACGGATTGGATCAACAATTTCTGGAAAGCAATCGCCCACGATCCGGCAACCCTGAAGCGTACCTGGGAAGCCATCAAGGAAGTCATGGCACCGGGTGCGCTCGATCCTCTCACCAAAGAGTTGGTGTACCTGGCCATCAGTGTGAGCAATCAGTGCGGCTACTGCATCGCCTCTCACACCGCCGGGGCGAGAAATAAGGGAATGACCGACGCGATGTTCAAGGAACTGATGGCCGTGGTAGGAATGGCCAACGAAACCAACCGCATGGTGGCCGGTTATCAGGTCGAGATCGACGACCGCTTTAAGACCTCTTGAAAACTCCCTGCTTGGGATTTCAAACCGGCCTGCCAGTCCACTACCGCCGGCTCCGCTTGCCCGACTCTCGCACGGACGGTTTCCGGCTCGAGCGCGAAAAATGGTGCTCGTGGAGCCGCATATTGACGCGCCGTCCCCGGAAAGTCACACCCTCGGCTTCCAGCCTGAGCCGTTGCTCGATGGCTGAATCGCCTCGCAGTTTGATTTCTCCGCCGGCTCCCACGATCCGGTGCCAAGGCAAGCCGACGGATGCATGCAGAGTCCAGGCGACCTGGCGAGCAGCGCCGGCATGGCCGGCCGCTCGAGCAACGGCCCCATAGGTGGACACCGAGCCGCGTGGGACCTTGCGGATCGCAGCTTGAATCCGGCTACGCATTGTCAAAACAGTACCGGCACCCATAATATCCTTGGTTCAGGCGAAGCGGGCGATTCAACGTCCACCGCATGTGGAACTACCCGGGGCATCAAATCGGTACCAGTCTGCATCCAACTTGCTCCAAGGGGCGGAGGCGTGCCTGTTTACAATCTCGTAACAGGAGTGAAGCGAATGAGAGGACGGCTGTTCAAGGTTCTTCCGCTCGGAGTGGCATTCATTTGCCTGGGTTGCATACTGCTGAGCGCGGGATGCAGCTCGGGTAGCGCGCGTTTCCGTTACGTTCTGGGCTCTACCGGCGCTCCCGGCACAAGCGTCGACGTGGACGTTGACGGCAAGACGGTCCTGACCGGTATCTCCTTTGGCGCAGCGGGAACCTATAAGAGTTCCAGTTCCGGGTCCCATCAATTTGAAATCTTCCAGACCGGAACCACCACCAATCCCTTCTTCAACGGCTCGGTCTCCCTGAGCAGCGGGGATACCACCGTAATCAGCGTGAACACGTTCAGCACGATGGCGATGGCCGCGTTCACCGACGACAACACCGCGCCCACCTCGGGAAACATCAAGCTGCGATTCATTCACGCTTCACCCACCGCGGGCGGCGTTGATGTTTACGTAATCCAACCCCCCAATACCATTGGAGGCCTCAGTCCTCAGCTGACCGTGCAATACAAAGAAGCATCTGGCTACCTTTCTCTGACCGCCGGCACCTACGAAGTGGTGATGACGCAAGCCGGCACTCAGAACCCGATCTCGGGTCTGGACAGCACCTACAGTCTGACCGCCGGTCAAGTACGCACCATCGTGATCCTCGATGGCCCATCCGGCGGCGGACCCTACCGTCAGGTAATCCTGAGCGATCTCAACTAACGCAGCCTTTCCGAACGCCGATTCCCCGGACAGGCGTCTGACATTTCGTTCCCCTGAACCCCGATCACTGTCCAGCGTGATCGGGGCTTCTTGTTTGCCCGTGTCACAGGCTGATCCCCACCCGGACGTGCCCCAACGAGATCCGAGCTCCAGTGGAAATGAGATACCCGGGCGTTTTCTGCACCCGCGGCAAAATGGCCAGCAGCATCCCGCAGAGCAGAGCGAAGCTGATGCCGAGTTAGAGTGTAGAGAAAGCCGCTGCGGCCGGCCCGAACCAGTTCTGGAGAGCCTGGCGGATCCCTTGGTAGGTGGATGAGGAAACAGCAGTCCAAACACCAGACCCAGCGCCCGGGCGACACAAAGCCCGTCGCGGCCACGAGCAAGCCGAGGATAAAACAACTTTGCCCGTCGTTTCGAGGAAAACCGGCGATCGAAGTCATCCCCGGCTCGGTATGCAGAAACCTATGCGGCAGCGCCCTTTCGAAAGGATTGTATGGCTTCGTCTTCGGTCTCGTACACTTCGAAAATCGTCAGGAGTTTGGTGACCTGCAACAGGTCTCCAACGCGTTGGGTCAAGTTCGAAAGCTTGATGGCGCCCCCGGCGTTGTGCGCCGTCGTGTATAGAGCGACCAGCGTACCCAGCCCGCCCGAGTCGATGTAGCTCACGCCGCCCAGGTTCAAGACGATCTGGTTATTCTGCGTCAGGAGCTTTTTGACGGTGTCGCGGAGCTCCGCCGATTCCTCTCCGAAAACAATGCGGCCGTCGCAATTTACCACCAGAATGCCCTGGACGGTGCGGATAGTCAGTTTGAGTTGCATGGGGAGAGCTCTCCTTGAGCTGTCAAATCTCGATTCCTGCAAAGCTTGTCCGCGCAAAAGCCTACCGCTTGCCGGCCCGAGGCGCAAGGGTTTCAGCCCATAAAAGCCCATAAAAGCGATTCCCAAACCGCCAAGACAGATCCGAGTCAGAGCGGCTCCGCCGAGTCGTCCCTGGGCGTAACATCACGTATAATCGTGGTCTCTCTTCCATGAGCTATCAGGTTCTCGCGCGCAAATACCGGCCACAGAAGTTCTCCGAAGTCATTGGACAGGAGCATGTTACCCGCACGCTCAAGAATGCGATCGAGCAGGAACGGATCGCTCACGGCTACATTTTCAGCGGACATCGGGGTATCGGGAAAACTACCGTCGCTCGTATTCTGGCCATGGCGCTGAATTGTCGCTCCGCCGACCACCCGGTAGCTGAACCTTGCGGAATCTGCGAATCCTGTACCGAGATCCGCGCCGGCAATGCCGTCGACGTCCTTGAAATTGACGCCGCCACCAATCGGGGCATCGACGAGATTCGCGAGCTGCGCGAGGCCGCCCGCTATCGTCCCGCGCGCGACCGCTTCAAGATCTACATCCTCGACGAGGCGCACCAGATCACCGACGCCGCCTTCAACGCTCTCCTCAAGACGCTCGAAGAGCCCCCCGGTCATGTGATCTTCATGCTGGCGACCACCCAACCCGAAGACATCCCGCAGACCATTCGTTCGCGCTGCCAGCACTTCAGCTTCCGGGCCGTCCGTTTTGAGGAAATCCTTGGGCAGCTCCGCGACCTGGTCGGCCGCGAGAAGCTCGAAGCCGATGAGGACGCTCTCGCCCTGCTCGCCGAAGCCGGCGATGGCTCGATGCGTGACGCACTTTCCATCCTCGATCAGGCGATCGCATCAAGCACCGGCCGCCTGACCGTGGAATCGGTCCGGCAGTTGGTCGGAGCGGCTCCCTCCGGAGTCCTCGAAGAGGTCATGCAGGCTGTGGCTCGCAGTTCCAGCGAGGAAGTCTTACACCTGGCGGACAAACTCATCAGTGAGGGCCACAACCCCACGCACTTCGCCCGGCAACTCGTGCGTTTTCTCCGTAACACCGTTGTGGCCAGAGTCGCCGGCAAGGATTCTGCCCTCTTGCAAATTTCCGGGGATGAGCGGGCACGAGTCGCTCGCATCGCGGAGTTGTTCAGCGAGGAGGACCTTGCACGTCATTTGCAGATCATGCTCCGAACTCATGGCGAGCTGGGTTACAAACAGGAGCAGCGCTTCCACCTCGAACTAGGCCTCCTCAAGATGGCGCACGCGCAACGCCTGCTGCCGATCGAGCAATTGCTGAGCGAAGCCGGCGGCACGCTCGCGGCCGGTGGCGCGAAAAATCCTGCCAAGCCGTCTCTCGTTCCAGAGACGCGCGCCGCAGCTCCCGCGAGTCCGCGCAGTACCTACCTATCTCCGTTCGCGGCAGACTCGGCCCGGAAGAGCGGTCCGAAGTCGGAGTCGTCCGTGGAAGCCACCCTCGCGAGCACCCCTCGAGCGGTCGCGGCTGTCATCCTGGGAAGCGCCGCACCCAACCAGTCTCCCGAGCCAGTTGCCGACCCCATTCCCCAGGACTCTCAGGGACCGGTAGCCGCCCCGGCGCAAAACCTGGACGCCGTCCGCAGCGCAGTCCTGAACGCCCTTGGAGATGCCGGTCACCGCATGCTGGTTTCCATGCTGGAAACGGGTGAGTGGGCCGTTGAGGGCAATCGACTGGTAATCAAGGTCACGGCATCGGCCACCGTCATTGACATGTCGTTGGGCGCCGAGGGCAAGCGCCTGGCCATTGCCACCGCCAGTGGCGCACTGGGCAAGGCCATGAAGCTCGAGGTCCTTCCCGGAGGCACGCTGCAAAGCGCGCCCCCGCGCGCTCGGTCCGCTTCCAACGGCGGAGGACGTGCCCGGGCCGAGCAGGACCCGATCGTGAAGCATTTGCAGGAGAAGTTTGGCGCCGAGATACGAACGATCATCGACCAGCGGGACAAGAAGTAGAACGAGGAGCGCCATGGGCGGGTTCAATCTTCAGCAGTTGATGTCACAGGCCAAGCAGCAGTACGAAGCGCTCCAGAAGAAGATGCAGGACACCGTAGTCGACGCCTCGTCGGGCGGAGGGACGGTGAACGTTAGGATGGACGGCCGCAAACAGCTTCTGAGCCTGAAGATCGATCCCGAAGCCGTAAAAGCGGGCGACATCGAGATGCTGCAAGACCTGATCACAGCCGCCATCAACGAAGCGGCACGCAAGGTGGATCAGGCCATGCAGTCCACGGTTGGCGGCATGCTGGGTGGAATGGGCCTGCCAGGTCTCTGAACCATTTGAAACGCGGGTAATTGGCAATTCTGTAATCGCTCAAAGCAGGTACGTGCTTCGCATCAGAATTCCAGAGAAAATTACCCAATCACTAAGTTCGCAAATCAACCCTATGTCCAAGTTTGCCGAGCCGATGACCCGGCTCATCGATGAGTTGAAGAAGCTTCCCGGAATCGGCAGCAAGAGCGCACAGCGCCTCGCCTTCCACATCCTGCGCTCTAGCGACGAGGATGCGGACTTGCTCGCCACCGCCGTCCGAGACGTCAAGGCCAACCTGCGCCTCTGCTCGGTTTGCAACAACATCACCGATGTCGATCCCTGCGTGTATTGCTCCAGCCCTACCCGCAACCAGCGTCTGGTGTGCGTGGTAGAGGAGCCCACCAACATCGCAGCCATAGAAAAGACCAGGCACTACAACGGGGCCTATCACGTCTTGCACGGATCGCTGTCCCCTTTGCACGGAGTCGGCCCCGAACAGCTACGCATCGCAAACCTCGTCCGCCGGGTCGAGGCCGGCAATGTCGACGAGGTCATCGTCGCCACCAACCCCACGGTGGAAGGGGAAGCAACCGCCGCCTACCTCTCCCAGCAATTGAAGCGACAAGGAGTGAAAGTAACTCGCATTGCAATGGGAATTCCGGTCGGCAGCGACATCGAATACACCGACGAAATCACCATGCTGAAAGCAATGGAAGGCCGTCGCGAACTCTAGCCAGCTGCATCGCGGAGACAAACTCCTCGAGACAACCAATGTTTCCAACTTGTGCAGAGCTTTGTCCGGAGGCTCCTTCCAGGGAGCAGTCGTGCACAGCAGGTTAAAGTTTATACTTAATTGTTTCAATAACTTAGCAAAGTTATCTCAGGTTGTAATTGATGCCAGGATTGGCACCGCAAGTGCACTTCAGAAAAACGTCTAGACGCGCCGTGCGATGTAACCGCATCCGACTCGGCGCGCTCGCAGCCGGGCCAACCAGCCCGGTTTTTCGTTTGCCCACCGGGAAGCTCAAAGACGCAGGTTCCGCGCCCCACACAGTGCAATCGTGAATGCGGGCTTCAGCCCCTGGAGGTCCCTTTCCCTCGGCGCATGAGGCGCCCCTGCAAACAAGCAATAAGTCTCTCCCGCCGGCTAGCCCTCAGCCTCGGCCTGAAGGTAGAAGTTAGCCTCCTCCTCCGGAGGCGTCACCCCTTCCGGAAGAGTTCCGCGGTTATATTCCGCCATCCGGTTTTTCCACTTGAGGAACTCGGTCACGGTCTGTGGCTCGATCCGTATCTCCACCCGCCGAAGGCTCGCCAGGAGCAGGTTCATCTCGCAGCGAAACCCCTCATCCCCACGCAGGTTCTTCTTGGATGGACGGACCATTTCGGTCTTCCGATTGTGGTGCTCAAGCAGCCCCCAACCTGTCGGCAACTCCTCCGCTCTCACCAGTCCCCGCGGCACGAAGTAAAAGCGCTCACTTCCCACACCCAGTTCGGGACGCTGCCGAAACGGTTTGCCGCGATCCCCCAGGAAGTCCGCGCGCGAGACCTTGCATTCGACCAGCACGGAATGACAGGCTCGCTTCCATCCGATCGCATCCGGCGTTTCTCCGCTCACACAGGCCTGCTCCGACAGCACGACGCCGCAGCGGTAGCTGCGCAACCACTCCACTGCTTTGCGCACCAGGAGAGCGTGAGTCATTGCGTCCGATTCTATAGGTTGTGGCGAAGCGCGTCGCACGAGCGGGTTGACTAAGTAGCTTCTATCAAGCCGCAGCCGGGCGCCCCGTCGCGTTTCGCGCGCGCCGCGCATGAGAACGTGCTTTTTTGAGCGGCTTCACCAGAATCGGCTGCCGGAGAACCGTTTCCAACAAGTGTCGTGCCGCCGCCACATCTTCGGCCGCCGGCGTCCACTGGGAATATCCGGAAGCCAAAACCAGCAAGCCGCCATTCTTGCTCTCAATCTGGAGGCGCTGCACGGGCCCGTCCCGCGAAGCGTCGAAGGCATTGGCCAACCGGAGAATCCCTGCCAGGTACACCGCCACTCTCCTGTCCTCGGCCGCCAGGCCACGCAGGGCCTTGTGCTGCGACTGCGGCAGCGCTCCCCGGTGGAAACGGGCAACCGCCGCCGCCAACTGCAGGTCAGGAGCGGTCCAACCCAGAGGTGGCGTCATCCGGTGCAGCAGTCGATACGACGTCTTATGGTGTCCCTTCTCACCTTTCGCCCGTCCCACATCGTGAGTGAACGCCGCTGCCGACAAGATCGACTCCAGGTCGTGCTCACCGCCAGCCGGAGCCAGCCCCAGCCGGCTCAGCCCTTCGAACAGCTGCGCAGCCAAGGTTGCGACACGCTGCGAGTGCGCGAAGTCGGGATCGAGAAACGAAGCCCACAACTTCATACGCGCCATGGCCGCGGCTTGAACCTGGTCGCCCTGCGGGAGATCAGCTCGCCACGCACGCCACCGCGACTCGGGCCCAACCATCCGTTCCCGGTAGCGGGCGATCCGCTTGTCCCGCGCCTCGTGCACGATGCCATGCCATCGGCTGCGCGATTCCTCGCTCGCGAAAGCATTCACGTGTGTGGCCGTCGCCCACAGCACGTCCAGGTCGTGGACATCGCCCAGCAGATCCTGCATCTCCTTCAGATCAGAACCCCAGGCCTGGTGCTGCTGCGGGAGAAAATTTTCCACGATATAGCGGAAGCGCTTGATCCCGATACGCAGCTGATGAAATGCAACCTGCGATTGATTGTGCAGGGCGCGCCGGTGCAAGTGGTAAGCTTCGGTCCAACGCTCCAGCGCCAGATGCTTGAAGGGCGGGCTGCCGCGCTTGATGCGGGCTGCCCGACGCGGCAATTCCCTGCTCCACTTGCGCCATTGACGCACATCGAAGGTCAGCACCGCTTCGGCGGCCAGCAGCTTCTGCTCTTGCTCACGCTTTGCGAGCAGATCCAGCAAGGCGCGGCTCTCGGGGTCGTCCGCCGGGCCGAGCTTTTGCACCCACTCGGTCATCACCTGCACGTCGCGCAACTCCCCCAGACTGCTGAACAGGCGCTTGCCGGCCTTCTTCATTTCTTTCCACGACGAATCTGGATCGATGGCCATCAGCCCGGCAGCCATCGACCGACATCGCCGCAACGCCACCCGCAAGTCGTGCACCGGGTCCGGGGCCAGGTCGGTGCCGGCACGACGGCACTCGTGGATGACTTGCTGCATCCAGTAGCCAAAACCCACTCTAGGCCGGGGCCTGCGCGGCGCTTCCGGAGAACTCTGAGGATCCAAGGATTTATCCCGATGTTGTTCTGAACCCCATATTTTCGCACGCCCGGGAGCCTGTTACCTGCGTAACGTGCGCGGGCTTACTTTTCGCATTAACCTCGGGATAGAAATCGAGAATTACCGGAGTTGCTTATCTCGACCGCCCGCACATCTCAGGCCAGCCGGAGCGCCTCGGCTAGCGCGTTTGTCCACAGCCTGAACATCCTGGTCAAGTACGTGCGCCTTTACGGGTTCGAGCACAAGCGCACCGAAACGCAGTTTGAAACCGCGTGGAACGAGCTGCAGGCAGCCGTGCCCAAGGCGGGAGATCAAGGTTTCCTGCTGGGAGTCACCGGCACGAAACTCCTCCTCGATGGTATCCCCCTGGAAAGCGGCCAGGCTGAACGCAGCTTCGCGCAGCTGTTGACCACGGCGGGCCTCGCCAGCATCAATTTCTCCACCCAGGTGACGGTCGAAGACTTCGCCCGCCTGGTGCGTGCGTTTGCCGTCGGCGGCACCAAAGCCCAGGACGTTGCCAAACAGATTAAAGACACGCTCGGCGACGGGCGCGGCACTACCATCAGGATCAATGAGGTCAAGTTCGTAGCCGCTGATCCAGCCACCGGAGACGTGACGGTGGCCGCTCAGATCGCTGCCCAAACCCTCGGGCCAGAGTTCAAGCAATGGTTGAATGATCCCCAGAAACTTCTGCAATTGATCGCGGCCGCTGAGGGGGCACAAAACAGCGGGAGCGACCCCACCGGAACCGCGCCGATCGGAACCGTGCCCACCGTAAAAATCGGGGGTGGGGGAGGGACCGGGTCCGGGGGAGGCACCGGAACCGGAGTATGGGACGGCAAGACCGTTCCTCTCCAGGAAGAAGAGGTCGTGCAGGCGATTCGACTCCTGACCCGCTTCGGAGAGACCGCCACCAACCCATCCGCAGTACCCGAGGATCTTCAGAAGGCGTTGGGCGCGGTTGACCCGAACACCCGAGTCAACCTGCAGCAACTCCTGCAAACACTGGCAAGCAACCTTCCGGCCGAAAATGACACGCCGTTGCTGATGAAGGCCGCCGAGCACATGGCCATCCGCTTTGCCCTGGAACGCTACCAGAAGGGCGAGGTGAAGGTGAATGCCGTGCACCAGATGCTCGAACACATGAGCCGGCAGATGGATACCCTGCGCCAGATTCTGCGCGTGCAGGAAGAAAAGATGAATAAGGCCGGGATGCTGGTCGAATCGCACGCCGACATCCTCGACCGCATGTTCTGGGCGGAAGTTCCGGAGGCTGGCAAGAAGAGCGTTCTTCTCTCCAACGAAGCCCCCTGCGTGCCTCCCCGCAACGTTCGCCAGTTCGTCGAAGTGCTGCTTGAGCGCGACGACAAGGAGAGCGCTGACGCAATCCTCAGAAACTATTTCAATTGTCTGGACGCGAAGGATGCCGAACCTCGTCGCAAGCTAGCCACCGGTCTCGCCCAGCTGGCGGATCTCTACCCCGGTCCGGGCGGCGACTTGATGGCCTGTGCCATCCGCAAAGTCGGAGAGCAGATCTGCAAAGAATCCGATGCCGAGCTGCAAAGCATGCTCAGCGCAGCCTTTGTCCGCCTGAGCCAGGAAGCCAGCACGCGCAGGAGTTACGGCGCAGTGAGCGAAGTCTGTGCGGCGATGGACTTGGTCGCCAAGGCGCGGCCCGTGCTCGCGAGCGACTTGCGTCCCCGTATCGGCGTTGAAAACCGCCTCCCCGAGTTCATCGAAGAGGCTCTGCGCCTCGAGCAGCTGCCACCAGACCTGTTAGCCGTCCTCCGTCGCACCAGCCAGGCCGCTGTCGAACATCTGGCTGACCGCTTCTTCCG
>Ga0137401_10000536_pt1 | contig 15027 bp, 12 predicted proteins | sample CZOMad1_1_16fung_FD_108286 | JGI IMG/M metagenome (GOLD analysis project Ga0137401, IMG submission 108286) | Vadose zone soil fungal communities from Angelo Coast Range Reserve, California, USA - CZOMad1_1_16fungal (Illumina Assembly) | ecosystem: Environmental > Terrestrial > Soil > Vadose...
GCTGGATTAAGGGTGTCGAGGTCAACTACGCTGATGGAGATTTCGTCCAGCTAGCATGGGGCTACAGGGATGAAGTCCGCGACAGTTACTTTTCTAATGCCTTCACCCACGCTCCCGGTTCGCATGATTCGGACGTATTTATTGTTTATAAAACTAGCGCATCTCTCGTCGAGAATAACATCATTGAACGCGCCCATGTATCGGTGCTCATAAACTGGGGTGCTGCTGGCAATGTCATCGGCTATAACTACACGCTGGGCGAGTTTGATGCTGGTGCGACAAACTTCCTTATTGGTGGAATCGGTTTTCATGGAGCACACCCCCAGTTCAATCTTCTCGAAGGTAACGTTGTGACGCAGATATATCCCGATTCAGTTTGGGGAAGCTCCTCTAGGAACACCATTTTCCGAAACTGGGTGGTGGGTACAAGCAAAGCCTGTACACCCACGTCTGGGCGTGGGACGGTGAATTGCACGGGCTCAAGCGGCCACTATCTTTACCAGGCCGCTCGTGCCGTACAAATTGCCTACGAGTCTACGTCCTACAATCTTGTTGGTAACGTGGTAGGGTCAGCGCAGATGCAGTCTCTTACGAATAACTCAGTCACAGCGCTTACGCAGACGAATTCGGTGGCCTTCCCTCTTGTTCGGAGCTATGACACTTTGGCCTATGGATATTCTTGGGGTTATGGCGAATCGAGTGACGACGGCACGGGAACGGGCTGTTCTGGTGGGGTAGCTCCATGTCACAACTCCAACGCCTTCACCACAAGATTCTTTCACGGTGAGTACAACAACGTGGACCGGAGTCTGACTTGGGCACCGAGCATTACGCAGTCGCTTCCACCATCATTCTACCTTGGGAGTAAACCGGCATGGTTCGGGAGCGTGCCGTACCCGCCGATCGGGCCGGACGTGACTGGCGGCATTGACGTGGCAGGACACGCCAACAAAATACCTGCCCAAGTTTGCTATACAAGTGTAATGGGCGGGACAGATGGCGGAGCTGGTAGTCCTCGCAGCTTCAATGCCAGTAGATGTTATGCCTCCTTGTCCGGAACCTCACCCAGTCCCCCGACAGGTCTAACCGCCACCGTGAATTGAACCCTTAATTGTCTGAGGCCAGTTTGATTCACTCTGGTTCCACGCGGAGCTAGAGCGCCAGTGTCAGGACGTTTCGCCCGCTCATCGGCTTATCTGTTTATGGTGCAGAGCTACCCAAACGATAATCCTGATGAGACCTTATCGAGATTGTCCGCTGCAAGTCTTCGTAAGCGTAAAAACCAGAAACTTCAGAACAACCAGGCTGATTAAGAGCATTAGCCACGTCGCCGGCTCTGAAGCATGGAAAACTGCGTTCCACGTGACAAACGCGGAGCCACCACTATTTCCGTCAATCAGGGGAAGTTCTGACATGAAAGATGACCCCCCAATGTGATCGTCGTAATAGATTAATCCCAATGTGTTGTTGATGGTGTAATTTATGTGTCCATAAGGTATTGGAGTTTGCGGGTTCCCGATCACAGGTAAGAGCCATCCGCCTGTCCCCGTGATTGAGTATTTGCCATCCACGAAGCCCGATAATGACACGACGTTGAACACAGCGCCGTAATTGTTTTGGCCCGGCTCGGTGGCTAATTCCATTGAGAATGTGACGGGCGTGCAATCCGCATGGACAGACATACACACAGGCAAATTCGCTTGACCGGTGACTGAAAAACCATCAGCTTGCGCGGTCGATTGCGTCAGCAGCAAGAGAAAGACTGTGCTTCCAACGATTCCTAATTTGTACTTGTCCACTAAATTGAACCTCGAGTGACCAGTCAGTAGAGCCGTCCTTAAGTTCTGGCCTATTCCAGTCCAGCAGTCGTGCTGTTGCAATTTCAAATCCACCGGAAATGATTTTTTGACCGGAAATGACTACGATCTCGTCGGTGGATTACTTGTTCGATAGGACCAAGCCCAAGGCGTGATTTTGCTGAAGGCTCTGTCATAGGCTGCCAAGAGACTTTCGACCGAATACTTCCATTCCAATTCCTGTTCGACCCTTCTGCGGCCGAATTCACCCATCCGCTTTCTTTCATCGGGATTCTCGAGTAGCCAGAGGACTTTGGCTGCGAAATCGTTGACCGGATTCTGGTTGTCGGCGTACAAGGAAGCTTCTCCGGCGCTGAATTTGCCCTCTTTCAAATCGAATTGAACTATGGGTTTACCTAGCGCCATGTACTCCATGATCTTTATCATCGTTGAGATGTCATTCATCTCGCAAGGCTTATCCGGATTGACGCAAACATCGGCCGTTGAGAGAATTTCTAACAGTTGCTCGTCGGGAACTCTTCCAGTAAAGGTGACCATATCTGTTAGTCCCTTATCCTCGGCCATTTTTCGGAGTCCGGCCAATCCTGGCCCCCCGCCAACGCAGGTGAATTGAATGTCATGACGCCCCGAATTCTTGATATGAAGGGCCACATCCAAGAGAATCTCCAACCCATCTTGAACGGCCATCGTTCCGACATACCCGATGAGGTAAGGCCTTCCATTCTTCAGAGCAGGCTTCGGCGGTACCGGTCTGAAATTGTTCAGGTCGGGCCCGTTGCGGACAACGAAGACATCGTCGCGGTCCTTGCCGCCTCTGGTCACGGCCAGATCGCTGTAGCTGTTGTTGGTTGACATTACGACTTCGCTGAACCTGTAGGTCAACTTTTCAAGCCAAACCTGAGTTCTATATAAAGCACCCGTGGTCTCATACTTCGAAAGGTATAGTTCTGGGTTCGCATCGTGGTGGTCGAAGATGTATTTGACTCCCATAGTTTTGAAAGGCAAGGCAATCATAAAAATGTTATCGGGTGGGTTACATCCTTGAATGACGTGGAATCCACGGCGCAGATAAATCCACCACGCGTACACAAACTGCCAAAATAGCGCACAGCCATATTCGCTCAAATACTCGACAACGCTGTTTCCCTCTTTGGGCATCGGATGGCGATAAATGCGGATCCCATCAATGACTTCGTACACTTGCTCATAGCCCTTGCCTCGGGGACACAATACCGTCACTTCATAGTCGCTCTTGTGTAGGGCGAGGGCTTCTTTCCATACCCGCGTATCGAAAGGGACGGGTGAATTTTCGACAATGATAAGAACCTTTTTCTTCTCAGTCATGACCCAAGTTCTCCCTTCGAGACTGCTCGAATGCATTTTAACTTGTGAGTACCTGCCCCTGATACGTCGAGCCCGGACACACCATGCATTCCTGACGGAAACAGCGTCACTAAAGCCCAAGCTATAACGCTTTGTAGAGTCCGGCGAGAGCGCAAAGCATCGTAGCCTGCCCCCAATGCAGCGTTGGGGTTCGGTTGACCGCCCATCGCGAATACCGCCGGTAGTAAAAATAACCGGTTCGATCTTGCATATTGGCAATGGTCCAATTAGCGATTTTCAATGCCAACGACAACGCCCCAGGATCGCGGTCTTGGAAGAACACGAGCGTATCAATTGCCTGCGAGCAACACTGAATATCGATCGGGAGCGTTTTGCGATCGTAGTACCTTGGCGTTCCGTTCGGCAGAAAGAAGGTACCCTTCCAATATTCGTATCCGCGCATCATAGCCTCTTCAAACTCATCATCGCCTGTAGCTTCCTCGTAGTGTTTGAGAGAGTCGAGGACGTAGGCCGTATGAAAATTGTCAACCCAGCGCAGATTCGCAGCCTCACCATAATACCAAGACCAATTCGGCCTCTGGTGCTGCACCGTATATTGAATTGCCTTCTTAGCTAGAGTTCGATAAGGTTCTTTTCGAGTATAAGAATAGGTGCGGGCAAGTAGGCTGGCAGCTAGAGTGTTGGCGTTGTGAACCTGCTTGTTCTTGGCGGTTATACTGGCCGGTATGTAGCCGATACAAAGAGCTCTTCCATCTGAAAATGTTTCGATATCACTTAAGATATGCTCGCAAGAGCTGATGGCGATCCGCAGAAAACCGTCTCTTTGGAAATGGTCGTAAGCATCCAGATACGAATGGCCGATGAGTGAGGTCCATACCACGGTTGGCACGCCCCTCGGCAAATAAAAGCTGCGGGATTGATAATCAAAATGGTTTCCCCAACATGCTCCCGAATACCCGGCGGACTGGTTTTGATGCAGCCAATGTAGGGCAAATTCTGCTTTGTCTCGCCACGCTAACTCGCCCGTCGCTTGATGAAGACGCATGAAGCCCCGTGCTAAGTAACCCATGCCTTTCGTGGAATGACTTTGGCTAACCCCTAAGAGGGGGCGCAAATTGATGGGGAACCGGCGTACTCCCTGTTGGAGGACCGTTCGCAAGAAATCGCTCTCGAATGTGAGCGGCCGCAATAGTCGTGCGTTCAAACCATCAAAGGTATCGTAGCCTCGATAGTTGTGACGCTCCAGCCAATCAGACACTCGACAAATCGACTTATATAATTGTGCCTTCGAAGTCGGGTCGCTGCACTGAGCTTCGACGTGTTCACCAACAGATACCGGCATACTTGCCATGCTCGCTCCTTCGATTCGTAATTCGAACAAAATCAACAAGGCGCTGCTCGCGACTTAAGCGCCGAGGCACATCGCCGAAATCAGGATCTTTGTTGCCGATGACGATCGTCTGTGCGTGATTCAGTAGCAGATCGATATTGTCGACCATGAGCTTGGATATATGCGGAATCCGGTTGTGGATGAAATCTCGATTAGCGCCGACCAAGCTTGCTATACGCACATTCTTGTCGTACAAGCGGAGATCGTAACCTTTGCCGATAAGGCGTTCGATGATTTCAACCACAGGGCTTTCCCGCAGATCGTCCGTGCCTGCCTTAAAGCTGAATCCCAAAACACCTATCCGCCTGTGTCCATTTTCCATGATGAGCTGCAGACCCCTGGCAACCTGCATTTCGTTGCTCGGCAGGATAGAATTCATAATCGGCAGTTCCAAATCGCGCATCTTAGCCTGGTACGCCAGTGCCCGGAGGTCCTTGGGTAAGCACGAGCCGCCGAATGCAAAACCCGGCAGCAGGTACGCAGGGGAGATGTTGAGTTTTTTGTCTTGGCAGAAGATATTCATGACCTCGTGCGAGTCGATGGTGAAAGCCTTGCAAAAATTGCCGATTTCATTGGCGAATCCAATTTTAAGTGCGTGCCAACTGTTATCAACGTACTTGACCATCTCGGCAGTCTTTAGGTCTGTTCGAATCAACGGCGCATCAAGTGTTCGGTAGAGCGCAGCGAGCGTGTCGCCGCTTGCTTTGTCTAGCTCTCCAATAATAGTTTTGGGAGGAGAATTGAAGTCCTTCACTGCGGAACCCTCACGCAAAAACTCGGGATTGTGACAGACGCCGAAGCCAACTCCGGCTTTCTTCCCCGAGAATTGCTCCAAGGCGGGGAGAATTATGTCGTGCATGGTGCCCGGCAAGATGGTGCTGCGAATAACAAGTGTGTGCCTTGCGGCTTTGCCTCTGAGCGCTTGGCCAATTTGCTCGCAAACGCGCTTTATGTGCTTGAGATCGAGGTTGCCGTTCGGCTGGCTTGGGGTACCGACACACACGAATGACAGTTCTGTTTCGCAGATGGCTCGAACGGGGTCGCCTGTTGCACTCAGTCGGCCAGCTCGAACCGTTGATTCAATAATTTCACCGATATCGGTCTCGATTATGGGGGACTTACCTCGGTTTATGAGGTCTACTTTTGTCCGGACGGGATCAACGCCAATAACTTCATGTCCGTCATTCGCCAAACACCCTGCCGAAACCACACCGACATAACCCAATCCGAACACGCTTACTCTCACGTTAAACTCCCTCTATGTACTCAATTCATACTCAGTTGCTTGCATTTAGTCTGTTTTAATGATGTGTGCGAGACGCGTCACCAAGCCACTGCCGATCGCTTGGCGCCCGCAGTGGTTCGCATCGAGGCGATTAGGTGTGCGCGCTGATCTTCAAACGTTTCCTTGATTTAGCTTCGCCCGTGGCTCATCTGCAAACTGAAGATCCGGCGGGGAGAAACCCATGTCGTGCCGTGAGGTAAGTTCTTCCAAGACCGGGGCATTCCGAACCACCGTTGTGGCTAGAAGAAAGGTGATCCATACGGGGCACATTATCCTGAACCCGGCCTCGGTGAAGCTGTAAATCACACCAGCGACGAAACACCCCAACCGAATCCCGCCCGCGCGAGAATCTTTGCGAAAAACCGTGATAACGTTGTGATATCCGATTACTATTAGGATCGCCAGAAAGCCCAAACCGATCCAACCCAAATTGAGGTAAATTTCTAGGTATCCATTGTGGGCTTCCTGTATGTGCTGGCCACTGAGATCGAACACCTTCTGCATCCTATCCATGGTCCAAAAGCTTTCGAAACCAGACCCTAAGAGGGGATTCTCGGAAACCGCGACAGCCGCGCTCCAGATTGCAGTGCGGCCGGTAAAGGTTGGATCCCTGCCTAATGATTGGACGACACTCCCTCCTGGATCAAGGAAAAGAGCCGAAAGCGAAAGAACAACCACTGCCGCCACCGAAACATGTACGACCCATTCCTTCCGAGCTACCCAAGATTGACTAGTCAGGGCAATAACACCCGCCGCCAAAACGAAGCAACATAACGAAGTCACAGAATCCGCGATCCAAAAGAGCCATGTGACCATTACAAGAAGGACCGCGTGGGCGAAGAGATGTCGGATCCGGTGAGGAGCCCCTCGGTCCTTGTACGCGGTGATAAAAGACCAGAACGACCCTAGTCCACAAACCAGGCAGGTCATGCCGAGTAGGTTCTTGAACGTTGTGACTCCGCCGTACATTGGCACCCACGTCCAAGGGTTGTAGCTACGTCCAAGGTCCGGATAATACTTGATTAATAGTATAGATAGTGGTACCAACACAAAGGCCGCCCGAGAAAGGAAGCGCTTGATTGCTGTTGTGGGGTCTGAATCGTTCAGTACTATCATTACCATAATGACGTCGCCTACGCCCTTCGTCCATCGTTTGAACGCGACAAACGGGTAGTCAGACCAGAGAGTACTCATCGCGCAGTAAATCAAGAACATAAATAGCGGCAAATTCGCCAGCCGGAACATTCCGAGCCGTCGTCGAAAAATAAGCACTGTTAGACCGGCCGTCATCAGGATTCCAAAGAAGAGTGCATCAAGAGGGCTGCCTTCGACGTACTGGTCAATCGGTGCAACTGTTGGTCCCGTCTGCAACCATTGTGAGATAGGCCGTGAACCATTAATGAGTAGCCACCATACAGGTATCCAAAGGGCCTTTGAGGGTTGAGCGCTCGGTTCTCGGTCGAGGAAGAACAACCCTAGGATCGCGGCAATGTAGACTAGCGTAGCAATGTGTGCGCTCATCGGCAGTCAATGAAAAGCCGATGCAGGTGTTCCAGGGTGAGCAATTTGTGGATGGCCGTGGTGTAGTTTCGATCTCCTTTAAGGTGACCCTCCACAATCTTTTCAACGGTTCTCCGCTGCAGATACGGTCTAGACAGCGAGCGCGAGTCAAGGAGCACTTCTCTGACGTAAGTAGACAGAACATCCCGATACCACACCCGGAAATGGTAGAACTTGTGCCTACCAAGGAAGAGCCGTTCGAGATGGAATCTCGAGAAGACGTGATCGATCCCAGCTACCCACTGGGGCATCCCATAGTCATAGCCGTATTCCGCTTTGAACGTAAACTCTAGCAGCCGGCGCGACGCGACCGCATGCAGGGGAGAACGATTCCCCGCGACACCCATGTCCGTTCTGATATGTCGTAGGGCTGTGTTTCCTTCCGTGATCAGCCGCAGAGAAACTTCGTTGCTCGTTAAGGCTGACTCCGGCGCGCGGAAAACAGTCCGCACTAATTCGTTGTCGAGATATGGTGACCGTAGCGCAAGCTGGGTCTCTTCCAGAGCCAGTAGGCCGTGGTGGTGCCAAGGAGCCTGCCGGAACACGGCAAAAGAAACTGGGTTCCCCTCAAGCAGTCCAGCGTATGTCTCATTAGCCTTATGTACGTGAGAGATAAATTCCTGGCTGAACAGGCCTTGAGGAGGCTCGACCGGCTTGAACGCCCGCACCCCGCGGAGGACCTCGCCGCCGTAGTTTCCGGTCATCCGGACTGAGGCGATCGTAGCTGCCTGTTCGTTCACATAAAGATCGGGAGAATGAGATATATCCACGCATCCATCGGTGAGGTAAACAGTGCGTTCTGCATAGTGGGAGAAGCGCGACAGGAATTCCTGTCCTACAGGGATCACCTCGTGCGGTTGCCGGCACGCGCTCGCCACTTTGCGGGCGAGAATGACGTCCTGACACTCCCTGAACATCCCTCCGAAGGAGTAGCAGGGGAGAGTTCCCGGGAGGGGCTTGTGCCAAGCCATGATCATCCTGCTGTCCAGTCCACCTGTTAAGGAAATTCCGACTCGCTGGCGACCGTTGAAGTAGCGTGGAAGGTTTTGCGAGAAGACCTTGCGGATTTCCTGATAGTACGCTTCTGGCTCCAGCGGGTCCTGGTTTTCCCAGTCGTGTGGTTGGAAGTACGTGCTCTTCCGATTTAGAGCACCGCGCCGAAATTCCCAGGTTGAAGCAGCCGGAAGGACGTGAACCCCTTTGAAGATCGTACGGTTTTCAAGTACGCAGCCGCAGGAAATCGATTCCCCTAAACCTCGAGGGTCCGTTTTCCTGAGTTCGGGCCGAACAGCGAGAATGGCCTTTGCTTCCGCAGCGAAATAAAAGGCGTTCCTCGATTCATGGTAATAGAGCCGGTGCATGCCATATCGGTCAGTAAACAGGGTTGCGCGATCGCGTATCTTGTCTACCAATACTCCTTGAAATCTTCCGTTCAAGTTCGCCAGAAAATCTTGATTCTCCTCGTATAGATGGACAAGGTAGGAAGGCCCATCGGCATCCAGCATGTGCCCGTTTTCCTTGAGCCGGCGAGCGGTTCCGGGTTCCGGGAATTCTTCTCCCGAGAAGACGAGACAAACATCCTTTCGCTCGTTGTAGATCGGCATGCCATCAGAGAAAGAATTCTTTCGGACGATCCACCCGACGTATATCCCCAATTCCTCATCAACCCAAGTTCCCGCCACATAGAAAGCCTCGTGGCGGAGCGTTTCGACCATTCGGAACAGTTCTGCCTCAGCGACTTCGCGAGGCATCTTCGTGAAAAGGCCTACGATTCCTGGCATTCGCCACTTTCCCCTAAATAGCTTCTCTTACAGACGGAAACTTACGGTCATACCAGGCTTCCCGGAGTGCGCGGAGCTTGGCCGCTACGGGTTCGGGAAGCCTCTCAACCGCTCTGCGATGCAGACCCAACCGCCAAGCGGCCCAACCTATTCCGGTCAGAGGTACGTAATATCGAGGTATATTGATTCGCTGAAAGCCATTGCGCTCCTTGAAGTCACTGAGGCTGCTTCTTTGTTTTTCGCCGTAGGCGAAATTGGAATAGACAAGGCGCGAAATCCCGCGTGCGGCACAGGATCGAACTGATTGCGCAATCAGCGCATTCGTTGTGGCTTTGTCCCTATGTCGGACCATAGAGACAATATTCATCAGGCCAGCCTGTGTTCGCGTGTCGTCCTGAACCAATTTAACAAAGCCGATGAGCTTGTCACCTTCAAACGCTCCTACGAAGATGCTACTCTCCAAAAACGTCGCTTCATCTCGATGCACGGTTCCAATGTCCTTGCCGTAGTGGGGGAAACGCCTCCCCTGGCGGACGGGGCACTCGTTGTAAATTTCGCAGATGCCCTTCACAAGGGCGTCGTCGAAAGGCACTTCGCGAATCACAATTCCCTTCTTCTCTGCTTGTTTGGCCTTATTTCGCGCCTTGAACCCGATTTGCTGAGTCCACCATTTGTCAAACGTTGTTATCGGTAACACCGCAAGGTTGTCCCATTCGATCGGGTAGTCATATTTCCTTGAGGTGTCTGGCAGTTTCTGCATGAATGTAAATAGATCAATCCGGGTTCCGCACTGCTTCAGCCCTTCCACTAGTAGGCACGGATCGTCTAGGAATTGATATTTTTCAGCCTCAAGGCGAGCTGTTCGGAGCAACGTCCCGTGGATCCTGATCTCTCTTTCGCAGACTTTCATCAATGTATGCATGTGCAGTCCTAAGTACAGCTCGTGGAGGTCCGGCAAAGAGACCTCTGTCCTCTCACACAGGACATGTTACAGAGCCTTTCGATTCGGAGTGGATGAACGACGATTTTCACCAGCGCCCTGCTGTCCACTTGGCTGTACTTCCTCTTTGTATGCCGCTCACGCAAGGCCAAATCATTCTGTGACATAAGGTCCTTTTATCGGATCGATACCTGCAACGGCCAGGAGCTTACCCAAGTGATCGCAGAGCTTAACCAAAAGAGTCATAGAAATATGCTGTCCGAGGGAGAGAGCCACCGGCAGAGCGATCGCGTAAATCGGAACAGCAATTACCGATTTTAAAATATTCATCAAGTTGCAGTTCGGTTGAAGCCGAGCTGTCGCTCCGCGAAGCAACGCTTTTCTCAACATGTATCCGCGTTTCCATCGACCCGGGGGAACAACTTCATAGGCCACGGCGTCAGCGGACCAGATGAATACGCAGCCTTTCTCCATCATTCTTCTAAAAAAATCCTGGTCCTCTCCCATACGAAACTCGGGTCTGAATGGGAAGGCCTCGTCCTTAAGAATTTTCTTTCGGAGGAGGACGTTGCCAGTGCGTGCTTCCCTCCAGTCCACGAGAGCGCCCGTCGGTTTAATCGGGCGAAGATACAATTTGCTCTTAATGATCCACCGCGGGGGCTCTTCATCGAAATGGGGCATTACAGGACCAAGGACTCCGTCTACTTTATCTTGCTCGCAGGTTTGAAGCAGAGTAAGGAGCCAGTTTTTTCCTGGAAACTCGTCGTCGTCGATGAACGCGAGAAACGTTCCGCTGGAATTCCTGATAGCCTCATTCCTTGCCAGCGCGATATTCTGGCGAGGTTCCATACAGTACTTGATGGGAATACTAGACAACGTCGAAAACTTCGATACGACGAACTCTGCAGATCGCAAGGAATCATTGTCGACAACAACGATCGAGTATGTGAATAGTCCGGCTGTGTCCTGGCAGCGAAGTGTCATCAACAATCGATTGAGAAGGTCCGGCCGCTTATATGTGCAGATACATACGCTTATGTGTCTTATTTGGCTGATCATTTACGGAGCCAGTGCCTGCGGAATGGATTTAGAAGTGGTGTAGCGGGATGCAATCGGGACATGCCCTGTCCGCTGAAAAATTTCGCCGCTTTTCAGGAACCGATACTCTTCGGGCTTAACTGGGTGGGTTTCCAGCTCAACAACATACTTGCGACTCAATGAGAAGACCCGGTCAAGCCGCGCCGCTGGACTTAACGGCGCCAAATTAGTGAAAAAATCGACCAAAAAGTATCGTTGAGCCAAAATTCGGTCTTGAACTTGCCGATAAAGGCGTTTGATCAAATTCTCAGACGGCAGAAAAGAGTCGTTCCGCCGAACAATGATACCCGCTGGCAACAATTTCCCGTGCAGCACGTTGGCACAGAGATGCATGTGGTGATGACCATCAATCCGATTCGAGTCTCGCTGATAAAGCCTACGGAACTCGCCCATTTGAGCCGCCACGACATAATCAAAAGAGCGCATCAGGCCAGGGTGAAATATCCCACGCGCCAGGCGATGCCCCCGTAGATACTCGCAAATCTCGCGCTGACGGTCTTTGAGCAGCGCAGGACAATTCGGATCGGAGAACGGAGTTGTGAAGTTTAGATGCAGCCCCGCGTCGATTTCCTCCTGTCCGGCAATGATTGCGGCACGCTCCGAGTCCGCCATGAACACCATCGCGCTAACCGAAGAGACACTTCGATCCATTACGCACTCGCGGATCCGTTGGGTAGTTATCCAGTCTCGACCCCAATCGTCCGCATTTACGATCAGAACGCCTCGCTGACCGTCGGCCCCTGAGTCAGCCATCAGATCGACATTGGCAGCGGCGCTTACCATTTCTGTGCTATTCACGAGAATCGTTTGTTTGCTGTTCACTTTATTTGAGAAGCTAAACGCGACAGCCAATAGATCTTCCGCTGAATCGTCAAGTCTAGCTGTGGGAGATGTATGCTTTACCCTTGAGGAAATTCGTGAGCCTATTCATCTGCTCGCGCCTGCGGAAAGCCATAACATCTAGCGGTATGGATCGTTCGAACTGCCAGATCAGCGACCAGACGTAACCGCAGCCAAGAAGAAAACCTCCAACGATATAAGGTCTCTTGGTCAACTGATAGCACATCCTGAAGATTTCCCAGATGGGATGGCAGCCCAAGGCATGATCCTTAATGCCATTTCGGAACCAAGCTGATAATGCACCGGCCTGCGCAGATCCCATCTTGCGATGATGCAGGCAGGCCTTGTTGGTGAATGTCCTAGTCTTCCACCCTTTCATCCGCGCTTTTGTAACCGCGATCAGGTCGATCCCTCCACCCTTTACGGGTACATAACCTCCAATTTGTTCGAAGCATTCCCGTCGAAACACCTGGCATGCTCCGGAAACATGCTCGATGCTCGTGAAGCGGTAATCATAGGTTCGATTTGATTCCACGAAGGGCGTTCCGACCAGCCCCAGCCCGTTATCCTCGACTAACTTTTGAAGCAAAAAGGAAAAATACTCACTGTCAAACGAAACGTCACCATCCAGACTTCCGATGAATTCGTAGGATACGTCTTTCACCTTGGCATAGCCTGCTTCGAAGGCCTGAACCTTACCGGCAAAATGTCGCTCGCGACGTTCCGGCATGCGCAGCAATTCAATCCAACGGTGTTCGAGGGCATATTTCCGGACGATTTCGTCCGTACCGTCAGTGGAACCGTCACTGACGATGATCCACTTGGCGGGTCTCACCGTCTGCGCCACAACCGCCTCGAGTGTCCTTTCAATGAACTCTGCCTCATTCCGCGCCGGCGTAACGAGCACATATGTAGGATGTAACATTAATATGACCTAGTGAGGTGAGAGACAAATCGCTTGTATTCTGACTTGAACCACTCGTGCTTCAACTCGAGTGTTTAAGCTGCCCGCTACTGATACCGACCGACTTTTCGGCCCTTACTTCATTCCGCAAATATCGCGCCGCCTCCTCCACGACTCGCCTCTGCTGTTGAACTGAAAGTTGGGGATACATCGGCAGCGAGAGGATTTCTGATGCGACTTGTTCAGTTACAGGAAAATCCCCGCGCTTCCAGCTGTGGCCTTCATAAGCCTTCTGCAGATGAAGAGGCACAGGATAGTGAATGCCTGTACCAATGCCTGCCTCGGCCAAGTGCTTCTGCAGGCCCTCGCGTTCGGGGACGCGGACGACATAGAGATGGTAGACCGATCGCGCCCATTCCGGGATGTAGGGGCGAACTACGCCGTCTACAGGCAACAGCAGTTTGTCGTATTGATGGGCAGCTGCTTCTCGTCTTCGGTTCCATTCGGCAAGATGCTGGACCTTCACGGTTAAAATACCAGCTTGAATCGAGTCCAATCTCCCATTGTACCCCTCGATATCGTGATAGTACTTCTTTGACTGTCCGTGATCGCGCAGAATACGGGTTTGCTGCGCAACGCTACAGTCGTTGGTTGTTACCGCCCCTGCCTCGCCACAGGCTCCTAGGTTCTTGCCGGGGTAGAAACTGAATGCCGCAGCTTTTCCCATTGATCCGGCTGTCCGCCAGCGGCCTTCTTTTTTGGAGAAATATTGCGCACCGTGCGCTTGGCAAGCATCTTCTATCACGATCAATTTATACTGTTCGGCTATTTCCCCAAGAGCGTCCATGTCGGCCATCTGTCCGTAAAGATGAACCGGAACGATTGCCGTCACCGGTTTACCGCTCTTGTTTTCAACCACTAGGCCAAGGCCTTCGTCGAAGGTACAAGACGTTTCCAGGTATTCGCGGACTTTCTCCGGGTCAATGTTGTACGTGCTTTCGACGATATCCACGAATCTAGGTTCGGCGCCCACCTGCGAAATCGCTTCCGTGGTTGCTATAAATGTGTGTGGCACGGTGATCACAATATCGCCGAACTTCACGCCGGCAGCCGCCAGTGCGAACCGCAGTGCATCGGTTCCACTTCCCACACCGATACAGTGTTTGGTTCCGCAGAACTCAGCAAACGCCTGTTCGAATTGTTCGACCATCGGACCGCCGATGAAACTTGCGGTGTGGAGCGCAGCCTTGAATACTCCCGTAAGCTCCTGCTCCAGCTCGATGTGAGTTGTTGCAAGATCCAGGAACGGAATGGTTTGTTGTGTAGTCACTTTCGATCACCTTGGCCGACGCTCATGCCGCTTTCAACAAATCTCTTCAGCCGCGCAGGGTTCCCCGCGACAATCGCATTGGCGGGAACATCCTTCGTCACCACACTTCCTGCGCCGATAATCGCGTTTTCGCCGATGGTCACATTGGAAAGAATTGTTACGCCCGATCCAATCGAAGCACCCGTTTTGACCACCGTCCGTTCGACTTTCCAGTCTCTCTCTGTCTGCAGTTGCCCATCGGCCGCGGTTGCCCGCGGATAGGAATCGTTGATGAAAGTCACGCCATGTCCGATGAACACGTTGTCCTCGATCTCGACCCCTTCGCAGATAAAGGTGTGGCTCGAAATCTTGCACCGGCGGCCGACGCGTGCATTCTTTTGAATCTCAACGAATGCTCCGATCTTTGTTTCGTCTCCAACTTCGCAACCGTATAGGTTTACAAATTGGGACACCTTGACTCCCTGTCCCAATTTCACGTCTTGCGTAATGGACTGGAATTCGTTCACAGTCGCACCAACTCGCCCCTCTTGCGAATGGAGCACTCGGCCGCCTCTAACATGCGAACCACGCGCAGGCCTGCCTGTCCGTCGTTAAACGGGGTTTCGTCGTTCATGATGCAATCAGCGAAGTAGCTCAGCTCGACACGAAGCGCTTCTGTCTGCTCGATTTGGGGCGCCCACATATCGCCGCTGCGGTAGCTTACGAGCAGGTCCCTGATTCCTTCTCCGTTGCTGATCA
>Ga0137401_10000537_pt1 | contig 15015 bp, 11 predicted proteins | sample CZOMad1_1_16fung_FD_108286 | JGI IMG/M metagenome (GOLD analysis project Ga0137401, IMG submission 108286) | Vadose zone soil fungal communities from Angelo Coast Range Reserve, California, USA - CZOMad1_1_16fungal (Illumina Assembly) | ecosystem: Environmental > Terrestrial > Soil > Vadose...
AAATCAGGCACGGAACGGAACTTGATTTCAGGCACGCTCGATTGTGCGAAGAGAGAACCTGCCAGAGAGAAGAGCAGTAAGAGACGTCTCATCCGTCACCTTCAGAATAAGGAATCGGGGAATTCGTCATAAGCGTGAGGCGACTGCATTACCGGTGTCCGCGCCGTTCACTTGCCCGCGTAGCTGATGCGCCAGATGGAGTTGGAACCATCATCGCTGACGAGGAGTGAGCCGTCTGGAGAGACCGTGATCCCCACCGGACGCCCCCATACGTGCCCGTCGTCGACAACGAATCCTGTCATAAAGTCCTCGTATTCTCCACTGGCATGTCCAGTCTGGTGCAGGGAACACGAATGACTTCGTAGCCCACTCGTGTCGCCTTGTTCCATGAACCATGTTCGGAGGCGAATATGTCGCCCCGGTATTCTGCCGGAAATTGCTTGCCATCATAAAACGTCATCTCCAACGACGCGTTGTGCGGATGCAAGAGCACATCTGGAACGATGACTTTGCTCTTCAGGTCGAATTCATGCCAGGCTCATGCACAAGAGTGCCGCCAGTTCACGACAAATGTGACGCTGCGTGGGAGCGGGATGGTCGTTGCCTAAGACATCAATTGACTTCCTGGTTTGTCCATCGGGCGAAATTTGAGACGAAAAGGCGCTTCACGTCGCGCTCGATTTCCTGCCGGCCTACGCCACGACCGTCACGGCAGAGCAACCGATAGGACTCGGCCAGAAGGGGAGCTAAGGTCGCTCGCGTATTGCGCCACTTGTAGATCACCTGTTCGAGCACGCGCGCATCGGAATGTTGGGGGATGAAGCTGGTTCCTAATAACTCGATTCTCTCCCGAGTGATCTCTTCGACGAGTGAAGGATTGTTCAGGAACCACCAACATCCGAAGGGCATAAGGTTATTGAACTTGCGAGCATAAACGCAGAGTTCGTGTTGATTCTCCCGGCTCAGCACGCTAACCAGAAAACGGTTGTCAGGATATGCCGTGCATAGATGCTCCAGCACCCGCAGATCTGCGCGGCCCACTGCGTCGCCTGCCAGCCGAAGCCGGGGATTCACCTGCTTTCGTACGCCAATCATCAGGGAGAGTGGAAGGTCAAGTTCGCGGCAAGTGGGCAGGACTGCTTCGCTCAATAACTTGCTGAGGATGCTTTGCTCGGGGAACTGAAAGACGTCGGGAAGCGAAACCGCCATATACACCGGTCGCATCAGGACATGCCAGTCGACCAGAAACCGGCGAACCTCGGCGGTTGATTTTCTTGAGGCTGATTCGTCAACGTCGTATCCTTGTGCGTCGAGTTGCTGCCAGTGCTTAGACCAGCCCAACAGAATGCGGTCGAGACGCAACACTGGCTGAAAACGACGATCACTCTCTAGACCTTTCATCCAAAGGGGGCCCTCCATAGGGTCAAGAGGATCGTTGGTCATGACCGCGGCGGTAATGCCGGCCATTTCAAATACCCTTCGAATATGATCGTCGAGGGCCTGGGCCGCAAAGAATGCGCGGGCATCCTTCAGGTCCACGCAGTCTGTCGGCAACCCAAACGCCTGTAGGACAGCAACGACTCCTCGGGTGGCCTCTGACAAAGGAGTGTTTTCAACAAATAGCGCGCGCCAGATCGCGTCGGCCTGCTGCTGTTTGTTCAGCGCCCAGTAGTGCTCCGGCTTCACGCTGGAGGAGCGGAAGAACTCTGCTTCCAGATAGTGATACGTGATGAGTTCGTCGATACCCCACAATCCCAACTTTCCCAGCGTCGGGGAAAACAGATGGGTGTGCATGTCGATGAACGTCGTTGACGATAACACCCCTTGCACGACAGACAAGATTTGATCCGGCTCAATTGGATCGGCCGAAGAGGCGTTTCCTGCGAATACTGGCTGTGTTGAGGATGTAGATGACATTCCGAATATGCACTTACCTTCTAAGAACACCTGCCTTGCATGGATGGAAAGCGGCCTTTAGCGCAACGATTTTCTACATGCTTCCTGCAAGCAGGAGTTCCGCGGAATATAGGCCCCACCTGCCAGCCTGTCAAAGAAAAAAACTGAACTGACGGTTCAGCGAGACTCAATGAAGGAAACAGGAACACCACTATCTGTGTCACACTTTGCCGCTCGTGACAGCGGCATGACTGCAAGTTCTCAGAATTTCGCCCACGAGAAACAGATCGGTCAACAAAGCGCGCAGATGTATCGAGGCGTTCAGATTATCAATCAACTGAGAACTGATCGCGGGCTGTGCGAGAACCATTTCGAACATGGCGAGTGAATCTTGTGCGTCGCGTCGCAATACGGCCATAAAGGTCATGTCAGCCGGCTTAAGGCCTTCCTCCGCTAACGCCCTTTCGCAACTCTCAGCCAGTCCCGCCATGGCCTTCCCCGCAGATTGCAGAAACTCCCTGACTTGCCCCCCCACATGACTACCCTGGTCACTCGCCAACCCCTGCCCGGCATAGGCCAGCATGAACTCATAGCACTCTTCGATTTTGTCACAGCACTCTAAGAAATCAGTCGGCATCGGTCATGCCCCGCCCGGGACTGGACAAAGGAGACTCGACGAGCCATCGCTGCGGATCGTGCTCCTTAAGATAGAACTCACGGCTCATGGAACCAAAGATCATTGACTCGGTAATCGCGAACTTCTCCGGGCGCACAGCGAAGTATACGTGAACGATCACCAGAGTGATGAGTCCAACGCCGGCCAGCCCGTGGAGAACGTACATCAACCCCCAGGTCATATCGCCGAAGAGGTACGGATTACGTGGAAGAAAGTTCGTTCGCACCCGAAACATCATGAACACGCCGGTGAGGATGACCGACATTCCCGTAATGAGGACGGCTCCATGATAAACCTTGTTTTCGAGTGGATATTTAGCGAACCTCCGGGGCATTGCTGCTGGCTGACCTATGAATCGCTGGAATCTTCTCCATGCGTCTTCAAGGTCCGCGAGGTCGGGCCAGATGGCCCAAAAATCCATATGAAAAACGGCATGGATGATATGGAAGAGGATGGAGGCGGTAAGCACCATCCCCGCGACCCAATGGTAGGTGACCCAATTGAACTGCACGCCGAGTTTCGGCAGGAAGGCGGTGAACAACAAAACAAACATGGCCGCCGCCATGACCCAGTGAAACATCCGTGCGGCGAAAGAATGGCGGGGGATTTTTGCCGGTAACTTGGCGACTCGTTCCTGGGGCTCGACCCCTTCGAACTCTCTTTCCCGGGCGAAATATCGCATATAAATGACATGAACGACCATGAAAGCGATGCCGGCTATGCCCGCAACCCAGATCAGGAACCAAGCAATGTGGATGGGCACATCCTGTCCAAATGGACTGGTCGCCCACTCTATGATGCCCATGTCGCCTCCTGCACGCCGCTGATGGCACGCTTCACCAGGTTGCGCATCAGCGGGATCTTGTAGGCGTTGAATGTGAGCGGGACCGCGCCCTGCACCGCAACCTTCCCCGCCATCTCGCCGGTTACAGCATTTCGTGGCTTGCCGCGTACGGCATCCTCAACCGCCTGCAACCGCAGTGGCCGGGCAGCCACGGCATTCACTGCGATACGGACTCTCTCAATGTTCTCGCCAGACACCACCATCGCCGACGCGACGTTCATCAACGCGAAGTCCCACACGTTCCGGTCCCGCACTTTCTCGAAAAAGAACTGCGCTCCCGCCCACGTCGAGGGCACCCGAATGGCCGTCAGCAGGTCTCCGGGCTCCAGGACATTCATCCGAGTAATGTCGATGTCCGGCCCAAGGAAGTAGTCTTGCGCATCTACCGATCGTTCGCCTCGCGGGGTTCGAAGCACGAACTTGGCGTCAAGCGCGATCAAGGCAGGCGCGGAGTCGGAAGGATTGACCGCGACACATCGGTCCGCATAGAGGATCGCGTGCTCGCGATTTCGGCCTACTGGAGTGTCCGCATAACAAATGTTGCCGCCGGCACGGTAACACGGCCAGCCAGCCCGGTAGTACCAGCAGCGGGCATCCTGAGAAACGTTGCCACCCAGCGTGCCCTGATTTCGGATTTGCGGCGAGGCCACCAACTCTGCCGCTTGGGCTAACAATCCGTATTTTTCCTTGACGATAGGGTTGGTTACGACCTCTGTGAGGGTCGTCATTGCGCCGATTTCGATTCCATCCGGCGTTGCGCGAATTCCGCGGAGCTCCTCGATCGCGCTCAGGTCGATCACCGCCTTGGGTTTCTTGATCCGATCCTTGAGCCAGTCGAAGCTGTCGAGACCTCCGGCGAGAATCCAGCCGTCTCGTCGGTGCTGTTCAAGGAGTTTCTGCGCATCGTCGATGGTAGTCGGCTGAAACAACTGGAATGCCGGCATGACGTCCCGGATTACAGCCATAGTTCTCTCCGTTTCTTCGGCTAGATGTGCGCTGTCAGAGGATCCTGCACTGGCCGCCCCGCTTCCAGCGACGTCAGAATCGTGTCGAGATTGACGGGCGTGCGACGATAAATCTCATCTCCCAGCGCATCCGAGAGCGCATTCAAGATTGCGCCGCAGCCGCCCCCGACGGGTGGTTCACCAATCCCGCGAGCGCCCACTGGTGTCTCGGGATCCGGAATGTCGAGTGCAGCCCACTGCATATCGACAGGGACGTCGAGGATGGTCGGTGGCTTGGTGTGGTGGAAGCGGCGAGAAATGGTATGCCCATAGTGAGGATCAAAAACCCACTTCTGGCCGATCGCGTGGCCAATGCCGAGGATGGAGCGGCCCAGAATCTGACCCGATAGGGACTTGGGATGGATCACCGTGCCGACGTCGGCCACAGCGAGAAACTCGGTGATGTAGTACTTGCCGGTCTCGATGTCAACTTCGACTTCCGCGAAGCTTGCCACATAGGAAAACGATTGGCCATCGCGCGGGTACTTGTCTTTTGCCGCTGCGACTAGGCCTTGGCCAGCGAGTGCAGCGATGGAGGCTTTGGTGAATTTGTTGATGTCGTCGGGAGGCTCGTGACCATCGTAAATGCCACCCAACTGAATGGCGCGTTGCGCAGCTTGCGCTAGTGTCATCCCGGTTCCGCCGCCCTTGCGGAAGACGCGCTCGTGCGCAACTTCATACTCCTCGGGTTTTCCACCGAGAGTTTTGGCCGCGATTTCCTGAAGCTTCTTCTTCCCGTCCATGGCGGCAGCGTGCGCTGCCCGGGTCATGGCATGCGTAGTCTGACTGCCCCCAGAAACGCACGTCCAGGGCAGGTTCTTCGAGGTATTTCCCCACGAAAGGTCGCACTTCTCCCACGGAACGCCGAGCATCTCCGCGACGACGCGATGGACGTCACTGAGGGACTCGGTGCCCAGATTCCCGATTCCCGATTGAATTGCGATCCGACCGTCGGGCTTGACAAGGAAGAGACCGTCGAACCCGATTGATCCGCCAAAGAAGCAACTGGAGGAAACCCCGACTCCGCGCACCTTCGAACCGTTTCGTTTGGGACGAGCGATCCGTTCTTTCCAGCGGAACTGCTCTGCCCCCCGGTCAAATGCCTCTTTCAGAAATGCACTGGTCGCATGGGCTCGCTTGCCATCCCGGATAGGTCCCCAGGGGGCTTTGCCTTCGGGGCAGTTGACCCGCCGAATGTCCACCTGGTCGAGTGAAAGTTTGCGAGCAGCCTTGGCCAGGATCGGTTCCATGATGACGATGCCCTGCATTCCTCCCGGGGCACTTTGCGGCCCCCGCGGCGGCGTGTTGGTGAGCACGGTGACACCACGCCAACGCATTGCCGGCGGTTGATAGAGCAGCGAAACGATGTTGCCCGACGCGTTTGCATCCCCTACGGCATCGTAGGGACCGTTGTTGCAGATCGCGTACATGTCGAGCGCGGTGATCCGGCCGTCCTTGGCGAAACCTACCTTCATCCGGCCCTGGAAACCAGGCCGCGCGCGTCCGATGAAGTGCTCTTCCTCCCGGCTGATGCGCATCATCACCGGAGCGTTGGCTTTCTTCGAGAGCAGCGCGGGGATGATAGCGAAGATGTAGCCGGTCGCCTTGCTGCCAAACCCTCCACCTGTGTATTCGCTGATGAGCACAATCTGGCTGGGATCCATGTTTAACCACCGTCCCAAGGCGCTCAGAGTCTGCACCGTGCTTTGCGTTCCCATATGCACGAAGACTTTGCCGTTCTGCCAGTAGGCCAGCGTGGAGCGCGGCTCGAGGGTCTGATGGCTGGTATCAGGTGTCGCGAAGGTCTCATCGAGCGTCAAGACTGCGTTCTTGAAACCTGCTTCCAGATCGCCGTAGGACCACTCGTCTTGTGCCTTACCCATCGGCAGACGGCCTTGTTTCAATTCTGCGAAGTCTGCCTGTGTCCATTTTAGTTCTCCCACCTGTGGCGGAGGTGGAGCTGGAGGCTTTTCTCCCGGCTTCGCTGCCGGCACCGGAGGCTTCACCCATATGTTGCCCTCGCGCCGGGCATTCGGACCGCCCGGGCGAAGGCTGTCGAGCGGATCGACCGCGAAAGGTAAGCGCTCAAACTCAATGTCGATTTTCTCGATAGCCTCTGCGGCGGTGAACTCGTCGACTGCTGCTACCGCCAGGACCGGCTCGCCCTGGTATAGCGGTTCCATGGTCACGGCTTTTTCTCCCTGCCGATTTGCTTTGATCACTACGCCCAGGTCGGTGACGCTGTCAGCCGGTGCGGGAAGATCGTCCTCAGTCAGAATTGCTTTGACGCCTGGCATCGCCAGCGCTTTGCGTGCGTCGAGGTGTTTGACGCGTCCATGCGGAATCGGGCTGAGGAGCAATTTGCAAAACAGCATGCCTTCAGCGCGAAAATCCTCCGCATACTTGGCCTTGCCGGTGACCTTCGCGTACAAATCGGGGGTCGCATAGTCTTTGCCGAGAAGCTTGTAATTGGCTCCGAACTTCTGCTGATTTGGCTTCCTTTCCGGATTAGGCATGGTTCACCTTCCTCAGGTTTTCTGCCCCCTTCATCATTGCCGTCAGGATCTTGTCATAATCCTGGCACCGGCAAAGATTTCCGGAAAGCCCGTGTGCCAGTTCAAGACGGGTTGGATTGGGATTGGTTTTCAGATATCCCACGGCAGACATGATGAACCCGGACATGCAAAAGGCACACTGGAAGCCCTGTTCATCAATTACCCCTTGCTGGACAGGATGCAAAACACCAATGGGGCTGGCCAATCCTTCGATGGTCAGAACCTTCTTGTTCCGCACCGTATGGGTCAGCACCGAGCACGAATAGAAAGGCAAGTCGTCGATCAGCACCGTGCACGCGCCGCATTCAGCGCGATCGCAGCCCAGTTTCGTGCCCGTGAGTCCCAGTTTGTAACGAAGTGTCCAGGCCAGAGTCTCTTGCTTCATGACGTCGACGCGCCGTTGCTGTCCGTTGACGTTCAGGGCGATCAGCCGTTCGCCTTGGCCGCCACTCTCCTGACTGAAGAGATTCGAGGCGCGGAACCGATAGTTTGCCGACGACACCGCCACGCCGCTTCCGATGACTCCTTTGATAAAGTTGCGCCGGGAGACGCCTCTGTCTTTAGCGCCGTTAGGATTATGGACTTCGTCATCCATAGTCGGATCACTCCTTGCGATGACCTGGAACTCCAATGCCCCACAGTGCAACGTGCAACACCCGCTAATCGGATGTCAAACGAGAAACTTTAAAAAATATGTTCAGAAATACCGCACGATTGGATGGGCAATATTCTTTATATGGAATGGGCGTTTGGCCCTCTCGAAGGACATCCATGGATCGCCCCTCGGCGCGAAACTACTACTGGGGACCGTGCCGCTCAGACGCTAGATCCTGGGCAACTCGCAGTTCTTGAGCAGCGGCTTCTGCTTGTCCGTTGGCCTTCAATGAGTGGGCGAGATCATAATGGACGATCCGATCCTGCGGTCTCCAGGCAAGGACAGCTTGATATTCCCGGATGGCCCCCGGCCAGTCCTTGGAGTCCCTGGCTAATCTTCCGAGCGCGGCGTGCGCTTCCACGAGGCTTGGTGCGAGTTGGGACGCTCTTTTCAGTTCGGCCTTCGCTTGCGCAACATCAACATGGTCCGCGAGCAGCAAGCCCAAGTTCAGGTGGCCGCTTGCATGATCCGGATCCAGTCGCAACACTTCGCGGAAGACTTCTTCCGACTTCTTCTTATCTCCCGATTGCTTCAGTGCCAGGGCAAGTTGATACTGCGCCTCAACCAGGTTGGGACTGAGCGAGACCGCTTCCTGCAATCTACGGACAGCTGCTGGGAAGTCCCGATTCTTGCTGTTGCCAGCGGCGGTCTGAACCAGGATCATCGCCTGTCCAAGGTTGGCGGCGTTGGCTTTCACCTTCCGTAGATCTGCACTCGCCTGCTGAGCCTCACTTTTGCGTCCCGCTTTTTGCAGAGCCTGCGACAGGCCGGCGCGAGCGTCTGTGAGATTGGGATCGAGCGCTATGGCTTTGCCAAATTCCTCAATGGCGCCATTCAAGTCGTTTTCCTTGAGCAGTACGGCACCGAGCAGATGGTGCCCCTGTGCGTCGTCCGGAAGTTGGGTGACGGACTGTCGAAGTTCGCCGCCGGCAGATTCAAGATCGCCACTTTCGCGCAGCACTAGTCCCAATGAGCGACGAGCAAGTGCGTGCGGAGGAGCGAGTTTCAGTGCAGTGCGAAACTCGGCACCGGCTAGGTCCAGCTCCCCTTTTAGGCGCAGGGCCAGTCCGAGATTGTAGTGGTACTCGGGGTTGGGAGGATCGAGGTCGACCGCCTTCTTCAGACTGTCGACCGCGTGCGCAAAGTCACCTTGATCGGTGAGGATCTGGCCAAGAGCCAGGAAAGCAGTGGGGCGGCGGGCGTCGAGGTCAGAAGCCTGCTTCAGCTCTTGCGCAGCCTCCTCCAAGTCGCTCTTTTGACGCAAGCCCTCCGACCTGTTGTAGCGGTTCCGTAAATTCAGTCCGAGATTGTAGTGGGCCTCGGCAAAGCCAGGTTCAGCGTGGATCACTGAACGGAGCAGTAGAATGGCGCCCTCCAGATCGCCTAGTTTCGAGCAAATCTCGCTCAAGCCGTATTGCGCCTCGAGCATTTTGGGGTCGAGCCGAAGCGCGTCCTGGTACTCGACGATCGCCGTTTGAGTTTGGCCAGTCTTTGCATAGGCCAGACCTAGATGTGCATGCGGTCCGGCGAGAGATGTGTCGAGACGAGCCGCTTGCTGAAATTCTGAGATAGCGTCCGTTAGTTCTCCGGACTCCCCGAGAATCATACCGATGTAATCGTGAGCCACAGCGTCGGCGGGATTGACAGCCACTGCGGCGCGGAATTCGCCCATCGCACTTTGAAAATTGCCCTGCTGAAACCGCGCCACGCCCTGCTGCAGATGACTGTTGGCGGATGCCTGCTCCTGGAAGTCCTTGGGGACCGAATCTTGTGGAGGGGCACAGTCTAGGCACGCATTCGTCCGTGCGCGGTGGACCCTGGGCACTCGAGCATCCTGAACCTTCGGACGAGTTGTTGCGGACTGAGCAGCGGTGCACCCGACCAACAATAGCCATAAGGATATGGACCGGCCTGTCCCGCCTCGGAGGACAGGCTGGGAGAGGCGCTTGGCCAAACCGCAAACCGACCGGAGGCAGGCAGCGCAGGTCAAGGCTTCGCTTCCGTCTGCCCAGTCATCGTGTCCTGCTTGACTAATCGTCTCAATTCCTTTTTCACATCTAGGTCGTGCTCGGGAGTGTGCAACTGCGCTACGCGCGCGAGCATTTCCTCTGCCTTGGCCTTCTCCCCCATTTTTCGGTAGGCCTGGCCGAGTTGATAGAAGGAACCGGAATCATCGGGGTCGAGTTTAGTGGCAATCTTGAGTTCGGGAATAGCGCGGTCCACTTCACCTTGCTTCAACAGCAACTTGCCCAATTCGGCGTGGGAATGAGCATACTTGGAATTGAGACGAATGGATGTCTCTAGTGCGTCCATAGCCTCAGTCGCAGTAGGAGTGCCGGCGTCGGCGCCAGCCCGGATCAACGCCTCGGCAAAAATGTACGGAATCAGGAAATTTGCACCCGGAGCCCGGCTCTTTCCCCGCAACATGTTCGCCGCTCTCTGGGCTTGGCCCACCTGCATCCAGACTTCGCCGAGAGCGATGTACGGCAGCGACTTGTCGGGAGCAAGAGTGCTGGCAAGCTGGAACTGCTTTTCGGCATCCTCCATGCGCCCTCGCATCACCAGCATGAAGCCCCGTTGCACGTAGAGGCGGTAGGAATTGGGAACGTAGTGAATACCAACATCCAGAATTTCCAAACCCAGATCGTAGGATTCGTCATCCAGACAAAGTGCGGCGAGATCAACGTAATTGTCCTCGGCCGTCGGCTCGAGCTTGGTCGCGGTGCGCAAGGAATCGTAAGCTTCTTTTACGTCGCCCTTCTTCACGTATGCTTCCGAGACCAGGTTATATAATTCAGCTTTCCCATAACCCTCGCTGACCATCTGTTTGAACAGATGGATGGACTCGGCATATTTCTCCGCTCGAATGAGCATGAGCAGTTGGTTGTAGCTTGCGAGATAAGGATCGCTGTGACTCTTTCGAGCCGACGCGAACAACGCCGCGCTGGCCTCGTAGGCACCGGCCCTCCCCAGAATGAGACCACCCTGAAAATTTCCCTCGCCATCGCCGGCCGGTAGCCTTTTCAGAACAGCCGTGGCACGCGCAATGTCGCCTTTCGTTGCCAGGCACTGCGCGTAGTGCAACGTCCACGTCCGATTCGTGGGAACCCGGTCTGCTGCCTTGTCATAGTGCGGCAACGCTCCCCTATAATCCCTTTTTTGAAAGCTGATTTCCGCAAGGTAGACGTGCGCGATCGGGTCCGATGGTGCGCTTTTCAACACAAGATCGAGATCGGCCTTTGCTTCCGGCAGACGGTGCAGGTTAAATTCGTTAATCGCTAAATTCTTTCGAGCGGAATAGAAGTTAGGGTCGATTCCAAGCGCTTCCTTGAATTTAACGTTGCCCGCTTCGATGCGTCCCGACTCTGTAAGCACGATGCCGAGCAGGTTCAATACCTTCAAATTCCGCGGAGATACCTGCAGTTCTTCCTTCAAAGCTTGAGTGGCTGCAGAAAGTTCGTGGTGGCCTACGTAGTAGACGGCGCAATCGTAACGGGAAGGTCCGCAATCGGCCCCCCAAAGATAGGGAGACACGAGTATCGACAACACAGCCCAAACCGCGCCCTGGTGAACTACCCGGCTACGCATGACCCAGTTATTTGGACGCAGGCGCCTGAAGCGAACCCACCGTTTGGTTCGCTGCGGGACGCCGTCGATCGCGGTATCTGCTGCACTCTCGGCTAGAACGACAATCTCAGCGCGAACTGAATATCTCTAGCCGGATAGGTTGAAGTTGACCTTCCAAAGTTGGAAAGGTTCGCCAAGTCGTTGTTCACGTTCGTAAGATTCACGCGATTGAACACATTGAAGAATTCGGCACGGAATTGCACGTTAGCACCCTCGGTGCCGATGAACCAGGGAACCTTGACGTTTTTAATGACCGAGAAATCCGTGTTGGCATATCCCGGGCCGTGGAAGGTATTCCTGCCCAGATTGCCCTCCGCTCCGGTCCCGGGAGCGGGGAAAATGCTGGAGCAAAATGGTGAGCCCGCGCAACTGAATATCCCATGGAGATAATCTGAACGTGCTAACCCGGTCTTCGTGTTCCCAAAGGCGGGCGTATCGGGATAGTCCAGGTTAGTGCCGTCGGCATTGAAATCGCATCCGTTGTTTTGGGTAATCGGCAGAATCACGTTGCCGGACGAGTCTCTCGCAGGGGAAAAGCGCGCGCTACAAAATACCGAAAACGGCGGACCAGATTGGAGGATCGTAACGTTGGTGAGTTGCCAGTTGCCAAGTACCTTGTTAAGCAGACCGCTGCCGTGCGGACTGGGAACCGACCAGATCGTCGTGAAAGCAAGCCGGTTCCGAATGTCGAAGTCGGCCAGACCACGCTCCAGTTTGTCATTGAAAGCGTCAACGTGTTCTGGGCCGTCGAGCCGGCTGGAATTATCTATCGCCTTGGAATACGTATAGGAGGCATCAAAAGTCAGGCCGCCGCCGAATCGCCTCTTCACGGCTGCCGTGAGGCCGTTGTAATGGCTGTTTTCATTCGCTTGGCCGTAGCTGACACCACCAAAACCGGGCTTCAGCCCTGTGAAGTTGCCGCCATTCTGTATAAGGTCTCCAGCAAATCGATTGACGTTGTAGGTGGCGTAGAGGTGACGGCCCGCCGAGCCAATGTAGTCCACCTCCGCAACCCAGGATGTCGAGATCGCACGCTGCACGCCAAGGAACCAGTTCTGCATGTACGCAACTGGCATGTTCGGGTCCACGACCTGAACGTTCGCGGCGCCATTGATCAACCCGCCTTGCGCGTTCAACCCTGGTTGCAGACCGGGCGGAATCGGGAAATTGTATGGAGGGCTGGAACTGCTTCCCAATGCAAACACTGGTTGATTGCTCGGAGTATTTATGGACGCCGAACCCAAGGCGAAGATCGGAGTGTTCGTGTAGTAGTTGTTCGACAACTGGTCGGAAGGCCGGTCGTAGAAGATTCCGAAGCCTCCTCGTACCGACATCTTGCCTTCCTTCGTCGGATCCCAGGCAAAACCCACACGAGGACTGAAGGTGTTCATCGTGTGTTTGAACATGTGGCTCCCACATGTCATCGCGCCCGAGACGATCGTTGCCTGCAGTCCACCGCTGCTGCCGTTCGGGAAAGCCATCTGGCATATCTTTCCCGTGCCGTCCGACGGATTGAAGAAGTCTTCGTACCGGAAGCCGAGATTCAGGGTGAGGTTGGGGCGAACTTTCCAGTCGTCCTGCACGAACGCCGACAGCGACCCCGTGCGCATCAGGCTGTAAAGGGGGTTTACGCGCTCTCCCGTGACCGGGTTGAATCCGATTTGTTGCTCTACCGTTGGCGTGTCGGTGGCGAAGTCAAAGACGTTGTTGAACCCGAAAGTCGGCCGGTCGAACACACGAGACGACTCGTGATCTGCGCGCCCTCGGGTCACGTTTCCACCAACTTTGAGGCTGTGTGAACCGCGCGTCAGTGACGCCACGTCCCGCCACTCAAAGTTGTTTTGTACGAACGCATTTGGACCCCAACCCTGCTGATAGCCTTCAATGCCGTTGACCGAAATGCCGGGCACTTCGGGATGATTCAATATCGCGTTCCCAAAGGGTCGTTGCGTCGCAAACCCAGCCTCATTCACAAAGCGGCCGGAAACGTGAACCCATCCCAACGCGAAATGCTCGCTGTAAGTCGGTTCGATGGCGTTGAACGCCGGGTAGACAAACACAGTTCCGAACAGTACCTGATGCAGGTCAGTGTGGTTGTAGGTACCGAAGATACGATCCTTGTCTGAATTGAAGGAGTGGTCGATTCGAGCCGTGTATTGAAAGCCGTTGCGCGGGAGCGTGGTGGCAAGGTTACCCTGACCGGTGACGGGGAAATCGCACGGAATGCTGACCGTAGACGTAATTGCGTGAGTACCGCTGCAGTTTGGGTCCTGCGCGATCTCTGCTGCGGTGGAAAAACCGCTCGCGGGTGTCACCGACGAGGGATACGTCGTCGCCACTTGGGTTGAGACGTTGTTGGGGAAATTCGCTTGCATGAAGTTGATGAAGGCAGGCGTAAGAATTGTTACCTGGCGGCCCGAAGCCACGCCCGATTTCAGAAAGTCCATTGAGGCGAAGAAAAACGTGTGATTCTTGCGGATTGGTCCGCCGAAGCTCCACGCGCCTTCGTTGCGACGAAAGACAGGAACAGCATTTTGAAAATGGTTGCGAGCCTGCAATTTATTGTCGGTATGGTAGAAGCCTGCCGTGCCATGCCAGCTGTTTGAGCCCTGTTTGGTGATGATGTTCACCAGCGCAGCACCATTCCGACCATACTCGGCCGAGAAATTGTTTGCTGCCACCCGCACTTCCTGCACGTCTTCTGCGTTCGGGTTGATGTTTGTGACGCCACTCCTCTGGGTGGAATCGATGGAGGCTGAGTCGATAAGAAACGTGTTGGACTCCGCCCGCGAGCCGTTTGCGTTCAGATTGATGCCGAACTCCGGATTAAATATGTCTCCGGTAGCTTGCGCATAGGCCTGCCCGCCAGAACTGGCGATTCCGCTCACGCCGGGCGTGGTGACGACCAACGTGTAGAAATTTCTGCCTGACAAAGGCAGATCGTGGATCTTTTGTTCCTGAATTTCTCCGGAGACGCGGCCTTCCGACGTTTCCACCGCAGGCGCCTCGCCGGATACCTCGATCACGGCGTCCGCGCCACCCACTGCGAGGCGCAAGTTAATCGTCTTGGTTTCCGCAACCTCAACTCGAATGTGTCCTTGAACGGTGGTCTTGAATCCGCGAGCGGCAGCGCTCAGCGTGAAGAGGGCCGACGGCAGGCTAGCAAACCGGAAATAGCCCGCATCTTGCGTTTGCACCGCCTGTGTAACTCCGGTCTCCTCGTTTTTCAGAGTGACGGTCGTGCTGGGCACCACCGCGCCAGTGGGGTCGGTGACTGTACCTTCAATTTCACTGGTAAATTGCGCCCACACCGGGCGGGTCACGACGAGAACCAATAGCAGCACACACGACAGAACGATCCGACGTGGGATCAAGGCACCCTCCGCGTTGGCTACCTGTTCACAATTTCTGAATTTCTTGCAAGCCAGCGCGCCGATAATATGAATTTATCAGTCGCAGTCAAGGGAGATTTCCTCAATCACGTGTTTGAAAATCCTAAAGATTCGCCCCATCGCAAATTTGGCGCTCGCAAAAAACGATTTTGTTCTCAACCTCTAGAGCGCAGTCACTCGCTGATTCCTGGCGAAATTGAGTGTTGCGAATTCATTTCCTAGATTCCGCCCGCACAGGAAGGGACCGCGCCATCCGGGGGGAAAGTACAGGCTGGCGATCACTACCATGAGCATGTTGAGTTAGCTCTCATCACCCCAACTTTCCAGCGCGAAACCACAGTCAGCAGAACAGAGACCCGCCCGAGA
>Ga0137401_10000539_pt1 | contig 14994 bp, 10 predicted proteins | sample CZOMad1_1_16fung_FD_108286 | JGI IMG/M metagenome (GOLD analysis project Ga0137401, IMG submission 108286) | Vadose zone soil fungal communities from Angelo Coast Range Reserve, California, USA - CZOMad1_1_16fungal (Illumina Assembly) | ecosystem: Environmental > Terrestrial > Soil > Vadose...
CCGACGGTGGCTCGAGCCCTTCGGGATCTCCAATACGAGGGCTTGATCGCGCGCCGCGCTGGCTCGGGGACGTTCGTCCGCAAGGCGGGTCCAGAGCAGGGCCACGTCTTTGGCCTGGTTATACCCGGCCTCGGAGAAACCGAGATTTTCGAGCCAATTTGCCGCGAAATGGCACGCTCCACGCAAGAGGCTCACCACGCTCTACTATGGGCTTCGACTAACATGAGCGCCTACAGCGACATGGCCGAGCAGGCCTTGCAATCGGCCCAGCAGTGCATCGCCCGCAGGGTAGCGGGAGTCTTTTTCGCGCCATTGGAATTCACTACCAACGGCGAGTCCACCAATGAGCGTGTCGTGCAGGCTCTGGACGCGGCGCGGGTCCCTATCGTATTGCTGGACAGAGACTTATACCGGCATCCCCGCAGGAGCCGCTACGACCGCGTGGGTATCGACAATCGCATGGCGGGCTTCACGCTCACGGACCATTTGCTGAAACTGGGCTGCCGGAAGATCGGGTTCTTTAATCGCCCCTGCTCGGCGGAAACCGTGTTCGGCCGCTTGACCGGTTATCGTGAGGCGCTGGAGCGGTACAGCATCACTCCGCAACCGGCATGGGCTGTGGAAGGCGACCCTTCGAATGCCGAGGTGGTGCGCGATTATTTGGAGGCCTCGGGGGTGGAAGCCATCGTCTGCGCCAACGACATTACAGCTGCTAACCTCATGCGAACACTGGACTTACTGGGCGTCAAGACTCCACAGGGGGTCCGCATTGTTGGCGTCGATGACGTCAAATACGCCAGCTTGCTGCGGGTCCCTTTGACAACTTTGCATCAGCCCTGCGAGCACATCGGGGCGGCGGCGGTACGCGCACTGACCGAGCGCATCGCCAACCCGGACCTTCCCGCGCGCGACATCCTCTTCCAGAGCAAACTGGTAGTCCGCGAGTCGTGCGGAGTGCGATTGAATGGCGTGAAGTCTTCGCGTCCCCGCCCTTAGGCGGCGTTTCCAACAAAATCCTCATTAATTGAAAAAAATCCACCTAAACGAATCCGAGGGCTACGTAGCAACGCCGCTCCCGCGATCTGATATTACATAGCCTCCTGAAAGCGGTTAACAATTTGCTTGACAGCCTAATGGTTTCCAACTATAAGTCTTCTCCGGGAGCTGTGCATCTATTTGCAACTTACTTGGTTGGTGGCGGCTTACCCCACGTTCTCGGACCTCTAAGACGAGCCTTGAAAACGTTGAAATTTTGAAGTAGTGCGGCGAAGGAGCTTCCCCAATGGTTCGATCCAAGTTGATTTGTCTGGCAGTGCTACTGCTGGCGGTTTCAGTTTTGACGATGCAGTCGGCTTCGGCGCAGGCCGTCTACGGAAGCATTATTGGCACAGCAACGGACCCGCAGGGCGCGGTCGTCCCGAATGCCAAAATCACTGTCACCAATCAGAGCAAGAACACTTCGGACACTACCACCACCAACGAGAGCGGGAACTACTCCGTTAGCCATTTGGTCCCGGACGCATACACCGTTCGCGCCGAAGCTCCTGGCTTCAAGGCTACCGAACTGAAAGATGTTCTGGTCTCGGCGGATGCCAGTGCGAGCGTGCCCTTGCAGCTCCAGATTGGCGGCACCGCAGAGACAGTCGAGGTCACCGCCGAGGCGCCTCAACTGAAAACGGATCGCGCCGATGTCGCCTACCAATTCAACGAAAAGTATGTGCAGGACCTCCCCATTTTGAACCGCAATTTCACTCAGATTCAGCTGCTATCCCCGGGTTCGCAGAAGCTGACCGGATGGGGCCACGCTGCCACCGAGAATCCTCAGGGCGGGCAACAGATTTTCACCCAGGGCCAGCACTTCAGCGGCACCGGCTTTCTTCTTGACGGAACCGATAACCAGGATCCGATTCTGGGAATTATTGTCATCAACCCCAACCTGGACGCTGTAACGGAAGCCAAGGTCGCGTTGCAGAACTACGACGCCGAATTTGGCAAGGCGGTCGCCAGTCTGGTTACGGCCCAGACGCGCTCGGGCAGCAACCAAATCCATGGCAGCGGTTTCCTTTTTGATCGTAGGGATAGATTTCAGGCTCGCGATCCCTTCACTCAATCGAAGCGAGACGCCTTAACTAACCGCTTCATTCCGAAAGCCAAATGGCAGCAGTTTGGTGGCACAATCGGGGGAGCGATCATCAAGGACAAGCTCTTCTTTTTCGGCGATTACCAGGGCACGCGCCAGACGAACGGCGTTAGCGGAAACTTCACGGTTCCCACAGCCAATGCTGTTTCGACCTGCTTGCAAGCCACTGGGTTCTGCGATTTGAGCCAGTACGCTGGCGTTACTGGCGCGCCTTTGACCGGAGGCTTGATTTTTGATCCAAATACGGGAAATCTAAGCGATGGTACAGGCCGCATGCAATTCTGCGGCCCGGCAGGCTGTGCAACGCAGAAAAACTTTATTCCAATCACCGCTGCGGACGCGATCTCGGTGGGCCACCCTGCCGCGAGTCATTTGTCTCCGGCTGCCCAGAACATTCTCGCGCTATTTCCCGCCCCGGCGACGTCCGCCGTTCTTAATAACTTCTCAGGATCAGGATCAGGCCCGTTCAAACAGGACAGCTTCGACACTCGTATCGACTACAGCGCCAGCCAGTCTGTAACCATCTTTGGACGCTACAGCCTTTCGCACTACAGTCTCTCGGGTACTGGACTACTGAATAAGGCTGGTGGTATCGGACTGGGTGGCCCAGGAAACGGATTGCTAGGTCTGTCGGGGAGCTCCATCACGCATAACCAGAGCCTGGCGACCGGTTTTAACAAGACCTTTAGCTCTTCCCTGCTCATGGACTTCCGCTTCGGCTATTTCAAGTACAACCCCGTGGCCTCGAAGCCGACGGGCGGTCAACCTATGACCGCGCTAGGCATTCCAAACGCGAATACCAGCGACGCTAAAACCAACGGGCTGGGCTCTTTCATCCTGGGGCCGGATCCGATCTCCGGCGAAAACGGCACCGCCAGCAAGGGGGAAGGACTTGTAATTTCAAGCTTCGGTGACGGTCTTGGGATCGCTCGCTGCAACTGCCCTCTCACCGAGAGCGAACAGCAGTTCCAGTTCGTGAACAACTGGACGAAAATTCGCGGGAACCACCAATTCAAGGTGGGCGCAGACATCCGCTATGCCATGAACTTGCGCATTCCCAGCGACAACAACCGGACGGGCGAATACAACTTTAGTCCTGAGGCCACGTCGAATGGTGGAATCGGTGGATTAGACTTCGCATCCTTCCTTTTAGGGGAAGTAACGAACATCCAGCGGTACGCAAACAACCCTGCCGCCGGCGGGTCGCCTGCCGAGCGACAGAAACGCTGGTTCTTCTACGGTCAAGACACTTGGCGAGTCACCTCTAAGTTGACCCTGAATTATGGAGTCCGCTGGGAAATTTACTTCCCGGAGACCGTAAACGGGAAGGGAGCCGGTGGATTTGCCAATATCGTCGACAATGGGGGCCAAGGCGGAATTCGCGTAGGGGGCTACGGCCCTTATGGGTTGAATGGCAACATTAGCAACGATTTTAAGGCCTTCGCACCGCGCCTTGGAATCGCATACCAGCTTACTCCCAAGACGGTAGTCCGCATGGGATACGGCCGGAGCTATGACATCGGCGTGTTTGGCTCCAACTTCGGACACACGGTCACTCAGAATCTTCCCGTGTTGCTGAAACAGAACCTCAAAGCCAGCAATCTCCTGGTGCCGACGTCGGACGACCTGACTCCCGTTTTCATCCTTGACAATGGTCCTCCTGCGCCGAATTTCGGCACGGGAATACCATCCAACGGATTGATTCCGCTCACATCCGATCTATCAGGGACACATATTCGTCCGGTCAAGCAGGTTCTGCCGGCAGTCGACGCATGGAACGTTACGGTGCAACGTCAGGTGACGAATACTGTTTCCGCAGAGGTCTCGTACGTGGGAAGTAAAGGCTCCCACGGCTTCGCCGGCAACGGACCGAACTATGATGTAAATCCAGTTGCGGTCGGGTCGGGTGTGAACCTGGTAGAACTGGATCCCTCAAATCCCGGCCACAATAAACTTAATGGATTCAGTCCTGACTTGAGCCAGAACGCGCGCCGCCCGCTTTGCGGCACGTTCGATCCTATCCTCGGCTGTAGCCGAATCGGTTTCGATCTCGGCAACTACTATGGCAACGACGCATCCAGCAATTACAACGCGTTTGAGGTCAAGGTCGACAAACGCTTCTCTTCAGGCTTGCAACTTCTAAGTCACTACACTTACTCTCACGCCGTTGGATACAACGATAACTACTACGCAATAAGCCACCGCATAGCTCATGGCCCGGCGGATTTCAACCGCAATAGCGTGTTCGTGCTCAATACCGTTTACGAACTGCCTATCGGAAAAGGTAAGAAGTTCATGGGCAACTCCAGCCGGGCGATGGACTACCTCGTGGGCGGATGGGGAATTACCAACACGACCAATTGGAGCAGCGGACTACCATGGACGCCAAGCATCGGCGAATGCGGAAATTTGACCGACGCCGGGCCTTGCCGCCCGAATCTTTCCGGGTCTTTCCACACTGGCGTAGGCTCGCTGGATCCGGTTAATCATAGCCGGACGTTCTTTACGCCGGTGGGGGCGTTGGCTTATCCCCTCGACACTACGCCTGTCGGTACAGATTCATGCTCTCTCGACCGTCCTAAGGCAGGACCGTTTACTCTACCGGCCTGCGGCGCGCTCGGCAATTCAGGACTGAACGTCTTTCACGGCCCGGCGGGATTCTATTCCGATCTGTCTGTGTCAAAGAGTTTCAGAATCACGGAGAGAGCGAGGGCCAAGTTCGTGTTCGATGCTTTCAACGTGTTCAACCACGGGGTCTACGCGTTCAGTGCAAACAACGGGGCTAACAATTGCGTTGATTGCGGTGGCGACGCCGGCAAAATCAAGGGCCTCGAGGGCGGCACCAGCATGCGCGCCCTGCAATTCGCCGTCCGGTTCGATTTCTAGAACGCACCGTCAACCATCTACCGGAGGGAGTCTTCTCAGGCTCCCTCTTTTTTATGCTCGAATGCCATTTGGGTTTCCTTGCGAGTGATCTCCTGATATTGGTCTCCAAGTCGGCATTGCTCTGCGTCCTGCTGGCTATGCTCTGCTCAGCGCAGGAAGTGAAGCCGCCCCTGCCTTCAGAACCATCCCCCTTCGCGGCAGCCCAACTCCTGCTCCGCAACGGTCATTACGACGAGGCAATCGCTCAACTGCAAAACCTTTCCGCAAGTAAGCCGGTCCCGCGAGGCCTGTCTCGAGAACTGGGCGCGGCCTACTACCAGAAGGGTGACTTCCTGAGGGCCATCGAGTCCCTGAGGACGGCTCTGGCCGAGGATCCCGACGACCGCGAATCCACGCAACTGCTCGGTCTCTCCTACTACCTCTCCGGCCATCCTGTCGATGCGATTCCATTCCTCGAGAAGGTGCAAGCGTGGTTTCCGCGCGCGAACGTCGATGCCAGCTACATTCTCGGCGTCTGCTACATCCAGTCAAAGGACTACGATCACGCCCGGAGAGCCTTTGCGACGATGTACAACGTGACACCGGACTCCGCTGCCGCGTACTTGTTTACCGCCCGAATGCTGTTGCGGCAGGAATTCGATCCGGTGGCCGAGGATTACGGTAAGAAGGCTGTTGCGCTTGACCCTAATCTGCCTCTGGCGCACTTTCTCTTGGGCGAACTCTATCTGTATAAATCGCGCATCCCGGAGGCTGTTGCCGAGTTCCAGAAGGAACTCACGATCAACCCCGGCCACGCCGCGACCTACTACAAACTCGGAGACGCCAACTCTCGTTTGCAGAACTGGGATGAGGCGGAACGCTTGTTGCAGCGCTCGATTTGGCTGGACGCTACGTCCACCGGACCTTACATTCTCATGGGCAAGGTCTTGCTGAAAAAGGGCGAAGCTGAGCTGGCGGTACGGGCCTTGCGCCGAGCTGAAGCTATGGATCCCGCAAACGCGATGCCCCATCAGCTCCTGGGCCAGGCTTACCGGGAACTTGGCCAGACGGAAGACGCTGAGCGCGAGCTTCGCATGGCGAATCAGGCGAACTCGTCGCAAGAGTTGCAGAATACCGATCCTGCAGAGACCAAGTAGCGACACGAACGAAGAGGCCGAGTAAGCGAAGCCGACTCCACGCATGACACAGCACCCATGACCCAACCAGCAACCATCGTAGGACTCGGAGAGGTTCTCTGGGACCTGCTGCCTTCCGGCAAGCAGCTTGGCGGAGCACCTGCGAATTTTGCCTACATGGCCAACGTGCTGGGAGACTGCGGCGTGGTCGCAAGCCGCGTCGGTGCCGACGCGCTCGGCCGCGAGGCTCGAGAGGCCATGGATACCCTTGGCATCACCACCTGCTACGTGGAGGAGGACGCGTTCCGCCCTACGGGCACCGTCGAAGTACGCGTCGACGCTGCTGGCCAGCCCGAGTTCACCATCGCCGAATCCGTGGCCTGGGATGCTCTGGAGTGGACTCCGCAGTGGGCCGAACTGGCCTTGAAGGCCGATGTTTTGTGCTTTGGCTCGTTGGCGCAGCGCGCGCCCGCATCAAGGGCAACGATCCGGCGATTTCTGGAGGCAGCTCCGCTGGAGACGTTGCGGGTCTACGACGTCAATCTTCGCCACACCTTCTTTACCAAGGCCGTGCTGCATGAGTCGTTGCAACTGGCGCACGTCGTAAAATTGAATGATCAGGAACTGCCGCGCATTGCGGATCTGCTGGCTCTGGGAGGTTCGACCGACGAGGACCGTGCGCAGCGCCTGTTACAGGCCTATCATTTGCGTCTGGTATGCATCACCCGCGGCGACCGCGGCAGCCTGCTCGTGGCCGACGGCAAAATCGCCACCCACCCAGGCTTCAAAATTAAAGTCGCCGATGCGGTCGGAGCCGGTGATGCCTTTACCGCCTGCCTCGCGCACAACTTCCTTCGCGGCGCCACGCTCGACGAAATCAACGAAGAGGCCAACCGCTTAGCCGCGTGGGTGGCCACCCAGGTGGGCGCCACACCCTCCACGGGCGGACGCGATCTCAGCGAGATTCTGGAAGGGATCGGGAACTAGGTCTCGACCCGCCAGCGTCGTATTGCATGAGGGGTACCCCCCTCCCCCTCCCCCTCCCCCCCGATCTTTTGGAATCAACGAGATACGCGGCGAGGAGGCCCAAATCTTTGAGTTCAAAGGACTTACACGGAAAATCCGGAAAGCAAAGGAGTTAGCCCTACAAGATCCATTTCCGGTACAGCCCCTTATCGATATGGTGTGGCCAGTGGGCTCTTAACTCAACGACTAAATGAGGAATTCTCGTTGCGGGTTCCGAACTGGGAAGGAAGACTCTGTCCAGATGTAGAACTGCCCCATCCGCCTACACGTCGTCACATCGGACGGGCTTCGATTATGAGCAACCGCAAGAATCAGTCGGCTGCACAGGTTCCAAACCATCTGCCGGATAACCGTCAAAACGCCAACAATCGATACCACCAATCAATTCCTTCACGCGGAATCCAAGCTGGACCATGTTGAGCGCACCCTTGGTCGAGCCATTGCACCGAATTCCATCGCAATACGTAACGACTAGAGCCTCTTTATCGAGATGCGCCGTCGTTGTCGTACTCATCGTTCGGTGCGGGATATTGACTGCGCCAGGAATGTGGCTTCTCTCATAGACTTCCGGTGATCTCGTATCGACAAGAAGGATCTTGTCTCCACGCCCAAGGGCTTCATTCAAATCCCAGGGGTCGATTTCGTATTGGAGCTTCGCTTTGTAGTACCGCACTTGATCGTCCATACATACCCTCCTGCCAGATCAGCAAATTGGACTCAGTGGAATACTATCTATTCTAGCTAATCGATCAATGTCGGAAAGCCGGGGAGAATCTGGGAACGGGAAACCTGGGGACAGGTTCCCTGCCAAAATCTCCTTTGCGAACCTGCTACGCTTCCACGGTTGACACAGATTCAAATCCGCCCTGAGTATGGTGGTGGTATGGCCGACAAGATCGAGTGCACTACGCACGGTGACTCCGAGAAAGCATTTGTCTGCGTCCACCTGCTCGGGGATTCTGTTGGCCTTGGTTTCAATCGAAGTGAGCCTGACGACGACAATCCGTTTCCTGATGCTTGGTGTGACGATTGTGAAATCATTCGCTCCGCCCACGGTGGCTGGGCTGAGGAATCGGAAAAGTTGACCAAGATATCCCTCCTGTGCGCAGGATGTTATGAACGGACACGTCTTCGGAACACGAGAACTTCCTACACGCTGGACGACCTCGCTGACCTTCGGTGGAAGTGTGGAAGCTGCGAGGAGTGGCATCAGGGACCATGCCTTGATTTCAGCTACGATGCGCCCGATTACTGGCTCGATAAGCATGAAAAAACGAACCGCACCGCCGGGCTGTTACCCGCCTCAGTGCGCCGTCGCCGCAAGACTTTTCTTGACGAGGACTACTGCGCGATCGAAAACGAGAATTTCTTCGTTCGCGGAATTATCGCGGTTCCGATTATTGGCACAGCTGAAACATTTCGATGGGGTGTATGGGGGTCGTTGAGCCGAAAGAATTTCGAAACGCTCGTAAAGATGGACGGGAACGCCAAGCGGACCGAATTGCCGTCCATGTTCTCCTGGCTCAGCTCGCAGATACCCGAATACTCCGACACTCTAAGCCTAAAAATGCAGGCGCACATTCGGGAGGACGATCAGCGACCCATGTTCGAATTGGATGAGAGCAAACACCCTTTGGCGGAAGAGTACCATCACGGCGTTACCCCCGAGCGGTTGAAGGATATTATGCTGGGAAGACTGAGGCAGAATAGCGAGGACTAGTTTTATTGACGATTGGCGGCGAAGAAGATCCAACCCGCAGGGTGGCGAAGCCCGGATAGCGTTGATTCTAAGCAGCACGAACGAAACCTTGCCGATACGAACCGCTTCTACAGCCGCACTAATATCTCTTAGCGTCGGTAACCAGAAATCCTATGTCTTCGACGCCTGCCGAGCGTACGGCAGCCACGGCTTCGCGCACATCCTTGTATCTGGTCCGGCGGTCGGCGTTGATGTAGACCTTCTGCTCGCCGCCACGGCCCAGCGATTTACGGATTATGGCGGACAAATAGTCCGGTTTCGCCTCATCGTGCCCAACATAAACCCTGCCATCCCGCTTGATAGCGACCACGGTTGCGTCGTCCCGCAGCGCCCAGCGCATCGGGACGGGATGTTCCACCTGTGCAAGATTGACATCAATGTGTCGAAAGGCGTGCGGGCTAGGCGGCATCATTATAAAAAGCAGCGCTAGCTGAATGCTCAAGAAGGCAGCCATGTTGATCGAGCAGATCAGCTTCGGGGATCGTCTGGGTGGTCGGCGCATCGCTCCTCGCTAGGACCATTGTTCCCAGCTCGGCGTTCCATAGATAGGTCTCTATCGTAACCTATCGGTGACACTTACGAAGGACACGGGAAGCCGGGTGCCCCAGGTTCGCGCCAAAGTACGGCGCGAACCTGGGGCACCCGGCAAGTCAGGGTTTCGGGAGCGCGTCGGCAAGGACTAAGAAGACGCCGTTGGTCCAGCCAAAGCCGATTACGTTCATTTGGTAGCCGGCGGTGACTTGCGAGTCTGTGGTGCGCGTAACCATGTTGTACTTCTCGCGGATGGTGCCGTCGCTCTGGAAGTTTTCCATGACGGTAGAGAGAAACTTGCGCGAAACGCGGTCGGCGTCGGCGTTGAATTTATAGTTGCGCAGGCCTTCGACGGCGATCAACTGCATCGGAGCCCAGCCGTTGGGGTAATCCCATTGGGTGTGAACTGGATGGCGGCTCATGACCACGCCGCCCGCTAGCTCAAATACACCCAGATGTTGCTCGACCGCATGCGCTTCATCTGCCGTCGCCCAGCCCGCCCATAGCGGATAAAAGGTCGTGACATATTCGTAATCGGAACGCTTCCCTGCCTCGAAATCGTAGTCCATGAACTGGCCGCGCGAGGCATCCCAGAAAAGCTTGCGCATGACGCTGGCACGGGTTTCGGCTTTCTCGCGCCATTCTTGGGCCTCGCGCGTGTGGCCGAGGAGGCGCGCCATGGTCTCCAGGTCTTTTTCGGTCTTATAGAGCAGGCTGTTCAGGCACACTGGCGCGTAGTGATGCGTTCCAGAGCCGTAGGGCCCGAAGCGAAAGGAAACATCGAAGCCGGATTCGCGCATGGCCCGGTCGCCTTTGTAGAACTCGCTGGTCAGATGGACCGTCGTCTTCGGTTCGCAGGCAGGACGCGCCATGGTCGTTGCGGCATCGCAAACTTCCACCGTGTAACTGGGGTCGTGCGGGCCTCCGGCTTCGCCTTCCTTGCGCTCGGCCACATACTTCGCGGCAAATTCTGGATGCGACGCCAAGTACGACATCGCTTGGCGATGCTCTCCACTCTCGTCCTGAATGCTCTCCGGCGCGGGGCCGTCGCCAAAGTCATAGTAGCGCGAAAGGCCTGTCAGCCCGGCTTTGTGGGGCTCGCGCGTCCACATACCGTAGTCTTTGCTGGCGTACTGGTAAGCTCTGGCTAGCCAGGCGTTGTCGGGCTTGCCCGCCGATTTCTGAGCGCCGTAGACCGACATGATCATGCTGGTCAGGAATGGCGGTTGCGAGCGAGTCAGATAGTACGTTCTGTTCGCATTCAGGAACGTACCGTAGTGCTCGATCTCGAAGAAAAAGTTTTCTACCATGCCGCGAGCGAGATCGATCCGTCCGTTTTGCACGAGACCGCGAATGATGAAGTAGCTGTCCCAGCCGTACATTTCATTGAACCGTCCGCCCGGGACCACGTAGGGATGCTCCAGATAAAGCAGGCCATGCGGCGTGAAGGTGCTCGTGTCGACTTCGCCGGGACCGTGGATGACTGCGGGCAGGCTCTTCACCTGGACTTTGCAATCCTGCCGCAGCTTCTGGACCGCGTCGGGCGCGGTGAAGCCAGACGGCAAGTACAGAACAGACGCCTCGGGCAGCTTCGGGTCCACCACGGTTTTGCAGTCGGTCATCGAGCGCGTCAAGGTGTCCCATGCCGACGAGATGTAGCTGCGGATGGCCGTCAGTTGGGCGCTGTCGAGCTTGGTGAAATCAGGCTTGTTGAAGTCGGCCTCAGTTTGCGCCAGACAAGCGGACGACAAAACGCAGATGGCTACAAATCCCAGAAACGCGGGCCGCAGACGAGCGACGATCTTCATACCAGTTCTCCAGTCACCGACATCGGGTGGGCTTCCCGGCCCACAAAACAAAAAGGAAACGCGAGCGGCGCAAGGCGCGCCCCCTCCGCGTTTCCCCTTTTACACGAGAAACTACTGCGCCGTCTTATCCTCGACCTTTTCCGCGCCCTTCGCGGTCGCTTTCGCGGCCTTGTGGGTGACTTTCTTCGTCGTCTTTTTCACCGCGTGGCCGGTCTTCTTCGCCACCTTGGCGGTCGCTTTTCCGGTGTCCTTAGCCGCATCCTTGGTCTCGGTTCCGGCTTTCTTGATGTCTTCCTTCGCATCTTGCGAAAACGCCGTCAGCGGCGTCGCCAGAAGCAGTCCTAAGCACACCTTGCAAACCAATGTACGCATATCTGAATTTCCTCCAGGAATTGAAACCTACCTCGTAAGCGTGCGGCTCTGAGCGGCGATTGTCAAGACCCTGCACTCGAATCTGCCCCACAGGATGTAGACTTACACTCGCTTTCCGCGCCTTCGAGGAGATCTTGTGGCCATAAAATCACAGCTCTTTCCAGCCGTGGCTTTGTTCCTGACAGCGCTCGCCGCCACACCGCGGAGCTATTCCCAGAGCGCTTACAAGTACATCCGCATCGGCAATCCTGCGGACGCGACAACCAGTACGTCGCCCGGCTATGCCTTGATGGGCGGCGGCTCCGATCTCGATGAAGCCTTCCAATGGCTCTGCGGTAAGGCCCCCGGCGGAGACTTCCTGGTCCTACGCGCGGCCGGCGACGACGATTACAACGACTACGTCAACAAGCTTTGCCACGCCAATTCCGTGGGAACGCTCATTATTCCCAGCCGTGAGGCCGCGGCTGATCCAAAGGTCTCCGAAATCATCCATCAGGCTGAAACCGTCTTCCTTGCCGGTGGCGACCAGGCGCGCTATATGAATTGGTGGCAGCACTCCCCGGTTCAGGATGCCCTGAACGCCCACATCGCGGCCGGTAAGCCCATCGGAGGCACCAGCGCCGGCTTGGCGGTTCTAGGTGAATACGTCTATTCCGCCCAGGGCGATGCCCCCGACGACGACGGACTGACTTCCAAACAGGCTCTCGCCAATCCTTATTTCAGCCTGGTGACCGTTCGCCGCGACTTCCTCGAGATCCCTCTCCTCCGGAATACCCTCACCGACTCCCACTTCGCGAAGCGCGATCGTATGGGCCGGACGTTAGTTTTCCTGGCCCGCATCGTGCAGGATGGCTGGTCCCCTCAGCCGCGCGAGATCGCGATTGACGAGAAAAGCGCAGTCCTGATTGAAGCCGACGGCGATGCGCGGGTGATCGGCTCTGGCAAAGGCGCTTATTTCCTCTCGGTCCAAGCTCCGCCGCGGACTTGCGCTGAGGGCGAACCCCTCACGTTTCGTGATGTCGCCGTTTACCACGGCCCGAGCGGATCGGAGTTTGACGTCAAGAGCTGGAAGCCCCGAACTGGCGCCGGCTATTCCCTCTCCGTGCTTGCCGGCGACGTCCAGAGTAGCCAGCCCCGCCACGAGATCTACTGACGCTTCGCGCGCCGACTGTTATACTTTGGAGACCGCACCACGCGACCCCGCGGTACCCCCGCAAGTGGCCAGGTAGCTCAGGTGGTAGAGCGCAGCCCTGAAAAGGCTGGCGTCGGCGGTTCAAGTCCGTCCCTGGCCACCATTTTGCTTATTTCATTTGAGTTCGTCGTTTGTGCGCTCGTGAGCCGGAATTCCCCCTTAGATCATGCGGATTGTCATTAAAGTCGGGACCAGTTTGATTGCGCCGGAGGGGCGAATTGATACGGTCCGGATGCGGGCGCTTGTCGATCAGCTTGGGGTGTCGCGGCACGAGTATCTGATCGTGAGTTCGGGGGCGATTGGGTCGGGAATGGTGCAGCTAGGATTGGGGGAGCGGCCGTCGAGCGTGCCCCTGATGCAGGCGTGCGCCGCAGTGGGGCAAAGCTTGCTGATGCATACCTACGAGCAGCTTTTCTTTGGCAAAAAAGTGGTGGCGCAACTGCTGCTTTCGAGTGACGATTTTACGTCGCCGATCCGGCACAAGAATTTGCAGAACGCGCTGCACGAACTCGTTAAGCTGGGCGTGGTGCCGATCGTGAATGAAAACGACAGCGTCTCGGTGCGGGAACTGGTGGGGGCTTTTGGCGACAATGACGAACTCAGCGCCCTGCTAGCCACAACCGTACATGCCGACTGGCTGCTGCTGTTGACCGATGTGGACGGCTTCTACATGCCAGGCGGGCGCAAGGTGCCGAAGCTTTTACGCACAGTGCGGAACCTAACTCCGGCTTTGGAGGAGCTCTGCGACGGCAAGGGCAAGTTCGGGACTGGCGGGATGCGTTCCAAGCTGAGAGCGGCCAAAGTTGCGAGCGAAGCCGGGGTGCACGTGGCGATTGTGAACGGACGGCATCCGCATGCGATTGAGTGGGCGATGGAGCGCAAGATCGGAACCTACTTTCCGGCGAAGCGGGGAGCACGATAGCCATGGCGAAGCTTGCGGAGGGGACGCTTTCGACGAGAGCCTTGCTGGAGCGGGCGCGGGCGGCGGCGCCCGGAGTGGCCGAGCTTTCAACGGCGGAGAAGAACGGGCTGCTAACGAAATTGGCCGATGCGATTGAAGGCGCGGCAGAGGCCATCCTGGCAGCAAACCGGGCCGACATGGAATCGACCGGGCCTGAGGCGGATGAAGCCGCGCGCGACCGGTTGCTGCTGACGCGCGACCGCGTGGCAGCAATGGCGGCGGGAGTCCGGGATGTGGCGTCACTGCCAGATCCGGTGGGAGAGGTTCTTGCGGAATGGGAACGGCCTAACGGGCTGCGCATTCGTAAGGTGCGAGTGCCTCTGGGCGTGGTCGGCATCATCTACGAAGCACGACCCAACGTCACGGTGGATACGGTTGCTCTGGCGCTGAAAACTGGCAATGCCGTGGTTCTGCGCGGGAGTAAGGAAGCGGCGAACAGCAACCTGTGCCTGGTGGAGATCATGGCCGGCATTCCGGGAATGCCGGAAGGGGCGATCCAGCTGCTGGACTCGAGCAACCGGGACTCTGTGCGCGAGCTCATTGAAGCGCGTGGACTGGTGGACGTGATCATTCCACGCGGCGGAGCAGGGCTGATCAATTTCGTAGTGGAGAATTCGGTGGTGCCGGTGATTGAGACCGGGGCGGGAAACTGCCACATTTATGTAGATGATGCGGCCGATCTCGATATGGCGGACGAGATCGTGATCAATGCCAAGACTCAGCGGCCTTCGGTTTGCAACGCGGCGGAGAAGTTGCTTGTGCATGAACGGGTCGCGCCTGAGTATGTTCCCCGGATCGCTGCGAAGCTGCGGGAGTACGGCGTGGAGTTGCGCGGGGACGACGCAGCGCGGCGACTGAGTCCGCCGGGAATGATGCAAGCTGCTACCGAAACCGATTGGGGCGAGGAGTATCTGCGGTTGTGCATGGCCGTTCGAGTTGTTAGCGATGTGGAACATGCAATCGCCCACATCAACCGTTATTCTACGAAACACTCGGATTCGATTGTTACGCGGGAGGAGGGTCGCGCACGCCGCTTCTTGCGGGCCGTTGATTCTGCGGCGGTTTACTGGAATGCTTCCACGCGTTTTTCAGACGGGGCTGAGTTCGGGTTCGGTGCGGAAATGGGAATCAGCACGCAGAAGTTGCATTGTCGAGGACCTTTCGCGCTGCCTGAGCTGACTTCCTCGAAATATGAAATCATCGG
>Ga0137401_10000540_pt1 | contig 14983 bp, 7 predicted proteins | sample CZOMad1_1_16fung_FD_108286 | JGI IMG/M metagenome (GOLD analysis project Ga0137401, IMG submission 108286) | Vadose zone soil fungal communities from Angelo Coast Range Reserve, California, USA - CZOMad1_1_16fungal (Illumina Assembly) | ecosystem: Environmental > Terrestrial > Soil > Vadose zone...
GATGACCTCCAACAAAGACACTTTATCGAGTTTTGTGAGCCGCGGAGAGAAGTGGCGAAAAGAAGAGGCGCGAGCCATGCTCTGTTAAGCGAGGGGCTGGTGGCACGAGCGAACGGCATCTATGAACAGCGCAGAACTCCCTCTTTCGTCTTTCCGAGCGGGAGTTTACCACAAATATGTAGCCCTCGACGCGGAAAATCGCCCACTCGAGCCCCTCAGCGTAGTCGCACGCGCGGTCAATTAAGATGCAGGAACGGTAGCTGGCGGGGATACGCTTTCCGAAGCGACTGGCGAATGGGGTTGCATCACTTTATATGCACCGCTCGTAAAATACTCGACGTAACTGTCCACGTGAAACACGTTCGCAGATTGTACTTCTCGGATCGGAAGAATTATCTCGTAGTCCTGGCCCGCATTGGAGGCGAGGAGCCTTCGCATCACATCTGTGAAGAGCCGATCCTCCGAGGCCTGAGGATTCCTTTTGTTTTCAGCTTCGAATGCATCGAACAACCTGGCGTACAAATCCGGTTGAATTGACTGATAGACCTTTAGGTAGTCCAAGTCGAGGAGCATTTCTTTGGTTTTGTCATCTCGGTGTCCGCTGAATGCGGGTATCAAGCTTATGGACTCCATCTCAAACGCCGGATTGTAACTGCTGGTCAAATAGCCGACATAAACTTTACCGTTCTGAACTGAAACCGAAATCATCTTTTCGCCTTCCAGTGCCAGCGCCAGAAATAATTCCATAGAATCGCGCTTCCTAAAGATTGCGCGCCTGATAGCGCCTTTGTCGGTAAACCATATGACAAACCTGGCAAGAGGACTTGATGAGAGTGGGACTCTGCTGCTCAAGATCCCGATCAAGTTCAATGGTATCCAAAGCGAGCAACCGAGGAACATCGCGAGAGCTGCCTTACCAGAATGCTCAGGCGGCGCAATTCGATGCCACCAAAAGTAGACTCCCGGCCACCAGGGCAGATGCGGAGCTAGATGAGTTTTCGAAACGCTGGCCACAAACAAAAGGATTGCGCCAGCGACTGCGGTTGTGAATACAAGCCGATAACCATCGCTGCGCAGCGAATAATATCTTGTCGGATACCATTTACTTACAAGAATAAATCCGCCCAGAAGTGGTAGGAATAGGAGATTGAGGGGAGGCATTTCCGAACACCCGCTTTAGTGATGAGGGGCTTAACGATCTCACGCGGAAGCAGATACGGCTTCTCGCGACTTGTTTACGGCCTCGGTAAGCTTCTGCATTTCATCGAAGACCTTAGGGCTCAGTAAGATGTCGATAGGAAGAATATATTGAGTACCCGAAGGCGCTGTAATGACATGGGCCGTCGTTTCAAGTCGCGCGAGAAGTCGATAAAATTTTTCTCGCTCCTCGGCTGACAGACCGCGCAGTCGCACACGAACAGCTTCAGGAATCTTGGCCTCAAGTTCTTGATGAGTATCCATAACTTCAACTCTTGACGGCTACATTCTGGCCTGAATCCGTTAATAATAGCAAGACAAATTAGTTTGAGGAATGAACGTCAATTCTCTTCGGTATGCAGCGCGGCCACCACCAGTGTTCGCAGCGCGATTTGATAAGCAGCGGTCGAGTCGGCTTGATAGGGAACGACGGCGTAGTGAACCTTCGAGCCGGAAGCATTAAAGAAACTGTGGTAGGCGAGATAGTGCTTGCCCGCGGTCAACGAGCGTAGCGTGGACTGCAATCCCGGATCAAGAAAAACGATGTAGACAGAGTCCGCTTGCGGCTCTGTCAGCGGCCCGTTGGCAAACAATCCCGCGAGGATGTCCTGAATCTCGAGGTCGCTGATCTTTCGATTGTCCGTAACGTCGAGCTTCTCGAGCGTGAAAGTTGGGCCAAATCTATTCGTAAAGCCGGCCTGGGCAATCTCGTCCATTTGCGCGTGATCGTGAATCATGGCGAGCAAGTTACTCAACCTGGATTCGCGCGCCCGCAGAGATGGATCGGCCCAGCCGCTGCCGAGAAAGATGCTGTGCTGCTGCAAGTCTCCGATGCCTGCGCCTGGTTTAGCCAGGCCGACCAATGTACTCATGGCAGGTAACACCAGATAAGAGCGGCCGCCGTCCTCGTTGGTAACGGCTTCTTCGCGTTGTTCAGATCGCTCCTGCGGCCAGGGCTCCTGCGAGCGCGCTGTGTTAGCTGCCAATACGAGCATCACGAAGATGAGCAATTTGAATTTCATCTGATTATCTTAGCTCGGCGATACTACGGCGTTGTCACATTCAAAGCAAAGTCATCCACCACGAATGAAGTCTTCAAACTGGAATCTTCGACGCCGACCAGATAAATCTGGATCGCTTGCCCCTTGTAAGCACCTAAATCAAACGAGACCTGCGTGAATCCGGTCGCTGCGTTAAGGTTCGAATAAGTGCCGAGCGTCGCCAGCACCGAGCCCGATGAATTTCGCACCTGCACTTTCAGCGTGTCGTAAGAGTTAGTCGTAGTCGTTTCCAAAGTGTCAATGTGCAACCAGAAAGTCAACGAAGCGTTGGTCGCGGTTGATGGAATCGTTACCGCTTGTAAGAGCGTGTCAGTGTGAGCTGAGCCGTAGCCATTCAACCATGCCTTCCATGAGCCGGAATGCGCCGCTTCAAATGTCGAGTTGTCGATCACGCCGGTACTCACCGACCACGGTGAGGGATTCGACGAACCATTTTCGAATCCCGGATTGCCGAGCAACTGTTGCGTCGTGCCGCCGCCGCTGCTGGTAACAGTTAAGCTGATGGCCGTCGTATGCGTTTTTCCGCCACCGCTTCCGGTGACGATCACGTTGTAAGTTCCGGTTGCTGTCGCGCTGCCGGCAAGAAAAGTAAGTGTGGATGAACCGTTCCCGGGAGTTGCGATCGAAGTTGGACTGAAACTCGCCGTCGCGCCGGCCGGTAGACCCGACGCGCTGAGCGCAATCGCCGAATTAAAGCTGCCAGAGATCGTAGTCGCGATTGTTGAAGTGCTCGAACTGCTTTGCGCCATGGAAATCACCGAAGGGTTCGCGGAGATTGCAAAGTCACCTGCCGAACCACCCGTAGTGCTCGCATTCAAAGCAAAATCATCGACGATGAAAGACGTCTGCAGACTGCCGTTCTCTGTGCCGACGAGATAGACCTGAATCGTCTGTCCTTTATATGAGCTGACGTCGAATGAAACCTGCGAGTAATCAGCGATCGGATTAAGATTCGAGTAAGTCGCCAGCGTCGCCAGAACCGCGCCGGTAGAATTTCGAATCTGCACCTGCAAGGTATCGTTGGCCGCCGTTGCGGTAGTTTCTTTGGTGTCGATGTGCAGCCAGAATGAAAGCGACGCACTCGCGGCACTCGCAGGGATACTCGCCTTCTGAAATATCGTGTCGGTGTGCGCGGCTCCGTAACCATCCAGCCAGGCCTTCCATGATCCGGTGTGCGATGCGCGGGTAGCCGAACTATCAATGACGCCCGCCGTCGCTGTCCACGGAGTTGGACTCGCCGATCCGTTTTCGAAACCCGGATTCCCGAGCAACTGCTGCGTCGAGCCGTCGCCGTTTCCTACCGTTAGATTGATCGTTACTGAATGCGTCTGGCCGCCGCCAATTCCATTTACGACAAGGTTGTAGGTTCCTGGCGCCGTGCCTGCGCCTACCGTGATCGCTAAGGTGGAAGAGCCCGAACCCGGCGCGGTGATCGATGACGGACTGAAACTGGCACTAGCTCCCGCCGGCAATCCTGAAACCGAAAGGGCCACACTCGAATTGAACGGCCCGGAAAGATTCGACGTGATAACCGACGTTCCTGAAGTGCCCTGATTGATCGTCAGCGATTGTGGCGAAGCAGAAAGAGTGAATGTAGAGTCAAAAGTAATGTCGATGATGGGATGCAACTCGACCCCGTTTGGCGCCTGACCCGACTGTCCTTCAAGATAATCAAAAAAACCAACCCCGGTAATTCGCACCGGCACATCGACCGATTGAAACGTGTCGGCCGCGGTGAACATCGCGTCGAACTGCGCGCGCGCGTGCGCGATTCCGGCGGCGAAAGGACTGCCGGCGGGCACGCAGCTCGGTGATGGAATCTCTGCGATCATCGTATGGCCCGCCGCGTCGGCGATCACCATGTGATAATCCAGGTCGTACATCAGCGCGTACTTCTTGAGCGTCGCGTTGACGACGTAGAGCTTCTTCTCGGCAGCTTGTCGCTTGTTGTCCTGCAGCTGTTTGGGCGTGGCGATCGCGAGCAGGTTGGCGATAGTCGTGGCCATCGGCGCGTTCAGATTAACAGTCGACGCATCCAAATCAGTGCCGACCTTCACCGGCCAGCGCTCACCGCTGCATTGCGCAGACGCTTGAACGGGAACAAGGATCGCGAAAACCGCTAGCAAAAACGCGTACTTGAAGAACTTTTTAGGGGACTTTGCTTGCAATGATTTCAGCCTCGACGCCGCGAAAACATCACCGCTCTCAAAAGGCAGACGGTTACCATGAATAAATGAGCAATTCGAGGGGAATTCTTTTTTTCGAGCGCTGAAGCTAGGCGGTCTTGCTTTCCTTCTCAGAACGCGTAATGCACTCGCGCAATTGTGCGGCTAAGGCGCCGACATGCGGCTCTTTGATGATGTTGATGTGATTGCCGGAGATTTCGTGAGTCTCGATCTTGCCCCGCACCAATTCTTTCCAGCCGTCGTGCAGGTCATAGTCGGAAGTGAGGTCGCTCGCGAGAAACAAAGTCACGTCGCCCGCATACACTTGCGGCTCGAAATCCTTCACCGCCGCGAAATTGATCTCTTCAATATTCTGAAGTACCGGCGGCAGAGGCCTGCCGAATCTCCTGTACAGTTTGTAAGCGCGACGATAGATTTTGTGCTTCGCTTTGGCGGGCGCGTAAGTCATCTTGTTCAGCAGGTAACGAATCTTGTCTCCGGAATCCAGCGCCCGCAGGTTCGTTACGTGCGACCGCCACTTTTTCATTCGACGCGCCATGCGCTGACCACGAGTCGAGGAGCCGGGCAACAATTTGAAGTAACCCGCCGGATAAGTATCGAGCAGCGCGAGCAGCGTGACTTTCTCTTCAATCACTTCAAGCTGACACGCCATCTCGAATGCAATCGTGCCGCCGGACGATCGCCCGCCCAGAAAATAGGGACCTTCAGGTTGAATCTCACGCATCTCTTTGATGTAGTGCGCGGCCATTTCCTTGATGTTTGTGTGCGGCTCAGACTTGCCATCGAGACCCTTCGCCTGTAATCCGTAGAATGGCTGATCCGGTCCCAGCAGTCGCGCGAGGTCGTGATACTCGAGCACGTTGCCGCCCGCCGCGTGAATGCAGAAGAAAGGAGTGCGCGCACCGCCCGGTTGAATCATCACCAGTGAAGACCAGACCGATTGCCAACCTTCATCGCGCAGCACGCGCGCCAGCTGCCGCACCGTCGGCGCTTGAAACAGAGTGGCCAGCGGCAAATTCTTTCCGAACGATTTTTCGATTTCCGCAAACAGCTTCACCGCCAACAACGAGTGGCCGCCCAGGTCAAAAAAGTTTTCATCGACGCCGATCGGGTGCACTCTCAAGACTTGCTCCCAGATGCGCGTCAGTTTCAATTCAAGCTCATTGCTGGCCGCGGTGAAGCCCTTATCGCTCTCGCGCGTGAACTCACCTGGATCGGGCAAGGCCCGGCGATTAACTTTGCCTGCCGGAGAAAGCGGCAACGATTCGAGCGTGACGAAAACCGACGGCACCATGTAATCAGGCAAACGTGTTCGCAGAAATTCGCGCACCTCATCGTTGCGCAAGTTGCCGTTGCGCGGAACCAGGTACGCCACCAGATGCTTGTCACCACTGTCCTTTTGCGCGACGACCACGGCTTCACGCACCGCATGATGGTCCATTAACGCCGTTTCGATCTCACCGAGTTCGATGCGATAGCCGCGCAGCTTGACCTGATTGTCATTGCGGCCGAGGCATTCAAGGTTACCGTCCGGCAGGAAGCGAGCGACATCACCAGTTTTGTACATACGCGAACCCGGCCGGAAAGGATCCGGAAGGAATCGCTCGGCGGTCAGTTCCAGACGTTTGTGATAACCATGAGTAACTCCCTCGCCGCCGATGAAAAGCTCTCCCGTGACGCCAGGCGGCACTGGTTCAAAGTTCGCTCCGAGTACGTACAGCGCGGTGTTCGCGATGGGCCGCCCGATTAGCACGCGCCCCGCTGTTTGCGGCACCTCGTAGAACGAAGACCACACGGTGGTTTCGGTCGGACCATAGCCGTTCCAAACGTGCGCCGCCCGCGCGGTGAGCGACACAGCTAGATCCTGCGGCATGGCTTCGCCGGTGCAGATCGCGGTGAGCCCCGGCGTCCCATCCCAGCCCGCGGCCAGCAGCAGCCGCCAGGTAGCCGGCGTAGCGTCGATGAACGTCACCTTTTGATCGCGCACGGTGCGCAATAGTTGGACACCATCGGCCGCCACTTCGCGATTCACCAGCACGATCTTCGCGCCCACGGTCAGCGGCAAAATAACTTCAGACACTGCAATGTCGAACGACACCGTCGTGATCGCGAGCACCACATCTTGTGAAGTCATGCCCGGCGTCTTCCGTACACTCGCCAGGAGATTAACGACCGATCGATGTGGAACGAGAACGCCCTTCGGTTTTCCTGTCGAGCCCGACGTGTAGATGACGTAAGCGAGATTGTCAGGACCGCAAATGGTCCCCGGATTCGCTTTGCTTTGCTGTATTAATTCGCCGGCGAGTTCGTCGATGCAGATCGTTCCGGCGTCCGCAAACGGCAGTCTCTCTACCAACGATTTCTCGGTGAGCAGCAGTGGCGCGCCCGAATCGCTCATCATGAGTTCCAGCCGTTCTGCCGGATAGGAAGGATCGAGCGGCACATACGCTCCTCCAGCCTTCAGAATACCGAGCAGCGCTACGATCAAATCCGGTGAGCGTTGCAGACACATCGCCACCATCGTGTCGGACTGAACGCCGCGATCCCGCAGGTAATGCGCCAATTGATTCGCGCGCTCATTCAATTCTCGATAGGTGAGTTTTTCATCGCCACAAATCAACGCGACGGCGTCAGGCGCAACGGCGACTTGCTGTTCGAACAACTCCTGAATGGTTTGCGTCGACGGGTAGTCGGACTCTGTATCATTCCACTCGATCAGCAACTGGTGGCGTTCGGCTGCGCTCAGCAGTGGCAGATCGGAAATCCTCTGCTCCAGATTATCCGCCATTCCTTCCAGCAAATTCTGGAAGTGCGTCATCATGCGCCCAATTGTTTCGGCTTCGAATAGATCGGCGTTCGATTCGAACAAGCAAACCAATTCATCATTGCGCTCTACGATGTCGAGCGTCAGGTCGAAATTGGCCATTACATGATCGACGCGGAAGTGCTGAGCGGTAAGCCCCGACAATTGAAGCGGCAGGATCTCTTCGCTTTGCAGCACAAACATCACCTGAAAAAGCGGGTTGTGCGCCAGTGTTCGTTCCGGCTGCAACTCTTTCACCAGTTGCTCGAATGCCAAATCCTGATGCGCGTAGGCTCCCAGCGCAACTTGCTTCATGTGATTCAGAAAATCACGAACCGTCGCGTCACTCGAAACGTTTCCGCGGATCGCCAGCGTGTTTATGAACAAACCTATCAGCTCTTCGGTTTCCGCCATCTGACGGCCGGCGATCGGCGTGCCGACAACAATATCTTCTTCTCCCGTGTAGCGATGCAGCAGAATCTGATATGCGGCCATCAGCAACATGAACAGCGTCACGTTTTCTTTCTGGCAAAGCACCCTCAGTCGCCGCGCCAGCGCCGCCGGCAAAACGATCGTTTGCTGCGCACCGCGAAAAGCGCGATACGCCTGTACATTTGGCCGCTGGTGATCGGCGGGTAACTCAAGTGCAGGCGGCATCGTCGCAAACTGCTTTTTCCAGTAGGCGAGCTGCGATTCATGAAGGTCGCCTTCAAACCATTCGCGTTGCCAGAAGGCATAATCCGGGTACTGGATCGGCAGTGCAGAAAACGGAGAGGATCCGCCAGAGACATAAGCGTCATAAAGCGCCGACAACTCTCGATGAAAAATTCCGACTGACCAACCGTCGGTGACGATGTGATGCATCGTCACGAGCAGAATATGTTCGTCTTCGGCGATGCGCACGATCACGCTGCGAACCAACGGCCCCTGTGACAGATCAAATGGACGGCGAGCTTCATGTCTCAGGGTTCTCAAGGCTTCCGCTTCGCGCTGGTCCTCCCACATCTCAGTCAGATCGACCAGCGGCGTATCCAATTCCACTTCCTGAATAACCTGCATGGGTGCGCCATCGACTATCTTGAAAACAGTCCGCAGCGCATCATGACGATCGACGATCGATTGCAAAGCTTTCGTTAAGGCATCGACATTGAGGGTTCCAGTTAAGCGCGCCGCCGTTGGCGTGTGATAAACCGACTCGCCCGGCATCAACTGATTAAGGACCCAAAGACCCTGCTGGTGATACGAAAGCGGAGCAGTCTCGCGATGTCGCGCAGTGATAACGTGACGCGTCGTCTGCTCGTGCTGGTTCTTTTTCATCAAACGCAGCTCGAGCAACGCACGCCGTGCGGGCGAAAGCGCCGCCATCTGCCGGCCAATATCAGTAGCGAGATGTGTGGTTTCGATCATCAATTTATTTAGGCAGCCGCCGCTTCATTCATTTGTAGCTCTGAATCAAACAGCTGCTGCGCTTCTTCCTCGCTCATGGCGGCCACTTCTTCCAAAAGTTTTTCCAATTCAGTGCGCTCTTTTTCAGCCACGCGTTGCGAAAGCATTTCCGCCAGGGCCGCGATTGTCGGCGCCTGGAACAGATCAACCATGCCGAAATTAACCGTCAGATTTCTGCTGACGATTGAAACCACTTTGGCCGCCAGCAACGAATGGCCGCCCAAATCAAAAAAGTTTTCAGAAACGCCCACGTGCATTACGCGCAGGACTTCTCGCCAGGCGGCCGCGAGCAATTCTTCCAGCGGCGTCGAGGGAGCGACAAACGTTTCAGTAATGACCTCTTCCGATTTCGGATCGGGCAATGCGCGCCGGTTGATCTTGCCGCTGGGCATCAAGGGCAACGCCTCGATGGTCTCGAAGATCGCCGGCACCATGTATGAAGGCAATTTGGATTTGAGGAAGCTCCGCAGCTCGCTTGAAATTAGAGACGTACCATTCGCGACAACGTACGCGATCAGCCGCGCATCGTGATCCTCGCACAGGATGACGACACAATCTTTGACCCCTTCGTGGCTTCGCAAAGCCTGTTCGATCTCTTCGAGCTCAACTCGGAATCCGCGGATCTTGATCTGGTTATCGACACGACCGATGAAGTCGAGCGAGCCATCGGGACGATAACGGACCAGGTCCCCGGTTTTATAAAGCCGCTCCGCGGGATCGTCCGAAAACGGATTGCGAATGAATTTCTCTGCGGTCAATTCCGGGCGATTGATGTAGCCGCGGGCCACGCATGGACCACCAATATGCAATTGGCCCGAAACCCCGATTGGGCACGGTTGTAGCGATCGATCCAAAACATAAACACTCGTGTTCGCCAGAGGCCTTCCGATCGATACAGTGCCCGAAACCGGCGAATTGCCGGCTTTCAAGTCGCACACCGTGGCGGCCACAGTTGTCTCGGTTGGCCCATAACTGTTGACCAAACGGACGCTGTCGCCTACTTTGCAGTGCCAGGCGGCCACTCGATCGGCGGAAGCTTTTTCTCCGCCAATGATCACCAGGCGCACACATGACGGAAGATCGAGGGCCTCATCGTTCAAAGCGTCCGTCAGTTCATGCCAATATGCCGTCGGCAGATCGAGCACTGAAATTTCCCAACCAGCGCAATCACTTAGAAAATCGCGCGCGGAGCTGATCATCTCTTCGGTGCGCAGCACTACCGTCGCTCCCTGCGTCAGCGCCGGGTAGATCTCCTCCGCACTTAGATCAAATGAGAGCGAAGCGAATTGCAGGACTCGATCTTTGTCAGTGATTCGGTAAGCGCCGGTCGCGGCCCGCGCAAAGCTTGCGAGCGAGTGATGCTCGATCGCCACGCCTTTCGGATTGCCGGTGGAACCCGAAGTGTAAATTACATAAGCGACGTTATTCGGCGCAGCATTGGCAGCGGTATTCTCGTCACTGTGTGACGCGATGACTTCCCAATCGCGATCGATACAAAGCAGCGTTGCTCCATCGGCTAAGTCGGCTGCCAGCTCGCTTTTGGTGATCACCATCGCGAGCGTTGCATCCTCGATCATAAACTGCAATCGCTCGCGCGGGTATTTTGGATCGAGCGGCACATAGCCACCGCCGGCCTTGAGCACGCCGAGAATAGCAACCAGCATTTCGAGACTGCGTGGCACACTTACGCCGACGAGAGTTTCTGGTCCGACGCCCTGGGCCCGCAGATAGTGAGCAAGCTGATTGGCGCGCGCGTTCAACTCAGCATAAGTGAGTCGCTCTCCCTTAAACTCCGCGGCGATTGCGTTCGGCGTTCTGGCGACTTGCGCCTCGAACAAATTATGAACACAGGTCTGCGGTAACGTCTCAACGCCATTGTCATTCCATTCAACCAGGAGTAGATGTTGCTCTTCGTCACCGAGCAACTGCAGATCGTCGACCCGTTGCGCCGGATCAGACACGATTGCAACCAGCACATTCCGGTAGTGCGCCAGCATTCGCTCGATCGTTTCGGTGGCAAACAAATCCCTGGCGTATTCGAAAGAAACCGAAATTCCGTCCGGAGCTTCCTGGACTTCCAGAGTTAAGTCGAATTTTGCCGCATCGTTCTCAACATTGATGGGTGCGAATTTGACTCCGTTAACCGCGAGCTGCGGCTCCGGCATGTTTTGAAATGCAAACATCACCTGGAACAGCGGCGACCGGTTCGCTTTTCGTTCCGGGTTCAATTCCTCGACGAGTTTTTCGAACGGCAGATCCTGGTGACAGAACGCGCCCATGACGGTTTGGCGAACGCGCGCCAACACTTCACTGAAAGTCGGCTGGCCGCTCATATCTCCGCGCAGAACCAGCGTATTGACGAAGGCGCCGATTAGGTTCTCCGTCTCAAACATCGTTCGGCCGGCGACCGGCGAACCAATGATGACGTCTTCCTGACCGCTGTAACGGAACAACAAAGCCTGGAACGCTGCCAGCAAAGTCATGAATAAGGTGGCGTTTTCGTTTCGACTGAGGAGCTTGAGCGACGCCGCCAGATGCGCCGGCAGTTCCGCAGACACACGGCCACCTTCGAAGCTCTCGATGGCCGGGCGCTGGTAATCAGTTGGCAAATCCAGGACCGTCGGGGCATTAGCAAGTTGGTGCTTCCAATAATGCAGTTGACGGTCAATCGTCTCGCCTTCCAACCAGCCCCTCTGCCAAACGGCAAAATCAGAATATTGAATTGGAAGCGGAGGAAGAGCAGCCCTGTCGATGCCGTGCTGATACAGATAAGTGAGCTCGCGAAGCAGCACGCCGATGGACCAACCGTCACAAACGATGTGATGCATCGTGATGATTAACTCATGATCGGCGTCAGTGAATTTCAACAGTCGCGCGCGAAGCAACGGACCATCAGTTAGATCAAACACATGAGAAGCTTCCGCCTCGTGCGCCCGCGCGCGCTCGGATTCGCGTCCGCTGAGCTCAAGCGGCGAAAGGTCCGAAACCCGAATCGCGACGGGCATTGTCGAAGCGATAACTTGCATCGGCGATCCGTCGGACGTGACAACATTGGTTCTGAGTATTTCGTGGCGCGCAACGATTGCGTCGATCGCTTTTTGCAGCTTTGCGATGTTGAGGGTGCCGGTAATCTTCAGCGCGGTTCGAACATTGTATGACGCCTGATTCGCACTCGATTGATCCAGCAGCCAAAACTGCTGTTGATTGAAAGAGAGTGGCACGTCTTTGCGGTGGCCGGCGGCGTGGATCGCTTGTACGATCGCATTATTGGCGCCACTGCTGATGCGTTCAGCCAGCAGCCTTATCGTCGGATATTCGAAGAGCGTACTGATGGGCGCCTCAAATTTGAAATGACGACGAACACGCGCGGCGATTTGCGCCGCCAGTAACGAATGTCCGCCCAGCTCGAAAAAATTATCGTCGCGACCGATCACTTCGACTGACAGCACCTCCGACCAGATTTGCGCCAGGCGAATTTCGATCGGGTCTTGCGCAGCGACAAATTCGGCAGAAACGCCGGCTCTTGAAATTTCGGGTTCAGGTAAACACAGTCGATCCACTTTTCCGTTAGCGGAGATCGGGAGCGACTTTAGTTCTAAAAACGCGGAAGGAACGGCGTAATCCGGCACGCGCGCGCTCAGAAATGCGCGCAAATCGCTGACGCTTACACCATCATTGTGCGGAACAAAATAGGCGGCCAGTTTCTTGTCGCCCGTGCCGTTGGACGATTCGCGCGCGACAACCACGCACTCGCGAACGGACGGATGCTGTGACAAGGCCGCTTCGATCTCACCCAGCTCGATCCGAAAGCCCCTTAGCTTTACTTGCTGATCGCGCCGGCCGGCGAATTCAATTTGGCCATTCGCTGCTACTCGCGCCCAGTCCCCGGTGCGATAAAGCCGCACGCCGTCGCGCTCAATAAATTTTTCCGCGGTGAGCTGCGATCGATTCAGATAGCCACGGCCAACTCCCGCCCCACCGATGTATAACTCGCCCGCCTCTTCGATCGCGCATGTTTGCTGATTTTCATTCAGCACATAAATGGCGGTGTTCGCGATCGGATTGCCCACTGGAACGTGGGTCTCGCTGGCAAAATTGCGCGACACATGAAACAGCGCGACGATGCCGGCCGTTTCTGTTTGTCCGAACATGTGAACGTGATGGGCCGGATGATTGAAGTCCGTCATCCACTTTCGCGGAATCTCGCTCAACAACGGTTCGCTCGCCGAAAGCATCAGTCGTAACCGGTTATCAAGGAGCTCGCGCCTTTCATTTTCAGGAAGCCCGCCGATAATCGTCGTGCAGTTGCGCCAAAAGGACGGTACCGCATCCATCACGCTGACTGCGCGCGCCTTGATCATTTGAAACAACGCGAGCGGATCCTTGCGCTGATCCGAAGTGGCAACGACAACCCCCGCGCCCTGCGAAAGTGGCAGCAACAACTGTCGCCGCGATGAAGAGAACGCTATCGAAGCAGTGTGCAAATAGAGATCGTCAGCGTTGATTTTCAGTTCGTGATTGAGCGCCAGCAAATAATTTGTCAGGTTACCGTGCGTGATCATCACGCCTTTGGGATTGCCGGTTGAGCCCGAGGTGTAGATCACATACGCCAGGTCATCTTTTGCGGGAGCGCAGTCAAGGTCGGCTTCCGAGCTGTGAGCAATCGTCGGCCATTCTTCGTCGAGCCGAATGACAAGAGGCGCACCCTCTCCCAGGGGAAGAGGCGAAGAACTTTTCTTTCCATTTGTTGGAAAAAGATTTTCGCCGAGACTCGCTTTCGTCAGCACAACCGCGGGCCGCGCGTCTTCGAGCATGAATGCCAGTCGTTCTGTCGGATATTCCGGATCGAGCGGTAGATACGCCGCGCCGGCTTTGAGCGTCGCGATGATTGCGACGGCCATCTCAACCGATCGATCGATACAGATGCCGACGATCGATTCGCGGCTGATGCCGAGTGTCTGCAGGTGACCGGCGAGCTGGTTTGCCCGCGCGTTTAATTCGCGAAAGGTAAGCTGCTGGTTTTCACAAACAATTGCGGTGGCGTCTGGCCGGATCGAGACTTGATGCTCGAATAAACGGGGGAACGACGTCTCAGTAAAATGCGGAAACTGCTCGCCATGAAGTTCGGCAAGCTGAGACGAAGATTTGACGCTAATTGAGTGGGCTTCGAGATTTGAATTCTCGACAATTGACTGGGACATGTTTGATGTTCGGCTATCGCGCCGGCACGCGATTATTTTTGGGCTACCTGAGTTTCTTCCCTGCTAATCTCAATCACGTTTCCAACTTTCCGCTTCAGATCGCTCTGCACGCTGAGAAAGATGTTTCCCTGATCGTCGACCGTGACGCCTTGCACGTTCTTCAATTGGCCGCCAAACGCGGCGATTGTTTTTAATTCTTCTCCGGGCGTGTAGATATAGAGTTTGCCGTTATGACTGTCGGTGATGTACAGCGATCCGCGCGCAAAATAGATCGTTTCAGGCGAGAAAGAATCGTTGCGATCGACGATGCGATGCAGTTTGCGGTTTGCGTCGAGCAGGTAAAGGACGTTGTCTTCGTTGTCGGCTATGTAGAGATTGCCGCGATCATCAAAGACCATGCTTTCCGGCTTGGTGATTCCGTAATCAGTGCCGAGGAAATCAGAAACCTTTCCGTCGCGCGTGACGCGGAAGACTTTGTGCTGCTCGCCGTCGCCAACCAGCAGAGATCCGTCGGGCGCCAGCGCGATGCCTTCGGTTGAAATCAAACCCTGGTCCCTGGTTGCGATCATTCGCGGCGTGCCGTCCGCCGTTAGCTCCCAAAGTCCACCGGCATCATCATCAGTGAAGAAGATGTTGTCCTGAGAATCGATGACCAGATCTTCCGGCGATTGAAAACCGAATCCCGCATCAACTAATTTCTTCAGTCCTTCGTTGCGGTTCCAGGATTCGAGCGCAACACCGCCTTCGTCAGCGAAGTAGAGTTTGCCCTTGTGCCAGAGCAAGCCATCAGGCGATCCAAATCCGATTTTGTTCGTCGCGAACAAGGTCGCTTTGTACGAGTGATCAGTCATGATCACCAGGCCCTCTTTCTGGACGCCGCAGGACGTCAGAAAGGCGCAAGCGATTACGATAATAATGACGCTTAATTTCTTCATAATAGTGAAACCCGCAGGCTATGAGCCCATACCCAACAGCACGTGCCGGCGCATAGCGGCGAGCAGGCCCAGGAATGCGCGGATGTGAATCATGGTGCTGGAAACTTCGAATGCGATTAAGAAAACGATCGCGCTGGACATGGCGCTGTAGCGC
>Ga0137401_10000541_pt1 | contig 14956 bp, 11 predicted proteins | sample CZOMad1_1_16fung_FD_108286 | JGI IMG/M metagenome (GOLD analysis project Ga0137401, IMG submission 108286) | Vadose zone soil fungal communities from Angelo Coast Range Reserve, California, USA - CZOMad1_1_16fungal (Illumina Assembly) | ecosystem: Environmental > Terrestrial > Soil > Vadose...
AGCGATGCCTGATACCGGCTCTGAGCGGTCTGAATTTCATAGTTCTGCTGGGCTGATCTGTAGGACCTGCTCCTTAGACTCGCGGGGTCGGCATAATAGCGATGAAAGTAGAAGCTGAGATTGGACCAGCCAAGAAGTGATAAGCCAATCGCGAGCGTCGCAGGCAAGACCCAACGCAGCCGGCCCGACAATTCCATGGATGCCGCCCATGCACCTACGGGCACCGCTAGCGCGACGTAGAACTCCGGGAAAGCTGGAGTCCAGTGGTTAATTAAAGGTGGCACACTGTTAGAATAAGCGATAAGCGTCCCGCCTATCAGCAAGACACCTACTCCTGAAATCAACATAAGGAACGCGGCTGGGTGACGCCAGTGCCATAGAAGTAAGGCAACGCCTAACACGAGTAGAGCGGCTTCGGCGGGCAAAAGCAGCGGCGCATAGTAGATGACGTCTTGCGAGCTTTGAGTGCTAATGCCAAGCAGGTTCTCGCGGATTATCGGCCAAATTGTTTTCCAGGCAGTCTGCAAATCCTGGAACCTGATTGGAATATGAGGAGACCATATCATCAAGCTCGCCCCTCGACCGAAATAGAGATTGGGATGCCTTATAAAGTGAAATAAGAGCGGTCCAAACCCTACCAGATAGCTGACAGTGAGTAGCAAGAAACCACTCAGATATTGACGCACTTGCTTCCAATGAAAAGCCAAGAGGTAACAGACGAACAGAATCAGGATAAATGGCAACAGCCGTGTGCCATAGTAAAAGTATTCGCTTAGTCCTGCAGACAGACCGGCCATTGCCCAATCCAACGGCCGGCGTGACTGTAGTCCACGCAATAGAAAGAGGAAGCACGCTGTCCAGAAGAACTGTGTTGTGATGTTATTAAGTGCAAGGCGACTGTAGTGGATATTAGAAGTGCTAAACGCCAGAATGGCAGTTCCCGCTATTGCGGCATATCTTCCCCATATTCCGCGAATGAGCCCGTATAACGGGAGAACGGTTGCAGCGCCGAATAATGCAGCGGGCAGCCTTAGCGTCGCAAGAGTGCTGCCACCCACCTTGAGAAATCGTGATACGATCCAAAACCACAGCGCGGGTAGATCGATTCCGTGCCACACAGTGCTGAAGACTGACGGAGTGGAACCGGTACCCGTAACATAAGACTGAGTGGCGATGGTGCCGGTCATTATCTCGTCTGGGTAAATATTGTCCGGGAACCCGGTCAGATCCCAAAGTCGTGTAAGCAACGCAACGAGGACCAACCCGGCTAATACGGCTATCTCCCAAGCCGTCCACGGGATGGGATGCGACTCGCTTGCACGATCCTGGACCGAATCCGACCAAACAAAAGCAGAGCCCAATAAAACGCCTATGCTTGCGAACCACAGAACACCGGCTAGCCCAAAAGTCTCGTTCGGAGCAGCCAGGTAACGGAGGTCTGCGGCCAACACAATCAGGAACGCGGTTAGCGTTCCGAGCAAGTAGAGGCGACTCCGGTGTAAGCTGGGTGTCCGAGTAACCGAATGTTCCAGGAACGCCGGTGTCCACTTTTGCCGTCTCCAGGCGAACACAGCCAGTACTGCCGCGCCAATTAACAGCAGCACCGCCCAGGGACGAGTCAGTTCATTTGGCAATAACAGCGTCCCAAGCAGCGACACCAAATAGGCGATCAAGCCATACGAAAGATTAGAGTATCTGAAGCGCTTTACTGTGTTGGGCTGCACCGCAACAAGCCACTCTCGAGTCTATTTCTTCTTGGAGTCTTTCTTCGACTCGCGCTTGGATTCCTTTGATTCGTTCGCTTCTTTTTTGGAATCGCCGGGGCGATATTCTTCTTGTTCGGCGGCGGCGAAAGCTTTTTCAAGGCCGACCATGTCTTCCCCTGGACGGAGTGTATCCAGCGCTTCGGCTTCCTTGCGCAGTTGTTCCTCGGTGTAATTCGCGGCCTTGATCGATAATCCAATGCGGCGCTCAAGTTTGTCCACTTTAATGACGCGCGCTTCGACTTCCTGACCTACTTTCAGGACATCTTTCACTTTCGCGACGTGATCTTCGCTCAATTGCGAGATGTGCACGAGACCGTCAATATCGTCTTGCAGCTGCACAAACGCTCCAAAGCTGGCGAGCTTGGTTACTTTTCCTTTCACCAGATCGCCGATTTTATATTTCTCATCGATCGTCTTCCACGGATCTTCGTTGAGTTGTTTAATCCCGAGGCTGATCCGCTGGTTTACTTTGTCGATGTCGATCACTACCGCGTCGAGTTCGTCGCCTTTCTTAAAAACTTCGCTCGGATGATTGATCTTGCGGGTCCAGCTCAAATCGGACACGTGAATCATCCCATCGATGCCTTCTTCCAGCTCCACGAAGGCGCCGTATGCAGTCATGTTGCGAATCTTACCTTTCACCCGACTGCCGATGGTGAATTTCTTCTCGATCTCATCCCACGGATTCGCCTCCAGCTGGCGCAGACCCAATGAAATCTTCTGTTCTTCTTTATTCACCCCGAGTACGACAGCTTCCACTTCTTGACCGACGCTGAGGATATCGGAGGGACGCATGATCCGTTTCGTCCACGAAAGCTCGGAGACATGGATGAGTCCTTCCACGCCTTCCTCGATCTCAACAAACGCTCCGTAGGGAACAAGGTTGGTGATCTTGCCCTTGACCCGTTGACCGGCAGGGAAGCGCTCCTCGATCTGGTCCCAAGGGTTCTTCTGGGTTTGCTTGAGCCCGAGCGACACGCGCTCTTTTTCCTTGTTGATGTCGAGCACGACGACTTCCAACTGTTGTCCAACCTTTAACAACTCGTTGGGGTGTCCGAGCCGGCCCCAGGTCATGTCGGTCACATGCAGCAAGCCATCCATGCCATCGAGATCGATAAATGCGCCGAAGTCGGTGATGTTTTTCACGGTGCCGACGACGCGGTCGCCCACGTTCACGCCTTCCATGAATTTCTGCCGCTTCTCGCTACGCTCCTTCTCAATCACTTCACGCCGGCTGAGAACGACGTTTTTGCGGTCGTCATTGAGTTTAACGATTTTGAAATCGTACGTGTTGCCAACGAATTGCTGTAAGTCCTTTGGCGGAACAACGTCGATCTGAGAGGCCGGCAAAAATGCCTCAACCCCGATGTTGACCATTAGACCGCCTTTCACGACCGACTTGACTTTGCCTTTGATCAGGGCGTCACCTTGAAACACACCGACGATCTTGTTCCAATTTTGACGGTAAGCCGCTTTTTCTTTTGACAGAACGACCATGCCTTCGTCGTTCTCAAGCCGCTCCAGGAGCACGTCCACTTCGTCGCCCACCTCCAGCGACTCGACATCATCAAATTCTGCTAACGGAATCACGCCCTCGGATTTGTACCCCACATCGACCAATACTTCCCGCGGGCGAACTTCCAAGATGCGTCCCTTGACGATGCTTCCCTCTCGGAAGTCTGGCATCGGCTTCGCCATTACATCCTGCATGTGAATCATAAAATTAAGTGAGCCTCCTTCAGGCAAAACTGCGCCTCCAGTGGAGCGCCAATCTTTCCGCGCAGCTACAGCGGCGGAATGGGACGCCACAGTAGGCGTTTTCGCGCGCAGGTCAACTCGCAGCATAGCCGTGTCTCGGCTGCCGAATCAAAGAACCACCAGGCGAGACCCCAGTGGCCTCCACGGGCCCACCACAGGACGAGTCCGCCCGCCTGGCGGACAAGATACCTGTGCTCCTTGAGTGCGCTTTGTTTCTCTCGTAGTTTAAGAGTACATGTCGATCCTCCGATTGTCGATCTTAGGTTTGCTGCTCGCAGCTGCATCGCTGCGCGCCGAGCCATCTCCCGCCGAGCAGCAGGTCCTTAGCGCGATCAAATCACCTGATCTTAGCGTCGTACATCTTTGGGCACCGTGGTGCTCCAATTGCCAGGCGGAATTAAGGAGCGGCGGCTGGCTCAAGACCGTTAAAGACAATCCGCAGGTGAAATTTTATTTCGTCTCTGTTTGGAATAATGGCGACGACGGCCGTGCGATGTTGCAGAAATTCCAAATCGCAGACCAACCGAACGTCACGATTGTGGCGGACCCGGGACCCCGCAAGGGGGACAACAAGATCAAGCAATTCGCCGGGATGCCGTTATCGTGGATTCCCACGACTTGGATTTACAAAGGCGGCGATCTCCGCTACGCATTGAACTACGGCGAAGTCCATTTTGATGTGCTCCAACAATTCCTCGAAGACAGCAAATCGGAATGGTCGCATAAAGGCGAGCCACCGATAGCCTCCCATTAAAAATTCGCAATGCTCGAAACTCCAACTGTTCCCCAGACCAGTTCCAAGGGTCCGCCTCAAATCCTGTCACTAATCGGGGATACGCCACTGGTGGAGATCACACAGCTCGACACCGGTCCGTGTCAGCTTTTTCTCAAGCTTGAGAATCAGAATCCAGGGGGATCAATCAAGGACCGGATCGCTCTCTCGATGATCGAAGCAGCGGAGGACGAGGGGAAGTTGCGGCCCGGCGGAACGGTCGTCGAAGCGACAGCAGGCAACACAGGTCTGGGCCTTGCGCTGGTTGCCGGCGCGAAAGGCTACCGAGTCCTACTCGTAATTCCCGATAAAATGTCGCAGGAAAAAATCTCGCACGTGAAAGCGCTGGGCGCTGAAGTACGGATCACTCGTTCAGACGTGACGCGCGGCCATCCCGAATATTACCAGGATGTGGCAGCGCGACTCGCCGAAGAAATCCCGGGCGCGTTCTACGTGAACCAATTTGGTAATCCCGCAAATCCTCTGGCGCACGAGCGCACTACCGGACCGGAAATCTGGGAACAAATGCGGCACGATGTCGACGCAATTGTAGTGGGAGTGGGTTCTGGCGGGACGCTGACTGGTCTCGGGAGATTTTTCAATCGCGTCAAGCCGCGACGCGGAATCGAAATGGTTTTGGCCGACCCAAAAGGCTCCGTGCTTTACGAATACGTAAAGTCAGGCAAGCTCAACGAAGCAGGCAGCTGGGCCGTCGAAGGGATCGGCGAGGATTTCATTCCTGAAATTACCGACATGTCGCTGGTGACGGAAGCATTCGAGGTCGATGACCGGGAAAGTTTTGCAACAGTGCGTGAGCTGTTGCGTAAAGAGGGGATCTTCGGTGGGTCTTCTACGGGCACGCTCGTCGCCGCAGCGCTGCGTTACTGCCGTAAACAGACGAAGCCGAAGCGCGTCGTTACCTTCGTGGTTGATACCGGGAACAAATACCTTTCCAAGATGTACGACGATTTCTGGATGGCGGAACAGGGTTTTATTCATCGTCCGCCGCATGGGGATTTGAGCGATCTGGTCTCGCATCGTTACGAGGCTGGCGAAGTAATTTCCGTCGGACCGAGCGACACATTGCTGACCGCGGTCAAACGGATGCGCGACGCGGATGTCTCACAGGTTCCGGTGGTCGATCAACATGGACGTGCGATTGGGATTCTCGACGAATCCGATGTGCTTGTGAAGGTACATCGCGACGCCTCGCACTTTAATGATCTGGTAAAGAATGCGATGACGTCGAAGTTGGAAACACTGTCGCCAAACGCGACGATCAAGGATCTTCTGGATGTATTCGATCGCGGCCGTGTCGCCATCGTAATGGAAGACGACAAATTCCTCGGGTTAGTCACGCGCTCCGACCTGCTCTCGTATTTACGGTTGCACATGCCGAAGCAGTGACCCGTTGCGAGCGAAGTGGACTCTGATTTTTATCAGCGCTAATCGCACTATTCGCGGTTAGATTGCACAGACATGAAAAAGCAACACGAATTCGCTACGCGCGCGATTCACGCGGGCCAGGAGCCCGACCCCTCCACTGGCGCGGTAATAACACCGATTTATGCAACGTCGACGTACGTGCAGCAAAGCCCCGGAAAACACAAAGGCTACGACTACGCGCGCTCAATTAATCCCACCCGGCTCGCTTTAGAAAAGTGCATCGGTGATCTGGAGAGCGGCACACGGGGGTTTGCATTTGCCTCCGGCCTTGCTGCAATGGCCACTGTCCTCGAGTTGCTCGAGAGCGGGTCGCATATCGTTGTAAGCGATGATCTTTATGGCGGCACATTCCGCTTGTTCGACAGGGTGCGCCGTCGCTCGGCGAATCTTGGTTTTACCTATGTCGATCTGACCGATGCGGAGGATCTCGAGCGCGCTATCAAGTCAAACACGCGCATGGTTTGGATCGAAACTCCGAGCAATCCGCTGCTGAAACTCATCGACCTCGAAGCAATTGCCAAAATCGCGCGCGAGCACAAAATTATCTCGGTTTGCGATAACACATTTGCAACGCCGTGGATTCAACGCCCGATCGAGAACGGATTCGACGTCGTCGTGCATTCTGCGACGAAGTATTTGAACGGTCATTCCGATCTGGTGAGCGGAGTGGTCGTGGTCGGCGATAACAAGGAGCTCGCCGATCAAATCGCATTCCTGCAAAACTCAGTCGGTGCAATTGCCGGCGCGTTCGACAGTTTTCTTGTGCTGCGGAGTTTGAAAACTCTGGCACTCCGGATGGAAAGACATTGCGCGAATGCGCTCGAGATTGCGCGGTGGCTCGAAGAACAGCGAGAGGTGAAATTCGTCCGTTACCCCGGACTAAAATCCCATCCGCACCACGATCTGGCACGGCAACAAATGCGCGGCTTCGGCGGCATCGTAACAATCGGCTTGAAAGGCGATCTCGCGGCCACCAGGCGTTTTCTGGAGAACACACACCTGTTTGCGCTGGCGGAAAGTTTGGGTGGTGTCGAAAGCCTTATCAATCACCCGGCGCTTATGACGCATGCTTCGGTACCGAAGGAGCAGCGCGAAAAACTCGGCGTTACCGACTCGCTCGTCAGGCTTTCGGTGGGCGTGGAAGATGTCCGCGATTTAATCGACGATTTGAAGGACGCGCTCGAAGCGATTTGACCACGCGATCGCGGACGGGTGGTTTCAACCACATCATTCCACTCAATGCGGAGCGGATGATCTCGAAACGGGAGCGGTCCTGTCAGTCATGCGCGTAACGTTCCGCTCCGAGAAAGTGGAGCGAAACATAAGGTTGATCGCCCACGACCCAACTGTCATGCCCGGGACCGATGTAAAAGATGTCTCCAGGCTTCATGATGTAAGACCTTCCATCTTCCATGGCACACGCAGCTTGCCCGGATATCACCATGCCAACGTGCTCGACCTGACAAAGGGAAGTCCCGGCAACGGGCGCGACGTGCTGCGACCATTTCCACCCGGGTTCATATGTCGCCCGGCCGATCGTCATTCCGCCGATCTTGATAAGTTCGAACCCTCCTTTCTCAAAAGTGCGAACCTCATCCGGGTTCTCAAATCGTTTAATTAAGAAGTCAATGTAATCAGGAAGCATGATGCTCGTTGGTTTGGTGCTGTTAAAAGTTACGCCGCGCCGACAGGTTAACATTTTTCTCAAATCTTGATCATTCGAATCCGGCGATGGGATGAGGCACATATGGCGCCTCGAGAGCGTCGATTTCTGCATCGGATAGTTTCACGTCCACAGCCGCCACCGCTTCTTCAAGATGATTAAGTTTGGTTGCGCCAACAATAGGGGTGGTTACCGCCGGCTTGTGAAGCAGCCACGCGAGCGCGATCTCCGCACGGGAGATGCCTCGCGCCCTGGCGATTTCTCCGACGCAATCGACGACTTGTTTGTCCAGTTTCTCAGTCCCCGAATAAAGTTTCTTGCCGTACTCATCGGTTTGACCGCGCACAGTGCTTGGCTGCGTCTCCCATCCGCGAGCAAGACGGCCGCGGGCCAGCGGGCTCCACGGTAGCACGCCGATTCCTTCCGCAAGGCAAAGAGGCAACATCTCCCGTTCCTCCTCCCGGTTCAGCAGGTTGTAATGTGGCTGCATCGAAATAAAGCGCGTCCCAGTGTGGAGGTCGGCCAGGTAAAGCGCCTTGCAGAATTGCCAGGCAAACATCGATGATGCCCCGATGTAACGCACCTTTCCTGATTTTACGACATCGTGGAGGGCTTCGAGTGTTTCTTGAATCGGCGTATCGTAATCCCAACGATGGATCTGATATAGATCGACATAATCCATTCCCAGGCGGCGCAAACTGTGGTCGATCTCTGTCATGATCGCTTTGCGGGACAGTCCGTGCCCGTTCACATCGGGACGCATCGGGAAATAGACTTTCGTCGCGATGACGACCTCATCCCGTTTCGCAAATTCGCGTAGCGCCCGGCCCAGAACTTCCTCGCTCCTGCCAGTTCCATACATGTTGGCTGTGTCAAAGAAGTTAATGCCAAGCTCAAGCGCTCGTTTGATAAAAGGCCGGCCTTGTTCCTCATCCAGACCCCACTCTCTCTCATCCTTGAGTCCGTAACTCATGCAGCCCAGGCAGATTCGCGATACCTTGAGCCCGGTTTTTCCAAGATTTGTATAGTTCATTGCGTTATCTCTCCTGTTTAATCATCCTAATCATCCGCGCTTCGTTTCAAAGCGACTCCGGTTATCACTGCGCCGACACCGACTAGTTCTGAAGGCGATGGAACTTGTCGCAGAACAACGATTCCTACCAGACACGCCGTCGCCGGCAACAGCGATAGCATGAGAGCAAAAGTGGTTTTCGATATGCGCGCCATAGCGAATTGATCGCAGATGTACGGAATGACAGAGGAACAAATACCGACCGCGGTGCCGGCCAGAAGGAGCTTCGGGTCCAGCAGCGCTCCCAATGCGCTTTTCAATCCAATCGGGGTGACCACAATGCTTGCGACTAGCATCGCCATTGCCAGACGTTCAACTCCGCCGCGGCCGCCGGCTGCCGCGATCCGATGGCCGAGCAAAATGTACAGAACAAATAGCGCGCAATTCGCAAATGCGAAAACGTATCCAATCGGTTCGCCACTGATTCGCACGGTCGTCAGCAGGAACACGCCGGTGCACGCGAGTAATAAAGCGGCAAGATTCCGCATCGTCCGCACGCCAAATGCTGCCAACGCGATTGGTCCGAGGAACTCGATGGTTCCCACGGTAGCTAGCGGCAGCCGATCGATTGCCACATAGAAACAGACATTCATAATCGCCAGCACGAAACCTAATGCGACTACGGTTCGCTGTTCACGCGCGTTGAGTTCTACGAATAAACGCCACGGACGCTTCCAGAGTGCGAATACCGCAGCCGCGCTTGCAATCCGCAGCCATGCGACGCCTAATACATCAACTTCTGCAAACAGAAGCACCGCAAAGGCCGGCCCGAGATAATGAAAAATGGCGCTGCAGATGAAGAAGACCTCTGGCGGAACAGGCCTTACCGGTTGCGCCTGTTCTCCGGCGATTGGCTTTATGGGCAGGACGACCTCGTCCGTCATACCATTCACAATAGAGTCTTGAGTTAGGTGTTCAAGCAAAAGTAATGTAGAATGAAGTTATTTACGTTAGTTATTAAGGAACTATAGTCTTTATAATGGTGAATATTAAAGGAATAATGCGTGATAACAAAAATATTGAAATCCTGAAGCTCTTGCAACGGAATCCACGGATGTCGATCGCTGAGCTGGCCCGAAAAATCAGGATGTCCAATCCGGCAGCGAAGGAGCGTGTTCGACGCTTGGAAAGGAGTGGTGTGATCGCCGGTTATCGTCTCGAACTGGATCCGAAAGCAGCGGGACACGAGATCACCGCGTTCGTCAGAGTCCGGCCTCTTCCCGGGCACCTGCCGAAAATCTCCGCGCTCGCTCAACAGACTCCCGAGGTTGTGGAATGCCATCGAGTTACTGGAGAAGATTGCTTCATTCTAAAAGTCCATTTACCCGAAATCGCGTCTCTGGATCGGGTGCTGGATCGCTTTCTCGTTCACGGGCAAACCACAACGTCCATCGTGCAGTCCTCGCCCGTACCTCCGCGGTCGCCACAGCTTTCGACGGCGCCTGCGCGGAAGAGCACGAAACGCACTCGAGATTGACATCGTTTTCGGAGAAGCCGATCCACCTCGCGCTCGTGTGCTGATTAGACTAAGATCGCCACGCAATGGGCAACACCTTCGGCCAGCTCTTTCGCGTCACCACTTTCGGCGAATCGCATGGCGGCGGCGTGGGCGTGGTCATCGACGGTTGCCCGCCGAACATCGAACTGTCCGAGGCGGAAATCCAACGTGAGCTGGACCGCCGTCGGCCGGGCCAAAGCAAGATCACAACGCAACGGAAAGAAGAAGACCGGTGCGAGATTCTCTCCGGTGTCTTTGAGGGCAAAACACTGGGCACCCCGATCGCGATTTTGGTGCGTAACAAAGACGCGCGGCCAGAGGACTATGTAGAGCTCGCTGAGAAATTTCGGCCCTCACACGCCGACTTCACTTATGAAGCCAAGTATGGAATTCGAAACTGGCAAGGCGGTGGCCGCGCATCGGCGCGGGAGACCATCGGTCGAGTAGCAGCCGGCGCGGTTGCGAAAAAAATATTGTCGGGGCTGTACGCGGAATTCGAAATGGTCGCCTACGTCGCGCAAATTCACGAAGTCGCTGCTAAAATTAATCGTTCCTCGGTCAAAGCGAAAGACATCGAGAAGAATATTGTGCGCTGCCCGGATGCCACCGCGGCAAAAAGGATGGTGTCGCTGATCGAGCAGGTTCGCGGTCAGGGTGATTCAGTTGGCGGCGTTATTGAATGTCTCGTCCGCGGCATTCCGCCGGGAATTGGTGAACCGGTTTTCGACAAGCTCGAAGCGGATCTGGCTAAAGCGATGCTGAGCATACCGGCGACAAAAGGATTCGAAATCGGATCTGGTTTTGCAGCGACCCGGATGCAGGGCTCGCAACACAATGATCCATTCGAGATGCACGCCGGGAAGATTCGCGCAGCAACCAACAATTCCGGTGGCGTGCAGGGCGGCATCAGTAACGGGGAGGAGATTTATTTTCGTGTCGCGTTCAAGCCGACAGCTACAATCGGCCACGAACAGAAAACGGTCACCAGTTCGCACCACCAAACCCGCTTCGCTGCGCGCGGACGCCATGATCCATGCGTTCTTCCCCGGGCAGTGCCAATTGTAGAAGCGATGGCCGCGCTGGTGCTTTGCGATCATGCTTTGCGGCAGCGAGCGATCAAGATTTCGGATCACGGACTGCGGATTGCGGAGCGGTGAGTCTGGCGATGCCGAGCGTTATTCTATCCGCAACTCCGATCCTGGGGCGCGAGCACGCGAACACTTTCGCTGTCGACAACCTGCAATCCGCGATTCCATCCGTGGCTGGGTCTCCGCTTTGGCAGATGATGTTCATTTCTTTTGGCGTCATTTTGATCTTATTCGAAGTCCTGCGCGGCTGGCGATTGGGTTTGATGCGTCAAATCATGCGTCTTGTTGGTCTTGGTACCGCCTACGCGGCTGCGTTTCTCGGAGGCGCCTTGTTGGTTCCGGCGGTGCGGCCTTTTTTCAAAATGCCCGACCCAATTTTGTCGATCTTATGCGGTGCAACACTTGCGGTCGCCGCGTACATGCTCGTAAGCGGCGCCGGGGCGATTTTGTTCAAGCGAACTTCCCAACAAGAATCCGGATTGCTCTACCTAATTTACGGTTTTGCAGGCGCGATTCTCGGATTGTTTTTCGGTTTCTTTCTGCTTTGGGTGACCGTTGCAAGTGTGCGAACAGTCGGCGCGCTGGCTGAAGGACAAGCTGGCAGTCGGTCCGGCTCCGCCACGCACAGTGCACAAGACCCAACCTCGCGTGCGCTCGAGGTGCGCCGCCGTTTTCTTTCGGAATCAGAAGACCGCAAGCAGACACTGGCGACATCACTGGCACGCCTGAAGAATTCACTGGAACTGGGTTTGCTGGGAAGCGTGCTTAAGAACACAGACCCGATTTCGCAGGGAACCTACCAAATGCTGGAGAAAGCGGGGCGCGTCCTTTCCAATCCCGAGCGCACGCAGAAATTTTTAACGTTCCCCGGTGCGCGCGAGTTGGCCGAGCATCCAAAAATTATCGCGTTACGAAGCGATCCGGAAATCGCGGACCTCATCGCCAAGGGGCGCTTCCTCGATCTCCTTCAAAATCCACGCGTCATTGAAGTGACAAACGATCCGGTGCTCGCGGAGCGCATCAGGAAATTCGATGTTCAGCGTGCGCTCGATTACGCGTTGGAACGCGATTCGGTAAAACGTTAAAGGCTTGAAGCATCCGAACCGTCCTTTGTCATTCTGAGTGAAGCGAAGAATCTCTGTTCCCTCTGGGGTTGAGTTACCGCAAGCCGACAGCTAGAGATGTTTCGCTCCGCTCAACATGACAAAGGGACCCGCGCTTCAACGCTTTAACACTTCAACGGTTCAACGGATATTGGAGTAACCGTGAATTACGTCACTACGATCGGTTTGGAAGTGCACGTCCAGCTAAAGACGCGCTCCAAAATGTTTTGCGCTTCTCCGGTCGAGTTCGGAGCGGAACCGAACACGCACACTTGCCCGGTGTGCCTTGGCCTGCCTGGCGCCCTGCCGGTGATGAATCATGAGGCGCTGCGCATGACGGTGCTCACCGGGCTCATGCTCGGGTGCGATATTGCTCCGCTCTGCAAATTCGATCGCAAAAATTATTTCTACCCGGACATGCCGAAGAACTATCAAATTTCTCAGTACGACATGCCGCTTTGCACCAACGGCGTCGTCCCGCTACACGATCTGGCTTACCCCAGGGACGCGCAGAAAAATATCGTCACGCCGGACAAGGAAGTGCATCTGGTGCGTATTCATCTCGAAGAAGACGTGGCGAAAAGCTTTCACTTCGAGAACAGCACGGGGATCGATTTTAATCGTGCCGGCACGCCATTGATGGAGATTGTGACGCAACCGGAAATCAATTCGCCTGAGGAAGCGTTCGCGTTTCTCACTTCGCTTAAACAAATCTTAATCTACGGTGCGGTGAGCGCCGCCGACATGGAGAAAGGGCAACTCCGCTGTGACTGCAACATTTCGGCGCGGCCGGAGTCGCAGACACAGCTTGGAGCGAAGATCGAGATCAAGAACCTGAATTCGATCAGCGGGGTGCGACGCGCGCTGGCCTACGAGGTCCGGCGTCAAATCGCTGCGCTGGAGAACGGCGAAACACTTCAGCAAGAGACACGTGGTTGGAATGACGCAACCGGCGAAACGTTTCTCATGCGCACAAAAGAATTCGCGCATGATTATCGCTACTTCCCGGATCCCGATCTTGTGCCAGTAAAGACCGAAATTCTGCTGGCCGAAGTCCGGCAACGCGTGCCTGAGTTGCCGAAGGCCAAACGCGTGCGCTTCGTCCAGCAATATCGGGTGAGCCCCTACGATGCCGCCGTGCTGGCGAATGATCTCGATCTGGCACGATACTTTGAAACGGCAGCCAAAGCTGCAAAGAAACCGAAGAATGTCGCAAACTGGATTCTGAACGATTTGCAGAACGCTCTGAGTATCGCGGGTAAGACCGTCAACGATTGTCCGATTCCTCCCGAAGCACTTGATGAGTTGGTCGACCTGATCGACAGCGGAAAAATCAGCGGCAAACAGGGCAAAGAAGTTTTCGCGGAAATGTTTGCAAGTGGACGAAGCGCAGCTGCGATTGTGAAAGAAAAAGGGATCGAGCAACTGAGCGATCTGAGCGCAATCGAAAAATTATGTGACCACGTGATCGCCGCGAACCCCAAACCGGTCGCAGATTTCAAAGGCGGTAACGTCGCCTCCCTCAATTTTCTTAAGGGGCAGGTAATCAAATTATCAAAAGGGAAGGCTAATCCGCAGTTGGCAGGCGAGATTTTAGAACGAAAACTGAAGTCTTGATTGCGCGTTTCCTTTTTGTCATGTCGAGCGAAGCCGAAACATCTCTGATTATTTCTTGGAGTCGCGAGAGATTCCTCGACTCCGCTGCGCTTCGCTCGGAATGACAAGATCGGATCGGCGTGAAGGTGGAATGCGGATCCTGATTGCCCCGGATAAGTTTAAAGGCGCGCTCGGCGCGCGCGAGGTCGCGGAAAACATTGCAAAAGGTCTGCGTGACGCTTTGCCCGACGCGAAGATCGACATTGTGGCGATGGCCGATGGAGGGGAGGGAACCGCGGAAGCGATTTGCGAAGCGCGCGGCGGTTCGTGGTTAAAATGCAAAGCACACGATCCCATCGGGCGCGAGATCGAGGCGCGTTACGGATGGATTGAGGATGGCAAACTGGCGGTGATGGAAATGAGCGAGGCCGCCGGAATGCGACGGCTGACAGAAAACGAAAGAGACCCCGCTCATGCAACCACATTTGGTGTTGGCGAGATGATCTTGGATGCGGCGAATCGCGCAGCGAACGAAATCATCATCGGTCTTGGCGGCAGCGCGACAAATGATGGCGGATGGGGAATGGCAAGAGCGTTGGGCTATCGGTTTTTTTCGGATGGAAAGGAATTAACCGACAGAGTGAGTGATCTGGCAAAGCTCACAAATATTATTTCGCCGAAGAAGGTTATAGGGGCGCTCGCCGCGGCGAGCGCCCTGCCGAAAATCATTGCTGCCGTTGATGTGCGCAACCCGTTGCTCGGCGAAAACGGGGCCACGCGAGTGTTTGGTCCGCAAAAAGGCGCGAATAAAGATGAGCTCAACATCTTGGAACAGACGCTGGCCAGGCTGGCCGATGTTGTGGCCAAGGAATTTGATTTTGATTATCGCGATAAACCCGGCGCGGGCGCGGCAGGTGGACTCGGATTTGGTCTGACGAGTTTCTGCGGGGCGACGATTCGACCTGGTTTCGATGTCGTCGCAGAAGCCGTCGGGCTTGAGTCAAAAATGAAAGATGTCGATCTGGTGATCACGGGTGAGGGGAGTTTGGATCGGCAGACCCTGGAAGGGAAAACACCTGCTGGCGTTGCGAGAATGACGCGCAAACTTGGCAAGAAAGTTTTCGCGATTGCCGGGCGTTACGACGGAAACCCACAGGTGCGCGAGTTGTTTGATGGGGTTTATCAACTCGCGCA
>Ga0137401_10000543_pt1 | contig 14922 bp, 7 predicted proteins | sample CZOMad1_1_16fung_FD_108286 | JGI IMG/M metagenome (GOLD analysis project Ga0137401, IMG submission 108286) | Vadose zone soil fungal communities from Angelo Coast Range Reserve, California, USA - CZOMad1_1_16fungal (Illumina Assembly) | ecosystem: Environmental > Terrestrial > Soil > Vadose zone...
CCTGCCACATCGGTAACGATTCAAGGTAGAGCAGACCGCCGGTAGTTTGCTCGCTGATCGCAAAGCTGTACGGCGGCTCCGCAGCAGACGGCCGCCACGGTTCGGCTAAGGCTTCCAACTCCATCGCGCCCTGCCCTTCAAAGAGAGCATGGTCGGCGCACAATCCCAAAGCCGCTGCAACCGCATCGAAAAGCCGGCCGCACGAACTGGCCAAGGGCACGTTTAGTCCTGTTTCGAGCATGCGATTGATCGTCGGCAAAGGCTTGGTCTGCAGGTAACGGAAGAGGTCCAGTGCGGAGAAATCTTCGGCAAACTGCGGCCAGCCTAACCCTGCGACCAAATGCGCATAGGTGTTGCGCCACGGTTCGCGGATGGCCTGTACGCCGCCCACCATCGCTACGGGCTTCAAGCTCGCAAGTCGGCGAGAGCTACGATAATCCGCCAGTAGAAACTCGCCGCCCCAGATCGTGCCGTCCTCGCCAAAGCCTAGTCCATCAAGCGCGACACCAAGCACGGGCGGAGCATCCAGCGCGACACCGTTTTCCACCATGCAACTAGCTATGTGCGCATGATGATGCTGAACTTCCAGGAGAGGCAACTTGTCGTCCGCCGCGCGCTGTTTCGCGAGTTTCGCGGAAAGGTATTCCGGGTGCATATCCGCAACCAACAAGCGTGGCCGATGATCGTAAATCCGCGAATAGAGTTGGAGGTTCTTTTGGTAATCCTCGAACGTCGAAATGTCCTCCAGATCACCCTGGTGCTGGGAGAGAATCGCGGCCCCGTCCTTTAAGACGCAGAACGTGGCTTTCAACTCACCCCCAAAAGCCAGTAGGTCGGGCGCGTCCTCGAAGCCGGGCGGTAACGGCACAGCACTCGGGGCATAACCACGGGCACGGCGAATCAACGATGGTTGACCGGCCACGATCCGCACGACCGAATCATCGATGCGATTGGCGATCTCGCGATCGTGCATCAACATGGCATCGGCGATGCCCCGCAGGCCGGTCCGCGCAGTGTCGAGACTCGTGACCTGTGGTTCGTCGGAGATATTGCCGCTGGTCATGACAAGTGGCCGATCGATCTGCCGTGTGATCAATAAGTGCAGGGGCGTATACGGCAGCATAAAGCCCACAGTACTCAGACCGGGGGCGATGCCCTGCGGCAACTCCTCGAGCCCGTCAGCTGCGAGCAGTACGATGGGGGCTTCGGGACTCTGTAACAAATCCGCCTCGGCGGGAGTCAAGCTGCAGTACCGGAGAATTGTGTCGAGGTCCCTGGCCATGAGTGCAAACGGTTTTCCGTACCGATGCTTGCGCTGGCGCAACCGCTGGACGGCTGCTGGATTGGTGGCATCACAAGCCAAATGAAACCCGCCCAGCCCGCGAATGGCTAACACGGCACCGCTCTTTAGCATCTCGATAGCGGAATCCAGGGCCGCGGTCGCGCTGGGATGATCCAACATCGCGCTCGTGTCCATGCGTTCCAACCAGATTGATGGCCCGCAGGTCGGGCAGGCAATCGGTTGCGCGTGAAAGCGGCGGTCGGCAGGCTGCAGATATTCGCTGGTACAGGATGCGCACATGGGAAAGTCCGCCATCGTTGTGTTGGCGCGATCGTAGGGCACTTCTTTCACGATCGAAAAGCGGGGTCCACAGTGTGTGCAGTTCGCGAAGGGATAGCCATACCGCCGTTCCTTCGGATCCAGCACTTCCGCGCGGCAGGCCGCGCAAATCGCCGCATCGGGAGTGACGCGCGTGCAGTTCTCGCCACTTACACTTTCGGCAATGCGGAAGTCCTCAAAGTCCAGCAGGGTCAGGACCTGCGTCTTCACATCCTCGATCTGCGACAGCGGGGGCGCCTCGCTGTGCAACCGGGTAAGAAACTGCGAAATGGCGCCAGAATTTCCGGTGGTTCGGATCAACACTCCAAAGCCGTCATTAAAAACTTCGCCAACCAGCCCCTCGTCGCAAGCCAAGCGCCATACGGTTGGCCGAAAGCCAACGCCCTGAACTGTGCCTCGAACACGGATTTCGACGGTTTGCCGAATCTCCATCGCACCTACCCTGCTACCTACTGGTCTTGTGAACTCTCTTGCGCTATGACTGTCCCATTCACGCTGCTTGAGCCCCAAGGGTATCGATAGTGGCTTTTAGCCGACGCCCCACTCGGACTCGGGTCTCCTTAAGATTCTCCAACAGCGGCACAACCACACGAACCACTTGCAAGGGTGATTCCGGCGGTGTAAACACGACACGGTAGATTGGTTCTTGCAACACACGGCGCAATCGCTCAATCACCGCATCAAGTTTCTGCTGCAAGGTGCCTGCAACGGCGAGGTCGGGAATGTCAGTCAGCAACGTTTGCTGCCGCGGATCGCTCACGCCCAGCATGTGTTGCCGCACAAGTTTCGCTTCCCGCTGTTGAGCATCCGATGCGAAGCCTGCCGCTCGCGAAGTTGGGACCTTTCGCCCGCCGTGAATAAAAGCCACGCGGCTTTGCGCTGCCTCGGTAACAGCCCGCACCAGCGCCCTGTCACGGTCTAGATCGCATGCCCAACCCCCGTTGAATGTCTTGCGGCTGGGATTGTTCAAATCGAACACGAAAGCGGCAAAGAACGGCATTCCGTAGTCGTTAGGAATAGTGCGAACTCTTAACTGCAGGCCGTTCCGCTCAGCGCGCTCGACGATTTCGCGCACGTCGTCCGACAGACTCGCCGCCTCGACTAACTTTGACGCGCAGCGAACGAATTCGAACGACCAGATGTCGCGCTCGATCAGCTCCAACAGAGCCTGAATACTGGCCTCAAGCAGCGAGTTGCCCGATGCCAGGCCATTCGTCGACGACCCGAAGAGCGATTGTCCAACGTCCGGCGCCGGATAATAGATGAGTTCTGCGGGAATGGCACACTCGTCTCCACTCTCCAGGTCCCGAGCCGAGGCAAGCAACAACGAACCATCGAGGTCGACCTCGCGCTGAAGCAGCGGAACGAAATCAAGAATCGCATCGTCTGCATGCTCCTGTCCGGCAACGTCCCTTGCAGATCCCCAGCGAGTTGAAACAAGGCCTATCCCCGGTTCGGCGAAAAAAAACTCCAGGGCCTCCATGTAGGCCCCGACTTCGGCATCAACACGGCGCAACCCTTTCCCAAAAGTAAAGGCCTCCCCGCGCGCTTGCGGTCGCACGCTTGCATATACCGGCACGCCCAGAACATCCAGGTCGGTGATATCCCTCACCTCGCTTATGCCAGCAGTTGCGGCCCACTGCTTGGCATACAGCAAGGTTGTCTCGGGCGCTAAACTGCGCATGCTTCGAGTACTGCTTGAAACCATGCGTTTAATCCCCGCGAAAAAAACCAACCCTATTCGGCAACAAAGTGTTCAGGATCCGGACGTTTCGAAGGCCGCCTCAACGTGCGATCCGAAGACACGTGCACCGCGCGGCCCGTGACTTCTTGTCCCCTCGCGTTAGCCGCGTTGTCATTTTCATCCAATCGCCATTGGCGCAGTGGAACTCCTAAAGCGATTGGCCCGTGGAAGCAAGATCGTCAGCCGTCGATGTCATCTCCGCAGTGGGCTCCCGACGCGACTGCTCCGCAACAGCTCACGCCGTCCACATCTCCATCGTCATCGCCACAGTGGGCTCCGGTCGCTAAGGGCCGATCACCTAACAGGCGTGCGAATCGTGCCAGGGATTCTCGGTCTAACGCAATCGATACTGTGTTCTTCGTCATAGTCTTCTCCTTCATTCAAGGTAATGGGTCAGAGGGTTTTCACATCAAAACCGCAGGCGAAAGTCCGCGGCACTATCTTCCATAGCACGCAAAGATGCAAGGGTCGATCTGGTGTCGATCTGGTGTCGCTTGGCGGACGAACGAGAAAACATAATCACAAGTGCCCAACTGAACCGTGGAGCGAGTTCTCGGGTTGGGCGATTCAGCCCAACATCTCCGGCTGTCTAAGCTCCCAGAAAACGCCTGTTCCCTTTCCGTCGCCGTGGAAGCGAAGGAGCGGATTGATCTGGCACCTGTTGAGCCGATTGATAGCATCGTGCAGCCTGGTAGGCGCGTCGATGTCGTGAGTGACGGGCAGCGGATCGTGAATGTGCTCAACCCAGCCTTCTTCTTCGAACACGATCAGAATTGTCTCCTGGTTCCGCGCTGGCACGCGGAACCGCTTGACGATCAGTCCCGCCAAAGATAACTCCCGCCGAGTCCCATCCCAGCTAGGATTCGGAGCGGACATTGCTGGAGTGCTTGTTTCGTAGGCCGCCCGCTGCGCGCTTCCGAGGACCGCAGTTTCGCCCGCTGCCAGCGCGGACAACGTTGCTTGCGGCGATCGGTGAGTTTCCCGGAAAACATGTTCCGCCAGTGCGGCGCCGCTGGGCGTGAGAATCAGACACGTTTGATTGTTGAAAAAGTAGCCATTGCTACGGCGGAACGAGCGATGGGGGTCGCCGTAACCGGACGTCTCCTCGCCGTGCTCGGCGAACCCCTTGGCTACCATCCAGCGGAGATCGCTGCTGGTCATTCCTGTCTCATAAAGTCTGCCGGTTCGCAGGGCAAAATCCCACACGTTCGCGCCCGTGTCCTGGGCGCAGATGTAGGCTCGCCAAAGAACAGCGAGCCCCGCGCGCAAACTTTCGTCAATCAGAGGGGATGTTGATTCCCCGCCCCAATCGACCCACCGTTTTTCATTAGCTGACATCAGCACCGCCCTTGGCGATCAAAGAAAGCACCCCTCGTCGGATGGAAAGGGCTGTCAGTTACCGGACAGCCCTTGGATTGAGATTCAAATTGGCTTACTTGTGCTTCATGGTGGTGGCGCCGGGACTTACATTGACCATCTGCATCATGCCGCGGTCTTCGTGGCCGAGGATGTGGCAATGGAAAACGTATGTTCCGGTGAAATCTACGAACCGGGTCCACATCTTTGCCCAGCCTCCCGGGGGAATCGCGAAATTATCCCACCAAACCCAAGGTTCCCTGAGCGGTACGCCGGTGGTCTTCAACGACGCGTCCATGTACGACGGGTCAAAGAGCGCAATAACCTGAAACGGATTGATGTGGATGTGGAAAGGATGCGCCGGCCCAGTTAAGGGGGTGTCGTTGAACAGGTTCCACTCTTCGGTTGCGCCAAGTTTCATGTATTGATCAATTTCGCCGCTGAACTGCTTGCCGTTGATCGTGTGTGTCGGAGGCGCGTTGGGCCACAGAGGCGGCGAGGGTGAAGGACTCGGGTTCCGCCCACCAGTACTTCCTTGTGGGGTTGGGGTGGGGGCGGGGCCCGGGAGCTGGGTCTTGGTAGTGTTGAAACGGATTTCCCGCGTTATCATTCCTAACGGTGGAACGATGTCCGCGAGGAAGCCCTGCATCTTGGGAAATTCATCACGGCTCGGAAACGGCGTTGCGTTTACTGCCGTACTTTTTACTCTGACCGTAAGCAGCGGAGTATTCTTTGAGCCAAAGGTCATCTTATAGTCGCCGGTAGTGCTCGGAGCCCTCACCAGTAAATCAACCCGGTTGCCGGGCGCGAGGCTGCCGGTTGAAAGCCATTGCCCGTCTTTCAAAATAGCCTTTGCCGGAACTGGAATTGGCGCGTTGGTTGTTGAACTTGGATCCGGATCATAGTTCCTGGGATCGAGCTGAACGCCGTCCTGTGCAGTTTGCACCCACTTGATGTCCGTCGAGGCGTTGAGCGGCACCGCTGCCTGGTGGCAGGCATTAACAATCCGCCACAACTGCGTTTCGTTAGGTTTCATCTCCAGGATGGGCGTGTATTGCCCATTCACAGAAACCAGATCCTTGGTTCCTGCAGGGCGAAGCAAACCGAGGACTACCGAGAACTGCTGCAACACCAACACCTGTTCTGTAAGCGGTTGCCCTTTGCTTTGATAATAAGCCCGTAGCGTAGCATCGTAATCGCCCTCAATAATTAGCGCGCCGGCCATGCCATTGGCCAGGTTCAAGGCCGTTGATCCATGCTTGTGAGCGTGATACCAGTGCGTTCCGGGTGACTGACCCATGCTGTCCGGCTGACCATTCCATTTCGGAATGGTGAAGCAGTTGGGGAAAGCGCCGACGTAGTACTGCGGCAACTGGGGTTGCGGAGGGCTCGTCATTTCTTCCTGGTCGTTCCACCACAACTGATCATGGAGTGGCAACACCGGCTTCGGATTACTAGGCGGAAGCGGCCAAAGGGGCTGGGGTGGCGGACTCTTGTCCAGCCAGGTGGCGGTATTGTCATAATATTCCAGCAGACTCTGTTGGAACTTCTGCCAACTAACAGGCCAAGCACCGCTTGGATCTTTGGCTGAAGGCCAATCTTTCCACGCCAGGGGCCACGGGGACTGGTTTGCGCATTTCGCGAATATCTCGCTGAAGAGATCCTTTACAGTCTGCTCGGTCACTAACGGTTTACTGTTAGGCTCCGGCGTCCTGGGCGAGGGCCGAACATTTATCAGGACGTTGTCGGCGATTCCGCTGGGACTGATGTGGGTACCATGAAAATGCAAATTCGTCGAACTCGAACCATGGAAGCAGTTCGGTGGATTTTCAAAAGTTGGATCACCCGGATAATTCTGACCCACGCCAGAACCAAAAGTCGTATCTTGCTCGCAGGCCTGACCGTGTTCGGCTACGTCCATCTGGCCGTTAGGGAAGTTGTTCGGGTTTACGTTGTTCACGAGCGTGATTTGAACTGTATCTCCTACGCCCGCCCTTAGCGTTGGTGCGGGATTCGGAACGCCCGATGCTGTTGGCCAAACGCGGCTCGGGTTATTCACATCGTAGCCGGCAATGTAACGCATCCGTCCGCTTTGGCAGGAAGGCAGCGTTTGCCCCTTGTCGGGCTGTCCCCAATAGGTCTTGTCTTCATCGAGAACCTTTAAAACGGCCTTTAGCGTTTTGGTGGCGCCGGTACCCGAACTTTTGATTTCCATTATTGACTGAAGCATCTGGCCCGCGGCAATACACTTCGGTTTCTGTGCCTCTGCGACCCAGTGCGCGCGCGCAAGGCCCGGCAGCATCGAACCTATCGCGAGGCCCCCCGCCACCGCCATGGTTTGTTGGAGAAAATCCCGTCGTGTAAATCCCGACTCCTCCGTGATGTTGGATGACCCGTTGCGATCTTCTTCACCCGCTTGATCCGTGACGATCTTCTCTTTCGGCATGGGAACCCTCCTCACTCAAGGTTGTTGCACACCGGCTTATCGCAGCGCCGGCTATGGGTTGACGTTGATGTCCTTATTTTCATGGCGGAACATCTGTTTACTTCGTCTTGTAACCGAACGCACCCTTTTTCGTTTTTTTAGCGAACGGGCCTTTCTTCGTCTTGCCGCCGAACGCGCCTTTCTTTGTGTTGTCGGCGAATGCGCTTTTCTTAGGAGTCTTTACAATTATTTGTCCGCTTTCGCCCGGGTGATTGATGCAAATGTAGGAGATGGTTTGCGCCGCGGCAAAACCAACCTGGTTGGATTGTGTGTTAGGGGGAATCTGGTGTGCAATAAACCCCTTCGGACTTGAAGCGCTCGGTGCCGGCCAATGGGCTTCGTTTGGGTCGCCATTGAACCAGAAGACGCTGTCGTTCACGTACACCGTCTGCGGATTCGGGTCATACACCGCTGGTGCACCCGCTTTGATTTGGATCTTGAATATGGACATCGAAAGTCCTCCTTAATGTCTTCCGTAAGGTGTTCGCTAGGAAATGTGAAATGAGCTGTTTAAGAGCGAGCGGGAGTCTATCACAGTCCACAGTAGTTGCAAATATTCTTGCAACAAAAAATCGGAAAATGACTAATCGTGCGCTGGGGTGTGGATGTCCGGCTTGGCCAAGAAAGATGTTTAGCGTTGGGCTCCTGCGCCAAGGCGAGAAGCTGAAAGTTTTCGAAGCAGTGAAAAGATCAAGGGACAGCAGATCGACGATGCGAAATTTGCACTCGAAGGGCTGTGTTAGGACAAGGAAGTGGTGATCCCTCCACAAGCCGCCGGATCGATCCCTCTAGCTTGTAAGACTTCGATTCACGTTGTGCGGTGAAGTTCGTTATCCTCGACGACTGCCCGAACAACGTCAGGATTCATGAACCGGACAAAAGGGCACGGCGAGGTGGGCCATTGCGAGTATATCTTCAGGACCTGGTTGGTCCCAGTTTCAGGACCTGGTTGGCCCCGGTTGGGCCACGCGGTCGCTTCTTCAAACGCGAGTCACGAGGATTCGTTCGCACCACAGCTCGATTAGCAGTTGACGCCAGGATCGGAGTCCCTTCAACCCAGTGCTGGCGAAACTGCTCATAAAGCGAAACAGCTACTCGTAAGGTCGCCGTGCCATTTCATTGCCATCAATCCTAATCTCGTGCCGAGCTGGTTGATTGCGCCGCTCATCTTCCGTCGAGTATTTCAACCGCTCAAGCAGCCCGCGAAGACAATCCTGCTCAAACTGGCTATCGAGATCTCCCTCGAACCGTTCAACCGCCTACGGTTAGACAGCCTTGCACCCACCGTTCGGGCATTAAGCGTCGCGCCGCCGGAATTGCGGCGATCATTTGATAGCCAGGAGCGAAAAGCGTCTTCTTTCATGCGCACCGTCAGTTAAGATTTTGCGTGAGCTGGTCCATCGCTAATATCCGCTGCGCCATCTCAAGATATCGGCAAAACGCATTCGCCAACTCGATCTGTCGCGGCGTCTTACACTGCACCTCGAACAACGCCGGACTCGCCACCAGCACCGTTACGCACTGCGCTCGCGAAGTTGCGACGTTGAGCCGGTTCGAGCTGTAGAGGAACTCCATTCCTCGCGGAGCATCTTCTGGCGTTGAGGTGGTCATTGAATAGATCACAACCGGAGCCTCTTGCCCCTGGAACTTGTCGACTGTTCCCACTCTGGCCCCATCGGGAAGACTTTGGGCCAATGCCGAGACCTGAGCGTGTACGGAGCGACGATGAGGATGTGTCTGAGAAGAAGCGGAACTGTTTCGCCCTTCTTGTTCGTCCATGTTGAGCCCCCTCGCAGCAGTTGTCCGACTATCTCAGCAATACGAGATGATTCTTCGGGAGACTTGCTCTGGTTGCCGCTGTGATTGACTCGCACAAACCGCAAGCCTGTTCCATCAAAAGGTCCCTGGACATTGAGGCGTTGGGTCGCGTTCTCCGGCCGAGGCATGAGGCGGTTGTCGTAAAAGGCCTCTGACGTGAACTCGCAAACATCCGGATGCAGTCGCCAGCTCTCTGCTAAGAATAGTCCCTGATCCTCGCCAATGGTTGCTCTTCCGTTAAGCAGATGCGAAAGCGCTGATGCTTCGGCGCCCGGAGGATGGACGCCGCGTTGCGGCTGATCGAGTTGCTGCGGATCACCAAGCAGAACAATACTCTTAGCTGCCGGCGACGCTGCGAGCACATTCGCGAGAGACATCTGGCCTGCTTCATCCACGAATAGCACGTCGACCGTATCAGCCATCTCAGGACGAGCCCAAAGCCAGACTGTGCCGGCGGCAACCTGTGCGTCATTGTCTCGGAGCGCATTCGCGACCCCTTCATTATTCTTCGCGTTCGTTACTATCTCGTCGTCACAGCCGTCGCCGCCGTCCACCTTTTGGATAGCCTTTAGTTTCACGCCGGCTTCGCGGGCGGCGGCACAGGTCTCTTCGAGCAGCTTGCTGATTACCTTGTGGCTCACCGCCGTCACCCCAACCTTCAACCCATTCTTTACCAGCTCAACAATCATGCGTGAGCCAGTGTAAGTCTTGCCTGAGCCGGGCGGGCCCTGGATGGGAAGCACTGTGTAATCAAGAGCCAGCGCAACCTGTTTCGCTACTTCAGTCGATTCCTGATTCGAGGTCATCAAGTCTGTCAGCGCTGCTCCTCGCAAGCGTGGCGGCCTGCGGAGCAACAAATCTCTTGCCGCCTTAGAGGGACCTGCTCCATCAATCCCATTTTCCGCCACCCATGATCCAAGCTGCAAAAGACTCTCGCGCAAAACCTTCGCATTGATTATGTCGTGGGGAATCAGCGCGGACGGATGCGGAACCTTGGATGACTTGCCGCGTTTGAGGTCGATAGTCAGCGCGCGTTCGTCGATTGCCACCACCGTACCCGCGCTATCTTGGGTTCTCGGATCGTGTACATTTCGATCAAGCTTGATCGCATGGTCCTGCAGAGGAAATCGATAGCGGTGAATGAATGACCTCTTCGTCTCGGCTACTACGTCTACGTAAACCAAACCACCCAGGGCGCTCCTATCTTCCTGTAGCTCTTGATCGGTTAGTTCGCACAGACGGTAATACTCCCACCACGCTGACTTATCTTCTCGTCGGTGCCATTCAAGCAATTGAGCCAGCAGCCACCGTGCTTGCTGTTCGTCGGTCCGTTCGCTTTCGTCCGCCGGCACGTCAGCGACGAGGCGAGCCTCAACTGCGCGTACCCGTTCAAGGTAAGCAGAGAGATCTTCAGTGGCCTCGCCGGTCGTAGGCCCGGGCCGCGACAGAGGTGTCCCACTTATTGCCTCCAGCTCTCGCCGCCTGTCTTCCAACCAATCTCGCAAACGCAGTGTGGAGACACAGTCGTCGCGGTTGTAGCCTTCGATGGCCTCGCGAATCTCCGCGATGTCTTCCTCGCCCGCACCAAACGCAAGCACGGATTGAAAAGTGTTAAGGGCCAGATTGGCATCGATTAGTCGCACCTCGCGTTCGTACTCGTAGAGAGGCTCAAGCTTCTTGATTGAATAACTCTCCACCGATGCGCGAAGTCCCTGCTTAACCGCGCGGTAGAGATCGACCAGGACGCCTGCCCTTAACAGTTCGTCTACTTCGTCCATACCCGTTCCATGCCGCCCGGCCATTCGCTTGATCGCAGTTTCCTCATACGCTCCGTAATGATAGATGTGCATATTCGGATACTGTCGCCGACGCTCCATTACTGCGGCGATGAAACTTTCGAAAGCCCCCTTTTCCTCTACCAGGTCCAGCGCCCAGGTGGGCGCATAAATGGGCTCTGCCTCATCCGAAAGTGTCAGCACGCCAAAGAGATACTCCAGGCCCTGGTCGAAGGAGAAAGAATCGCCTTCGAAATCGAGGAACATGTCGCCCGGCGACGGCGGCGGCAACGAACAAAGACCTTTTTCGTCAGCCGGCGCCAACAACTCATAGACGTAGCGACCTTCGTCCCGGCCCTGCACCTGTAAGCGTGCTTGCTTTCGAATAACAATCAGCGCCTGAGCGCCGATGCCTCCGATCGGAGGAATCTCCGGAGCAGCCAGATTGCGAACTGTGCTGACCGCGCATTCAACCAAAGCCTTTCGCTGACCCCTTGAAATTCCAGCAACCAGCGACAAGTGGTCATCGTCGCGCCAGCGCCTGTCACAAACCGTGGACCAGTTGCAGACGCGGCAATGCTCCACCGGCTCGGGATACGTTTCTGCTTTTAACTGGATAACGGCTTCGAACTCACGCCTGACCTTTCTAAAGTAGGCGAGGTACCGTCGAACGGAAAACTTCTCGGGCTGCGCTCCGCCTCCGAGCACTACATGCATGTAGTCAGGTACTACGCCCTGAATTGTTGAGAGCAGATCTGAGTAAAAGCAGAGCTGGATGATGGCTCTGGCTTTGGTTGATCGGGCCAGCTTGGTCTCGACAACTTCGTAAGACCAGGGACCTAATGCGCTGGGTTTATCAACTCGACTGAGAAAGTCCGCCCGGCCTTGCCATTGCTCTGTGACGAAAGTTGCTTGATAGATGACCTCAGCTCCGCCGCAAATTGCTGCAACTGTTTGCGCTGCTGCATCCTTCCAAGAAATGTCGCTGGGTATCCGGGCAATCTGGAGATTCTGTTCTTCAGCCAGATGACGCAAATAAGCTTCCTCATGCGCCAGCCCAAGCTTCACAAGCAGGTCGAGACCGGGATCAGCGAAGAAAGGCCTCTTGATTTGCCCGGCGGACTCGGCGCGGTTGAGCGCACTGAGATGCTGACAGGCGAGGAAATTTGCGATGGAGGTTGGGGAGAACATTGTGATCTTTAGCCCCAGGGCCTGCGATGCGCGCTCGTTCTGGTGCGTGCGTGCGGCCATGCTTTCAATGACAAGAAGGTCGGATTATAGGGAACGCTCTGAGTTTGGTTAAGAGCGTGAATGAAATTGTTGGTGACAATGTTGGCGGCCAGACGCATTTTAGATTGTATGCCACACTCACCGACAATGCCGTTGAGACGCTTGGTGGGTCACGCGAGTTCAGCCATAGCTCTGACATCCTGGGATTTCACGGTGAATACTCTGAGAGTTACCGGTTAAAAGAAATCCCTGAACCAATAATTCGACGTTGGGATTATGAGTTAATCGCCACTGCTACCGAGTTCCATCATTAGCCTTATAACCAACATAAACCTGAGCGGATTGCACCCAATCGCGTTGCCCTGTGGGGCCTAAGTGCTACATGCGGTTCATGGAATCTGGCAGAACTCTGGAAAGAAGCTCCCTCAGATACGTTTGGACTTCAACGATCTCAAGCTGGTCATCCCCGCCCCCTGACTGTATTGGGTTGCCATTCGCATTAACAAAGTCGCGCCCGATGTCCTCACCCCGCCAGACAGCTCCGATCGGCGACACCCGGCAACTTACTTAACAATCTCAAAATCGATCCAACGCGACGTGACTCTGTGTTTCTGTTCGGCCAGGAGATCGGTGACCACTACCTGAAGGACATATTCACCGGGCTCCAGGTTGACTCCCAGATGGATTGCTCCACTTACGCTGAGTCGCTTCATGTCCGGTGGGTTATTTACCTTGAACGGTTCCTCTTTTCCAGCGAACACCAGCCGGCCGTCACGAAACATGCGCAACTGAGTTTGCAATTGAGGGCGACCGCTGGTCTTATCCAACTGTGGGTTGTAGATCACATATGTGAATTCCATTATCAGCCCCTGACGGAAATGGCGAAGCGCTGGACTCGCCTCGGGATCTGTCTGGTCCACCTGATCCTCAGCATCCTGTGACGGAGTTGACGACACAATCCCCGCTCGCCGCCGCGCGATCTTCTCCTGGTAAGCTTCCGGCGAGATTCCGGCAACCAAGAGACCTGACAGAGTTAGTTGAGGCTTCTTGACGTCTGGCACCACGAGAAACTGGCTCGCCGAGCCCACGCGCTGCGTTTTCTCGTCACGGATCGCGGCACGAAGTTGATAAGCTCCGGGTTTCTTAATGGGAACCGTCACGTAAAAAACAAAACCATTTTTCAAGGTTCGATCATAATTTGCCGCGGGTATGCGAATTGTGTAAGTGCGGCCTGTTTGGTCGACTACGCCGGCGTCCGCGCCAAAAGTGAACACGACCACGTTGAATGTTGACTTGTGCGAGCCGTCTGGTTCAACGGTAAAGGTCAGATCGTTGGCGTCGATGTGCAGCATCGTGCGCAAAAACGAGCCCTGCTGCAGACTGTTCGCAAAAACTGAAGTCAATTGCAAATGAACTCCAGTAGTATGAAATGGTGAAGTCAAAGCCTCCACGACTTGTTCCTGCGGCGTGCGAGCAGTGGCATGTGCCTCTTCATCCGTCACGCCGAAAAAGCCGTTCCGCATCCGCACCTCAAACTTGCCGGCGCGCGTGACTTTCAAGCTTAGCTTATGAAATGTGCGACGACCGGTCTTGCGATCAAAAGTAGACTCGTCCGGACGGTAACCAATCAGGTAATAGCCCTTTTGATCTTCCATAACCCGCTGGATGCCGCCACTCAGATCGTTCGTGTTGTGGATGGCGATGCCACCTGTCTCTTCGGCCAGATAATCAAGACCTTCCTGCAGATCAAAAGCGAGGTCACGGCGATTCTGCAACTGTTGCTCTATCTGGTTATTCGCGCGCGTGGGGTTATATCCGCTGGAGTAATCTCTGGCGGTCAAGCCGAGAGTCTGCAATCCCGTTGGGTTTAGGGTGTAGATCACGACCGACGCGCGGCTGGCCTGATCGATCAGCCGTTGCGCCCGTTCCGTTGCTTCGTACTCGCGGGTTGTGTCGCTGCTACTGTGGATCCTGAAACCATCCGAGATCAAGAGAATAGACTTACGACCGGGCAGGTCGCGCAAGCCGTTTACCACGTAGCCAACTTCACCGAGTGTCCCGACCGAAAACACGTCATCGCGAAACTCATTGAGATCGGCGTTTGCATTTTCGAAGTCAGTGGCCGCATCTGGTGTTGCCATGGCCGCGGGAGACGAGGCGCTGGATGCCGGATTGGTCGGAATGCCAGAATCCTCGATCGGCGCCGATGCGGTGACGCCTCCGCGTCCGGACGCGTACCAACGGATGTGTTCAATGGCGGCGTATAGCAGTGCTTTGTCCGTGGTGAACTGTTGTAAAGCTCCGTTGCCACCCGCGGTTCGAACAATCGCCACCAAGTCACCTGGCTTTATCTGCTCGTCTACGAAAGTTTTTAGCGCCCTTCTTACGAAATGGACGCTTTCAAAAGACAGACCGAGATCGTCCACGACGATCGCGATCGTGCGGCGCACTTGATCCGGCTTCAAAGCGACTGCTGGCGCTGGCGGCGCATTCTTGTCGACGGTTGTGGACTTTGCCGTGTTCGCGACGCCAGATGGCCCAGCGGCGACGATGTAAGAAAAGTGAGTGATCTTCTGTGGCTTGCGATCTTCGAGGATCTCTACTTCTTCCGGCTTGAGATCTGTTATCGGGTGACCACTCTTGTCGGTAATAACGGCATCAACCTGAACCAGATTGGAAGTGATACGAACGACGTCTTCCTCACCTGGTGTTGATGGCTGTTGAGGTGTGGCTGCGGGTTGCGGTTGTTGCTGAGGCCCAGGCTGTGGCAACCTCGAATTAGGCCGCTGGGCCGAAGTTGAAAAAGAGAATGGCAACAGCAACGCGACTGTCAGTAGAGATATTCTCTTCATCTCGATATCTCCCGGTCGGGTTATCTCCCGAGTAGTTACCG
>Ga0137401_10000545_pt1 | contig 14917 bp, 10 predicted proteins | sample CZOMad1_1_16fung_FD_108286 | JGI IMG/M metagenome (GOLD analysis project Ga0137401, IMG submission 108286) | Vadose zone soil fungal communities from Angelo Coast Range Reserve, California, USA - CZOMad1_1_16fungal (Illumina Assembly) | ecosystem: Environmental > Terrestrial > Soil > Vadose...
ATCAATAATAACAAATTCATTTAATATAGGTTTTAAACCAAATCGTCCATATAATGAATTCATCAAAATTTTAGCGATATAATTCATTGGATGAGATTTAGGATAAGTTAATCTTAAATTATATAAATCATTTACATATTTTTCAAAAATTATTTTTTTTTTATCAAATATATACCCTTTAAGTATTTTAAATTTATATCCAAAATTATCTCTAGCATTGAAAAGTTCTTCGCTAAAGAACCACCCAGTAAATTTACCTAGTGGACTTATGGTTCTACCTTTGTAAAGTATTTGAAGTATAGGGATATTCAAGTTTTCTGGTGCAGTAACTTCTGCAAATAGAAAACCGAAAGGGGTAAATCCAAGTTTAAAAATATCCCCTTCAAAATATTTCATATTGCTAATTGGTACATCAAATTTTGCCATGGAGTAAGGATACAATGAATTAATATCGTAATGATATAAATTATAACCATGAGGAGTGTACATATCTACACTACCTCCAGTATAACTTTCTTTAATATCATTGAAAGATTTACCTTTAATTAGGCAAACTGAATTTTTTACTAAAAATTTTTGATTTAAATAAACCAGAAGCTAAACCAGGTAGAGTAGGATAATTATTTACATTTAAGTTCCATTTTTAATATTAAAAATTTAAATAAGTTTTAAAAGAGTATAGCAAGATAAAAACAAAACAAAAATCTACGATAGCTTCTACTGTTAAAAATTTAATTTAATTTTAAATTAGAAGTAAAATTTAAAGAGTGTAGTATCAATTGGTTAGTATGGTGATCTCCAAAATCGTCGGTAGGTGTTCGAATCACCTCACTCTTGTAAATTGTTAATTTAACATTTAGCTCCGTATTATTTCTTTGATAAAAATGAATTACTAACAATATTTTTAAAATATAGATATAATAGATTTATTAATCAATTTAAAGGGCCTTTAGCTTAATAGGTAGAGTACCTGATTGTCAATTAGGATTGTCCCAGTTCGAATCTGGAAGGGCTCGTGTAAAAATTAAAAGGATAGATGCAATAGCAACATTGAATTTAAGATCATCATTTGAAGTTATAGCTTCTTTACAAAAAGCTTCTAATTTCCATTTTTCAATTGCTCTACTAATAAAATGATCAGGTAAAGGTTTGCTAGTAAATACAGAATCAGTGTAAAAATAAAACAATTTAATACCATTATCTAAGCAATATTTTTTAATATCAGCTAATACCATTCTAGAATAAGCGGTAATTGCACTACTAATAGCTATGTTAGATTTAACATCATTAACTAAATTAGAAATTAAAGATCCATCTAATTTATCGTTAGCTATAAACCCCATTAAAAATTTATCGTCTAAATCAATTAGTTCTAGTATTTCATTATAATCAACAAATCTGTCTAATTCTGTTTTATTGATTATAGTAAATTCACTTAATAATACATTTAGACCAAATCTACCATATAATGAATTCATAAGTAATTTTGCGATATAATTCATTGGATGGGATTTATCATAGGTTAATCTTAAGTTATATAAATCATTCACATAATTATTAAAAATCACTTTATGATCAAAGGTATACCCTTTAAGAATTTCTACTTTATATCAAAAATTATCAAGCGCATTTCTAAGTTCTTCACTAAAGAACCAATCTTTAAATTTACCTAATGGTGAAATGGTTCTATTTTTATGATGGATTTGAAGAATAGGAATATTCAAATTATTAGGACTTTGAATTTCTGCGTAGAAGAAACCAAAAGGTTTATAACTTGTCAAATCAATATCACCTTCAAAATATTTAATGTATCTAACAGGTGATTCAAACATTTTCATCGCAAAAGGGTATAAAGAATTAATATCATAATGATAAATATTATATCCTTGAGGAATTATCATATCAACTGAACCACCTGTATAACTTTCTTTTATATCATTAAAGGCTTTACCAGTTATATTTATTGTTTCATTATCATTTAAATAATGACTTCTAAATAAACCAAAAGCTAAACTAGGCAAAGTAGGATAATTGTTAATATTTAAAGCCCATTTATCAAATATTAACTGGTTAAATTTTTGAATAATTTTAAAAAGTAAAAATGTATCATTTTGGCAATAAAAAGTTAATTCTTTTTTAAATATTAATAAACCTTTATTGTTAAGATTATTTACTTTATTGAAATCAAAAATACCTTTTCTCCAACTTTAAATGATTTTGATAATTTAGCTAAACTAGCTAAAAAAATAAGATAAGAATCACGGAAAGAAATTTTATATCTATAATTATTACCAAATCTAAGATCAATATTTATCATTTTACCATCTTTAAAAGTTGGTTTAATAAGTACTTGATCTCCATTATAAGTTAAATTAATTAAATATTTTAATATAAATATCCCATCAAAATAATTTAAATTATGAATATATATTTTTTAATTATTATATTTAGGTTGTAATAAAAAAGATAAAGCTTTTATAATCATTTCTTCTACTGAAGTAAAATCAGGTAGAAAAAAATTAAAATGATTAATACCATCAAAAATGTCGATCATTATAGGACTAATTATATTTCCTATTACTTGTGTTTCAATATCTAAAGTTAAAAATTTTTCATCAAGTTGCGGAATAATTGATTTATCAAATTTAGTTTTATATAGATTAACCGTCTCTAAGAAAGAAGTTTTTCTAGGATTTAATCATAATTCTAATTGTCCATCTACAAAATAATATTCATTAGAACCAATGTATCTTGTGAATGAATTTAAATTTGTTGGTTCAATTGAATACAACGATCTAGTAGCAGCAGTATTTTTGAGTTGTTTTAACGATAGTGAAATGCTATATAAAAACTAAATCAAGTATTTGTGTTGCAATCTAAAGCAAATTTGATAAACATTTGTATTTTTAATTTCGATATTTTCCTCTTCTTTGGAAGATTTAAATAAATCTTTCCCTTTTTTTAATTATTAAATATAAAAGTGTGAATATTTTTCAATATTCAAAAATCAATAAAGAAAAAATATATTAATTTGAAATGATTAATTAATCAATAAAGCTATTTAAAAATTTTAATAAATTTAATAACTGGATAAACTTCAATTAAATAATCTTTATCATAATTTAATTCAATATTTAATTTTATAAGATTCCAGTAATCTAAAGGGGTAGTTTATTATTAACTTTTACATTATGATGTAAAGAATAAGTTTTCCCATTTATTACTGTTTGAGCTAGTATTGATTTATTATTTCCAAATTTTTTAGGTTTTAAGTATTTTTCATACCTTTAAACACGGAAATGAATAAAGCTTCTGATTCTAGTAATGGAATGTTATTGAAAGTTAAAATGTAAGATCTATGTTTAGATTTTGTGTAAGTTTCAATTAACTGTACATTTTTGCTTCTAGATTTTCTTATATATTTTTTAATTTTTTTCGGGGATTCTATTTTTAAGACAATAGGTTTTTATTTTAATCATTTCTATTCTTGCATAGCTAGTTACAGCTGAGGCAATAGCTACATTGGATTTCACAAGATTGAAATTATTAACAACTTCTTTATTACATAATAATACAGAATATTCATTATTAATTTCGTAAAAATTTTTTTATAGTTCTATCTAGAGCTATTCCACCTATATCTTTATTTTTAACAATAAGAGTTTCAATTAAATTGAAAGATCTACCGAAATATCCATACAAAGTGTTTAAATGTAGTTTACTTATTAATCTTTCCGGTCCTATACTTTTTCTTTTTTGATCGTAAAAATTATTAATAAAATCGTTAAATAAATTAAATTTAGTGAATTCATAACCTTCTAATAATTTAATTTTATATCCTTGTGTTTCAACTATTTTCAATTCTTCAGAAAAATAAATGCCCGTGAATTTTCCTGTAGGATGAATAGTTAAACCATCTTTTCTATAAGGTAGTAAAGGGTAAATTAAATTTTTAGGAGTTATAATTTCAACTTTGCAAAATCCAAAGAAATTAATTAATTTTATATTACTCATATCTGAATAATAATTAATTAATTTATGAGGCATAGGATTTAGCATAGCAAAAGGATACAATGAATTCACATCATAATAATGTAAATTTTTACCTAATGCTCTAAAATAATCAGTTGCACCGCCAAAATAAGATTTTCTTATGAAGAAATCTAGTGTTTTAGTTAATATAGGTATTTTAACTTTTAAAGAAATTAAATCACTTTATAAAGGTAAAGTATTAATTAAAACTATAAACAGTAGATTTTTTAAATCTTTAAACTCAATGAATGTTAAAATTTTAGATATTAAAGTTTCTATTCAAAGAAGTAAAAATAAAAAATTAATAAATAATAAATATTTGCCAATAAAATTAATAACCCCCACTCAGATTTAAATTAAATATGGTGATTATAAATTTAAACACCAAAAATATTCCAAGGAAATTAGATAAATTATGTAGTAAATTTTTTATTTATCATATTTAAGATTTAATAATAATGCTAAAATTTTCTCAATCATTTCATCTACAGAATTATAAGCAAGTAATATATTATATTAAAGTATTTAATTCCCATTTTTAGGAATTAAGTTATATAATTATAAACCTAATTTTTCTACTTTCCTGGTCTTCCTTCTTTATCTTCTTATATCTTTAATTTATTCTTCCACAAGACTATAAATACCTTATTAAAGATAAAAGACAAAAATAAAGACTTAAATTGAAGAATATTTCTAAAAAAAAAAATTTTTGTGGTTTAAACTCTCCACAACATCCTATTGGACTCGAACCAATAAACAGTTGCTTCGAAGGCAATCGCTGTACCAATTCAGCTAAAGATGTGAAAATTATTAATTAATTTAGAGTTTCTTTATTTTTATTTAATTTAATTCAAAAAATTGAATTCTTATAATAATTAATTATTTTTTTTTTTTAATTACGAGTAAAGAGACTTGAACTCTTACGATCCAAAAACCATGAATTCCTAAGATTCACCCGGCTACCATTTCGGCACACTCGCTAATGAGATTAAATACTTAGTATATTATTTTCTTCTCTATTTAAAATTTATCCTAAAAACAAAGTAGTTCTTAAATATCAATTTTTGAGGAAAATAAGGGGTAGAGTAATCGAAACCCTGTCAATAAAGTGTAAATTTATCGCTAAACCACTCAGCTAACCCCTTTCTTCTTTATATCTTTAATTTTAATTAAAACTTTAATTTAAGACAGCTAATAATTTAAATTTTTTAATAAATTTAGAATTTATAAATTCATAAATCTAAGCTATTAATTAAAGTATTATTCATCTAAATAAAAAGTAAGAAAAAATAAATGGGGGTAAAAAAAAAATATATTATCCAGCAGCACTTTCCAGTACGGCTACCTTGCTATGACTTTTGAGATGTTACTCAAATGAATTAACTAAAGCTAATTATCTTAACAAAGGTGTTCTTTAATAATTGACTTATTTACAAAGAATTTTAAAAATAAATTGAAATAGCTGCGAACTTTTAATTTAGTCCTTTGTAAAAGTTTTAATTTCGCTCCAGTTTCCTCCAAGTTAAGCTTCTTCCCAGCGACAGACAGTTAGTTCATCACGAATGCAATCTTCACCGTTGCGCCTAATGATCAACGATTACTCGAAATTCCTTCTTCATGTCACCGAATTGCAGATGACAATCCGACTAAAATTTAAAAATTTAACTTTCTTTAATGATTAGCTCTTTCTTATTTCCTCACTTAAAAGTATTATTTAATTAAATAAGCCTAAGAAGGCAGGAACGAATTTGCATCACTTTGTAAAAGTTTTTGTGGCACGTCTATAGCCCAGTTCATGAGGGCCATAACGACTTGTCTTAGCCCCAAATGATACTCTATCAGTACCATAAATTATTAAGTATAAATTAATAATAGGGATTGCGTCCGTTAGCGGAGTTAACCTCACTTCTCACGATACGGACTGACGACAGCCATGCAACACCTGTAACAAATATAATTTTATTATATTATCTTTAATTAAAAAGAATTGTTATGCAAGAACTGGTAAGGTTGTACGCGGATTATCGTATTAAATAACATGCTTCACTTCGTTTGCTTCGAGACCGACTAATTTTTTTGTTTTCAACTTTGCAGTCGTACTCACATGGCGGAATGGTTATCGTGTTAACAAAGCCACCAATTAATTTATATAATTAGCAACCACCATTCATCGTTGACAGAGAGGGGTATCTGGGTATCTAATCCTATTTCCTATCCTCACCTTCGTTTCTCAGCGTCAATCATTAGTAGATAAAAGCTTTCACCATTAATATTCTACTTAGTATCTAAGGATATCACCCCTCCTCTAAGTATTATTTAAATATCCTCTATTTGATTCTAGCTTTTATTTATTTTTTATCTACTTTAATTAATTTAAAAATTAATTAGTCTACATTAAATAAATTTAAACTTTAATTAATTAAAAGCAAAAGAATTTAAGTAATAAATCAAAAATTTTAAAGCTGCCTACACACCCTTTACGCCTGATTAAGACGATTAACGTTCGCGTCTCTGGCCTTACCGAGTCTTCTGGCACCAGTTTTGGACAACACTAATAGTAAGGTAATGTCATTATCTTCCCTTACGTTATCACACTTGACACAAGTATGATTTCAGTTAGCTAGTTCACTCTTGCGAGCATTGACTAATATTCTTGACTGCTGGTAGTAACTACTACTTGGGAGATTTCATTCCCGATGTGGCCATTTGCTCTGTCAAGCTTAGCTATCGATCGTTGGCTTGGTAGGCTTTTACTCCACCAACTACCTAATCGACATAAATAGAATCCTTAAGCAGAAAATTTCCTTTCTTTAATAAATTATAGCTTATTTATTTCTCTAAATTAACATAGAGATATCTCCTATTTAAGAAGACTTCAGGGTATCTTATTTACATTCCTCACCTTTACACCTTGATTCCATAAATTTTATTTATTGTTATTATGTAAAAACATTCTAATTTAAATAAATTTTCAATAACCAACGATTTGCATGTCTTAAAACTACTGAAAAACGTTCAATCAGAACCAAAATTAAATTCTTACGATTAAATTTGAACATTAAAATTTTTATTTAGAATTTTTTAATTTTTATTCTATTTTACAATTTTTATTGTCGTATTTTATTTGCTTTTAAAGCAATATTTATATTATCTCTTTTATATTTCAAAATTTTTTATACTAAAAATTATTATTCTAATTTGAAATTAAAGATTAACGGGCACTGTGAGATTTGAACTCACGACTTTTTTGAAGTTCTCGTTTTCAAGACGAGCGCCATAAACCAGACTCGACCAAGTACCCTTTTACAAACATGCTCAGATCAATTTGATTTTATTAAATTAATCAAAGATCAAGAAACCTAGATAAATAATAAATAATTAAATATTAATAACAAAACAAAACAAAAAACAAAAAACAAAATTAACTTACCATTTTACTTAAATTTTCTACAATAAGAACGTAAGGGATTGAACCTTAATAGCATCCATTATGAGCGGATTGCATTACCAATTATGCTACATTCTTTAATTAACTAAAATAAATTATAGTTAGAATATTTTATATAAATTCTAAGTTTATCTCCATGGGTCTATGCTCTGATCGATTTTGGGATTAATTAATTAATCACAGATCAAGGGATTTTTTAATAAAATAATTTATACAGAATTATTAAAATATATTTTCTTTTTTAAGTTTAAAAATTTATATTCTTTTATTAATTTTTTGTTTTGTTTTTTGTTTTTATGATCCAAGAAAGATCATGTTCTCAAGTAAATATTAAATAATTGTTTAATAGGGAAAAGATCTATACAACATCATAAAATGAGTTATAAAGTTTTATTCTACTATATTAAAATGGATTTTTAATGAGTTTTAGAATTGTTAATTCTTAATAAAATTGATAAGTTCTTCATGGGAGATGATGATCCAATTAATCCTGGTACAAATAACCCTGGTAGACCACCTATTAATCCTAACTCTTTACCAATTGATTTAAATCTTAAATTGAATTTACCTGCATCTACTTTAGATAAAGGTAAAAATATAAGTTTTGATGATTCTAAAGGTCCAATGGTAAACCATCTTCACCACAATTAGATGAAGTATTACCTGTTGCTACCATTTCAAAATTAGAAATGAAAGATATTTTAGATGCTATCTCTTCATTGGATGATAAACATCTTAATTTTAAGGAAGCTTGGGATAAATATGGGCCGGGGATTGAAAATTTAATGGATAGATATAAAAAATTAGAAGGTAAAGAATTAACTCCTAATGTTATAGATGCTAAAAATTCTTTACTTAAAAAAATTCAATCTAAATGGAAATTATTTCCTAGAAAATCTGATATTAGTTTAATCGATTCTGATACATCAAGTAGTGGTTCAATTACTCCTACTCCTTCAACACTAATTATTAGTAATAAGCCAATGGATAATTCTAATTTAACTGTGGATAATCCATTTGATGAATAATAAATTTTTAATAATTTTATCAGCCATTTGATCATTTTATTGAGCAATCTATATTCTTTATCATCAAAAGATATTAAATACTTTAAAGGGTCAATTTATAACCCTTCTTTTATATTTTTGTTTAAGATTCTAAAAATATTTCTTCATCTTTAATTACAGGAATAACTTTTTATTAGGTTTATTTTCAACAGTTTTAATTTCAAGAAGTTTATTTTCTTCAGATTTGGAAGTATCGATAGGATCTAGCTCTTCATCTAATTTATTCTTTAAAATAATTAATGATACTTAATTTAATATCTTTAAAGAAGTTTTTAATTTTTATCAAGAATATTAATTTGGTCTAAGATAAACCAGCAAATAATAAACCGAATAAGTAAATTATTATTTTTATTAAAATACTAAAATAAATTTTTAATTCTATAGCTTGCTACCACAGCAATTAATTTAACAAGATATTAAATGATAGATAATTTATAGATTTTTAATTGAGGTAATAAGAAAATTAAAAGTTTTACCATTTATTATATAATATTAAGGATTAACTGTCCTAATTCAATTGGACTCATTAGTAATAATCAATTATAACTAAAATAGGCTAAATTTATACTCTTTTGAATCAGAGTTAATATTTTATTATTAATTTCTTGTATAATTTCTTACTAAATCTATTTTTGTAAATATTAACAGGCTTTATATCCTATGATTTAGTCTTAATTCTATTTACTTTAAATTCACTATCAATTAATTAATTAAATTATATATCTTTCTTCATTAAATATTGTAGGAGTATAGAAATTACTATTCTAATTTAGATTTTTATCTTTAAAAAATCCTCATATTAGAAAAATGATAGCGCTTTACCTTAATTCCTTTTTATTTGAATAGTTAAAGGGGATTTATAATTTTTAAATTGTTAATTTGATTTATTTCTAGAAATGAAGATAGGTGCAACCATAGCTAATAATAATATTACACTTATAATTATAAGAAAGAAAGCACCAGTAGTATAAAGATGTTGTCCAATAGCTTGAATTTGTAAGAAATTAGTAAAATTAGTATCAGCTATAGCAGGATTAAATGCAGTATTAACAGATGAAATAGTAGAAATTTCTAAATTTAAAATTAAACTATTTAAATTAGTAATAAATTCTAATAATGCAGAAATACTTGATACATTATTTAAACTAAATGGAATTATTGTGAAAATTTCATAAATGAATAATGAAGAAATAGCTAAAGCTAAAGGAAGATTTTTAGTATATTGAGAACCAGTTTCTAAAATATCTGTAAGTTTTATATTGATCATCATAATAACGAAAAGGAATAAAACAGCTATAGCTCCAACATATACAATTATATAAGATATTCCAATGAATCCTACACCTAATAATATTAAATAACCAGCTGCATTAACAAATACAGATATTAAAAATATTACTGCTATTACTGGATTTTTTGAAGTAATAACTAACACGCTAGAAAGAAGAGTAGCAAAAGCTAAAATATCTATTAAAAAATTTTTCATTTTAATTTTAAATAATAAGTGCCTGCATAATTATGCTCGATTTTAATTATTAATTTGTTATAATTTTTTTATGTAGTGTTGTGCTTTTCATATGCATTGCCTCTAAATCTTTAGACCTGTGATTAATTAATTAATAAAACATATGGAGGAGTGCGACTCCTCAAGATTCTTATAAAAAAGAGAATAATTGTAATAAAGGATTTAATTAAATATAAAAATATTTCATTTTATGTTTTGCCTCTAACATATGAAAATGCAAGTAAAGCATAACAATTATAACAAATAAAAATTTCTAAACGACAAAAGGCTGTAAACAAAATAAATTTATTATTGAGTAGGTTTAACCTAGAATTAAAGTTTTGTAAAAAAGAACAAGTAATAATTAATATTCTTTCGCCTAATTAGCTTAAAATATATTATTATTACTTTTATTTATTATATCCTATTTAAAAATTCAAAGAATATAAATCGCTAGAACTCTAAATGAATCGCGAATAAACCAAAAGAATTTGTATAATCTCAAGGTTTCTTTTATATTAATTCTTTAAATTACTTTTATTTAAAGTATTTTATTTATTAAATTAAATTTTTCTCATGCTGTCTTTCTTCTTTATTGTCTTTAATTAGAGTAAAGAAAGTAAAGACCTAAAATAAAGAATTAGTGTGCTTTTTATATGTACTGCCTTATATATTTATATATGATTTTTGTTTTTGTTTGGTGATTAAGTTAAACAACCAATTGAAAGGTTCTTCCCAAAAGCAAAACCTTTCTTTTCTTTATTTTTTCTTCTGTCTTTAATTAGGTATTTATTTAGGTATTTAATTTAAGTCTTCTTTCTTATAATATTTAATTAAATTCTTCATTAATACTAATTACTAGAAGAATAAAAAGACCTACAGAAGATAAATAAAGAAATAAATAATTGAAGACTATAAAGAAAAAAGGGGGTTAAATAAAAAATTAAACAAAAGTAAAATTTTTATAGTTTATAATTATTATTAATTATGAATATAATAATAAGAATGCAATCATAAGTGAAAATAGACCTGTAGCTTCTGCTAAAGCGAATCCTAAGATTGCGAAAGTGAATAATTGTCCTCTTATTTGAGGATTTCTAGCTGTTGAAGCTATTAAAGAAGAGAAAATTAAACCTATTCCTGCTCCAGCTCCAATTAAACCTGAGCATGCTAAACCGGCTCCAATATATTTTGCTGCTGCTAACATTATATTAAAATTTTATTGTTTTTTGATAGCGTCTAATTCTAATGAGTAAATAGTGATAAAACTAAATACTTCTTTTAAATAAATCTATTTAATTTTTAAAATTATCTTAAATTTAGATAAATATTGTAGGCAAGAAAAAGAATAATTTGTAAAACAATAAAATTTATATTATTATTAATAAGGAGCAATATCGAAAGCAACTAAAATACTAGGAACTAAAATAATGAAAGCTACAGCAATAGGTAATAAATTTAACCAACAAAGTTCAATTAAAGCATCATATCTTAATCTAGGTAAAGTAGCTCTGAACCAAACGAACATAAAACAGAATAAACAAGTTTTAAGTCCTAAAACAATAGATTGTAAATTAATAAATGATTCATTTACAAATAATTCAGGAAAATTATAACCACCTAAAAATAAAATAGCTGTTATTGTACTAAATAATACTATAGAACCATATTCTGCTAGAAAGAAAAACACAAAAGGAACACTAGAGTGTTCAGTAAAGAATCCAGCTACTAATTCAGATTCAGCTTCTTGAAGATCGAAAGGAGTTCTAGAAGTTTCAGCTAATATAGATATGAAATAGAATATAAATACAGGTAATAAAGGTATAATAAACCAAATAGCTTGTTGATTTTCTATAATAGTAGTAAAATTAAATGATCCTGTTAATAAAATTATTATTAAAATAGCAGAACTTAATATTAATTCATAACTAATCATAGCTGCTGTTGATCTTAGTGAACCTAAAAATGCATATTTAGAATTAGCACTCCATCCTGCAAATAATATACCATATACACCTAAAGAAGATAAAGCTAAAGTGTATAATACTCCTAATGAAAAATCTGATAATGTTAATCCTTGTCCAAAAGGAATGATCCCCCAACCTAATAAACTAAATATTAAAGTTGATACTGGTGCTAAATAAAATAATATTTTATTTGATTGAGAAGGTATCACTGTTTCTTTAAGAATTAATTTTAAAGCATCACTGAAGGGTTGTAATATTCCGTAATAACCTACTGTATTTGGACCTACTCTTCTCTGCATAGCAGCTAATTGTTTTCGTTCAATTATAGTCATGAAAGCAATTGACAATAGAACTGGTAATAATACTATTAAAACATCCATTAAATTTATTAATAGATTTAAAATAGTTAAAATTAAATTATTATTTATCATTTATTTTTTATTTTTTTTTAATATAATTAAATATTAATGATTTATTATCTTTTTTTTTGTATCACCTTAACAAGGAAGTTTTTATGGTAGAACAATTTTATCTTTTTTTAATTCAAACTTTGCATCTGAATTTCTCTTATAAATTTATCTTCATATAATAAAGACAAATCTATCTCTCTCCATGGAAAAATGTACCATAACGCTCGCTATATTTAAAAATAGACATAAATATGTTTTATTAATTAATAAAATTGGAAGCAAAGCCGAGCTCCAGAGCACAAAGCTATAAATTAAAATTGTAAATTAAAAATTTTAATATAAATACAGCCTAATATCTTTAAATTAAATTAAGACGAATCTTTTGATAAGTGAGTAGATCTAGGATACATTTTATATTATTATTTAATATTAGTAATTAATAAATTTTAATACACTGTAACAAACAAAATTTTTATTGTTTTATTTTTAGTAAGTTGAACAATCCTTTAAATAATAAATTTCAAAAAATTATAAAATATTCTAATTATTCTATTTCTTTTCTTTAAGGTCTTATTTTTATTAAATTTGAAGAAATTAAAGACAATCTTTAAAATCACAATATTTAAGGTTTACTTTTTCCTTTAGAATCGCATTGTTATATCGCAATTAGATAAAAGGTAAATCTATCCAGAGGCAATAAAGTTAACCTTAGACTTAACGTTAATTTTTTGTTTTTTCAATATTCTCTTTTGGACTTGAACCAAAATTCACACTTTAGAAGAATGCTGTTCTACCATTAAACTAAGAGAAATTTTAAATTATTTTTTTATATTCTCAAAGCAAACACTCATAAATTTTATATTTTATCCCGCTTTAATTACCTTCTCCCACAAGACTATAAATATCTTAACTAAAGACAAATCTAAAATGAAAGAAGAGAGTGTCTTTAATTAATATCTAAAAATATCCTTTAAATTTAAAGTAAATATGAAGAAGAAAAGCGACTAATATAAGCTGCGGAGCTTGATTAAACTTTCAATTCAATAAATAATATAAATTCTAAAAATAAAATTTCAGTAAACTATTAAAACCTAGACTTAAAAGTGAGAGTGTTAATATTACTATTACTTTTATATAATATTAATTAATTTTAATAATTTTTATTTAATTAATATTAGCAAGCAATGATTTTTCTCTTATCAAGTAATAATTAATATTAATTTCAAAATAGCTATGTTTATATATTTTTTATTTAAAAGAAGTCCTTAGTAATATATGTATTTAATTTTTGTTAAATAATATTTTTTACTTAGTAGCAGTAGTCTTTTATTTTAGAAGGTTTACATTAATTTACCTTTGCTACATATTAAATTTAAACTAAATTAAATAAGCCTATAATTTAATGGTAGAATAATTTCTTGATGAGAAATATGTAGAAGTTCAAATCTTCTTGGGCTTAATTAAATCTATCCTTTATTCAATCTTAATATTTAGAGAGTGTCTTTAATTAATATCTTTGTCTAAAGTATGTCTTCTTGTTAAAATTAAAATTTTGAAGATTAGAAGAAGAAGAAAATTAAAAGAATATAAAATTTAAGTAGTAAGGCTAGATATTGCACATTTAAATTAAAAAATGATTTAAATTTATTAAAGCAAGAAAGAAATTATTTCATAAAAAGAAATAAAAAAATTTAATTAGTTGCAGTGTATAGTGTACATGTAATAATTAATTTATATAATATATATAAAAATATAAGATATCATATTAATTATATATATAAAAGATAAAAAGTTATTTTATTTATCGCTAATGGACACCATCCTAACGGTACTAAAACTTTATTATTATAGTTTTTATTTTATCTCCTTATCTAAATTATCTTTAGTTAAATAATAATTAGAATTTAGACGGTCAGATAAAATGTTTGACAATACAATAGTTAAAAATTAAAAAAAAAATTTAAAAATGAAAATAATTTTTAATCATTATCTTAAATCTTCTAATCTTTCTTCTTTCTTCTTTATTTCTACTAGTCATTAATATTAATGAAAAATTTAATTAAAGACTAAAATAAAGACCTTAAAGAAGGCTTCTAGCAAGGAAAATAAGAAATGTTTAAAACAAATAAAATAGAAAACAAAATTTAAATGAGACTATTAAAATCGCATGTTTTACTTAGATTAGTGAATTCTTATTTAGTAGATTCACCTCAACCAGCTAACATCTCTTATTTATGGAATTTTGGTTCTTTATTAGGTGTATGTTTAGTGATACAAATATTAACAGGTAGTTTTTTAGCTATGCATTATCAAGCTCACGTGGATTTTGCATTTTCCTCAGTAGAACATATAATGAGAGATGTTAATGCTGGTTATATTATTAGATATTGCCATGCTAATGTAGCATCTTTTTTCTTTATTTTTGTATATGCACATATTGGCCGAGGAATATATTACGGATCATATAAATCACCTAGAATATTAGTATG
>Ga0137401_10000549_pt1 | contig 14884 bp, 13 predicted proteins | sample CZOMad1_1_16fung_FD_108286 | JGI IMG/M metagenome (GOLD analysis project Ga0137401, IMG submission 108286) | Vadose zone soil fungal communities from Angelo Coast Range Reserve, California, USA - CZOMad1_1_16fungal (Illumina Assembly) | ecosystem: Environmental > Terrestrial > Soil > Vadose...
TCCGCGCCGAGCGGGAATCGCAAACCTTCGACGCCACCTTTATCGCGTGGTGTCTGCAACCAGGCGCGATGCGAAAACGCCGAGTCGGTTGAGATGCCAATCACTTCGGCGCCGACGCCTTCGAAATCTGCGTAGCGATCGCTGAACGTGGTCAGTTCAGTCGGACAAACAAAAGTAAAGTCCAATGGATAGAAAAGCAGAACGACCCACTTGCCTTTATAGTCCGAAAGCTTGACCGGTTCGTTGAGCTTTTCGATGTTCTTGGTAGATGGAATATCAAAATCGGGCGCTGGTTTGCCCACTTGTGCACTTTCGTATGCTGTTGCTATTGCTGCTGACATTTTTCCTCCTCAAAATTTAACTACGCGCCGCGGAGATTAGTCCTGCGGCACTAATCGAAACAAAACCCTACTCCCGGTCACGACAACCAGGACAAAGTCCAACCAAGGTCAGATGCACTGACTCGGCCTTAAACCGTGACGCCCGGGCCGCCGAGCGGATCAACCCGACTGTGCCCGGTAAATCGAAATCGACCAGCGTTCCGCACGCCGAACATATCGCATGATCGTGTCTCTCTGTCTCGCGATCGTAACGGCTTGCGCCATTGCCAAAAGCCACTTCGCGTACTAGACCTGCTTGTTTCAGGTACCGCAAAGAATTGTAGACGGTGGCGAAACTGATTCCCGGCATCGTTTTGCGGGCCGCTTCAAACACTTCGGCGGCGGTCGGATGGGTGTCGCCGGCCCGGACGACGTCGAGCACGGCCTTTCGCTGACGCGTCAAGACGGGCCCGTCACCTGGTTTGTCTTTAACCGTTTCCTTGCTGCTGCTGACTCTCACGGCTTTGAATTATAATTATTCTAATTATAAAGTCAAGTCGAAACAACCAGCCGGCCTGGGTGTGTGACTCGGATCACGAGTATTGGTATCTATCGCCGCGGGTTTTCCTCGACAACGCTCTATGCGTCGGGCTACACTGCGGTCAATGACGGCTGTGGCTCTTCGGAAGTTGCGTTCGGTATTCACCTTTGTCCTGATGCTCTGGTGCGCGGGCGCCGGCTGCATGATGGTAAGCTTTGCGCACGGCGCCGCGATGAACGAGGCTGAGGCCGGTTTCGGCCACGCATCCGGGTCGATGGGAGCGCATGACTGCTGCAAGGCCCGTCATGCGACCGACCGACGTGTTGCTTCACAAGTGGCCCATCGGTCACTATCTTCTGAGCCTTTCGCAAACCTTGAAAAACTGGCTGAAGTTCCTAATTCGTCGAATGCCATTAGCTGCTGCCCCTTGACCAGCGGCAGCACCGTCGTAACTGGCCGCCAACGTGTTAGCAACGACGACGCTTCGGTGTCGTCGAATGTTGAAGCGATTTCGTCTGTTCCTGCCGGATTTGCAACGAGTCCTGTCGTGCGGCTACCTAATCAGAAACAAACGTATCTTCGCGGTTGTGTCTTTCTGATCTAGAAGTGCGCTCTCTCAACGTGGCAGCGCGTTCGCTGTCACTTCAACACTTCCAGAATTGCTAACCGCAATTCTCTCAATTAGGAGATCTAAGATGAGAAAAATCCAAGCACTCGTAATGACTCTCGCCATGGGCGCGACCCTGGCTGTCTCGGCATCCGCTCTGACTTTTACCCCGCAGAATACTGCTGAAGCCTGTTGCGACGTGAAGGACTGTTGCAAAGCCGGCGATAAGAACATGTCCTGTTGCAAGAAGAAGAGACGTGGTAAGAATGCGCACGCCTGTTGCAAGAGTAAGAACGGTGCGGCGTGTTGTTGCAAGGGCGATTCCTGCCCGATGCCTAACAAGAAGTAGATCCGGAAATTTCAACGAGAACTAAACCTTCAAAAACCGCAGGTAAATTCTCTGCGTAATCCAGGGGCGCGGTGCTTTTTTGGGCCGCGCCCATGTCTTTGCGCACTTGAAGGCTAAGCCGTGAGTTTGGCATGGACTCTGTGAATCAGAAAACAACCAAGCAGTTGGCGCAGGACCCAGTGTGCGGCATGAGAGTCGATCCTCGCAAGGCTGCCGGGTCTTTCAAATACAAGGGGGAGATCTATTTCTTTTGCAGCGTAGGCTGTCTGGAAAAATTCCAGGCGGATCCTACTCGCTTTCTTAACTGCACAAGCGCGACTCTGACTGGCATCCAGCGTCATCAAGAGACTGAGATAAGAAAAGCCGAACATACGTGTCCGATGCATCCGGAAGTGCGGGCGCCGAAACCAGGATCGTGTCCGAAATGCGGGATGGCTTTGGAGCCGGCGACCGTGCCTTTGTCAAAAAAGAAGATCGAATACACCTGCCCGATGCATCCGCAAATTACTCGTGATGCACCCGGCTCTTGCCCTATCTGCGGGATGGCGCTCGAGCCGCGCGTTCCTAGTGGAGAGGAGGAGAATACCGAATTGATCGACATGAAGCGCCGGTTGTGGGTGAGCGCCTTGCTCAGTCTGCCGCTGCTGGCATTCGGTATGAGCGATTTCATCCCCGGTGCTCCGCCGGCGCGGCTGTTGCCGATGGCGGCACTGCCATGGATTCAACTAGGGCTGGCTTCGCCGGTTGTGCTCTGGGGTGGCTGGCCTTTCTTTGTACGCGGTTGGCAGTCAGTTGTGAACCGCAGTCTCAATATGTTCACGCTCATCGGGCTCGGCATCTCTGTAGCCTACGTCTACAGCTTGATCGCTACATTCCTGCCGCAAATCTTTCCGGTGTCCTTTCGTGATCAAATGGGAAATGTTCCGGTCTATTTTGAAGCTGCCGCTGTGATTACTGCGCTGGTTCTGCTCGGTCAGGTGCTGGAATTGAAAGCCCGCAGCGCCACCGGCACGGCGATTAGAGCGCTGCTCGGTCTCGCGCCTAAAACGGCACTGCGAATTAATGCCGATGGCAGCGATCAGGACCTGCCGCTTGATCAAATCGACAAAGGTGATCGCCTGCGCGTGCGTCCCGGCGAGAAGATTCCGGTTGATGGCGTGGTGGTTGAAGGAAACAGTTCAATCGATGAGTCGATGGTTACGGGCGAGTCGATTCCAGTAGAAAAGAGTGCAGGAGATCGAGTAATCGGCGCCACCGTTAACGGAACCGGCTCGCTAATAGTGGAGGCGGAACGCGTCGGTTCTGAAACGCTCCTTGCCCAGATTGTGCAGATGGTTGCGGAAGCACAGCGCAGCCGGGCGCCGATTCAAAAGCTGGCCGATGTCGTCGCTGGTTACTTTGTGCCCGCGGTAATTCTGATAGCCATCATCACGTTTGGGGTGTGGGCGCTGGTTGGCCCCGAACCCCGCTTCGCTTACGCAATGATCAACGCAGTTGCCGTGCTGATAATCGCTTGTCCCTGCGCGCTGGGCCTGGCAACCCCAATCTCGATCATGGTGGCGACCGGCAAGGGCGCGCACATTGGCGTGTTATTCAAGAATGCCGAAGCGATTGAAGTGCTGCGCGAAATCGACACTCTGGTTGTCGACAAGACAGGTACGCTGACAGAGGGCAAACCTAAGCTGGTCACGATTGCGCCCGCCGCTGGATCAAATGAAAAAGAGCTGTTGCGTTATGCCGCCAGTCTCGAGCGCGGCAGCGAACATCCACTGGCAGAGGCAATCGTTGCCGGCGCAGAGGTACGCGGAGTCGAGTTGGCGAAGGCGGAATCGTTTGAGTCCATCACCGGCAAAGGAGTTAAAGGACAGGTTGGCGGGCGGTCAGTGAGTTTAGGGAATCTGGCTTTGCTGGAGGAACTCGGAATCGATCCGGGTGAACTTGGGAAGCGCGCCGAGGAGTTTCGCGCCGATGGTCAAACCGTTATGTTCGTTAGCGTCGATGGAAAGCCGGCGGGATTGCTTGGCGTCGCAGATCCCATCAAAGAAACGACGCCGCAGGCGATTAAGGAACTGCACCGACAGGGAATCAGAGTCGTAATGCTCACCGGTGACAGCCGCACAACCGCGCAGGCAGTAGCCAACACACTCAACATCGACGAAGTAGTTGCCGAGGTTTTACCGAACCAGAAAGCCGAAATCGTGAAGCGGTTTCAGAGTGAAGGCCGCAAGGTCGCAATGGCGGGTGATGGTATCAACGATGCTCCCGCACTGGCGCAGGCCCAGGTTGGTATTGCCATGGGAACAGGAACTGACGTGGCGATGCAGAGCGCTGGGGTCACTTTAGTCAAAGGCGACCTGCGCGGGATTGTGCGGGCCATCCTGCTAAGCCGCGCCACCATGCGGAACATCAAACAAAATCTTTTTTTTGCTTTCGTTTATAACTCGATCGGCGTGCCGATCGCAGCGGGCGTTCTCTATCCGTTTTTTGGTTTACTCCTAAGTCCGATGATTGCGGCCGCGGCGATGAGCTTTAGTTCAGTGTCGGTGATTGGGAATGCGCTGAGGTTGCGGCGGGCGCGGCTGTAGCGAGGGCACCGAATTCGAAACGTCACTCATTGCTACAGATTGTAAACTTACCACTGGCATCTTGTTAGGCCGTAGGCCTCAAATAATTCAGCCCAGGGTAACACCCTGGGATAGAATTGCCCCTCCGATTCTACCCTGAAAGGGTAAAACAAAATCACGAGGCACTCTCACTATGTCGCAATCTCTTTCAAAGATGTGGAGTCATTTGATCTTTTCTACGAAAGATCGTTATCCATTCCTCTCTGACCAACATACCCGCGAAGAGTTACATGCTTACATGGCGGGCATTCTCCGTAAACATGACTGTCCAACGCCGCAAGTCGGCGGCGTCATCGATCACATTCACGCAATGCGCCCTCAAGGAGCGGATAGCGGTGGGGCCAGATTCGTCCAAGAATCCATATCAAGAATTCCTTTTGAGCATCATACCAATCCCTTGGAAGCGTAGGCGTGTCATCGCTAAGCCATGACGAAGTATTGCGCCAGTCGTCCAAGCTAGCATTCATTTGCCACTCGTCCACGTAACCAGCGTAAAGCACTTCATCTTCTTGTTTCTTAGCATCATTGTCAGTCCAGCGAGCTTTGACCTCTTCTTCGTGCTGTCTCTTGATTTCCCTTAGTCTCTCCACGGTGAAGAGGGCCGGTTGATCATCAATCTGTTTATGATGGACCTTACAGAGCAGAATCAGGTTAGGATACTGGTCTCGCTCCTCTAGTGAGAGTGAATCATAATCGCCACGAGTGAAGGATTCCTTGCGCGCGATAATATGCGCTTCGTCCCTACTACGGACTCGGCGTCTTTCAAGCTTGTAGGGTCAATGATGAGATCGTTCTTACAAATTGCGCACTTACCGCCTGACCAACCCCAAAGAATTTTATGTGTTCTGGTGGATATTCCCATAGGTTCCGAAAAGAGTATATGCTTCTGAGCGGGTGGACGGACTGATTCACACGAACCGCTGATCTCAACCCGCATGTATCTTCTCTCGAACCCATCCGCGGATCAGTTCGGCGTCGGCGATCCCTTTAGCTTCAGCGATCCTTCTTACCGCTTCGGCCTCATCTGATTGCAGGTTCAGGGGAATCATCGTCGCCGATTCGAACACTGGCTCAGTGACTTCCTCCAGCTCGTCTTCAAAGTCCGTCAGATCGTGCGTGTCCCAAAAGTTGGCCAGCTCCTGAATCGAATCGGTCTGCGGTAAGTGTTGTGTTTTCATCGTTCCTTCCATCGCCGGTAACGGCGCTCTTCTTTGTCGGTCGTGGGCCGCGCGGTCACAGGGTATCCTTTACCATCAGGAAAACGGATCACGACTGCGAACAAATATCTACCCGCATCGGTTTGGCCGAGAATATAGTAGACAGGGTTCTCGCCTTCTACTTTGCTCGCAGCACTAACGGACGACCAAAGCAGATTTCTTCAACTTCCTCAGGCGTAACACCATGCCGCGCACTGTGGTCAATCCTGTCCTCGGTCCAGATAAATTCGTGGATCCTCACGACGCAAATTCTATCACCGAGATCCCGTTACCGCCCCGCCAACGCCACTCAATATGAAAGCCGAGGATACCACTTCTCTCCCCTTCCTCCGGCGTCAAAGCGCTGAAAGCAATGGTGCATTAATGAAACTTACGAAGACACTAACGCACGACAGCCTGCATGATATGCAGGTCGAAGCGAACGACAAATCGGGGTGAATTGGAAGCAGCGTTCGCCAGTCCCAAAAGAAACACTGCTCACCTAAATGATAGTCTGCCAAGCTCGGGCTGTTAGAGCCGCCCGATTTGGGTTAAAGCGTCGTGTCAGCCAGGTTCGATTTATACTTGGTATTTGTCTGGCGATCGTTCAGTTCAATGTAGATGTAGCTTGGCGGCACCACACCCTGTTCCAGGGCAAACCAGAGTTTGCTAAGATCACTGGGTTTGCCCAAGGCGCAAAATCCGTAAAGCCTCTTTCCGCGCTGATCAAAGATATCGACCCAGGTGCGAGATGACTTTGTATTGGCTCCGCAGGGCGGCAGCGCCGGCGCAGCCGCAAACATCTCTGCCGGATAACTGTCTTTGTTAAGCACGTCGTACTCGTAGCGGGTGAACTGTTTGCCTCCCGTCTGAAAGGGCTCAGTGCCGATCAAGTAAAGCACCGGATTCGGCGGCACGGGCGCCGAAGCTGCACGTTGGGTTGCAAACATTACTCCAATCAAAACTGGAAAGAGTAGAAGCGTTTGTTTTCGCAATCTAAACGTCATGGGGGAAATTCCTTTCATGTGGGTTGTCTGGGAAAACGTAATTCAGTCCGGCATTCTATGCCTGATCGCCTGAATTAGCCACATTCACAGCGAACCGGCGTAAAAGCCGTTGACAGTGAGCGAATTGCGGCGAAGCTTGCCTTCAAGGAACTTTTGTCGTTGGATCATCTGCTCGATCATTTTGATGGCAGAAGGAACATTGATGAGAAAATCCAGCCGGCTCGTTCTACCAATCATGATTCTTTGTGGTTGGTTGTCTTCGTTTAGCTCCTACGCACAGTCTGGCGACGCTGCGGTAGTCGACAAGTTCATCGCCGGCCGGGCCGAGAAGGAAGACGGCTCTGAGCCGGAAGGTATCAGAAAGCTAATCACCGGCGATCTCAATCACGATGGCGTTCCCGACCTGGCGGTGCTTTTCACGATTGAGGGCCAGAACGGAACCAATAATTATGTCCAGTACCTGGCGGTGTTCCTGCGTAAGAGCGGGCATCTGGTTTACGCGGCACACATGCCTGTCGGGGGTAAGAATCGGCGGTCGATGGACCTCATATCGATCAGGGACAACGTGATCTTCCTTGATACCACTGCTTACGCGAAACGCGATCCCTCGTGCTGTCCCACAATCAAGGGCAAAACCAGATATGCGCTCGTTCGGAACAAGCTAACGGAGATCGCTCGCAGATAAGGTAGCTCAATGTTTTGGACGCACACCCCAAGTCGGCGGCGGCGGTTCTTTGAGAGCCCGATCAATGGGATGTTCTTTCACGCCCAGCGTCGACAACGGCGAACGCAGATCGGGATTCCAACTTTCGTTGTCATAGATCCTGGTTACTTTGTAGCGGCCGTTCTCGATCGAAAAGTCTGCGCCCAGTAATCCCCCCGGAGATTGGCATTGGTTCTTCCACGCCTCCTTCGGTTCGGACGGTCCAGAAGCGCGGCGCGCCACTCGGCGCCCAGGTCGCGCGCGTTGTCGAGAACATGATCGCTTTTCCGTCGGCCGTCCATCCCTGGACCAAATCCGCGCCCGGGTGCCAAGTCAGGCGCTTTGGTTCGCCGCCATCCGCCGCCACACATAGACGTCGAGATTACCGGCGTACTCGCCGCTGAAGGCGATCCATTTTCCGTCGGGCGAAAAATGTGGATTGGAAGTTTGTCCCTGGAAGCTGGTTACGCGACGCGCCATGCCGCCGGCGCGAGGCACGACCCAGATATTCTGCCCGTAAGCAAACGCAATCTGCGTCGCGCTCACTGTTGGTGTGCGTAACAAGCGGGTGCAGCCGTTCCCAATTTGGGCATGCGCGGCGACGAGGATGTGTCTGCCCGCGAACTTGACGGAAAGAAAACCAACAGCAAGAAGTGCGATAGATAGAACCAGAGACCGGCGGCAGAACCCCGCCTTCAGGGTGCGATGCAACATCAATTCTCCTCCAGATAAAGCCCGATGGGTTTGGCGTGCCTTCTTTTAGCATGAAGCGAAGAATAGTTCCAGGCGCTCTGCGCGCTAGGGATTTTAGCGGCTTCGCCGCAGCACATAGCGGAAAGCTTTCGGCCTTTCGTCAGAGGTAATTATTTTCAATCGAGGCCCAATGGTAAGCCGGAGGCTTACCGCCATGTGCTGCGGCAAAGCCGCAAGGTGCGGAACGCTCGAGGGCGCCCGCGCACCCACTAGGCCCGACCCAAAACAGCTATCGAAGTCCATCGCCAATTCGCTAACGAGTCACACTGTTTTATGAAGATTCTATTGCCACGCACAGCTTTCCTCGCCTGCGGCGAAGGTCTTGCATATAGCCAGATCGAATCGAGTAAATGTATTGGTTGAGATCAGTAGTTATGACAACCGACCAGAAAAACAGTACTGCCTTGGAACATGATTCGTTGAGTCCTTATCCTCCGCCGCCGCAATTTGACGAGGCCATGATAGCTGCCGCACGACCGGTCGAACCTCTGGCCATGAATCAAACACCGGAGGGCCGACAACCAACTGGGCGACGTTCACTAAAGAGCAAGTTGATTTTTGTAGCGGCCGTTTTGATCGCGACGTTTTTGAGCGCCGCCTTCGGTGGAATCCTTTTCCGGCTTCAGGGCGTGGCACGCTCGCCGGAGAGCGCGGCGGCCGCGCCGGTTGCAAGCCAATCTCCCGAAGAGACGCCCAGGGCGGCGACGCCGGCTCCCAGCGTTAGAGTCAGCGATAACCTCCCGCGAAAATCCCGCCGACCACTGAGCGTTGCGCCAGTCACGGCGGATTTGGCGCCGCCTGATGCCCGACTTAACGAGAAGCCGGTTGCGCGCAAAGTCGGCGTTATCCTTTTTGGTCCCGGCAAAGAAGCTCATAAACGTCAAAGAGACTGGCGTCGTCATGGTGACAATGCCGACGACCATTAACCAAGAGAATATTCCGAGTTGATGTCCGGCGGTAGTCGCTCGACCAACCGGCAGGTGGATCGCGCAAGCTCAATTGAGTTGCTGGTGTGAATGGAGTGAGACTCAGCGACTGCGCTGGTCGAGCATACTCAGTGAACGTCAAATCAAATTCGCTCCCGTCGAAATCAGATTCGCCGTCACCGACTGTTCGAGCCTGGTACTTAGGCCGTGAATAAGACTGAAGTGACTGGCTTGATTGAGACCATTGACAACACTCACAGGTCTTCAAAATCTTTAGGAGTAAGCATCGCCTGACGCAAAATGCTCCGCAGCGTCCCCACAGCGATTTCGCGATGTCGAGGAACCACCGCAGTAATGACTCCTTCTCTAGTGAACTTCACGAACTTTCGATGACTACCTCGGGCAGGTCGCTCTTCAAACCCCGCTGCTTCGAGCTTTCGCTTTACAGTTCGGTAAGGAAGAGGTCTAAGCAATACCTTCAACCTCAGCTTGGATGGAGATCACTTCGGGAAGGAGCGTAGCAACTGGTGGTGAGAGATGAACCTCGATCGCTTCCGAGAGATTCTCCAGGGCCTCTTCTTTGGTCTCACCCTGGCTCGCGACTTCAAACTCTCTGCATTGTGCGACGTACCATTCCCCTTCTTTCCATACAACCGCAGTAAATGTTTCCTTCATTTGTCGCTCCTTGATCGATCAAAGATCAGTTGGCGATTATAACCCACCTTGGGCCCAGCCCAACTCTTTTATATAATCGCTCGCAGTTCTATAGAGTACCTTGTTCCGGGGGATTCTCAATGCCAAATCCAAATCAAATCGACGTCAAGTCCGGCGACAACCTGGTGCTCGTCGGCACCATGAAAGGCGCCTTTCTGTTTCGCTCTGATTCCGCGCGAGAGAAATGGGACGAAGCCGGGCCATACTTTCCCGGACGCAGTGTCTACTCGATGGCTTACGACGGGCGCAATGGACGCTCGCGACTGTGGGCCGCAGTGAACAGTTCGTTCTGGGGATCGTTTCTGAGTTCGTCGAATGACTTTGGCAGAACATGGAGCAACCCGGAGCAATACAACATTAAATTTCCTGAAGCCAGCGACGTCTCGCTTAAGCAGATCTGGCAAATCGCCAAGGGTCATCCGAGCGAGCCCGACACACTCTATTGCGGGGTGGAGCCGGCTGCACTTTTTAAGTCCACGGACGGCGGAGAGACCTGGTCGCTCGTGCGCGGCTTGTTCGATCACCCTCATCGGACGCAGTGGCAGCCCGGCGGCGGCGGTTTGTGCCTGCACACAATTCTTCCCGATCCTTCGAATGACCAGCGTTTGTTTATTGCTATCTCAACCGGCGGCGTTTACCGCACCGACGACGGCGGCCAGAACTGGCAACCGCGAAACAAAGGCGTCCGCGCGCAATTTCTGCCGCCCGACCAGCAATATCCAGAGTGGGGCCAGTGCGTGCACAAGATCGTCAGCCATCCATCGAATCCAAAGCGCTTGTTTCTGCAAAATCACTGGGGCCTGTATCGCAGTGACGATGGCGCCGATAGTTGGCAGGACATTGCGAACGGCGTGCCTTCTGATTTTGGCTTCGCGCTGGAGATCGATCCGCATGACGCGAACACCGCATACATCATTCCCATCGAGTCAGATGAGTTTCGCTGTACTCCGGACGCGAAGCTGCGTGTCTATCGCACTAAGAACGCCGGCGAATCGTGGGAACCCCTCACCGAAGGCTTGCCGCAAGACGATGCTTTCGAAACCGTGCTGCGCGACAACATGAAAGCTGATGCCAATGATCCGACGGGTCTTTACTTTGGCACGCGCAGCGGAAAATTATTCGGATCGAAGAATGGCGGCGAGTCGTGGGCGGCAATTACCGAAGGCTTGCCGGCGATCACTTGCGTGAAGACGGCGACTATCAACTAGGGGTTAGTACTTACGAGAGGCTGCCAGCGTGTCGCGTATCCTCAGAGCATGCGGAAACCCGGGCTACGATCCACGAAACCACGCTAAGCAACACTAACAGGCTACCATTTCGAGTCTTTTCGCGTGATTTCGTGGATCGCCTTTTCTGCTCTTATCCAGCGCTAGTCTGAAGCTTGACCCATTTTGAAGGGTGTTGAAAATCAAAATAATGAGAAGACAAATCCAGTTTTTCACAGTCGCCTGTTTCTTGATCGCTGCTCCGCCGATCGGCGCACAACCAAAGGACGACCCGAAATTCAAGCTAGTCCAGTTCCATATGGCCTTGCTCAAGAAGGGACCAAAGTGGGACAGCACCGCACAGCCACAACGTAACCAGATCCTGCAGCAGCATATCGCGAGCGTGGTGTCGCTGCTCAGTTCCGGCAAAGCTGTAATTTCCGGACCCACGAGCGATGACACGTATCTGGCCGGCATCTTCATCTTGCGCGCCGCCTCTGCCAATGAAGCGAAGTCCTGGGTCGATGCCGATCCGGCAGTCAAGGCCGGCCTATTCACCCCCGAGATGCATCCCTGGTTTTCGCCAGACATTTTCAAGCAAGCGAACTCCCCAATAAAACTCACCACGGTCTACTTGGGTTTCTTGAAAAAAGGTCCGAACCGAAAAGAGGGCGACGGCGAGACTCCGGAAGTTCAGGAACTGCAAAAGGCTCATATCGCGAACATCAATCGGCTGGCCGGCTTGAAAAAGCTTGTTGTCGCCGGGCCGTTTGGAGACGATGGTGCCCTGCGTGGGATTTTTGTTTTCCGCGTTGATTCATTGCAGGAAGCACAGGATCTGGCGGCAACGGATCCGATGATAAAGATTGGCAGACTCGTGCTTGAATTGCACCCGTGGCAAGTTCCCGAAGGTGTGCTGCCTTAGGCGGAGCGCCGACAGTGGGAGCGCCGACAGTGGGAGCGCCGACATCCCTGTCGGCGGTTCGCGCGCATCCTGCGCGCATTTGAAAGTAAAACGCCGGCAGAGATGCCGGCGAACCGCAGGCAGGATGCCTGCGCTCCTTTGATGCTGCGCTCCGCTAACGACGATAGGTTCCGATCAGTTGGCCCTGAAGCACGATGTGTCCTTCCATGGCTTTCATCAATTCCGCTTTCGTCGCGCCGGCTTTCAAAGGCAGCTCACTGTCGAGCGCATAAATCTTGAAGAAGTAGCGATGTGTTCCTGACGGTGGACAAGGGCCACCGTACCCGAGCTTGCCAAAATCATTCTTGCCCTGAAATCCGCCGGCCTTAAGATTCTCGCCCGCGGGTACATTCTCGACCAGGCCAATGTTGTCTGCCGGAAGATTGTAAAGCACCCAGTGCACCCATGTGCCCGCGGGCGCGTCGGGATCGTCGACGACGATCGCCACGGTCTTTGCTGTTTTTGGCAGCCCACTCCATTCCAGCGGCGGCGAAATGTTGACGCCATCACAAGTGTAGGGCGCGGAAATCGACTGGCCATCCTTGAAAGCCACGCTGGTCAATTTGATTTCGGCTTTCTCTTCTTTCGGAGTACTGGCCGGTTGGGCGATCGGTTGCTGCCGGCCGGCACAACTTGAAAACATTACGAAGCAGAGCGCCAAGCCAATGATGACGAAAATGCCTCTCATTTTTCCCTTCAATGATTTGAGCAAAGGACGCTCCCAAGCCGGATGAGTTCCTGTTTCAATAAGCGGTGTTCAGAGTACCGACTTTAGTCGGATTTCTGTTAGGCGAGAAAGAACCCAACTGAAGTTGGTACTCTAAACGCCGTGAAATTAAGACGCACCCATAGCCCTGAAGTCCCTACTTGGGTTCCACGCTATATTTCGAAAGCAACGCGCCCATCTCGGCCCGCGGCATCGAGAACTTTACGCTGACTTCCTTGTCCTGCGAACCAACCTGGGTATGGTTGTAATAGACCTCTTCGTCCTTACCGCGTTTCGCTATGCGGCCCAGCACGATCATGCCGCTAAAGGTTCGTTCAAGTGTGCGGGCCCTCTCGCTTGACTCGACTTCGGTGGAAGCTGTCACCTCGACGGTCTTGTCGTCGATTTTGACTATCAGGCGCAGGTGTTTGGTGCCTTCGAGAAAATCCAGCACTCCGCTGTCACTGAGCGCCGAGATAAAATCGAGCGCGACGGCCTCAAGCTTCTTGTCACCCCGTTTGTCGGTGACCTTGGCATTCTTGAGCTTGCCGTCGGGGTCGCGATCAGCCTCAACGGTCACTTCGATTTGTCCCTCAAGCTTTAGCTCGCCGCTGTCTTTTTTCTTTTTAGCCTCGACCAGTAGATCTTTGAATGGCCGTGTGTTTATTTCTTTGGGACGCTTGACCCCGTTTTCAGCCGCCAGCCTATCCAACTCTTCTTCAACTTTTTGTTTGGCCTTCTCGTCTTCTGCGCTCGGCGTTGGTGTCGGCGTCCCTTTCGCGGCGCTCAACGGCGACGGACTTGCGGCCGGCGCCGGAGTTGGTGACGGATTTACCAGTTGCGATGGTGAAAACACCTGCGGCTTGAATGGAACCGGGGGCGGAGATGGAAAGGCCTGGATTGGCTCCTGATCCATCGCAAAGTAACCTTCGGGGTAATGAAACTTTTCCAGAGTGATTTCAGTGATGTCGCCTTCATTCTCGATTTTGGTCTTGTTGTAGGCTTTATCGACGAAACCTGCGCCCTGAAACAGTGCCGCCAAACTCAGCGCGTCGCGCACGGGCGGAATCAGAATGACGCACGCCACTAATACCAGGTGCCACACTGCGGAACCCGCGATCAGCCACGAAATTCGCGGCCAGAATGGTTCGCGATTAATTTCAAATTTTCCGAAAAGTCCGTCTGTTTCAGTAAAATCCAGCATTCCCTTAATAAAAGAGCGACCCCCTTGGACGCATCGAACCCGCGTTACGTTGCGAAATTCACCTTTCTAAATTTGTCATCGATTATTGACGATACTAAGGCACGCAAAGGTTAGCCGCAACCGCTGCCACGGAAAGCGAACCTTTCAAGGAAGTTCAGACGCGACAGCGTTATCGATACGTGTTTAGTTGAGATTGAACCCAGGTTGCGGGTTGCCGGCGGCAGCGAAAGCTGGTAGTGGGTTAAAAGTGAGTTGCTAGTCTTCGGGCATTAGCCCGACTGTCAGGCAGGCCTCCGAGGCGCATTAGTTGAGCCCTCCCTAACGGTCGGGCTAGTGCCCCGCATCACGACCGACTGGGTAGCAACACACAATTACCCCACTCTCCTAAAGCTTGAACTCTAAACTAAGCCACCCCGGATATGTCTCAAGTGACGCTTGCCATACAATGGCGGTATGAGACGCTCAGATCGTCCGCGGAAACGCAAAGGAGGCGCGCGCGATCGCTCCACGTCCGTGCGTATGCGCGACAAATTTGGACCTCCCTCTCTGCCTGATCGAGAGAAGAGTTTCGCCGGCAGGCCCGAACCCATGCCCACCGCGAACGGAAATTACGGTCGTGAACTGCGCCAACTACTCGAGGGGATCGGCACCCCGAAACCTGCACCGCTCAAACCCGATCCGTTCCAGTTGCAGGCGCTCGCGGCGCTGGAGTTCGAAGACGTGCTGGTCACTGCGCCGACGGGGAGTGGCAAGACCTGGATCGCCCGCGAAGAGATCCGCCGTCTGTTGGAGATGGGCAAGCGGGCCTGGTACACAACGCCGCTCAAGGCCCTGACGAATTCCAAGTACGCCGAGTTTAGCGAAGAGTTCGGAGCAGAGCGCGTCGGCATACTTACCGGCGATCGCAAAGAGAATTCAGATGCACCCTTGATCGTAGGCACGACTGAAATCTTCCGTAACCAGTTGTTCGATTCGCTGCGCGGCGGCGAAGTAGTAAGCGCCGATCTGGTCGTCTTCGATGAAGCGCACTATCTCGCTGATGAAGAACGTGGTCACGTCTGGGAA
>Ga0137401_10000550_pt1 | contig 14878 bp, 9 predicted proteins | sample CZOMad1_1_16fung_FD_108286 | JGI IMG/M metagenome (GOLD analysis project Ga0137401, IMG submission 108286) | Vadose zone soil fungal communities from Angelo Coast Range Reserve, California, USA - CZOMad1_1_16fungal (Illumina Assembly) | ecosystem: Environmental > Terrestrial > Soil > Vadose zone...
CCATGTTTCATGTCTCTATGTCGCAAGATTGTCTTGACATATGGCGCCTGCAGAGCTCGTCTCAGGGCATCCCAAACCGCCGGAGTCTGCCCCTTGCGGCCGGCCTCTACCGCGAACATAAGCGCTCGGAGCGCATCACCTTGCCCTTCGAGGTTCTGAACTGTTCGATCAGCGAGATCTTGTGCTTCACTGATTGCTGCACCGTTCTTCGCCACCCGCCATTGATGTAAAGCAAACGCCAGGCCAGCGACCGCCAGAACCGCAAGCCCGGCGAAGACTTGGCTCCGATGCTTTTCGCGAATGCTCTGTTGGTTAGCGTGTTGAGCGTCCTTTTCTCTTTGCTGCTTGCAAGCCGCCAGGAATTCCTGCTGTTCGGGACTCAGGTCGCTCCCGTATCGTTCCGCCCAATCCTCCGTCTGAGCGAGAAGGGCCCCCCGATACAGGAGGCTTGCGTCTTTGTTTAACGCAAGCCAATCAGCGGTGGACTGTTGCACGCGACGATCAACCAGTACTCCCTCCCTGTCCTCATCCAGCCAGGTTTGAAGAAGAGGCCAGTTGTGGATCAGAGCCTCGTGGGCGACCTCGATGAAAGTCTCCTCATCCCTCGCGTTCCCGACATCTTGTGCTTGAAGAGCTTTCGCCTTCGTATCACGGCGATTCGTGACCAGGAGACGTTCCCTCAGTAGCCGCGACAGCACTTCCTCGGCAAGCTCTCTGTCGGCACCGAACGGAAGGATCTCACGCTTCCGCACTCGACGCCGGGTGTCCGCGGTTGCTTCCCCCACGTGAGTAAGGCATACAAACATCCTGCGGGCAAATACCTGCCCATCGGGGCTGAGTTTCTTGAATACCTGGTCCGCGTGGTTCTTTAAGGCACCCCCAACTCCACCGATTTCGTCGTATCCTGCGTGCGTGAGTGTGGAACCGATTCTCCGTTCCCATAGTTGAAGAAGCGCATGCCCAAGGATGGGTAATCCGCCCGGTTCCTCGCCAACATCACGAAGGATGCGCGTGGCAAGGCCGTCTTCGAATTGAAGACCGGCCAAACGAGTTGGTCTTTCAATCACATCGCGAAGTTGTTGCGGTCCGAGGCGCGTCAAAACGACTTGCTTGCTGGACACCCACGTAACGAGGTCCTTGTATTCAAAACAGTGAGCGTAAAAATCGCTACGCAGGGAGAGTATCACTCTGAGGCCACGATCGCCAAGAAGGTGCAAGGCGTTGACAAGTGTTTCCACGAAAGCCTTTCGTTCGTCGGCTTTCTTGGTGAGCGTAAAGACCTCCTCGAATTGGTCCACGACAATTAATGTGTGGCACGGTTTGTTCTTCGAGAGCACAGTAATGCAATTCGCAAGCCCAGCGACTGTGATTCTTAGAGTCGCCTCGCATTGAGTCCGCACCTTCAGTCTCTCCGAGGCCGAAAGCTCCGACACCAGATCGGGAAGAGCATTCGCTATCTCTGCCATTGGGTCGTCTCCAGGCCGGGCAATTGCTACGTTCCACCGCGGGACCCACGCGTCCCCGGAGTAGAAGCGGCCGCGTTGCAAGGCTGGTATTAGGCCCGCTTGTATCAAGGAGGTCTTTCCGGAGCCTGAATCTCCGATCACCACAAGAAAAGGGCTATGCTGCAACTTGTCGAGGATCAGTTGAACTTCCTCGTCGCGGCCAAAATAGTACGTTCCATCCTCCACGGAAAAGGGGAGTAGCCCCAGGAAGGGAGACCGCTGCGAAGATGGCAATCCTAGCGCTGGAGCCGCGCACCCTCGTATGGCTGCAACCAGACTCTTTATTGCGGTGGGCTTTCCCCCTTTCGTTCTGAGATCCGTCCACTGATGTTGGCGTAGAAGCGGCGGCAGAGAATCCGGCACAGAACCAGGGCCCAGGACCGGATAGATCCTAAACTCCGGATCAAGGGTGTTTTTTTCAAGGGCCAGGCGAACCTCTCGGTCAACCCATCGAGCGATGCTGTTCCGTCCAACGTAGACAATGAATCCTGATGCTCGTCTGATCGCTCGCTCAAGCTCTGCCATCCACGTTGCTCCGGGCAGTAGATCGTCGAGATCAATCCATACAGAAATCCCCGCATCGCGAAGGCTGCGCGCCAAGTCTCTCGCGCCTTCAGCTTCTTCACCATCGTGGCTTATGAAGACTAACGGACCATCAGCCATCACCAAGAGTAAAACACATTGGCTCTTCGCTTCGTCCGATTCAAGTTCTGAGACGCGCAGCTTAGGAGGGAACGGGTCAACCGGCAATTGAGGCCCTACAAGGTCCAAAGAGGTGAAGGCGACCTGCAAAGAATTTCGCTAGCCGCTACCGCAGGTCCTTCTGACGCCAACTTCTCCGAAGAAACCGACGAGGCGGCATGTCCGCGGTGGGCGCTTTAGTGAATCCGAGCGACTGAAGGGCGTATTAGGCGAAGCCCAAAAAAGGAGTCCAAGTAGCTACCGATAATGTTGGATAACGCGCTGAGACAAGCAATAGGCCGCGTTCCCAAAAGAGTCGTTATCGAATCGCTTTGCGCAGGCTTGTCTTTCAACCTGCGCCGGAGAGGTAGTGATCGGATCGGGACAGTTGGATGGCAGTATCGGGATTGGGCGGGCATCGTGTACCAAAACCTAAGCCGCGCGGCTTCGATGAGCTTTCGTACATTGCGAAATTCTTCAGCACGGTCGAGATCAACTGCTCGTTCTATGGCCCGCCGCGCCACGTCGCTAAAACGGGATCGATCACGTCGCCGACAGTTCCGACTTCCGCTTCACAGCAAAACTCTGGAATGGGTCCACCCACGAAACGAAAGGTCACTGCCGACGACGAGAGGCTGTTCAAGGATGGGATGGAGCCTTTGTTGGAATCCGGCCGGTCATATATACACATCGGCCTCGTTAGTTTAGGTGTCTGGAATGGCGACTCTCAATTTCCCAAGTATCCTCAAAAGATACTCCTTCAATCTCCGATTACGTTCCGCGTCTTCCGGGCTTATCGGTTCCATCGGTGGCGGGCTTTCTCCATCTCGGCTGAACAGGATCGCCCACAAAATCAGGCACACGAGGCAGCAGGACAAAAACAGCTGGCTGAGAATCAGAGCACTGATACCGATGTTGATGATCAGGTAGCCCGCTGCGATGCCGGCCAAATAGACGGTGAGAATCCGACAGTGGTAAACGAGGTTTCGCGCCAGGGGAGCTGCAAACCAGAGGAAGACCCAGGCCACGCATAACAGGAAGACAACCAGTAGCGACGTCACCCACCGCTTTACCTGGAACATCCAGGGCGTGATTCCACGCCAGTCCAAAACGCCAAGAATCAGCGTCACGAAGACCGCCACGCCGACAGAACCCGAAAGGACAAGCTTCCCCGCGCGAACCGCACCCGGATAGGTAGTCGCGATCAGGTCGTAAACTTCAACGACCACCAGGACTTCAAGGCCAAGCACGAACGGTTCTGTCCCTTGCCAGAGCGTCCAGAACAAGGTCGTTTTCGCATGAGCCGATGTGGCTATGAGGATTGCGCCGTCGCGGACAGCGGAGAATCCCATCCACACGGCGAACCACTTGTACCGGCGAAGCAGATGTAGCGACGCAAGCCGAGTGAATACGACCAACTCTCCAACAGCGTTGCCATATGACAATAGGCTCAGCGCATCCATGGGGGCGGGGCGAGCCTTCCTTGAGGCCCGCCCCGATTCAGGCCATTATACAGCCGAACGTTCCGCGGGACAGGGAACGTAAGGGGGTGGCCCGCACTGGGGTGCCGGCAGCTCCATCAGCAGGGACAGCAGGCCAATAACAATCGCATACAGAAATACTCTTTTCATTTTCACGCATCTCCTTTTCAATCAATGTGATTCCTGGATGAACCAGGAGGGACGAATCCCCACGTACAGAGTATCCCCTTGCCTTCTCCATGTCACTGTGTGATAAAATTGCGCCATTATGAACGATAATGAGCCTGCGATTTCCCAAGAAGAACTCCGGCTTATCTCCGAGGTCGAGAGTGCCCTCAGCGCTATTCTGAGGGACTTGCGCGTCAAGATAGCACGCGGCAGGCGGTACGAAAATGGAGACATTGCCTTGAATTACGCGGCGCTTGTCTCTCCTTATCCGAGGATTGTTTTAGACCTTTCGAAAATGCCTGAAAACTCCGTAGCGACCGACATCCCCGGACACGGCTTTGAGGTCCTCAAGATTCTCTTGGTGGACGATGACGTAAGGAAGCTACGCAAGGCCGGCGACTTTGCCCGCGCCCGAAGGCTGCGGCGCATCAACCGCATCGTCTACCGCCGCCTTTTGGATCTCTACAACGATTACACGACGACGGTTCTCAATAGGGATACCATTGCCATAATCTGCAGCGAGAAGAATACAGGGTCTTTGGATGTCATCGGCGACACGATCTACTTCCGGTTCTCGATGATCAAAATGCGGCTTGCGGCCTACGCCCACTTCTTGCATTTCAGTGGCGCTGCGAGGATGGTTGTGAACACCATGCGCGGAATTGACTTCCTGCTCAACCGAATCGCTCCCCTACCGCCAACTTGGAACATGTAAAGGGCGGAATAGAGCGTTTATCGCCCCACCCAATTGTTGCCAGAGCCGACCGAATTCACATGTCGGCGTGGCTCGAGATTGGCCCCTGCGGCACCTGCGCGCCGTTCCGTGCAGTAGACGAATTGCGATGGAATAGCATCGCCCCCTACCGCACAACCCTCTCCACGACAATGGCCTTACCGCACTCGACCAGACGAAAGTTTCGATGACCGAGAAGCGAGGAAATGTGTTGAGCGCTCCGCAATGCGTACATCACGCGCTGCAAATCTCACTTGATACATTTCCATCAGGACGCGCCCCACATCAGCACGGCCACAGTGCGAATTGCGGCTCCGCATTCATTGCATAGGATGTCAGCTTGCTCGCCGCCGCTGAAACTCTGAGACAAGCCGCAGCAATCCACCCGGCCTGCATACGCCATGCGGAATTATCGGGAAGCCGCGTTCATCATAGGACACACTTCAATTATTCCCCAGCCTCTCGGAATGGCTACCGATAATGTCCCATATCAGGCGTGACTCAGCGATTCGACTCGTTTCCGGTTGTCCACAACGCATCGTTAACAGCGTGCCATTTTCTGAGTCGCCGGCGACGCGACGGGACTTGAAGCCACAAAAGCGTCAACGTGACAAGTGATCATGATTACAATGTGAAGGTGGGTTTGTTGGTGCCGCTGACTGCCGAGCAGTTTGTCGAAAAGAGAGGAGCCTACTCGTACCCGGCAGTCGCCCTGGTTGGAAGCATCAATGGCTGGAATGAGACTTGCTTCCCGTCGACCCGACAGGTGGACGATCATCACCACGATCTCCTGACGTCCCACGACAGCGGGAGAACGGTTATGGGCTACTTGAGCACAGTCTTTTGGGGACATTTCAGCGGCCAGGACGGACGCGCCAGGGGCCGGCGCGCGCAAGCAAAAGTCAGACAAGCCCTGAACCAAATCGAGAATGGCCGCGCCGGCGGACTCGACGGCGCCGCCTGCAAGATTCACGAAGCTCTTGCGCTAGTCGAAACGAATCGATGCGGAGACGCCTTGAAGCTGCTGTCCGGCCTCCCACAGCTAGGGCCCGTATTTGCGTCCAAGGTTTGCGCTTTTTTGGCTCCCACGAAGTGCGGAGTGATTGACTCCATCATCGCCGGCAAATATTCGCAATTCGGTTTTTCTGTCAACAGCAAGGGCTACGTCACGAAACTCGCCTCCAATTTACAACGCTACGATGCGTACTGCGCATACCTCCGAGAACAAGCAGAGAGTCTGAATCAAGGGGGCGACAACCTCCTTTGGAAGGACCGAGACAACACACGTCAGCGTTGGCGCGCAGTCGATGTTGAACGCGCAATTTTCTGAGCCACTTGTCGCGTCGTCGGCGAAGCGTGGATCGGGTTTGGCGCCATTTAGAACTAACGGCCCTATTAACGGCGCACGCGGAAACTGGCCTCTGCATGTTGGACAGGAACGTCAGGCGTTTAAGCTCAAGCAGCTTGCGTCTGGACTTGAACTGATGTCCCACCATGTTGCCGACGTACGGGAGCAGTGCTGCGTAACGTCTTGACAGCAGTACCTGAAGCTTTTGCTGATGCGTGATGCGGTTGTGATTAGATATCCCCCGCCGTGTTGTTTGTAGTCTTCCGCTTCCGTCTTGATGAAGCGGTTTCTCCCGCGTACAAGCGGTAGAAGTATCTGCCGCTCAAACAGCGTCATCGCCCGTAGCCAGTGGCGGAGGTACAGGCTGCGGTTCATATTAGTATTGATATTCAGATGCCGATTGAAGCCTATTTCCCCGCAGGAGCAAAGCTGGGAACCGTGTTGTTAGTGTTTTGCATCTCACTCATTCTGTTTCACGCAGTACTGGTGTATTGGGTCAAGATCGGAAAAATTGGCTGGAAAATCGTCGATTACGTTTGGGTGTCAATGGCTGCTCTAGGGCTAATCGGCTCGGTTGGGCAGGTACGTCAACTAATGGCTACTAACTTCGCTAGAAGATTCGACCAAATGTCACCCTTAGAGTATGATCAACTTCGTTACACGATGGAGCGGTATAAAGCGGGCGCTGGTGGTGCATGTAGAACGTTCGTCCGCAGCGATTGGTCGCCTCCCAAGGAAGAGTTCGAACGAATGCAGCGTGAGTATGATGCTGTGTGCGACTGGTTCAAGAAAGTAGCCGAGCGAATAGTACTCGAAGTCCCGATAAAGACTATAGACCCGAAGTTCATTCCTTCATCTCCCTCTGTTACTGACAAAGACCTCCAGAGGCAAATTGCAGAGTTCCATCGAGACCTTGATCAGCACAATGAGTCAGCGCAGGAACGTGCGTCATTGGATAAGGCGGCGGAACGCTCTGATATTGAGTGGACTTGGTTGATTCTGTCTCCACCACTCTTAGCAATTGCGGTGGCCTTACGTTTAACGAAAGTCACCGGAGAAATCCGACTCGAACGACGAACCACTCCTGTAAGCAACGCACCAGTCGTGGAAGCGTCGATTGTGCCGGTGGTGCTAGAAAAACCGCCTGAGATAGATGCATCGGCGAAGGAAGTCGTCAGTCAGTCTGGCCCCCCGGATGCCGCGCCTTCTGAGACAAGCGTAAATGCGAAAAGAGATCAGCCAGCCAAAGAGTGAGGCGTTGCTGGTTAAGCGACTTGTGTTCCGGAGTCGGTATTTGGCGGCGGTGCTGCTCCGGGTGCTCCCGGCTCCTGAATCGATCCGTGCCCGCGTTACAGAAACTGACCATCTGGCTTGACGAGCAGTTCTTCGCTCGAAACAGGTCGATTGAACGCGCCGGGCATCGGGCCCGGTGCTATTTGCCGATAATGCTGCATATCAGGGACTGTTCCCCGTACCTATTGGGTCAATTCTCCGCGCTGCCGACATGATCGGGTTAGAACTTGAACGCGCGCTATTACATGCCCGTTCGCAGGAGCCTCGAGTAAGAGTACTGCCCCGTCTTACGAATGGCCCATCAAAAATCAGCTCTAAACCGGATAGGTCAAATCCTCGAGATCTGCGGCAAACTCTTCTTCGAAGACATCAAGAAGGTCCGCAATAGCTTGATCCGAACTCTTGGGCTGGGTTTTCAGCCGCACTAGGTCTTCCTCAATCGATTTTGGGATCGGCGCGCTGACTGGCATCCGTGCAGCGGCGATCTCTGGCCTGACGGATATGTCCATCCACTTTCGAACTACCCACTCGGGCGCTCCACCAGGATGAAGGATGCTTGCGTAGCTCGGAGTTTTGGTTCGATAGAAGGTGATGCGGTGCTTTAGTAACTCTGAAAAGAGAGAATTGCCCTTGACCGCGGGCTCGCTATCTTTCAGAAAGCCTTGGCGGACCACCTCGTAGGCGATGAGCCAGTGTTCCCTGTCCAGTTCACAATTCTTGAGCTCTTTGGAAATATGACTTGTACTAAATCCCTTGGGTAGCAAGCCCATTGCGGCCATGTGGAGAGCTTGAAGTGCGATGCAATCATCATCGAATGTCGACAGCACTCGTCCGGCCTTTGCATTCAGTTGGAAATTGTGTTCCAGACAAAACGCGAGTGCCCAGGCAACATCACTGCTCAGCCCGGTCGCTTCGTGCCGCAGAATTAGCTGGTTTATGGTCTTAGTTATTAAGTTCTCGTCAATGGAGAAGCCATTCAACCGCCAATACGAAAGCAAGGCGAATCCCTTTTGCGCCGCACCGGGCTCGCTCAGCACAGCTTGAGTGAGGCAACTCTGCGCGATCCGACCAACGTCTGAGTTTGGGCACCTTAACCCGAACAGAATACCCAAAGCGTAGAGGAGCACGGGTGACTCGGGGTATTGATCCCTTAGACGAAACGCAGCGTCGAAGTGCCTGATCATGGCGCTTGGATTATTGATACGACCGCCACCAGTCTGGATCAGAATGTGTTGCCACTCCTCCTCGGCGGCTTGCGGGAGCTGTACTATTTTTGTTTTGGCGGGATTGAGTCTGAGTCTGAAGCCGCTGAGCTCTTTATTTAGTCGCTTCAGACAAGACTCGGCCTCATTGCGTGTATCAAATGCGATCTCATAGTCGTCGAACCAGCGCAGAGCGCGATTGCGTGGTACCGAAATTGCCCTATCAACTTGGGCCAGAACAGCCTCGGCCAAGAGAAAGGAGATGTCGTTGCCTATCGGAACTCCTTGGCTGACTTTGCCGTCAAGATCCATTAAGGCTTGGTCCAGCTTTTTGCCAAGAATCTTCGGATTCCTCCAGTTAGCCTTAATGCGCAGTTTGGGGTCAATGGCCCAACCAACCGCATGTGTGTAAAGAGACGGATAGAACTGACTTACGTCTGCCTTCAACAAAAAGGACCCTGCACCTCGCAACGCAGCGCGCTCACGGCCTAGATTCGACGGCTTGAATGCTGGCCGAATGGCTCTCTGCTGATCGGTCACGTAGACAGGGCGACTCTTCGCAAAAGGAGATCTGCCGGCCCTTGTCAAAATCCGTCGAAAGTTCTTGGCAGTGAGGGCGGCTAGATGCGCGAACGATGCCGGGTGCGGTATCCGTAGTTCTCGACGATGCCTCCCCGGTAGGGCAAGACTGTACTTCACGCACTCCGTGAAACCGTCGAGTGGCTTATAGATCTCGAGGGTACTCCTCCCCACCTTTGTAGTTGCATACCTGGCGAATTGCTCCGTAAAGAATGCCGGTGGTAGCTCCTTCGGAAAATGCCCGCGTTTTAGCAGTGTACGGATTATAGTCATCAGTGGTTAGGAGTCCATTGTGTCGCATCGGCGACCGTAGTTTCAACAAAACTAGGTTAATGACGTGACAATGTGGCTGGTTTTCTGCTCAAGGACTGACCACAGTCCATGGACCGCCCTACCTGGCAAGATCTTTCCGAGGGAGACATCTCTCGCGGGGCGATGTGGGTGACCGTTCACTACAACTCTGAGGAACTGCTACTAGCCTCATCCAGACTCTGTGCCAGATTGCGGGAAAGATAGACGTGAAACGACTGGCAGAAAAAGTTAGAAGAGCAGAGCAGAAAGAATGAGCAAAGGGAAGAATGCCATGGTCGCGTGGGACTTGACGGACCCTAAGGAGACTCCTACCCTGGGATAAATCCGGTAATCAAAGGGCAGACCGGGAACAATGGACGAACTGCACAAGCTGGGCTGGAGGGATTTTCAGCATCTGTGTCTGACCATCACGAGGGAAATCCTCGGGCAGACGGTGGAATCTTTTCTCGATACGAATGACGGTGGGAGGGATGGCGCGTTCTCGGGTACCTGGAAAGTCACGGGGAGCGAGGCTCTCAGCGGACGGTTCGTGATCCAGTGCAAGTTCACGAGCCGCAGCGATTACGTCCTAAAGGCATCAGATCTGAAAGACGAAGCGCAGAAGGCGCGGCGCCTGGTCGCGGATGGGCGCTGCGATTGTTACGTCCTCCTGACCAACGCCGGGATTGGCGGCCGAGAGGCAGAGCGGATTGAGGACCTGTTTAAGCGGGCCGGAGTCAAAAAGGTCGTCCAGCACGGCTCGTCCTGGATAGGGCAGCAGATCCGGGAGAACAAGCGACTGCGGATGATGGTGCCGCGCGTGTACGGGCTTGGCGATCTGAGCCAGATCCTTGACGGCCGCGTGTACGCGCAGGCGCGTGAGTTGCTGGCTACGCTGCGGGAGGACATGGCAAAGGTGGTCGTCACCAGCGCCTACCAGAAGGCAGCGACTGCCCTAGACACACATGGCTTCGTGCTGCTGATCGGAGAACCGGCGGCCGGGAAGACCACCATTGCGTCATTGCTTGCGATGGCGGCGCTCGATCAATGGAACGCATCGACGCTCAAGCTCGACCATCCCAGCAAGGTGATTGATCACTGGAACCCGGTGGAGCCGTCGCAGTTCTTCTGGGTGGACGATGCGTTCGGCGTCCTGCAATACGAGTCGCATCTCGTCCAGGGATGGAATCACGCCCTGCCGCAGGTCAAGACGATGTTGCGTCAGGGACGCAAGATCGTGATGACATCGCGCGATTACATCTACAATCGCGCACGACGGGATCTCAAGGAAGGCGCGTTCCCGCTGCTGCGCGAAAGCCAGGTCGTGATCGACGTGCGCGACCTAACGCCCGATGAGAAAAAACAGATCCTCTATAACCACATCAAGCTCGGGCGGCAGCCGCAGGACTTCCGCAGTGCGATCAAACCCCATCTCGAAGGCGTGGCCGCCCATCCGCGCTTCATTCCTGAAACGGCGCGGCGACTGGGCGATCCGGTTTTCACCGGGGGTCTCTCCGTTAGCGAGTGGGGCGTTCCGTATTTCGTGGAGAGGCAGGAGCAATTCCTGCAAGAAGTGATCCAGGGGCTCGATAACGACAGTAAGGCAGCGCTCGCCCTCATCTACATGCGAAACGGAAACCTTGAAAGCCCGGTTGAACTTCAGCCGTCCGAGAGCAAGGCGCTTGAAAGACTCGACAGCACACTGGGCGGTTGCACGACAGCACTGGAAGCAATGGGAGCCAGCCTTGTGCAGCACGTTCACACGGGCGACGGCGCGTTCTGGCGGTTCAAGCATCCGACCATTGGCGACGCCTACGCAGCGATCCTGGTCCAAAGCCCCGAGTTGCTCGGCATCTACCTCCAGGGCACGCCGGTCGAAGACCTCCTCGACCAGGTGACTTGCGGAGACGCAGGAGTCGAGCGCGCGGTTGTCCTCCCGAAAGCCCTGTTTCCGGTCATGATGGCTCGGTTCGATGAACTCTCAGCGCACAGCGGATACAAGTCGCCGGTCTTTGCCGTCTCTGGCGCTAAAAGCCGGGTGCGGCGGTTTCTGTCCGATCGCTGTTCGCTGGAGTTTCTGGCGCTCTATGTGGATAAGCATCCCGAGCTCCTGGATGGTGCGGCGAGGCCGGGGTTGTTCCTGGACTCGGTTCCCGAAGTCCGGTTGGCGGCACGGCTACATGAATGCGGCCTCCTGCCGGAGGATCAGCGCAAGAAGTTTGTCAATACCGTTACCGAGTACGCTGTCGAAGGGCAGGACCTCTACGGGCTTGAGAGTCCGCACATCCGCGAAATTTTCACGAATGAAGAGTTTGACGACATGCGCTCCCGCGTCTACGACGAAATGCTGCCCCGGATCGCCGCAGTCCGCCGCGACTGGGAGGACAACAGTTCGGATCAGTCTCCGGATGACCACATGCAGCCGTTGCTTGATTCATTCGAGATCCTGAAGCGGGAGTTCGGCCATGACGATGAGGCCTTGGCAGCAATCAACCGGCAGATCGAACGCGTGAACGAGTGGATCGAGGAACACATGCCAGAGGAGCCGGAGGACATGGAGTCATCCAGCCGCAAACTCGGGAACGTGAAAGCGCAAGACACGTTCAGGGACGGCCGCAGCGTGTTTGATGACGTTGACGCCTGAACCTCCTCCGCCAGATTGACGACCTCGCCAGTCCAGAAACTTCTAGAGGTTCGTTTTGGGCTGTGTCCTCAGCGACTAGGAAGCGATCATTTCCGCGGTGCCAAGCTGTGAGTTATCGTCGGCATGTTGGAGAAGTGCCGCCGGAATCAGTAGCCGCAACTGCTGTCGGCCCGCTGCCGCCGGCGGTAGATCGCCGTGGACCAGCGCATCGAAAACGTGTCAAAACCTCTTGGGATCCAGTTTCTAACATATGCTGCCGAGGAACTCTTCACCTTCGCGTTACGGCAGCGGTCGGCCTTGATGGTTGGGAACTTGATCGGTTGCTGTATAGCTTCACTGACCAGGTTCTTGCGGAACTGCAAGCCCCTTAAGAGTTGCAGAGTCTCCCGGAGGAACCGTGCTCTAATCAGGGGGCGCCGTACGATTTGCCGTGATGAGAACCGCAGGCAAGCAGAACACTAAGGGGTGATGTTTTAATTCGAGAATCTCGTGTGCCAGCCATTCCACCCGGCGTCTCATAACCGGCTGCGGCGCGTTGAATTAGATTCCACGTCGGTTAAGGCTTCGTTTTGCTTGATGTCCGAGCCACACAGAGGTAATGTCCAGATGGCTACCGATAATGCCCATTATCGGTAGCGTCCCACCCTCTAAAAGTTGTGATCGAACCTAACGCCCTGAAGTCGCCGCAGGGCTCGATTTGATTCAGGCCGATACATCGGTCTGATCTGCTCCCGTCGCAAGTTTGAGATCTTACGCATTTCAAAGGAATAAAAGGCAGGACACGTCGGCCAGGCCCAAGCAATCTGACAAAGGCGTTAGATTCTTTAGCACCCCCTAAATTTTTGACAGCCCCGTGAAGAATCTCGAAGGCGTAAATTTTGTTGCATCAATGTCAGAATCGATGTAGAGTAGCGTTATGCATGATTTCGAGCCTTGGATGAAATACCCGCCGTTGACAAGGCAGCGCCTCTCGGCTCTTGCAGGTGTCATGCGAGAGGTTCGCGAAAAAGCCGTGCCTCTCCATGATCCCCACGCTGGTGACAATCCGTGGAGTCTTGGGTGTCGGATTTATGCCCGGACCTGCTTTGCCTTGCGTGAGTTCTCGGCAAAGCATGATTGGCTTGCGATTCTGCCGGAGAATGAGGCACTTCGCTTCACGTTTTCGATTGGGAGAGTGCCACTAAAGTTTTATCGAGGCGATGTTGGAGACGCCCCCGGGCACTGCAAAGTTCTGAGCGACGCAGAGGCTCTCGCCAAGCAGCTGCTTCTGGATCTTGAGGGAATCGAGGTTGGCGATCGATTACTTCGCCTGGTCGTGGCCGGCAAAGATGTTGAAGGCCAAGCTGTCAGCGTTATTCTCACAGAATTGGACAAGGGTGGAAAGCTTACGGGAAAATACCTCATCCCGTTCGATGCGGATGAGGGCACCGCTCTCTCCATGCTGGCGCCCGGAATAGATCCCGGGCCCCCGTCGGTACAACCTCTGCCCCAAGCCGGGGGCGCGAGCGAACAGCAGGACAAGCGCAGAAAGCGCAATGAGTGAATTTTTTTGCGGCGAGCGTCTCCAAATCGCGCGTGAGTTTCGTGGATTAACACAGAAGCAGTTAGGTGTGGAGGTTGCTGCTTCACCTGCCTTGGTGTCACTCTGTGAAGCTGGCAAGAAAAAAGATCCAGCAGTTGATCTCGTAGAAGCGTTCGGAGCAGTACTCGGTTTTGAACCTCCGTTCTTCTATCGGCGCGTCGAAGATCCCTTTCGTGAGGACGAGTGTAGCTTCCGGCACAGACGTGCAACCCCCGAACGCCTAAAGTCTCAAATTCGAGCGCATGCAACTTTGATCGGGTTTGTACTCGATAACCTGCGGCTTGTCTTTAGCTTTCCGACACTCAACGTGCCGCAGATCGCTGTTTCGACGGCAGAGGAAATAGAACTTGCGGCAGAATCCTGTCGCTGGCACTGGGGCCTAGGCACGGACGGACCCATTCTTCATGTAGGTAGAGTTCTTGAACATGCCGGGGTCGTCATTGTTACAGATGTAGTTAAATCTGCCAAAGTTGACGCCTTTTCGCGATTCGGACGTACAACAATCATTTTCTTAAACCAAGTGATTCCGAGCACGTCACGATGGATATTTGATATTGCACACGAATGCGGGCATCTCGTCCTGCATCGTGGGCTGCAGACGGGGGATTTAGAAACAGAGGGGCAAGCTAATCGATTCGCGAGTTCATTCCTCATGCCTCGGAAAGCATTCGGTCGAGAGTTCGGGATGAAGGAATTTGGTTGGCCACATATCTTTGATCTAAAAAAACGGTGGAGCGTGAGTGCCGCAGCCATTGTCAAGCGGGCTTACGATCTCGGGCTAATCGGCGCCGTTCAGTATCGGCGAACATTTCAATACATGTCATTCAAGGGGTGGAACAAGGGTGAGCCATACGAGCCAACTTTTCAAGCGCCTGAGATATTGAGAAGCGCTTTGAGCTCACTCGGAACGAGCGTGGAACTCTCGCTTTCGACTTTGTGCCAACAGCTCCACTACTCGCCGATCACATTTCATGAAGTGACTGGCGTCTCCATACCGACCGTGAAGGTGAAGCCAGGAATAGTTATTCAGCTTGGGCAGAAGGATCGATCACGGTCGCTGTAAAGGCCTGGCCTCCCTCCTCGATGCATTATGTCCCTGATCACCCGGGCGGACATGACCGAAGACTGTCCTGCAGGACGGATACAAATCTCGGAGAACGAAGGAATCTCCATAAGGAGCGGCCCTGACGATCCAAGAGTCAAATCGATCAGTGGCGGTTTGGGAATGCCGGCGATTATTTCTGATTGCTGCGTCCAAGCACAATGAAATTCTGCTCGTCGAGTCGCTTCGCGACAGAGTCTTCAGCAAGCTCCCGAACACAGCCGATGAAATCGATCACCTTCTATGCGAATGGGCGCGCCTCCACCACG
>Ga0137401_10000552_pt1 | contig 14875 bp, 8 predicted proteins | sample CZOMad1_1_16fung_FD_108286 | JGI IMG/M metagenome (GOLD analysis project Ga0137401, IMG submission 108286) | Vadose zone soil fungal communities from Angelo Coast Range Reserve, California, USA - CZOMad1_1_16fungal (Illumina Assembly) | ecosystem: Environmental > Terrestrial > Soil > Vadose zone...
CGAAGCGCGGCCGCAAGCAACGCAAATGTCTTCTCCACGTCCGCTGCAAACGTACGAAACGGGGCACGTGCCGGAACCGCCGCCGTGTGCAGCCATCCCGCATCCAGCGCCATCAACGCATGTATGAATCGATGCGAGCTTGCCAGCAACGCATTCAACTGGCTCATCTGCTCCGCCGTCGTTCCCGGTTCCGCGCCCAGCCGGTCGATCGAGGCTTCCAGATTCGTGCGTGCGAGGCGCGCGTTCAGCCGCACGCGGTCGAGTTCGCCTTCCCTGACTGCGGCGCCCCTCGTATACGATTCCGCGAGGGCGTGAAAATATTCCCGGTAGGCATCCAGTATTTCAGCAATCCGCTCCGAAACCTGGGTTCGCTCCCACGTCGGCCACACCCAATAAGCCAGAAGCGCTAGGGTACCTCCCGCCGCCGTGTTGATTCCGCGCGCCCAGATCACCTCCTTCGGAGAAACTCCGGTGATGGCGATCAGATAGACCACCAATGCGCTGATGGCCACCGCAAAAATCCCATAGTTTGCCGGGCCCACCCAGCGAAGCAAAAGCGTGAACACAAAGATCAGAATAATCTGGATCGTTACGCCGTCAGGAAGAAAACGAAAGAGCGCCGTGGCCAGAAAAAGTCCCGCGATTGTTCCGGCTATCCGCAAAAGGCCGCGGCTGAACGTCGTCGTGAATTCCGGCTTCAGCACGAGCACGATCGTCATCGGCAGCCAGTAGGAACGGTGCCAAGGCAAAACGCGTTCCAGGCTATCGCCGAGAGAGACCAGGGTGGCCAGGCGAACGGCGTGACGGAATACCGAGGACTGCAGATTCAAATTCGCGCGCAACGTTGCCAGCAAGCCGCTGAAGCGCAGCCGCCAGGGTTGTTGTGCCTCTTGTCTTACAAATTCTGCCTGGCCTATGGGCGTGGCATTGGCAGCCAGGTCGAGCGCTGCCCGCAGCTGGCCGTTCAGCGCGTCCATTTGGAAACGCGCATCCTTTGCGACTGCGGCGAGAAAAGTTGCCGGCATCTTGTCTGTTTTTTCCCGCAGCAGCTCCGTGTAGGCTTCGCACGCGACAAGGATTTCCTTGCCCGATGCGGCAGGTATTCCGGATTGCAAGGAATCGCCGATCGCTTGCAGCGCTTGCGCTGCCTTCTTCAAGTAGTCGTCAAGAATCCGCACCCCGGAGTGTGTGAGGCTCTCCCGCTGCATGCGCAGATGCAACCGCGAAAGCATCAGCAGGCTGAGCCGGATGCGCTCCGCCTGGGTGAGCAAAGCGCGATAACGCACCGCTTCGAGGCCCGTCTCGCGACCGAGGCCGGAAAGCGCTTCTTGTGCTCGTGCACTTTGAATTGTCGCGGGCGGCGGGGAAGTCGCGTTCAGCGGCTGCTCTGCCGCGCGGGCGAGTTCGAGAAACAGGGCGGCCAGGGCTCGCCGTTCTGGTTCATAGCGCTGTACGGGCCACAGCGCCACGGATAGCGCCGTCTGCAGCAGTCCGCCACCAAGAGCGAGCGCTGAGGATATCAAGGCTTGGTCCGTGGTCAGCGGCTGTGCCGAGTAAATCAGCAAGATAACCAGGCTGATCACGCCAAGATCGGCTGCCGTGGTACCCGCCGCTACAAACATTCCTGCCGCGAAAGCCCACAGAGCGGCGATAATTACAGCGGCAACATTGTGATTGCCTGAGAGCGCGCCGCAAAGCACGCCCACCGCGCACAGAACGCTGGAAGAGAGCATGCGTTTGGCACGCTGAGGGTAGGGGTCGCTCCCATCGGAATAGGCGACGTTGAGCGCGCCGCTGGCCACGACCAGCCCGCCGCGTGGCATGTTCATTGCAAATCCAACGATCAGAGGCAGAACCACCCCGGTCGAATTGCGCAGGGCCATGTATGGATTTAGCTTTGAGCAATCGAACCGCGTCAGCGCACGCCAGAACGCGCGCGCGAAGCCTTCGTGCGCCGGAGGCGAAGTGGTCGCCGTGGCCGTCGCCTGCGGAAGCGGCTTCGAGGAGATTTCCTTGGTTTCGATCGACATGTCAAATCGCGAGCGACGCGAATCTTATCCGCGCCTCCATTGTATCGGAGGACGCTCGTTACGGTTGGTTGCAAACGCTTGTATCCTGGCAGTGGCGATTTACATCCAACAGGACGAATCTGGGAGAGGATTTAATGCCACAACGTCAACTTGGAAAAAACGGCCCTCTTGCTTCTGCGATGGGTCTCGGCTGCATGGGAATGTCCGAATTCTATGGACCGCGCGACGACCAGGAGTCCATCGCGACGATTCACCGCTCCATCGAACTCGGCATCACCTTTCTCGATACCGCGGATGTCTATGGCTACGGCGACAATGAAATACTGGTTGGTATGGCCATTCGCGCATTGGGCGCCAAGATTTTTCTCGCCACGAAATTCGGAATCGTTCGCGACAAAGCCAATCCTGCCGCGCGCGGCGTCAACGGCCGGCCCGAATATGTGCGCGCATCTTGCGATGCCAGCCTGAAGCGCCTCGGCGTTGAAACCATCGACTTGTATTACCAGCATCGCGTCGATCCAACCGTGCCCATCGAGGAAACGGTCGGCGCGATGGCAGGACTTGTGCACGCCGGAAAAATCCGCTATCTCGGACTGTCGGAAGCTTCCGCGGACACCATCCGCCGCGCTCACAAGGTGCATCCGATTGCCGCGCTGCAAACGGAGTATTCGCTGTGGAGCCGCGATCCGGAGGATGAAATCCTGGCTACTACACGTGAGTTGGGAATCGCGTTTGTTGCGTATAGCCCGCTTGGCCGCGGTTTTCTAACTGGCCAGATCAAGCGTTTCGAGGATTTTGCGCCCGACGATTACCGGCGGAATTCGCCGCGATTTCAGGGAGACAATTTTGAAAAAAATCTCGACCTGGTTCGCCGCGTCGAGGCCATTGCCAAAGAAAAGAAATGCACCCCCGGCCAGCTCGCCCTCGCCTGGCTGCTTGCCCAAGGCCAGGACATCATTCCGATCCCAGGCACCAAGCGTCGCAAATACCTCGAAGAAAATGCCGGCGCTCTGAATTTGTCGCTGACGAAAGAAGATTTGCGCCGCATCGGTGAGGTAGCTCCGCGCGGCGCTGCGGCAGGCATGCGTTACCCCGAGTACATGATGAATACGGTCGGACGCTGATGATTCGTGCACAGTCCGCAAAACCGAAGTTGACTTGCGCGTACAAGGCGGGATTTCCAAAGTTTGACAGCTAGACCTGTACTGTCGTCAACGCCCGCCAGTACGCAGGGCTGGCAGAGTGAACTTCGGCGTGACTTCCTTGCGCTTCGACCAATCATGATAAGTGTGGCACTCAAAGCAGCGCGACTCCGCGTGCTCCGGCCCCGGCGCATGGCACTTCTTGCAAGTTTCAATCCCTGGTAACAACACTTCGCTCGTTTCTGTGCTCGCGAGCGCCTTGGCGTGGCAGCTCACGCAGGTGAATCCTCGATGTGCATCGTGATCGAACTTCGCGTTCGGCATCCACCGCAATGTCGTGCTTGCAGGAGCGATGAATGGAAGCGTTGTGTTCGCGGCCGCCACTAACTTTGCAGCCAGCTCCTTATCACGAATCAATTGCGCAATTCGCATCAAAGAGTTTTTATCTCGGAAGCGAAGATCGTGGCATTGCACGCAGGTTTTGCGCCACAGGAGTTGTTCGGCGTCGGCTACGCGCTCCGTGACCCATTGTGTCGGCGTGAGGACGCGCACTTCCGGGGGAGTCGGTTTGCCAGTGAGATCGCGCTCCGGATCGCGCGCTACCCGTACCTCGCTCGGATGCCTCGCGATATATTCGCCGAATCTTTGGATCAGGAAAGCATGTACGACTTCTGTCTTGTCGTGCGGAACGCCTTCGTCGAAGCGCTTATCAAAGGTGAGCAAGTGACAGGCGGCACATGCGGTAGCGAATTTCACCGGGGCCATGAGTTCGCGGCCGCTCATAGTCTTACGAGTTGTTTTCCGGTCCATAGCGACAGGACCTTCTTCTTCGTGCGAGTCCGAATAAGAATGGCCAGCGGCTATATATTTTGCGTCGCCGTAAGTCCAGGATGTGAAAACGGCCTCGGGACGGTGGCAATCGCTACAGTCGAGTTGGACAAGCAGCCCGCTGGGACCACGGCGGATCGGCTTCATGTGGATAGCGTGGTTGAGTTTGATGGTGCTGGGATCGCGAGGCGGCTGGCCTCCAAAAAAACGTAACGCGGCGAATTCTGGATGGGCGTTCTCGAAGGCGCGAATATCCCTCATGTAGAGCGACTTGGTGCTTACTAAACTCAGGTCGGCATGGCATTCCGCACAAGACTGGTTGCTTACCGCGGAAATGCTGATCCTTCCGCGATGTTCGGCGTGACAAGTTGCACATGCTAGAGATTTCGTGGCGTGGGCATGATGAATCGGTCCGTCATGGCAGTTGAGGCAAGCGGCGTCAGCCGCCTTCGCGGAAAATGCACCTGCCGTTCGCAGGTGGCAAGCAGCGCATTCTTTCTCCAGCACCGCATGCGCTTTGCTCATGCGGCCGCTGGAATAGACGCGATGATCGCCATAAAAGCCGCGCCAGGAAATCCAAATCAACGCGACCAGAGGAAGCAGGAGGCTAAGCCAGAACTTGGCACGCTTCAGCGGCGTCGGCCTTTTGAAATAATTGAGGTCGATGCGCTGCGCAAGCTTTTTTGTTGTGCGTGTGCGTGCCACGTTTCCCTGTACCCGCCGTAACTCGCCGAGCAATTACATTTTCTTTGTAGGGGCGCCCCTACGAGCAAAAATCAATCCGTTCGCCGCAACTGCGCAGCGAAGGGCAAAAGTTCAGTAGCGCAGCGCCATAACCGCGTGAATGGTGCCGAGCAAAATCAGTGCGAGCGAAAGCGGGATGTGCAGCAGCAGCCAGCCGTGCAGCCAATGGTGCAAGCGTTCCTGGCGCGTAAGCTGGCGCGCTTCGTCACAAATCTCTTCAAGATCCGCAAGCGTGACGTGCGCTGCGGCCGGCAACAGAGTGCGCAGTCCGGCGAACGCGCTGCTTGCTTTCGCAGCGTCGGCGAGGCGCTGGCCGCGTTGCTTCGGCCGCTCCAGAAACGGACGCATTTCGCTCACATAAAAACGGCGAATCGGCGCGCTTTCTTCCTCACTCAACAAAATGATTTCAGTCGCCGCAGCGACCGCCGCACTTGCGCCAGCGCTCACGGCCGCAGAAGTGCGCAGTGGCACGGCGGACGCCGCGATTGTCCGCAACGCCGTAAAGCCGCCCGCGCGCTGACCCTCTTCGTTTGAATGTTTCGTGAGTCCCAAGTTGCCGCAGAGGGATTCCATGGCGCGGTCGGCTTCTTCGCGAAGCAGCCCTCGAACGCGGCCGATTTCGTCGTAAATGGTTTCGAGCGGAACGTCGGATGTCATTGCCGGCGGAATGTAACGTTGCAGCGTCGCACCGAACACGCCGCTGAACACCGTAATCATCATCAGCCACATCAGGACGCGTGTGAGCGTTCCGCCGAAATGAAACCCACCGTGAAAAAAAATCATCGGCAATGCGAGAAATCCGAGCCAGAGATGCCCACGCATCCAGGCTTGCGCACGACCGATTCGCCACGTCGGGACGCGTTTCCGCGCGCCCAGGAGCGCAGCAAAAATCATGAAGCAGAAACCGATGACGCCGAACGATAGGCCGACGGCGCTGCCGCCGCGCGGTCCTTGCGGCGATTCGAACGCATAAACGGCGTAAGCCACAGTAGAAATCACCAGGATTGCCAGCGATACGATGGCCCAGCCGCGTTGCGTCCGATCCATTCTCATTTCGCGGAACCCTGGCCGAGCATATCGGCAAAAAATGTGCGCGGGTCGACGCGATGCGCGGCGTCGTGCGGGCAGGCGTAAACGCAACTCGGTTCTTTCAAGTGCGTGCAGAGATCGCAGGAAGTTGCTTTTTGCTTGATGACGGCCTTTTTTCGGCCGGCGCGTTCGGGATCGTCAACCATCACTTCGAATGGATGTAAATTGATGTTGCCGTACGGACAATTTTGCGCACAAAGGCCGCACCCGATGCACCAATCCTCGATGATGACTTCGAGCGAATTCCGCCTGCGAATGGCCCCTACGGGGCAGCCGACCATGCAGAGCGGATCGCGGCACTGGCGGCAACTCGTGGCTACGAGATATTGATCGAAGCGCAGACCATCACGAACGAGTCGGGTGATTCCCTCGTGAGCGTCGGCGCAGGCATTCACGCAAGCGTCGCAGCGCGTGCAATTTTGCAAATCCAGAATCAGCAGACTTTGCGCTTCCATCAGTCCTTGCGATAGGAATTGATCGATGGGAACGCTGTGGACCGTCTGCATGCGCTGCTGATTCGCAGCGCGGCGTTCAGCGGCCACGGATTCGAGGCCAGTTCGAACGCTAGGGAAACGAACCACCATGTCGCGGAAATCGTCGCCGGAAATTCGCACGAGTTCGACGTGATCGAGTGCCGTGCAAGTGGCGGTTCGAACACCCTGACCGAGAAGGCCGATTTCGCCGAAGTAGTCGCCACGCGAGAGATAGGCGAGGACGAGTTCGCCGCCGGGATAATTCTCCGAGACTTTTACGAAGCCGATGCGAACGAGATAGAAGCTGTCGGCCGGCGCGCTCTGTTGAACGATAGTCTGGCCGGGAGCGAAGCGCTGCAGCTCAACGCTTTCCTTGAGATGCATGATGAACTCCGGCGAAAGGTCCGCGAACATGGGGACGCCGCGAAGGTGATTTTCGAGCGCGCGGCGGCGATAAGTTTGGTCCAGCTGCGCGCGGAAGGTTTTGTTCTTCAGCATGATGTCGAGAACGTTGCGCAGCATTTCGAATGCGACGACGTCGGATTCCGAGATCACCGTGGCCGAACGGGGATAAAAATTCATGCAAGTCATTTCGCCGAAGAGATCGCCGGGGCCAAGTTCGGCCACGGGATTGCCGCAAGCGAGATCGACCGAGGCATCGATAGGAATCGTTCGGTCGCGCGCTTCCTCTTCGCGCTTGTCTTCTTCGCGTGCGACAAGCGTGCTGGTCAGCCGTTTGAAAAATCCCTTTGCGCCACCCTGAGTTTTGACGTGCGCGATGGGAGTGGAAATGGAGACTTTGGCTTGGCCTTCGAGAATGTAGAAAGCTGTGGAACCGAATTCACCCTCACGGCAAATGATTTCGCCTTTTCGGAAGCGGCGTTTGACGATGGCGCCGCGATTGAGTTCAAGAAACGTGCCGGAGACGCCTTTGAAAACCGGAATTTGCAGGAGATCCTCGGCTTCGAATCCCTGCGCGTCCGGACCGGCGGCGATCGCGGTGCCCACGACGCTCTTGTTGGTGAGCGCGCCGGTCGGGCAGGACACCATGCACTCACCGCAGGAAATACAGGTGGAATCGCCCATTGGCGAATTGAGATCGAACGCGATGCCGGCGGAGTAACCTTTGCCCATGCGACCGAGGACGAAATTGTTCTTAATTTCGTCGCAGCCGCGGATGCAGCGGTCGCAAAGAATGCAGGCGTCGTGGTCGACGGCGATAGCGAGAGAAGACTCATCTTTGCCGCGGGCAACGGTGCGCTTTGAGAAGCGCGCCTGCGAAGCGCCCGCGGCCTTCGCGAGAGTCTCCAATTCGCAGTCGCTGGAATTCTGCTGGCGAGCGCAAGGGGAAGGATGATCGGACATCAAGAGTTCCAAAACGGTCTTGCGCGCATTCAAAACTCTTTCGGAATTGGTGACGACCTTCATGCCCGGCTCGACCGGGCGCACGCAGGAAGCCGCGAGAACGCGAGCTCCCGTATCCACGACGCAAAGGCGGCAGACGCCCACCGGAGTTTGGTTCTGTAAATGGCAAAGCGTGGGGATAGCGATGCCGTTCATGCGCGCGGCATCGAAAACGCTCGTGCCCTCAGGCACCCGAACGGATTGGCCATCAAGCGTGACGTCAACCAAGCCCGGAGGTGTGGCGGCGGTCGTCATACTAAGGGCGAATGCCTACGCGCTGAGCTTCGCCGGCGCGTGAAGCGGCGGTGAAGCAGATGCCGCTGGGACACTGGCTTTTTAGAACGTGAGCATCCACTTCGGGGCGAAAATGCTTCAGCACGGATTGAATCGGTGCCGGTGCAATCTGGCCGAGGCCACAAATCGAAGTCAAGCTCATCGCTTGCGACAGTTCTTCGAGTAGCACGAGATCGGCGCGATATTGAGACTCCTGGACGCCACCTTGCGTCCAGTGCGCGAGCATGTCTGCCATTTTCTGCGAGCCCACGCGGCACGGAACGCATTTGCCGCAGGATTCGTTGCGATAAAAACGGACGGCGTTCAAAGCCATGTCCAGCATGCAGGTAGTGTCGTCGCACACGACGATGGCTCCGGAGCCGAGCATCGAGCCGGCTTCGGCGAGAGCTTTGAAATCGAGTCGAACATCGACCATGGAAGCGGGAAGATAGCCGGAAGAGGGCCCTGAGGGCGCGAAGGCTTTGAGTTGACGGCCGCCGCGAATACCGCCGGCGTGATCGAAAATAACTTCGCGCATGGGTACGCCCATGGGGACTTCGAAAATGCCGGGGCGGGCGACGTGGCCGCTGACACCGACAAATTTCAATCCGCGCGAGCCTCCCGCGCCTTGGGCGACAAACCAGTCGGTCCCGCGGGCGAGAATCTGTGGAACGTTGATGAAAGTTTCGACGTTGTTGATGACAGTAGGTTTTTGCCACAGGCCGATCTGGCCGGGGAACGGCGGTTTGTTGCGCGGCTCAGCGCGATGGCCTTCGATGGCTTCGATGAGCGCACTTTCTTCGCCGCAGATGTAGCCGCCGGGGCTGACAAAAACTTCGAGATCGTAGTCGAGATCGCTGCCGAGGATTTTTTTGCCAAGAAGCCCTGAGCGATAACAGCGGCGAATCTCTTCGCCGAGGATTTCTTCCTGAAGGTGATATTCGTGGCGAATGTAGAGGATGCCGCGCTTCGCTCCGGTGACGAGTCCCGCGATGATCATGCCTTCGATGAGGAGATGAGGAAGATTGGTCATGATGAAGCGGTCCTTGATGGTGCCGGGCTCACTTTCGTCTGCATTGCAGACAACATATCGGACGGGATCGTGCTGCTTGCGAACGAGGTCCCACTTCATGCTGGTGGGGAATCCCGCGCCGCCCATGCCTTTCAGCTCAGCCGCTTTGAGTTGCGCAAGAACGTCGTCCCAGGCTTTGGATGGAATGAGTTTGCGCACAACGCCGTACTTTTCACTGTCGCCGTAAGGATCTGCCTTGCACTCGATGCGCGCCTGCTCGGGATGCGGCTCATAAACATCTTCGCCGTGAATCGCGCTACGTGCGATTTGCTCAGCCCGCGCAGCGGTGACATCCGTGAAAATGTGATCGTTGATGGAAATCGCAGGGGCGTGATCGCATCGCCCCAGGCAGGAGACATCGCGAATCTGCACGTCTTCGGGCCGTGAATTCGCGAAACAGCGCTCGAGATCGACACGCAACTCACAGGCGCCGTTGAGATGGCAGCTCATGTCCGCGCAGACGCGAATCTCGGCTTTGGGCGGCGGCGCGAGATGAAAATGGGGATAGAAACTTGCAACGCTGTGGATTTGGTAGAGCGGCGTCTGGGTGCGTTGTGAAAGACCTTCGAGTTCCGCTTTGGGCAAGAAGCCGTGGCGAAGCTGGATGGCCCAAAGGTCGTCAAAGATCACGGAGCCCCGTCTCGCGCGAAAAGCGCCGGGCATCCTATTCAAGAGACGCGCGGCGCGAAGTGGCGTGCTGAATCCTTTGCATACTACTGGCAGGGAGGGCGGGTGTAAATAGGATGCGTTTGGCTTTTCGCGGCGCGCCGCGAAAAAGACAACGTGGCCCGTTGACTTCATCGCGGCGCAAACGATATAAGCAAGCAGACTCACAACGAACCGAATGCGCGCCCCTTTCAACTCTTGCCGGCTCCCTATGGTTTTCTGTGTTTCGTTTATGGCGCTTCCTGCTTTGCTTTTGGCGCAGACGGAAACCAGCAAGTACATCGGGCCAGGTTCATGCGCGGCGACGAGTTGTCATGGCAGCGTGAAGCCCATTGCGGGTAGCCGGATTCTGCAGAATGAGTATTCCACTTGGATCATTCAGGACAAACATAGCCGGGCGTACCAGGCGTTGACCGGAGATATCGGCGAGCGCATGGCACGGATCCTGAAATTGGGCGCGAAGGCGGAAGAAGCGCCGAAGTGCCTGGCATGCCACGCGCTGAATCCTCCTACTGGGCAGCGCGGACGCGCGTTTGAAATTTCGGAAGGCGTGTCCTGCGAGAACTGCCACGGGCCGGCGTCGGGCTGGCTGGGGCCGCACACGACGCGAACGTGGGCGCATGAAAAATCCGTCGGCTTGGGAATGCAGGACACGCGAGACGTGATTCACCGCACGGAGAAATGCCTGGAATGCCACCTAGGGACGAAAAGCAAATTCGTTGATCACGAAATGATTGCGGCAGGACATCCCGATCTTTATTTCGAGCTGGATTCGTTTTCGGCGGTGATGCCGCGGCACTGGAAGTCGCCGCGCGAATCGGAGCCGGGCAAGCCGGTGGAGGACGCCGCGTGGGTGGGCGTGCGCGAGTGGAGCGCGGGCCAGGCGGTGCAGTTACGCGCCGCGATGGAGCGATTGGCTTGGCGCGCGAGGAATGAGCGCTTCGATAAAAAAGACGTTTGGCCGGAATACTCAGAGCTTTCCTGCTTCGCTTGTCATCACGCGCTCGGGCAGGCGAAAGACAGTTGGCGGCAGGAGCATGGATACATCGGGCGGCACCCCGGCGATCCGTCATGGAACAGCTCGCGTTACGCGGTGTTTCGATTGCTGGCCAAGCAGATTGATTCGGCGAACGCGCAGGAGCTGGATCGTCAATTGCTTGCTGTTTCCAACGAGATGAGCAAGCTCAATCCGGATCGCAACATGGTGGCCGCGGCGGCATCGGCGGCCGCTCCGCTGGCGCAGCGGATTGCCATGCGATTGGCAGACATGCAGTACGATCAAGCCGTTACGCTGCGGATGCTGCAACGCATCCCCGATGATGCGGAAAATATCGCGCTTGCAGATGAACGCGCGGCCGAACAGGCGGCCATGGCGATGGATTCGCTGTACATCGCCTACAGCAAGGACGCCAAGCCCGCGAATGCCGCTGACGTTCGCGCGGCGATTAACGCACTGTTTCAGCGGCTCGAGAATCCTTCGTCGTACAACGCTGATCAATTTGCTTCTGCGCTGCGTCGCATCCGCACTTTGCTTCAGTAATCTACTTCATTCACGATAGAATTGCCCGTCTTCGAATTCTGTCGAGCTCCCAATGAATCGATATGAAACGTGGTTTTGCGGAACGCGGGTGTGGCGATGGGTGACGCGGCGGCAGCTTCTGCCGTGGATTCTGCAAGGATCCGAGTTAGGCGGCCACGTGCTGGAGTTGGGTGCTGGACCAGGAGCGGCGACGGAAGAACTAAGGCGCCTCGCTGGTCGTGTGACGAGTCTCGAGTTCGACCATGCATTTGCGGCAAAGCTGGGCGAGCGTGTGAATGGCTCGAATGCGGCCGTGATTCAAGGCGACGCGGCGACATTGCCCTTCGCGGATGGGACTTTTTCTTCGGCGGTCGCGATTCTCATGCTTCATCACTTGCGATGCACTGAGCACCAGGATAGGGCTTTTGCGGAAATTTGCCGCACGCTTCAGCCAGGCGGAGTGTTCGTCGCGTTCGAGATTCAGGATGGATGGCTGCACCGCGTGGCGCACATCCGGAGCACGTTTGTCCCTGTCGCGCCCGCGTCGGCGTTTGCAAGATTGACGACTGCTGGATTTTCAAAGGTGACGGTTGATATCCGGCGCGGAGGCTTTCGAATTCGGGCACTTCGCGCGCGGGAATACTGACCGCTTCACGCGCGGCGCGTTGACGCATTCCGAGCGCGAGCATAGCATCATAAGATGTGGCGCGCGACTCGCAAAAAATTCCCCCCCGGACCCTCCGAAGTGCTCAAACGATGGTCATTCGGTCCGCTCAATAACAATCCCCTGGAATATTTCACGGGCATTGCCCGCGAGTACGGCGATATTGCGGGACTGCGTATTCTGAATTTCAAAACGATTTTCATCAATCATCCGGACTTGATCGAAGAAGTTCTGGTCACTAATGCTCGCTTGTATTCGAAAGGCAGGGTCTTGCGAGCGAACCGGCACGTCTTTGGCGAAGGACTGCTGACGAGCGAAGGAGATTTCTGGCTGCGGCAGCGGCGGCTGACGCAACCGGCGTTTCACCGCGCACGAATCGCTTCGTATGCCGGGACGATGGTGGAGTACACGCAGAGAATGATGAATGGCTGGCGAAGCGGGGAAGAGCGCGACGTACACGGGGAGATGCTGCGGCTGACCCTGCAAATCGTGGGAAAAACGCTCTTCGACGCCGATGTCGAGCGCGACGCGCAAGAGGTGGGGAAATCGCTGGAACTCCTGCTCGAAATCGGCGCGAATTTCCGGCGCACGATTTTTGTGCCACACTGGCTGCCGACGCCGGCGAATTTGCGGGTGAAGCGGGAGGTGGCGCAGATCGAGAGAATTATTTATCGAATCATCGGTGAGCGCCGCGCTTCGGGCCGCGATGCAGGCGATCTTCTCTCGATGTTGCTTGCGGCCCAGGACGAAGACGGCTCGCGAATGACGGACAAGCAGCTTCGGGATGAGACGATTACTTTGTTCCTGGCGGGCCACGAGACCACGGCGAGCACACTTTCCTGGACGTGGTGGCTGCTGGCGCAGAATCCCGCAGCAGAAGCAAAACTGCATGCGGAATTGGACGCTGTCCTCGGCGATCGCGCCCCGACCCTTGATGATTTGCCAAAACTTGTTTGCACCGGGCAGGTCATCACGGAATCTCTGCGGCTATATCCGGCGGCATGGGGATTGGCGCGGCTGGCAGTCGAGGACCATGAAATTGCCGGCTATCCCGTTACAAAGGGAATGGGCGTGACGATGGCGCAGTGGGTGGTGCATCGCGATCCAAGATGGTATGACGCGCCGGAAGAATTCCGGCCGGAGCGCTGGGAAAATGATTTATTGAAACGATTGCCGCGGTTCGCTTATTTCCCGTTCGGTGGCGGGCCGCGCCAATGCATCGGGAATACGTTTGCGTTGATGGAAGCGACGCTGATTCTTGCTACGATTGCGCGAACGTTTCGATTGCGGCTGGCGGCGAATCATCCAGTGGTGCCGCTGGCTTCGATCACGCTGCGGCCACGTCACGGTGTGCGAGTCACGTTCGAGGCGCGACAGGAAAAAGAAGCGGTGAGATTTTCTAGCGGCCAACAATCGGCTGTCGCGGACTAGCTTTTTCCTCCAAAAACAACAAACATTTCAGAGAGAATTTGTCCGGCTATTTCGTTCAACGATTGTGGACCAAATTTCTCCTTCCAAGAAAAAAGGTAACCACGTTTCGGCGCGACCGAGTTCAGCTATCTGCTTGCGGCGAGAGGGCCGAGTTCGGAACGCGTTTGCATCACGCGAAGGATGGAGTCGCGTGTGACGATGCCGACGATTTGGGGTGCGCCGTCGCCGGCGCCGCTTACCACGGGCATCTGATTGACGTCGGCGGTCAGAATTCGCTCAAGCAAACGCAGGAGCGGTTCCTCGGGCGAGGTCCAGAGGATTTTTTCGCGCGGAATCATGGCAGCCTGCACGGAATTGTGGGCCCACTCGTTGCGCGGGACAGAGTTTAGGGTGTGGACGTTCATCATGCCGATCAGACGGTCGGCGTTGACCACCAGATGACAGCGGCGCCCGGTGCGAAGCACTTCGGCACTGTATTCTTCGAGAGTAATGTGCCCCGGAACGGTGGGCACTTCCTTGCTCATAACGTCGGCGGCGCTGAGGCCGGCGAGGGCTTGCCGGATGGCTACTTGAGCGACGCTCTCCTGCGCGGCGTTCAAAATGAACCAGCCGATCAAGATGGTCCAGAGCATCTGTGTATTGCCGTGAACCACTTGCCACACGCCCCCCAAAATCATCGCATAAGCGATCAACTTTCCGCTGGCGCCTGCGACACGCGTGGCCTTCTCGAAATTCCCGGTGGTTCCCCAGACCATCGCTCGGAAAATTCTTCCTCCGTCCAGAGGAAATCCCGGCAGGAGATTGAAAACGGCGAGCGAGAGATTGGTCCAGCAAAGCCATTTGGCAAGTGCTCCGACGGACTGACTGTAAGGGAAGAGCACCGCCAGTCCAAAAAAACCGGCAGAGAGTAGGCCGCTGGCGAGCGGTCCGGCAATGGCGATGTTGAATTCCTGAATTGCCTTGGAAGGTTCGCGCTCGATACGCGCCAGGCCTCCGAAGAGAAAGAGAGTGATAGACACGACGCGAATTTTGTAATGCTGAGCCACGACGCTATGGGAGAGTTCGTGGAAGAGCACCGAGGCGAAGAAGAGGAGGCTGGTTAACACACCCACGGCATAGTGCTGGATATCCGTCCAATTCGGATGGTCTCGCTTGTACTGCGAGGCAATGATCCAGGTGATGGCCGCAAAAATGAAGACCCAAGTCGAGTGGAGATAGATCGGTATTCCAAGAATTTTGCCGATGCGTAAGCCTGATCCGCGGTTCATAGGTTCACGAATTAGCCTAGCACAAGACCAGAAGGGAAGCCTGGAAGGAGCGCGTTTGACTTCGGCGGAGAAGGGACTGGCTTCCCATAGTTTCTGCCTCATTTTGGCCGAAGAGTTCAAAGTAGTTCTACCCCCCACCCCGGTGTTTTGGAGTAAAGAGTGCGGAATTGATTGAAAAGAAAAGAGTTGAGTTTTTTCGCGGTGCAAAAGATTGCGCAAGAGTGTGGAAAGAAAAGGGATAGGTCGGAAACACACGTTCGATTTGAAGGTTA
>Ga0137401_10000553_pt1 | contig 14853 bp, 14 predicted proteins | sample CZOMad1_1_16fung_FD_108286 | JGI IMG/M metagenome (GOLD analysis project Ga0137401, IMG submission 108286) | Vadose zone soil fungal communities from Angelo Coast Range Reserve, California, USA - CZOMad1_1_16fungal (Illumina Assembly) | ecosystem: Environmental > Terrestrial > Soil > Vadose...
ATACGCCCGCGCCGACCGTGATGGGCGCAACGGCCACAGCGGCCCGGGCGATATACGGTCGAAGCTCAGGGACGAGGTCAACTACCTCCAAGCCAGGAGTACGGCGAGATTCTCCCAGGACGTACCCTTTGGCGCCTTTTCCCGCCACGATCAACCTGACAGCGGGAATCTGCCGCCTTACCAACGGAAAGATCATGTCGAGGAAGAAGCGCACGGCATGACGATTTGGCCCATATCCGAAATTACCTGCAAACACAATGGTGTTCGGCTCCTCTTCTTGGGGCTGTTTCTGGAAATACTGCTTGCAATCCACGCCGTTCGGGACCAATACATAACGTACGTCGGGCGCAAATTGCTGAACGTATTCCAGATCAATCCGGGAACAGAACCCCACCGTGTCGGCACGCCGTGCGAGCCTTGCTTCGTACTTACGGAATTTCAGGTATTCCTCGAACCCGACAAGGCGTTCCCACCAGTTGCCCGTACGCATTAACCGGTGGTTATAGAGGAGCATTGAATCAATCGGGTCGCAGAGTACGGGAATGCCGATATTGGGCGGAACATATTCGAGGGCCCGCCAGCGTTCTGCGTGGATGACGTCAGGCGAAAACTCCGCGACCGCTTTACGAACCGTTTCCTGCATCTCACGCGAGGCAAAGTAGGCGATGCGAAGTGGGAGCGGTGTGGCCAGTGCCAGGGCACACTGCAACAGACCCTTCGACTTGTTGTGGCGAATGCATCGGATCTTTCGGCAGAAGGGTTCAAGGGGCCGCGCACGCGATTCTTCTTCGGCAGAACCGGAGAGACACAAAAGAAAGACTTCATGGCGTCTCGCGAGCCGAGGAATGAGGTTATAAGCGCGTACACGCAGGGGCCAAGGCACGAATGGAGCAATGTACAGAATGCGCATGAACGGTTCTTTCTTATTTCTTCATTTCGAGCAGCGTTAGCCAGGCGTAACGCCGAAGTTGGGGCTGTGCCTTCATCAGAAGCTGATCGAATCGATCCACTCCGCCGATGACGAACAGAGCAAATCCCTTCCCAAATAGGTGTGTGGGCGCCGCACAGACCGCAAACAGAAAATGCTCACGGTGGGAGGAGGCTCGAAACCATCTCTTGGCCCCCTCCAAGTCCCCGATGGAGAGCGGTCTCTCATCCGCCGTGTGAATCTCGGGTGTTAATCGCCGCAGCAGCCACAGCAGAGGATGGTGATACATCGGCTCCATGAAAAAGGCCTTGCCACCCGGCTTGAGTACACGCGCAATCTCGGCGTAGGCTTTGTCCAAATCCAAGTGATGTAGAACGCCATTCCCAAAAACGTAGTCGAACGAATTATCGTCAAATGGCGCGTGGTGCGCGTCCCCGACAATGAATTGCGGAGACAAGCCATTCAAACCGACGTTTGAAGCAGAGGCGCGAGCCTGCTCAATGAGTTTCGGCGAGATATCGACGCCAACCACGCGAGCGCCAAGATTGGCAAGCCGGAGGCTGAACTTGCCATCGCCACAGCCGTAATCGAGCACCCCTGCTCCGCGCAAGTCCACCGATTTCCAGAGAGGGGCCCACAAACGCCCTCGGGCGCTTTTTTCGTAGAACCCCTCCGAAAAGCGATCCAACAAACTGCGCGTTGCCGAACGTTCGACACTCAACTCGTCGAAAAACTCTTGCTCTCTTCTTTGTCGCGTCACTAGCTTGTCCGTCCTAATGTGCACCTACAAGTTATCTCACGAATACGTGTAGGTCATTCCGGGCTTATGGGTTATGCGAAGTATCGTATCCGGCTGGCCAACCGCCGGAGGAGAACCCAAGACCGTCGCGAACAGCGGCCTATTGCCGCTGGAAGATCGAGCGGCTCCTTGCTGGTTTGCACCACTTCCGCCGCCTGGTCAACCGCTGGGACTATCACGAAACCAATGTCCTCGGCATGCTTCAGTTCGACTGCCTCATCATCCCACTTCAAGCATTTATGAGATGGCTAATGGCTTGTAGTAAGCCAAGTCACCTGCGTAGATGTGTCGGAGGGCAAGTTCCACCGGAAACGGCCAAAATCGCTCTATGCGATCGCCCGTGAAGATACCGTTCCAGACTGGTCTGCCAAAAGGGCATAGAAAGGCCAATGTTGTGCAGACGGTTCTTGCTTAGCACCGAATACGGCGGACGCTTTACATTGCTCGGAAAATCTCGCGTGGTTGCAGGCGCTAGATCAACTTCGAGTTTTTGCATAGCAAATATCTGCCGGGCAAAATCGTACCAGGAGCACTCTCCCTCACAAGTTATGTGGTAGAGCCCAAAAGCATCGGTTTCCACGAGGTGGCTCACGGTTTGGGCAAGCTCCAAGGTAGATGTGGGTGTTAGGGTTTGATCGTTCACGACCCGGATGCTCGCTCGTTCCGACGCTTTCTTGAGCATGTTCTCCACGAAGTTCCCACCCTTGCCGCTCGAGCCAGCGTACCCATACAGCCCGGTAGTCCGCACGAGGAAGAAGCGGCTGGTCCCGCAAGCTATCAAATGTTCACCCGCGACTTTCGAGGCTCCATAGACATTTAGAGGTGCAGGGCGATCAGATTCAGCATAGGGAGAACGTTTATCGCCGCTAAACACGTAATCAGAGCTGAAATGTACAAGGATAGCGCCGTGTCTTTGGCTCGCACGAGCCAGGTTGAAGGCTCCGGTCGCGTTGACCTCGAATGCAAGTCCCGGGTTTTTCTCGCATTCCTCCACCTTGTGGAAAGCAGCTGTATTTATGATTAGGTCTGGCTTGTGCGCATCAACCAAATCTTCGACTTGCGCAGCACTACAAACGTCGTGGGTTGAGTGCAAAACAGGAAGAACCTCGTTTTCAGCCCGGTTGAAAACTTTAAACAGGTCCGTTCCAAGCTGTCCGTTTGCGCCAATAAGCAAGATTTTCATCCCGCGGTACCAGCAACAAAAGCTGCCGACTTTTTCGCACCAAGCGGCTTCAGTGTTAGGATGTTGTAGTAGAGGGGATTATCTCAATCTTCGAATTTGCGCATGTGCTGAACTAGGTTTGTGACGATAGCTTTCACGTCATGGTTCGGATGGAAGCTGAGAACATTTTTTGCCTTTTCTACGCTTACCTTGTAGTTCCGAAAGTCGCGCATATGTTTGATCTCAAGGACAACACGGATCCCCAACATTTCCTCCACAGCCGCCGCCACCACATCTGCGACCTCCCCAACTGTATAGTTCCCGGAGGCAATGTTGAAGATCCCAGAAATCTTTTCGCTCGCCTCGATGGCCCGGATGTATGCGTTGGCAGCATCCCCTGTACTCAGAATCGGTCGCCAAATCGAGGGGTTGTTGACCGTAATCCGCTGATCGCGAACGGCGCACTTAAACATCGTGTTCACGATCAAGTCAAACCGCATGCGTGGACTGTAGCCCGAAGCGGTGCCTTTGCGCAGCGCGATAACCGAGAATTTGTCGTCGGCCAAATTCATCACCGCTTGTTCACCTTGGAGTTTGGAAATCCCGTACGGGTAAGAGGAAGAGACTGGGCAAGATTCATCGAATAATTCATTATCTGTGTAGCCATACACAGAGCAGGAACTGGCGTAGATATACCGTTTCACGCCTGCTTTTTTAGCAATGTATGCAAGGAAAGCTGGCGCGGCCGCGTTGTAGATGAAGTTCTTATTGGGTGCATATTCAGCCATAGGATCGTTTGACAAGCCAGCGAGGAAAACAACCTGGTCGTAGTTGACCAAGTCCTCCACCATGAGGTCAAAGATGTCTTTGTTGATTATTCCTGTTTCCGTCGGTAAATGATTGCCAAACCAGAACAAATCGACTACATCGACGAGGTATCCGCGATCGAGCAACCGCGGAATCAGCGTTGAACCTACATAACCTGCTCCACCTGCAATGAGCAATCGCATCTATGTCTCCCCTTCTTTCCGTTTAGGGTTTTTGCGTAGCCGAAGCGCGCGCGACATATTTTAAGTGTTGGGCATCGGCCGATGCCAACCACATAGCGAGCGTTTGCGCCTTGCGGTCCTTTTCCGATACGACAAATTGTTTGAGCGGCCATTCGATTTCGATCTCAGGATCATCCCAGCGAATGGCTGATTCGGCCAGAGCGTTGTAAATACCAGTGCACTTGTATTGCACTTCGACATCATCGGTGAGGGCACAGAAGCCTCGCGCGAAGCCGGCTGGCGCCCACACTTGTTTCTTGTTCTCTGCGGACGCCTCAATTCCGAACCATTTTCCGAGAGTTGGCGATCCTGGTCTAACGTCTACTGCGACAAGGTACGCGCTACCATGGATCACTCGCATGAGCTTGCCCATAGGTGGCTCCCACTGAAAATGCAGTCCACGGAGCACACCTTTCTTCGAATAGGAGTGATTGTCTTGAACAAATTCCGTCGGCAGGCCGAAATCACGAAATTGGTCTGCTCGAAACGTCTCCATGAAATATCCCCGTTCATCTTCAAAGACCTTCGGGACAAGGACCGCAACTTCATCTAAGTGGCGAGACAGGACAATCATCGGTATGGACTTCTCCCAGCCGATTTTTCGTTTAGGTACTAAGGATCAGGTGCAGAAGTAATTCGATTCCGATTAGCGGAAAGGCTCGGTCTACCGATTTGTTGCCCCAGAATATTCCGTGTCGGCAGCAACCTTGCGCAATAGCTCCCAACATTCGAGAGCCTTACTCGGCGCCACTATTACTTTCACGAGAAATCTTAGCGCCAATGAAGCCACTGCCATTGCCCTAGCCACCTGCGAAATTCCCCTGCCCCGATGCTTTCTCAAAAAATAGAACACACTGTAATATGCAGCGGGCGAAGTCCACCGGTATTTTTCCCCGACCGTTCCTCCTTTTATATGAATGATCGAGGCTTCCGCCACATACTGAATTCCCCAGCCTGCGTCGTGCACGCGTTTACAGTAATCAGCATCATCCACATACATGAAATAGGCCGGATCCAGGGGCCCCACTTGCTTGAAACAGTCTCCGCGGATCAACATGCACGCGCCAGTCACAAGGATGTCTTTGTCGAGTTTGGTGGTCCGCGGAGTGCCCCCTGAAGACCATTTCACGTAGGAACTAAGGTCTCTGCCTAGAACTCTGTTTGCTGTAGACCGGCCAATCCTTCGAACCAAACTTCGTGGAATCCACCTCTTGACGTCAAAAAAAGAGCAGCAACTTACGAACAAATTCGGCATGGGGCCGTAACTCATCTGCAACGATCCATCCGGATATACAAGTTTTGGGGCGACAATCCCGACCGTGTCGTCCTCGTGGAGCGCAGACAAGAGCCTGTCCAGGCTTTCGCGCAATACGATCGTGTCGCTGTTCAACAACAACAGGTGCTCACCATGGGCGACTTCGAATGCGCGGTTGTTCGCTACCGCAAAGCCCACGTTCTCGCTGTTCCGAATCAATCGCACCGCGGGATAGCGTGACTCGATCTCCTCGCAGCTGCCGTCCGTCGAAGCATTGTCTGCGACGATGACCTCAAATTCGCACTCTGGCGCATTTGCGTATATCGAGTCAATGCACTGGCAGACCAAATCGCGCGTATTCGTATTGACAATGATGACGGACAGTTTGCACATTGTTTCGTTCTTAGTTTCCGCTCTCTTGCAGACTGGGTCTTGCCACTGACTTAGCGAGCCGCTGGGCCATCGCAGGCCGCGTCACCCTCTCGATAATCGCTGCGGCAATCAGGGACACGACGAGGCTTTGAAACCACTGCCCGGTCGTTATGACCAGGTTGCTGAAGGAGAACAGAACGACGACATACAAATGCGCTAGGAGCATTATCCGGACCAAATTCTTTCTGAATGCGGACAGCCACTGCGCCACCATGCCGAGCAGGAAGGGGAAAAAAAAGACGCCGAGCGTTCCGAAGTCCGAGTGCACCTCACGCAGGTAGGTGCCAGTGTTTAGGGCCTCTGGGACGCTGTAAAACTGCTGATGGAAAGGCACGTGAGTGGCAAGCCCAAGTTTCGAAAAGAAACGATATAGGGATGCGAAAGTGTAGCGGCCCCACGGCAGGTTTGCCTCTCGAGATGGGTCTCGTAGATATTCGCTCAGCCCCACCGGGGTGGCCGAAACGTAAAAGTAGAACGAAGGGGCCAGTGGGATCCAGTCAGAGATCCGGTTCAACGTTGCACTTTGGTTCTTGAGCGAGCCAGAGAGATCCGTTCTGGTGAGAGTGACGAAGCCAAAACCAGCAATACACGTCAAAACAAGCGCGGTCTTTTGCGCTCGGGTCAGAGAGACTCTACTGGTTTTTGGAGTCAAATAAAACGACATGAGAAAAAGTGCAGCAGCTAGCAGCATTCCCCACCGGGACACAGAAAGAATGCCGGTGACCGTCGCAACAAGTAGGGGGAGAATGGACACCCAATGGATGCGCCCTTTTCTGGCGGCATAGGCGCCCGCCAACGCGCTAGCAGCGTAAGGTAGGAACGCGAGATAGGCGATACCAACGAACTCGCCCGTTTCCTCGAAAGCCGCGGCGTAAATCTTTGGAGCACCCACAGTTATTGCCACAAGAAGGTTGGGATTAACTTCCCTCATGATCTGTTCAGCAAGGACGATGCATGATACAAATCCCGCCACGCTGAATAGGAGGATTACTACCCTCAGCCGCCGGAGCGAATCAGTGCTGGGGGGATTGGGCTGACGATTCCCAAGCACCGTAACAACCGCCGTGCCTAGGTAAATCGCAATCCAGGCGATGAAGAAATAGAGCCAGGCTTCCGCGCTGATCGGGTTATAGCGTATGAGCTGCAGCTCGTAGGCACCCAGGCTCAGAGTCCAAGTCGTTGTGTAAAGACTGAGGTGGTTAAGCCAGTTGCCGCACAGACACCGGGCGAGACACGTCATCCCGATGCCCCAAACGATTAGCAGAATCATTGTCATTGAAAGTCTTCAGGCTCTCAAAACGTTTGGACCAGCGTCATGCTACCTTTGCCCAGCCGCCCACGAAAATAATCCATAGTCCCCAACACAGCAGCCCTCACGAGATCGAATCGTCCACGGAGCACTTCTGTCACAACTAAAGCGCTAAGCCGTGCAAAGTGGAAAGGAATAACGCTTAGGACGAATTGCCATCGTGGGAGACATCTAGATGTGAATAGCAATCGGTTGCGTTGCCCGAAGTACATTGCAAGCTTTCCAGCCGTTGCGCGGGAAACCTTATGCCGAACCGAGGACCCCGGGACACCGATGACTTTCCATCCCGCTTTCTGAGCTCGGATGCAGAACTCCGCATCCTCCCAATTAAGAAAAAACTCCGAATCTAGCAACCCAATGTGACTGAAGACCTCCGCTCGAACAAACATCACTGCTCCAGGAACGTGATCGAATTCCTCGATCTCATTCCGCAGACTATCCGCAGTCGTGTCTCGCCCGAACATCTTTATTCGCCCGAAAGGCTGTTGGAGATCTCCGCCCAGAGCCCAAAGCACATCGGGGCGGTCGTAGTACACAATCTTAGCCCCGAGAATTCCGGCTTCAGGATGGCTTTCTGCTGCACGCAACAGTTCGGCCAAGAACTCCGGATGAACTGCGGTGTCATTATTCAGGAGCAGAACATATCGCGCGCCAATTGCCAGCGCCTTACGAATTCCGACATTGTTACCATCTGCGTAGCCTAAATTTTCTCGGTTTCGGATGACGCAAACCTCAGGAAATTCAGCCTCAATTTTCGCTTCCGAACCGTCCACCGAACCGTTGTCAACCAAGAAAACACGGAACCGAGGACTCCGAACTTGGCGAAGTGACTCCAAGCACTCCGCGGTGTCCCCCAATTGATTCCAGTTGAGAATCACGATGGAAATTTCTTCCTCCCCTGTACCAGAGACTGTTCCCCTGGAACGAGATTCGCCGTCGCGTCCAAACCCGTTTGGTGCATGGTCACGAGCGCTACTCACGAAAACGGCTCCAAATCTCTCCGCATCGCGCGTCAGCCAAGAGTCCGTTAGCCCGCATCGGAATCCCGGCGATGGGTGAAAGCTAAAAGTGGATTGATCAACCCGCAGTGGAGCAAGACACCGCCGACGCCGCGGTGATCCTCATCCCCGCCCTCAAACACCTGAAATCGCAACCCCGGCTCCTCTCGGGTACACAGCAGGATCACTGATGCGTTTTGCGCCCCACAGCGATTAAATAAGCTGGTTGTATCAAAAGACCCAATCGGTACCGGCGAATTTCGTCGTTTGATACAGGATCTGCCTCGCCAAACTCTCTGCGTAACTCTGTCGGTGATGGCTTCCAGCCGACCATTTTCTTTACTGTTTCCTTCAAGCCGACGTGATCCAAGACCCGGACAGCCAAAATCCCCGCAATGTGTGGCAAATACAACGTTGGCTTCTGCGCGTACAAGCACACATCTGCGAAAAACACTTGCACAACCTGCATGAAATCCGACACTCCTAGCTCGCGGACATGGAACGGATTCTTCGCCCACCAACGAGAGATTGCGCGGTTTGGCGTCGAGCATACGAGTAGGCCTCCAGGTCTCAGCACCCGCCTGCATTCAATGAGGAATTTGCGTTGGTCCCTTAAGTGCTCAATCGTCTCAAAGGACACGACCACATCCACAGAGTTATCGGGCATGCGTATGCTCGTCGCATCCGACTCCGCAAAAGCACAACTCGGATAGGCCGCTCTGGCGTAGGCCATTGCAGCTTTATCAATGTCTAGCCCCGTGCAGCTGCGAGCTCCTGCCCTGAACAAATATGACGTCCCTATTCCAGTCCCGCACGCTAAATCCAGCACGTCTTTTCCAGCCACAAACTGCCCCGCAAAAACATAACGGGCTTCGTGCTCGCGGAACAGCGCCTCCGGCACCTTTCCCGGGACAATTCGCTCTCCCGTATATTCCAGCTCTGGTGCCTCTACAGCATTCGTCAAAATGCCGTCTTCCATAATTTGGGCCGCTTTCATTTCATCGCCACGCCATGGAATGTCGCGTGCGTCCCCTCCATTCGCTTTGTTAGCCTACCTCGCGCTTCCGAAGGACTTGCCAAGCAGACTTCGCATCGGCGCGACGATTCCCAGGATTGAAGCCCGATCCGCGCCATCCAATACCCACTTCCACACCGCGAAGGCAAATCCCACTATCCACGCCGCGCACACGCTGACGTCCACCACAATGGCAGTGCTCAGGAAAAAGTCCGTCGTGTAGGTTGCCGTCCCCATCAAGGCCAACGCACCGAGTGCCGTCCACATCCTCCGATCTACAACATGGAGTGCTGAAAGCGAGAGCACTCGCCGCGCAAGCCAGAGGAGTAACACTACTTCGATCGCGACCCGAATTGACCACGCCGCAGCGGCACCGGCGAGTCCATGACGCTCGATCATCCACCATGCCAGCAGTCCATAGGGGACTACTTCGCACACAAAGAGCTTGGCGGCAGTGTCCGGCCTTCCCAGCGCCTGCAGAAAACAATAAGGAACATGCGCGAAACAGTTAATAAAAACCCCGACCGCAAGGAGTTGGAGTGGCACGGCACTTTTTTCAACGAACCCTGGACCCAGCCACGCCCCGATAATCGGGCGCGCGAAAAGAACCAGAATTAAGCTAACCGGTGCCAGCGTGCAAAAAATGTATTTGATCGAACGCGAATAGAGAGTTTGCAGTTCTCTCATCCGTTCCGTGCCGAGTGCACTGCAGGCCGGATATACTGTAGCCATCAAGCTGGCGGGAATCATCCATAGCTTCGTAACTGCCTCAAAAGGCGCGGTGTAATAACCCACCAGCGCTACGGTAAGCAACGAACCGATCATAAACCGGTCCATGGATACCAGAACCGGATTAACCAGGTTTGAAGCGGTTATCCACCCGCCGAAGGACAGCAGCGGAAAAATCACGCCGGAATGAATCGTTGGGCGTATTTTCAGGCAAGGCAATACGCGCACGCAATAAAATCCATGCGCAAAGGCGAATCCAACCCGGGAAATCCCCATCCACAACACGATTCCCGGCAGACGTAGGTCCGCGGCAACGGCGACCGCCGGAATGACAAAGGCTAGGAGGCTCGATGGAATGCGCAGCAGATTCGTGATATCGAATCGCTGGCACCCTTCAAGAACCGCACGCAGCCCGCTCGCCGCCAGGACTGCGGGCAGCGCAGCCGCCAGAACGTAAAATGCGATGCGTGCTTCGCCCACAAGGGAAGCGGGCGTTTTGAGAACGCGCGCGACCAGAACTGGCGTGAGTATTGCGATGATCGCACCGCCTGCGAGCCCGAACACTAACTGGAGGATAATGGAGCTCCAGACCATCTCCGAGATTCGTCCAGCCTCTCCCTTCGCCAGCGACTGCGCCACAAACTTTGTAGTTGCTCGGCCCAGCCCTAAATCCATCAGGCTGAAATAGCCAAAAACCACCCAGATGATCCCTAGCATTCCGAATCGATCCGGTCCAAGACCCCTCACGATGTAAGGGATCAGGGCGATCCCGGCCAGCAATGGCAAAATCTGGCCCGCGAAATTGAACGCTGTGTGCTTCGCAAGCTTGGCGCCATCCATGGACGTGGGAAGACCGCCGGCCTTTTTTTCTCCGAACGGTGTTGTCTCTACGTTCGCCATCGGTCCCTGCCTCTGCCAAAGGCCGCCTAGGGCCGGGCCGCTCACGAAACTCCATTGCGAGCGGCAGCAACCGCGTACCCGTTCTCCGACCTTTGCACGGCTTCCAGGTCCGCGTCCACCATCATCTTGATCAATTCCTCGAAACTCATCTCGGGTTCCCATCCGAGCCTTTCGCGTGCTTTCGTGGCGTCGCCGCAAAGGAAGTCGACTTCTGCGGGACGTATGAACTTCGGATCGACCTCGACATATTCCTCCCAGTCCAGACCCACCGCGGCAAAAGCCGTCTCCACCAGTTGCCGAACGCTGTGCGTCTTGCCCGTCGCCAGCACATAATCGTCCGGCTCAGGCTGTTGCAGCATCATCCACATCGCCCGCACGTAGTCTCCTGCAAAGCCCCAGTCCCGGTTCGAGTCCAGGTTCCCCATCTGCAGCTTATTGGTCAGGCCGCACTTGATTCTCGCAATCTGGTGCGTCACCTTTCTGGTCACGAATTCCACGCCGCGCCGTGGCGACTCATGGTTGAATCCGATTGCCGAGCACGCAAACAGCCCATAGCTCTCCCGGTAGTTCACTGTCAGGTAGTGCCCAAACACCTTGGCAACGCCATAGGGACTGCGGGGATAAAAAGGTGTCATTTCCGTCTGCGGCGTTTCTCGGACCTTCCCGAACATCTCCGAGCTGGAAGCCTGCAGGAATCTCGCCTTCGGACAATGCCTTCGCATCGCCTCCAGGATTCGGATAACCCCGAGCCCCGTCACATCTCCCGTCAATACTGGCTGTTTCCATGAAACTGGTACGAAGCTCTGTGCCGCCAGGTTGTACACCTCGTCCGGCTGCACGGCTTGCATGGCGCTATCCAGCGACGATTGGTCCGTAAGGTCTCCCTCCATCAGCTCGACGCGGTGAAGGAGGCCTTCGATCCTGTCGAACTTCTTTACGCTGCTTCGGCGGACAAGTCCAAACACTTCATAACCTTTGCCCAGCAACAGCTCCGCCATGTACGAGCCGTCTTGCCCGGTTATTCCTGTAATCAAAGCACGCATCTTCTCTCCTTTTGCCTGGAATGACGAAATTCAGTGCCGCCCCTTCGAAGCCGCGCCCGCAAATTCCATTAACTTTCTGGCTAATCCGTGCTAATATTTTGAATGATTCCTAGGATCCAGCCTCGCTTCCCCGCAAACTGTGCCCCGGTTCCTGCTCAACGGTCCCGGCACGGGACTTCCAAACGCTAGCCCCTTTCTTTCTAGATTTTTGTGTATTCCTTTGCAGTTTTTTGCACGAAACAAAACCTCAACTCTTTTCTTTTCAACGGATTCCGTACTCTCTGACAAAACCGGGGGGGGTGAGGTACCCCTTCTCTCGAACCCTCTGTCACAGAAAGTTACAACTGCCACTTTTCCACTCCTACGACAGCGCTTCCACGTCCGCCACTTCTGTGTCCACCGCCACGGACCGCTGGATCAGCTCAATCGAAATCACCACTCGGAAGTTCCCCTTCCGCCGCAGCAGGATCCCCTGGGTCCCCGCCAGCGGCCCGCTCTTCACCCGCACTCGTCGCCCCACAGTTAAATAAGGATGCGGCTCTGCCCGCACTCCGCTTTCGAAGCTCCTCCGCAGAGCTTCGATCTCCTCTTCCGGCAGCGCCGCTAGTTTCCCATCGAATCCAACGAGCCGCGCCACTCCGGGGACTTGCTGCACCTTCAAGCGGTCGCGCAGCGTCATGTGCAAGAAGATGTATCCCGGAAACAGCGGCAGTTGCAGCGTCACCCGCCGATCCTTCCATCGCCGCGCCGAGGCATACAGTGGTAGAAAGTGCTCCACCTCCCTCACGCCCAGTTGCTCCGCCACCCTCTTCTCGTGGTTCGCGCTCGTATATGCTGCGTACCATCTCGCCACGTCGTATTCCGCCGACAATTCCGCTATATCAGTCCGCACGACTGTATTTGCCCTCCCCCCTTCCGTGTTCATCGCGCGCGATGTACTGGTTGCCATTTCCTGTTTTTCCGCTGCTGAATACCGTCACCAATCACAGCTTCGCCCCGTCACTTACAGAGGCGTTTGTGACCTAACCATTGCCCTATCTATTACTTACACCAAATTCAGCCGTTACGGCGCTCGCGCGAGTCCTTTTGCTTCTCTTCGCCTGCCCCGTCCGGCTTCTTCCCCCAACTCCACGACCGGCGCCCATTCGCTTCGGCCTTCGTTCCGTTAGTCGAGAACCACGGCACTCCCGCTTGCACCGTCGTAAACACTTCCGTCGCGAACAGTTTTCGTGGATCGCTCACGTCCACCCCATCCCACCGTGCTTTTCCAACGATCCACGTCATCGTCAGCGTGATTCCCAGCATCGTTCCAAGAACCACAATCACCGTACGAGGAGGAAACGACTTCTTCGTCGGCACCATCGCCGTGTCTAGTACCTTGACAGTAGGAATCTCCTTCGCTTCCTGCACCTTGGCCAGTTCATACTGCTGCGTCAGCAGTTCGTACACGGTCTCTTGGATCTTGGTCTGTCGGAACAAATCCGCGTACGCAACGCCCAGTAGAGGCAATTTCCGGATGGATGGATAGAGCGAGTGATCGCTTTTTAGCTCACCCTGTGTTCCCGCACCGCCAATTTCGTTCAGTTTTTTTTGCAGCTCATTCACGCGCGCTGCCGCCGAGCGCACACGAACATTGTCGTTCGTATAAATTTGCTGCAATCCGCTCAGCTCGGCCTGCGCCGCAATCAATTGCCCCTGCAGTGTCGCTGCGGCCTCGACCATCGCCTTTCCCTGCGCGGGAATGTCAATCGCCGTGTTATTGCTGGCGAAATCACTGAAATTCTTTGCCGCTGAATCCAGATCCGTTTTTACCTTTTGCAGGCGCTCCTCCAGGAAGACGCGCTCGCGCCGCGCAGACGAAGTACTGACCTGTGCGACAAGCCGGTCCAACTCTGCAACATAGGCTTGGGCCATTGCGGCGGCGCGCTTGGGGTCGCGATCCGAGACTGCAATCGATATAATTCCGCTCTTCCGGTCTTCGGAGGCATCCGTACGTTCCGCAAGGTCTCTTCTCGCGTCTTCGATCTTCGAGTCGTGGTACACCTTCTCAAGCTGGAATTTCTCGATTAGTCCATCTTGCACGGTCTCGCTACTGACAATGCCGACAAAAAGCGCACCGGAACCCTTTACGCCCAAAAGATCACCTGCGAGCCCTCCAAACCCGCCGCCAGCGCCGGAGCGCCCGGCCAAGGCAGCCAGCAGACCCAGTCCCGAGCCGGACTGTCCATCCGGCGGCATTAAGCGCGTTACCGACTGATATCGCGCGGGAATCAAAAGCGCAGTGAGCGTGCTCGCAAGGATTGCGTAAACCGCCGCTCGAATCAGGAGCTGGCGGTTTGCCCAGAAGAGCTGGAGATAAGGCAAAAGATTCTGTCGCGTCTCGATAGGCTCCGCAATCAGAGACGCTTCAGACAGACCGTTGCCCGGCGCTTCCGGAGGGGTATCATGAACTGGCACTCTGCCCGGGGAGCTCATTTCTGATCTCCCGCGTCCGAAGCTGTTTGGATCACATGATGGAACGAGGGCCGAAAGATCTTTTGCGGCTGAAATTGAACTTCTACCGAAGCAGAAACGTCTCTCCCTGGCCCGGGCTGAATCACAGGGAATAGCCACCTCTCGTACTGCACGGAAGTGCTGATTCCCACGTTATGCCGGAACCAGTAATCGATGCGTATGCCCGCATCAGTCAGAGTACCCCCGGCAATAAAATCTTTGCTAACCTTTTGGTGTCTGAAATTAAACTGCAATCGGTCTCGTGCGTTGAACCAGTAATTGGTCCAAGCCTGCGCACCCTGCCCACCACGTCCAACCCAGCTTCCCATTATGTTGCCATCATTCGTATAGCCGCTTCGCCATGTGCCATTGGCGTAAAAGGTACCCGGCTCGTTTGCACCGCCTCGTTTAGGGACATCCGTGTATACGCCTTCGACTCTAAGGTCTAACTTGAGCAACCTCGGAAAGTGTGAAAGATATAAGCCTGAGTGCCATGCTGACCAGGTGGGATAGGCAATTGGCGAGAACTCGTCATATGTGAACCCATCTGCATAGATAGTCGCCCAATAGCGCATGTAGGGGAGGCGATAACTCAGATCCAGGCCCGATGTTCGTTTTCCCGGCTTATCGGCTGTGCCAGCCGACGAGTTTCCGGTATCAAACAGGCTGGCAATCAGCCTGTGAATGGTGAAACCGTAACCCGTACCCCCAAAAATCGTTGTACGATAGAAACCAAATTCG
>Ga0137401_10000554_pt1 | contig 14853 bp, 13 predicted proteins | sample CZOMad1_1_16fung_FD_108286 | JGI IMG/M metagenome (GOLD analysis project Ga0137401, IMG submission 108286) | Vadose zone soil fungal communities from Angelo Coast Range Reserve, California, USA - CZOMad1_1_16fungal (Illumina Assembly) | ecosystem: Environmental > Terrestrial > Soil > Vadose...
AAGTTTCTGGGATTGATCCCGGGCGATGTCGGCCGCCCGCTCTCGAACATCAATCCGAGCATTGAAATTGCGGACCTCCAGGCGATGGTGCTGCAGGTGGTGTCGGATTTCCGGACGCACGAGAGAGAGCTTACGGACCGGATGGGCGTTCATTATCAGTTCAAAATCCTTCCGTATCGCACAATGGAAAACAAAATTGACGGCGCCGTGATCACTATTGTCGATATTGCTCCCGACAAAGCAGGAACGGGACCTAAGCGCGCCAGTTGATTGCAAGATTTGGGAAATGGTATTGCCTGGGCCAGTCCGAATGCAGAGTTTCGTTTTAAGAGACGCAGTGTACTTTCTTTATGATTTATTTCTACTACAACGTAACTTGAGTATAAAATGGCCTTGCGTGCGGGTGCAGCGCGTCTTCAAGGAATAGGGGCGTATATGCAAGGCCGATTCGCGTTCACCGCAAAATATTGGGGCGACGCCGCGGTGGTGTGCCGCGCCACGGAAGATCGTCCAGGGCCAAGTGTCGAGCAGGAATTTGGTCGGTTCGCGACCTGGACGCAGGCAAATGCTTTTGCCACGCGGCTCAATGAGGGCCTTGAAATCCATCCCACTGAAGCGGACCAAATCATAACCAGCTCGATCCTTGGTGCGAATGAGGTTTTGCGCGTGGCCACTTTCCCGTCGCGCGCCCGTGATGAGTTTCGCTGGCGGATTGCGGGAAGTTCGCTGCGCGTCGAATTCATGCTGGCGAAACTGGATCTTGCGGTGACGTTTTGCCGCATCGCACGCTGCGGCCCCAGCCGGCATGAGAACCGCCTGCTCCGGGACGCCCGCAATGCGCTTTTTGACGGCGTGCACTTCGTGTGTCATTCAGAACTTGCCGCACGCGATCTGGAAGCGATGACGGAAAGACTAGAGAAGCTGCAAACGGCGTTTGAAGAATCCTCTTCGCAATCATGAAGAGTGGAATCTAGCCGAAGGCAATGCACCGCGGATTCCCTAATCAAACAAAATCGGGCGGCTTGGAGCCGCCCGAGGAAGAAAAAGCACGAATCCAAAGATCCGCGACTAAAACTTACGGTTGAGAATCGGGGCGGCGCTTGAGCGTTGGCCGATCGTCGTCGCTGCTGTTGGGATCATTGCCCGTGGGCTGCTTCTTGGATTGCTCGGTCTTGGTGCGCAGAGTCGGTTTGCCGGCCGCGTTGTCCGTGACCTTGCGTGAGAACATGATATTACGGAGGCGGGCCTTCACGGTATCAAACTCGGATGTCGTGACAAGATATTCCTGTTTTGCAGGAAGGATGCGGGCAATCTCCTTTTGTGTGTTCTCGATGCGGTCAGGAGTCGGAGGATGCGTCGAAAACACCTTGGGGATGGTGCCGGGGCGGCGCTTCTCGTCCGCCTGAATGCGCTCGAAAAAGGTGACGTACGAATTGGGGTCGTAGCCGGTTTTGTACATGTATTGCAGGCCGAGGAAATCGGCTTCGCGCTCGGCGTCGCGGCTGAACTTCAGAAAGGTCAGGGGAATCGCGAGGTTCAGGCCTTGGTACATCGCATATCCTGCCATGCTGTAGGGAATAAAAATCATCGCCGGAATGGACGCCAATTGCATGAGCTCGCCCTTGGTGGCGTTCTTTGTGCCGTGGCGCGCAGCCACATGGGCTATTTCATGGGCCATGACGCCGGCTAGTTCGGATTCCTCCTGGGCGCGGAGAATCAAGCCGCTGTTCACGTAGAAAAAGCCACCGGGCAGCGCGAACGCGTTGACTTCATCGGAATCGATCACCTTGATGGTGAAGGGAACGCGCGCATCGGAGTTGCGAACCAGGTTCTGGCCGACGCGGTTGACATACTCGGTGACCACTGGGTCATCGATCATTTTTGAAGAGCGCTCGACTTCCTGGGCCAAGGACTTGCCGAGGGAAATTTCCCGTTCCAGCGAGAAGAGGTTGACGCCTTTACCGACGCTGCGATTGCCGATGGCTTCGACGTCTTCCTTGGAATTCTTGGGAGTTACGGTGTCCTTCTGCTGGACCGGCTGCGAGCCGGTCTGTTGCTGGGTCTGCGAAGGGGCAGGTTGCTGGGCGGACGACGGCGTCTTTGCCGGGTCGGCCGTTGGCGCCGGGGGATCTTGGCTTTGGGGGACAGCGAAGGCTGAACCCGCAACGAGGGCGCTCACCAGTGCCAGTCTCAGCGTACGTCGCAGAAGGTCTTGCATATCGTGTACCTCCGCCTACCCCTCATTATACACCAACAATGGCCGGGCAGGTCCCTATGACTTTTCCTAACTACTACGATGTCAGACGGTCCAGGAAGGTTTTCTATTCCCCGAGGGTGCAGGCGTTCTCGTGCAGGAAGGGACACTGGAGTGCCGGGGCAGGTCGCAAGGGAGGAAACTCTCGGGCTCCGGCGTACTGACTGCGTACCTCATGATGGGGAGGCAGTTGACACCCTTGGCGGCTACCTCTACAGTCAAGCCAGTCCTTTATGAGCACAAGCGTGTCGAAAATCCAGATTGGCCAGCTTTGGAAGAAAGACGGTACCGGCGACATTTACCTTGTCACCCGACTGTACTCCGAGGCCCTGAATACCATGGTGATCTTGCGAAAATCAGGGGCGGAGGATGAAAAGCAGATCAGAGGGAGGGTTGAGCGAGCCGCCGGAGGCCAGATGATCCCCGGATTTTCTCCCGCACAGGGAGATGAAAAGTTCTAGTCCTCAGATCGACCGAACCTCCATGTTTACAACATCTTCGACCTTTATCAGCTCCTTTTGCAGGAACGGCTCTCCGTAACTCACCCCGATCATTTGGCCATAGTGCCGCGCCAACTGATTCATCTCTATTTCCAGCCGGTCGATGGCGAGGTGGACTTTGCTTTTCTTTTCGCTCTTGCTCGGCCGGAATTGCGAGGCAAAGGCCAGGATGGCTTTGCGGCGCTGCTCGTATTGGGCGGTGATGTCCACAACGAACGTTGGCCGCACATCGGCGTAGGAGCTGGAATAGAGAATCTTGGACGGGCGGTAGGCCTGGCCTTCCATCGGGAGTTGCTTCAGACCCGCCAGGAAACAGGCCTCGTAGCCGAGAGTTGAGGCATGGTAGTGGTCGGGGTGGCGCGCTTCCCAGTACGGCAGGATGACAGTTTTCGGGCGGAGCTGACGGATCATGGCTGCAAGGCGCAGTTTGTGCTGGCGGCTGGGTTGAACGTCGGAATCAGGGACGCCCAGAGTGCCGCGCCACTTGACGGACAATAATTTCGCTGCGCGCGCGGCCTCTTTGGCGCGAGTTTCCGGTGTACCGCGCGTTCCCATTTCGCCCGCGGTCAGATCAAGGATGCCCGTTTTGTAACCGCGCTGCGCCATTTTCACCAGCGTGCCGCCGCATGTGAGTTCGACGTCGTCGGGGTGCGCGGCGATGGCCAAGAGATCGAGATTCATCACGCCTCCAGTGGCCGTTGATTCTATCAGTTCAACGCGTGGCCATGTTCGCCCGGCGGCACCTTGCGAATGGGGGAAGAGGCTCAGCAGCTTGGCGCGCTGTGGTATCGTTTGCGGTCATGTCATCTGCGAAAAACAGCATGTCTTTGGCGGGGCAAGTTTCTCTTGTCACTGGGTCGGCAAAGCGTCTGGGGCGAGCGGTGGCGCTGCGTCTCGCAGAGGAAGGCGCGGACGTAGTCATCCATTATCGTACTTCTGCCAGGGACGCGCAGTCAGTAGTTGGAGAGATCGAGAAACTGGGTCGGAGAAGCTACGCGATCGCTGCCGATTTAACGAATGTTTCTGAAATCAAGCGGCTGTTCGACGGAACCGCAAGACAATTCGGGCGGCTGGATATCCTAGTCAACAGCGCCGCAAATTTTCTCACTTCCAGCATCGTTTCCACGACCGAAGAGATTTGGGACGCTTCGCTCGATACCAACCTGAAGGCTCCTTTTTTCTGCGCGCAAGCGGCGGCGCCCCTTCTCCGGCGAACAAAGGGAACCATCATCAATTTTGCAGACACGGGGGGCCTGCTTGGATGGCCGGGGTACATTGCGCACTCGGTTTCGAAAGCAGGAGTGGTGATGCTGACGAAAGTGCTGGCGAAAGCGCTGGCGCCGGAGGTGCGCGTGAATGTCATCGCTCCGGGTACGATCACGATGCCCGGCGATCCTCCGGAATGGGAAGCGGACTTCATTAAGCTCGCTCCGCTTCGCCGCACGGGGGCTACAGCAGACGTAACCGATGCTGCTGTGTTCCTGGTTCAATCGAAATTCATGACGGGGCAGGTGCTTGTCGTTGATGGCGGACGCACCTTGTGAAGGCCCGAAAACACAGGGCCAGCGGCGGCGCCTACCCGACATAGTTCCAGAAATCTTCGACCGGACCGTGCAGAGAATGTCGCCGCGGTGTATTCTATTCTCCTTATCGCGCGCATAAATCCGCAGGGGATTGCCTCCGGAGAAGCGGGAAACCGAAAGAAGAGGAACCAACCGAAGTTATGGACAACGAAATATCGACCCAGCCGCATGGCATGGAAGACGTAGAGATTCAGGAATGGCTTGAGTCGCTGGATTCCGTTCTGGAATCTAGCGGACCTGAGGTGGCCGCTGAAATTCTGGAACGGCTCCGCGCACATGCCACGGTCAACGGTATCGATCTCCCATTCAGCGCGAATACTCCTTATGCGAATACCATCCCAGTGCGCTTGCAGCCTCTCTTCCCCGGCGACCAGGAATTGGAGCGACGGATCAAGAGCTTGATTCGGTGGAACGCGCTGGCGATGGTCGTGCGCGCGAACCGCGTCGAGCACAACATCGGCGGCCACATTTCCACGTATGCCTCGGCCGCGACGCTCTACGAAGTGGGCTTCAACCATTTTTTCCGGGCGCGCACGGAAGAGTTCGAGGGCGACACGGTTTATTTTCAGGGGCATGCTTCGCCCGGTATTTATGCGCGCGCCTTCCTGGAAGGGCGCCTCAGCGCGCAGAAGCTGGAGAATTTCCGCCGCGAGCTGAAGCCCGGCGGCGGTCTCTCTTCTTATCCGCACCCGTGGCTGATGCCCGATTTCTGGGAATTTCCGACGGTTTCCATGGGCCTTAGCCCGCTGATGGCCATTTATCAGGCGCGCTTCAACCGCTACCTTGAGGATCGTGGCATGAAGCCTGCTACGGACGCGAAAGTGTGGGCGTTCCTCGGTGACGGCGAAACCGACGAGCCGGAGTCGCTCGGCGCGATCACACTGGCATCGCGCGAGAAACTCGACAACTTGATTTTTGTCATCAACTGCAATTTGCAGCGGCTCGACGGGCCGGTGCGCGGCAATGGGCAGATTATTCAAGAGCTGGAATCGGCGTTTCGTGGCGCCCGCTGGAACGTCATCAAGGTTTTGTGGGGAAGTGAGTGGGATCCCATCTTCGAGCGCGACACCGAGGGTTTGCTGGTCAAACGCATGGGCGAATTGGTGGACGGCGAATACCAGAAACTGGTCGTTTCCTCCGGCGCGTATGTGCGCGAACATTTCTTCGGCAGCGATCCGCGTTTGCTTCAGCTTGTCGAACCGATGTCCGATGAAAGCTTGCGGCGGTTGCGTCTCGGCGGGCACGACCCGCGCAAAGTCTACGCGGCATACAAAGCGGCGGTGGAGCACAAGGGCTCCCCGACGGTGATTCTCGCGCGCACCATCAAGGGCTACGGCCTTGGCGAGGCGGGCGAAGGCAAGAACGTCACGCACCAGCAGAAGAAACTCAACGAAGACGAGTTGCGCGAGTTCCGCTCGCGCTTTGGCATTCCCTTGAACGACGAAGATTGCATCGAAGTTCCTTTCTACCGGCCGGCAGAAGACAGCGTTGAAATTCAGTATCTGCGCGCGCGGCGCGAAGCGCTGGGCGGCTACGTTCCCAAGCGCAGCATTCGCACGAAGCCGCTCGTCGCGGATCACGACGAACTGTTCAAGGAATTTCTGGAAGGCAGCGAGGGCCGGGAAGTTTCCACAACCATGGCGTTCGTGGGCATGCTTCGAAAAATGCTGAAGGATCCGGAGATTGGCAAACTCATCGTGCCCATCGTGCCGGACGAAGCGCGCACCTTCGGCATGGAATCGCTTTTCAGGACGGCTGGCATTTATTCCAGCGTCGGCCAGAAGTATGAGCCCGTCGACGTAAACACATTGCTCTATTACAAGGAAGCGAAAGACGGCCAGATCCTTGAGGAAGGCATTACGGAAGCTGGTTCGATGGCCTCATGCATTGCGGCGGGCACCGCCTATGCGACGCACGGCATCAATACGATTCCATTCTTCATCTACTACTCGATGTTTGGATTCCAGCGCATCGCGGACTTCATCTGGGCCGCAGCCGACATGCGCACGCGCGGGTTCCTTCTCGGCGGCACCGCCGGACGGACGACGCTTTCCGGAGAAGGTTTGCAGCATCAAGACGGCAACAGCCATGTTCTGGCGCTGCCGGTTCCGAACAACAAAGCGTACGACCCCGCATTCGCCTATGAAATCGCAGTGATTATCCAGGACGGGATTCGCCGCATGTACAAGGACGGCGAGAACATTTTTTATTACATCACGGTGATGAATGAGCCGTACGCCATGCCAGTGATGCCGGGCGACGTGAAGGAAGGAATCTTGCGCGGCATGTACCGCTTCCGGCCTGCAACGAACGCGAAGGCGAAACTGCGCGCGCAATTGTTTGGAAGCGGCGCGATTCTCAACGAAGCGCTGCGAGCACAGGAAATTCTCGAGACTAAGTACAGCGTTGCGGCCGACGTATGGAGCGTGACTAGCTACAAGGAACTTTATTTTGACGGAATCGAAACAGAGCGCTGGAACCGCTTGCACCCGGGCGAAAAGCCGCGCGTACCGTATGTCACCAAGGTCCTCGCCGACGCTCCCGGCGTGCTGGTGGCGGCGTCCGACTACTTGAAAACCATGCCTAATATGATCAGCAAATGGATGCCGCGGCATCTGGCGTCGCTTGGCACTGATGGATTCGGGCGCAGTGAAGGGCGAGCCTCCTTGCGCGACTTCTTCGAAGTCGACTCGCGCTTCATTACGCTGGCCACGCTGCATGAGCTTTTTGTTGACGGCAAGCTCGAGCGCTCCGTCCTCGATAAAGCCATCAAGGACCTGGGCATCAATACTGACAAGCCGAATCCGGTGATCTCCTGACGCTTGGCCCAAAGCTTCCGATCCTTACTTAAGGATAAGGAATCAGTTTGTAGCTTGGCCTTGGCTGGCGTCGGTTTCTTCTGAGCCCTCGAGGATTTCCGCGGGTTTGATCCGTCCGGTAGCAAGCTGCGCGATAAGCTCTCGATTCGCTGCCAGAAAATCGTACCTGCCCAGCTCTTTTGGCAGCGCCCAGGTGACTCTTTCAAACATGCGCGGCACCAAATTTGTTTCCGCGATTGCGGCGGCGAAGAAGCGGATTTCCAACTCATCGGGCGTTTCCGCGTAACGATGACGCACACGGCCAATCTCAATACTTTTCACGAGCGTCACGCCGAGTTCTTCCTGCAACTCCCGCGCGAGTGCAGACTCGGGTGATTCGCCCGCGCGGACCTTTCCGCCGGGAAATTCCCACTTCAATGGGGAAGTATCATTTCTTCGGCGCTGGCCGATCAGCAATCGGCGGTCGCGGCGCTCAATCACTGCCGCAACGACAGTAATCATGAACGTTCTCGCATTTTATTATGGGCATGCAGGAGTTTGTACAGGGCGCGCGCACCTTCGATCAGTGGCGGCCCCGGAGTGTTCAGCAACTCGTCGCTGATTACGTGGACTTGCCGGTTTCGAATTGCCGGTACACCCTTCCACGCCGCGATTTTATACGTCTGCTCTGTATCCGCTTTCGATCCCGTCGCCGCCCAGGCGAGAACAATTGCATCAGGCTCGGCTGCTGACACCTGTGTTTCGGTAACCTTCTCGCCGCCGGGAACAACCATCTCGCCGCCGCAGATGTTCACCAATTCTGCCACCCATGGCGGGGAGCTGATTCGCGGATTTGGCCACGCCTCGCAATAGACACGCGTACGTTGCTTGCATCCCCGGGCCTTCTCTGCAATCTCCGAAAATGTGCGGTGCATCCTTTTCACCAACTGCTCGGCAGCCCTTGTCCGGTGTGTAATGCCACCCAACAGGCGAATGTCCGCTTCAATGTCAGCGAGCGTTCGTGGGTTCATGGCCAGAAAAGCGAAAGGCTGTGCGAGGAGCTTGACGACGGTTTCCTGTTTGTACGGAACGGAGCCAATCACCAGCGTGGGTTTCAGTCGCGCAATTTCATCCACAGATTCCGTGTGCCAGCAATCGCCCAGCTTTGGCAGAGTGCCGACTAGCGCGACATCCGCACACCACTTGGTTACCCCGACCAGTGGGCGCTTCGCCCCAATGGCGCACAGAATCGAAGTCGCGCTCGGCGCCAGCGAAACAATGCGCAATGACGTTCGTCGACTTGTCTCCATAGTCACCGGAGAAGAATAGCAGACCGTCAGTCACCCACCGGCTCGCGCGACAGCAGATTGACTCCGCGTGACGAGTGTGTTGCACTGCGTTTATTGTTTCGTGGAGGAGTATCGTGCGCGCCCGTCTGCTTGCTCTAAGTTTAGTCTTGCCATTTGCGGCTCTGGCTCAGACTTCATCGACGCCATCCAATCCGGAAGTCGTCTCTTACCACGCCGCTATCGACAACGTGAAATATGTTTTCGGCGTCGCGCCGCCCGTTGCGCGGCTCAAGCCCGGCAACATTCTTGATGCAAACTCTCTCGATTGCTTTGGCAACGCGCTCCAAAAGCCCGGCGACTCCTTTTCGCTTGTCAAGGGAGACAACCCGCTCACCGGGCCTTTCTATATCGAGGGAGCCGAGCCCGGCGACACCTTGGTTATTCACATCCTCGATTTGCAGGTTGATGGCAAACAAGGCGTCGGCACGTTTTCACCGGGATTCGGTGCCATTAATGCCTCACACTACACGCCCATGCTGGAAAAAGAAGCACTGCCGGAAAAGATTTGGTTTTACCCGATTGACCACGCCGAACGAACCGCTACGTTTCAGGCGCTCGATTCCAGCTACAAAGTGAAAATTCCGCTTCATCCGTTTCTAGGCTGCATCGGCGTCGCCCCCGCCAACGGCGAAGCGCGCAGCTCGATCGTTCCCGCGGAGTTTGGCGGCAATATGGACGCGCCTGAAGCCTCCGTTGGAAATACTCTCTTTCTCCCGGTAAATGTCCCCGGCGCTTTGTTTTATTTTGGCGATGGCCACGCTGCCATGGGCGACGGCGAAATCGCCGGCAGCGCCATTGAGGTTCCCATGAAGGCGCGGCTGCAATTTGATCTGGTGAAAGGGAAGCACATTGGCTGGCCGCGCTTCGAAAGCGACAAAGAAATTATGGCCGCAGGCATCTATCGTCCCGTAGACGACGCCGTGCGCATTGCTTTCACCGAGCTGGTGGGCTGGATTCACGCCGAGTACGGCCTCTCGCAACTCGACGCCTACGAGCTGCTTTCGAAAGTCGGCAAAATCCATCTCACGGAGATGGTTGACCCGAACTACGTCGTTGTTGCCTCTGTGGAGAAAAAGTATTTGCCCCCGAAGAAGTAGATTTCTTGCGGGACGAGCATTCTTGGATATTCCCTCTTGTCTGCGAACTCTGTGTCTCTGCGTTGCGTTGTCTTAATCTGTACCGCGTTGCAGTCGTGACGCTGCCTTTGGGATACTTTCTGAAATGTTCAGCGAAGCCGTTCTCGATCACTTTCGCAATCCACGCAATGCCGGGGAGTTGCCCGGCGCCAGTGCAACAGTGGAGGTAAGCAATCCCGTCTGCGGCGACATCCTCAAGCTCGCCGCACGAATCGTGGACGGCCGTATAGCGGAAGCGCGCTTCCTTTGCCGCGGGTGTACGACTTCGATTGCGTGCGCTTCCGTATTGACCGAGTGTCTTACCACGCGCACTCCGGCCGAAGTCCGGTCCATCACTGCGGAGTCTCTCTCTGAAGTTTTGGGCCAGCTTCCTCCAGCCACGTTTCACGGTGCGCAGCTCGCCGCCGACGCGGCCCACGCCTTGCTGCAAAGTCTTGAGTCGAGCAGTCTCTAGTCATTCTGGAGGGTCTTGTTGATTGTCTCCGGGTCGTTCAGGTTCAGCACGCAGCCTTCTTCGTTGGTGCGCACTTCGTCGATTTCTCCTTTGTGCGCCCAAACAACCGCGCGCGCTCCCGTTTCGAGCGGCGCATGTAGCAATTCGTCATACAAAGAAGCGGAAAAAATGACCGGATGGCCGCGTCGTCCTTCATACAGCGGAAGGACGATGGGACTTCTCGTTTTGTAAAACTGCTCGATCAATTCCTGCACCAGCGCGCTGCTGATCAGCGGATGGTCGATCAGGCAGAGCAACATGCCGTCCGTCCCCGGCGGCAAGCTCCGCAGCGCCGCCTGGATCGAACTCAACTGACCCTTTTCCCATTCATGATTGATTACGATTTCGTCCGCTTTGAGGTCCACCGCCTTTGCGATGGGTTCTGCATGCGCGCCGAGCACAACGCGGCGCACACCAATCTGCCGGTGAGCCGTCACCTCCACAAGGTGTTCCAGGAAAGGCCGCCCCTGGTAGGGAAGCAGCGCTTTCGGCGAGCCCATTCGGCTCGAGGCTCCGCCGGAGAGAATGACGGCGGCCAGCATGTGCTCCCTTTCAGCGCTTGGTCACGGAGTGAACTGCAGCCTGGCGCGACTCGTAGTTCAGTTTCTTGTGTGTTCCAGATTCGGCATTCCGCCGCACTGCGATAAGTTCCGCCACAATGCTGATGGCAATCTCTTCGGGCGAGAGCGCTCCGACTTCCAGTCCCATCGGCGCGTAAACGCGTTCGAACTCTTCCGGCTTGTAGCCCTCGCTTTCGAGCGCCTTGTAAACGGACAATACCTTTCGTTTGCTTCCGATCATACCGACGTAACGCGCCTCGGTGCGTACGGCCCAGGCCAGCACACGCATGTCTTCCTTGTGGCCGCGCGTCACAATCACCACGTATTTGGACGCATTGGGACGAATCTTTGCGAACGCATCCTCGTAACTGGTGTAGATTTCGTGCGCCATCGGGAAGCGCTCTTTGTTGGCAAATGCTTCGCGGTCATCCACCACACCGATGCCAAAGCCCGCGGCGCCGGCCGCCTTCGCCACCGCTGTAGAAACGTGACCGCCGCCAAAAAGATAAACGACCGGTTGCGGCAAAATCGGCTCGACAAACACTTCCAGGGTCCCGCCGCAAATCAATCCGCTGTCGTAGCTCGCTTCGTTATTTAGATTGAAAACCATCTTGCGTGGCGATTCCTTCTGCATCACTTCTTTCGCCGCCGCCCAAACTTCGGCCTCGACGCAGCCTCCGCCAATCGTTCCCGCAATCGAGCCGTCCTCACGCACCAACATCCGCGAACTCTCATAACTCGGGATCGAGCCGTTGGTGTGCACGATCGTAGCCAGGGCCGCGCGCCGCCCCGCCCGCCTCATCTTCACAATTTCTTCAAACAGGTCCACAGTGCTGCTTTGCCTTGTAGAGGCGGCTTTACGCCGCCATCCTAGCTATCTCAGCTTAGCTCTCAGCCTACGGCGCAGTACCTTCACTGTCAATGCGGGCTGCTTTCTGGACACTCTTTGGCCCGAATGCTACCTTTCGAAACCTGCATCGGAGGTTTCATGAAAGCAATTGTCTTTCATCAGCACGGCGCGCCCGAAGTCCTCAAATATGAGGACGCTCCAGAACCCAGCATTCGCTCGAACGAAGCCCTAGTGCGTGTCAAGGCCTGCGCTCTCAACCATCTCGATCTCTGGGTGCGCCGCGGTATTCCGGGTGTTCCAATCCCGCTTCCGCACATTCCCGGCAGCGACGCATCGGGTGAAATTGTCCAAATCGGCGCGGATGTCACCACCGTACGCGTTGGCCAGAAGGTCGTCCTCGCTCCCGGCGTGACCTGCGGCAAATGCGCCGCTTGCGTCTCCGGCCAGGACAATCGCTGCCGCCAATTCACCAATCTTGGATACCTAATCGACGGTGGCTGCGCCGAATTCGTTCGCGTCCCCGAAGAGAATTGCCTGCCGTATTCGGAAAATCTGAGCTTTGAAGAATCCGCGTCCATTCCTCTGGTCTTCCAAACCGCCTGGCACATGCTGGTAGCCCGTGCAGAACTGCAGCCCGGCGAAGATGTTCTCGTTCTTGGGGCCGGGAGCGGCGTTGGCAGTGCAGCGATTCAGATCGCCAAGTTTTTCGGCGCGCGCGTGCTTGCCACTGCGAGCACCGACGAAAAGCTGCAGAAAGCAAAACAGCTCGGCGCCGACTATCTCATCAACCACAAAACGCAAAGAATTCGCGACGAAGTCCGCCGCATTACCCATAAGCGTGGTGTCGATGTCGTCTTCGAACACGTCGGCACGGCCACCTGGGAGGAGAGCGTCGCCAGCTTGGCCCTCGGAGGCCGCCTGGTCACCTGCGGAGCCACCACTGGCTACGACGCCAAGGTTGATCTCAGATTTCTCTTCGGCCGCCAGCTTTCGCTTCTCGGCTCGTACATGGGCACGAAGTCCGAGTTGCACACTGTAATGAAGCTCGTCGCCGCCGGCCGCCTCAAGCCCATTGTTGACCGCGTCTTCCCGCTCGCCGAAGCCGCCGCCGCCCACGCGTATCTCGAATCCAGTTCGCAATTTGGCAAAGTTGTCCTTCGCATTTGAATTCTTGGGTATTGCTGCCAGTCGAATTCCTACAGAATTAGTACTATTGACAGCACTTCGCAGTTTTTATAATTTGCGCCGCATTCCACGCCGGAAGTGTTGTCTCCCAACCCCGATTCCCTCCGGTGCCCAGACTCAATTTCCGTTCGATCCTCAACTGGGAGGACTACGGGATGTGTTTCAAGAAAACGATAGTCTACGTGTGTCTACTCACGGGATTGGCGATGGTGCTTGCCATGGCCGGTCCATCTTCAGGTCAAAACGCCAGCACGGCAACTGAGGCTCCATCAGGTTACGACAATCAACCCAACGGCTTGATCGACTCCGCCACTTTCACCATGGATCGCGGCAAATTTGAAGAAACCGAAGCCATCGGCGATGGGCTCGGCCCCATCTTCAATGCGCAATCCTGCCGCGAATGCCATCAAAACCCGGTCACCGGCTCCACCAGCCAAGTCAAGGAACTCCGTGCGGGCCACCAAGACTCGTTCGGCAACTTTGTGGCCGCCACGGCAACCCTTGCTGACGGAACGGTCACCATCGCTAACCGTTCGCTCATCAACCAGCGCGCCATCTGTCCCGCTGTCGACATGATCACGCTCAACGGCCAGCCGACGCCCTACAGTTTTCCTCAGACCCAAGGGCAAGAGCGCATCAGCACTGCGGAAACCATTCGCGCTTTCCGCATGTCGCTCAATACCCTCGGTGATGGTTTTATCGAATCCATTGCTGACCAGACGCTCCTCAATCTCGCATCGTCAGAGTGTTCCAACACAGGCGGGCTCATTTGTGGTGAAACCGTTCGCGTTCCCGTTCTGGAAGCCAGCGGGGCGCTGGCCGTAGGCCGCTTTGGATGGAAGAACCAGCATGCCTCGCTGCTTTCGTTTTCCAGTGATGCTTACTTGAACGAAATGGGCATCAGCAATCGTCTGCCGCCCAACAACGTTGACGTCACTCGTCTCTGCGACGTTGTTCCTGACCCTAATGACAACACAGCCGATTCCGAAGGCCTCAACGACATCGACCATTTCGCACGCTTCATGCGAGGGACAAAGGTACCGCCTCGCGATACCGCGCTAGCTGCTTCCTCGGACGGTGTCGCGGGCGCAAATTTGTTTCACAACGTCGGCTGCGACATTTGCCATGTCTCTTCGATAACCACAGCACCAACGGGAACCGCGGTCGCTGCAGGCGCCTTCATCGTGCCCGCTTCGTTGGGCAATAAGGTCATCCATCCTTTCAGCGACTTCCTGCTGCACAACATCGGCACTGGCGACGGCATTGTGCAAACCGGTGGCCAGGAAACGGCTCAAAAGATGCGCACGCCTCCTCTTTGGGGAGTCCGCACGCGCACGGAGTTGCTGCACGATGGCCGCGCCGCCACGTTCTTCGACACCATTCAGCGACACCGCAACGAAGCGCAACCGGTAACGAACAACTTCAACAGCCTGAGCACTACGCAGCAAAATCAGCTGATCACTTTCCTGCGTTCCCTCTAGGGCCGCAGCCCGGGCCGGCGAAACAACGCCCTTGCTTCGCCGGCCTATTCCATCCTGTCGCACCTACCCTTGACGCTTCCTCCTCACTACGAAATCACAGGAGTGATATCCTCTCTCCGTCTTAAACTCCTAATGTGACGGCAGGGAATGACGGTCAGCCTTCAAGCGCGGCTTTCAGTCTTGATCGTGAAATGGCGCGTCAAGCGCCGTTTGAAAGGCGTGCGCGATTATCGCGTCGCGCGCCAGATTCTTCGCCCCGACGCTTACAAGGCTCCGCCGACAATTCAGATTTCTTCCGCACATCTCGGCGGCGTCCCCGGGGAACGCCTCGAAGGTCCAATCTCCGGCGACATTGTGCTCGTCTATCTTCACGGTGGCGGGTACTTTGGCTGCTCGGCGGAGACGCACCGTCCTATCACTGCTTACTATGCGCTACACGGATTTCATGTTTTTGCTCCGGACTATCGCCTCGCGCCCGAAAATCGGTTTCCCGCAGCTTTGGATGACGCCGTGGCGTTCTATCGTGGACTTCTGAACGCTGGCTATCCATCGCAGCGTATCGTCGTGGCGGGTGAGTCCGCTGGCGGTGGACTAGCACTTTCGCTCATGCTCGCTCTTCGCGACGCTGGTGAGGCGCTTCCGGCGGCGGCGGCGGTCTTTTCTC
>Ga0137401_10000556_pt1 | contig 14845 bp, 15 predicted proteins | sample CZOMad1_1_16fung_FD_108286 | JGI IMG/M metagenome (GOLD analysis project Ga0137401, IMG submission 108286) | Vadose zone soil fungal communities from Angelo Coast Range Reserve, California, USA - CZOMad1_1_16fungal (Illumina Assembly) | ecosystem: Environmental > Terrestrial > Soil > Vadose...
TCAACGTGAAGCCCAACACCTTCAGTTGACGTCTCCTCTTTTATTCCGTCGATAGGCCTTCATCCCAGGAAGTTATCGCGTTGCAGGTGACGGCTCCACAAAAAAAGGGGCTGGCCCTTTTTTCCTGCGGACGCGCGCACGGGTGCGCATTCGACCGCGTATGTAAAGAGCAAGCGAGGACGATGCCTCACTGAATGAGTCTCTTCATGTTCGGCGCGTTACGTTTCACGAGTGAACGTCACCTCTAAATGCAGGCACGAAATCGAAAACGCGACCTTCGCGCCGATCTTTAGCAAACGAGAAACGCGATGAACTAGTCAGAAGGTTCGTCGCCGACTCCGTGAAAAAACTTACGCCGATAACTGAAAAGAAAGGACCTCAAGAAAATGAATACCCAACGCCGAATATCTTTAGCCCTGGCAGGAATCATCCTGCTTAGCTTGTGCTTATCCAGCACTGCACAGCAACCGAAGACTCTCCAGCAACAATCAGCTCAGGAAGAAAGGTTGCCAATTCCAGAACTCAAACTCGCCCAACAAGAATCCGTGGTCGTGCCCGTGGCGGTACCACGCGAGTGCGCTCGATTTAAACCCGACGTGCAAATACACGGCGTCGCCGATAACTTCACTCCGCCCGGAGGCCCGGTGACACTTAGCCCGGCGTTGGCGAGCTATCTCAACAGCCATAACGTTACGCCGAAAGGTTATGACGATCCGCGCGTGAATATGGCTTTCGCCGACAGTTTCAAGCTTGGAAATTGCAAGGTCTGTTATGCCACGCTGGAAGTTAGGGTGAGGCATTATCAGGATCTCTGGTCCAATGATACCCTGACTGTCGGAGCTGTGCCCTTCGCTACTTTTCCGTCGCGACTCCTTTACACGAATATCTGGCCGAATGGCTCTCACACCTATGTCCTGTCGGCAAGCGGCCTGAGCTCACTAATCTGGAACAATCAGGGTCTCGATGTAGTGGCCCAGGACGATAGCGATTTTGACTACATGAGACTTTCGGTTTGGTACTACTGAACCGAAGCATGCTTGCGCGACTCCCCCTTCATTGGCACTCCAATCAGAGAGCCTGGGCACTTCACCTGCCCGGGCTCTCGCCTCATAACCAGCAAGAGATTCTAACTATCCAACTTTAAGCAATTGCGATATGCTCTCGCCGCAATTCCAATCGCGGCGATCCAGAGTCCCAACAGTTGCCGGATATTCAAACAAAAAAGGAAGTAACGCCGGAAAGCTTTGCACGCTTTCTGGGTTGGCTGGACCCCGATCGTGATCGGGCCGGCGAGGCGTACGAACAACTGCGTTACAGCCTCTCAACTTACTTTGTGCGTCGCCGCTGCATCTACGCAGACGAGTTGGTGGACGAAACGATCAATCGGGTGATCGTCAGAATCGATGAACCGATTGAGAACAAGATGGGCTATTGCTATGGCGTGGCCAGGAATGTCTATCGTGAATCGTTGCGAAAGGAACGACCACACGTCGACATCGATGAAGTTACCGTAGCGGCTCCCCAGGCCGAAGAAGAAACCTTCTCGCATGACTGTCTCGACAAATGTCTAGAGAATCTCTCGCCTGACAGCCGCGATCTCCTGCTTAGATACTTTTCAGAAGCAAAGACCCAGAAGATCGAGATTCGACAGCGAATTTCGAGCACCTTAAAAACGACGCAGACCGCTCTGCGCATGCGAATCATGCGCATGAAAAAAACCCTGACACTTTGCGTCAAGCAGTGCATGAATGAATAGCGCGTTACATTCTGCATGAAAACTGCACCCTAATTAGGCGGCGAGCAATGGCGGAATCTATCAAAAGTGACCGGGCCGTCCGCGATTATCTGCTGGACCGAATTGCCGACGAAGCTGAGCGGGAGAGGATCGAAGAACTCCTGTTTAGCGATCAGGATTTTTGTGCTCAGTTGGAATTGGCGGAAGACGAAATCATTAACGACTACGTCCTCGGACGATTGAGCGACGCGGATGTGGGAAGTTTTGAGCAAACGCTGCAAAGCGATCCGGAGAGACGTCTCAAGCTGAAGGTGACGAAAGGTTTAATGGAACGGGCACGAATCAAAGATCTGGAAACGATGCAAAGCCAGAGCTCGCCGCTTAATTGGCTGTCGCAGCTCTTTCGGCAACCAGCTTACGCCGGTGCTTTTGCCGTTCTGCTCATCGCCGCCGTGGGATTGACGATCTATCTGACCAGAAGGCCCGGCGGCGACGACCTGGCCGAACTCAGATCGCTCTATCAGCAATCGCGTCCAACGGAAACCCGAATTTCGGGTTTTGGTTACGCACCCCTCAGTCAGTTGCGCGGCGCGCCAGATCCGGCCGAGCAGAACCATCTGCGGCTAATAGAAAACAAACTGATCGTAGCCGCGGAAAAATCTCCGAACGCGAACACGCATCATGCGCTGGGGGTGTTCTATGAGACACAGCACGATCATGCCAAAGGTATCAAAGAGTTCGAAGCCGCCCTCCGGTTCAACGACAACGACGCGCGGATTCACAATGACATCGGTTCAGCCCACTTTGAATTGGCCAAAGCTGGACCCAAAGAAAAGAAACTCGAGGAGTTGGCCCAAAGCCTCGAACAGTTCACCCGCGCCACGCAGCTTGATGGGAACCTGCTGGAGGCGCTCTTCAACAGATCGCTAGCTTTGCAGGAGTCTCAGTCGCCGCGCGAGGCGAAAGAATCATGGATGCTTTACTTGCAAAAAGATCCGTCTTCGCCATGGGCCGCGGAAGCGCGCAAGAACCTGGCCCGGATACAGGACGAGCAGACTTTTCTTAAGAAGGATGAAGAAGTGCTGTCAGACTTTCTCGCCGCTTTTCGGCAGCACGATGACGCGCGCGCGCAATCGATCCATAACGAAACGAAGGGACTGTTGAAGGGCCCTACGGTTCCGCTGCAACTCGCGCGGCGATATCTCACGGCCACCCGTTCCGGCGATATGCCGAGCGCGAAAGAATGTCTTGACGCGTTAACGTCTATCGGGACTTACGAACAAGCCAAACACAACGACGCTTTTTTTTTGAGCTGGCGAACTACTACCTGAACGCCGGCGCCGACAAGACTGAGCGCTTGCTCCAGGCGCACGAAATCCTCGCGAATGCACAGCAGTCTGTCGGTAACGATAATTCGCAGGCGATCTCGTTATTTGAGCAGAGCAGAGATCTCTTCAATCGGCTGGGCGATGAATGTAGCGCGGCGATTGCGGAGACCTGGGCCACGCAAATGTTGCGGGACGTCGGCAGAATACATGAAGCGCGCGAACGACTGACCGCAATCGCCGTCAACGCGGAAAAGAAAAAATTTCTGGTGCTGGGGCCGCCGGCTTACTACTGGCTCGGGATGAACGACTTTAGCCAGGGCCGGGTTTCGGATTCCGCGAAGAACCTGAAGATTGCACTTCGTCAGGCCGAAGCAGGGGACAACATGTACGAAATTCAGCATGCTGAAGACGCGCTCACGAAAAACTACACGAAGCTTGGCGAGTTACCGCCGGCGCTGCTGTACGGAGGCAAAAGATTTTCTGATCAGGCTGTCTATTATCAAAACGAAAATGCGTATTTGCGTGACAAGGGGACGCTGGCGGAATTGACTCTCAAACTGGGTTTCCCGGCAACGTCGTCAAGCGTCGCTAAAGAAATGCTGAGTTTTGCCGAGGCGAGCAAATTCGATGACGGGAGGCTAAACGATTCTCTGCGTCATGTGGTTGAAGCTTCGCTGGCCAATAACGATCTCAATGGCGCCCTGCGGTTCGCCAACCAGTCGTTAGAGGTAGCGAACAAACGCGGCGATGGACCCGGAGCCGCGACCACGAAAGCTGTAATTTATCGCTTGCTCGGTGACATCGACCGTCAGGGAAATAATTGTAATCAGGCGTTGGCGAATTACGACCAGGCCCTCGAATTGTACGGGCGGCTTCCTCAAATATCTGCCGGCGTTTACCAGGTTCATCTGGGCAAGCTCAGTTGCTTTAAGCAGACGAATGACGGCGCGCGTTTCGGTGACGAACTGAAGGTCGTGATGCAGCAGATCGAAGACTATCGTCAGAATATTCGGGAAGACAGTTCGCGCCAGGCATTCTTTGACAGTCAACAGGAAGTTTTTGACGCGGCAATCGAAAACGCAATCAGTACGGGCGATGTCCGCGTCGCCTTCGAGCTGGTCGAAGATTCGAAAGCACGTTCACTCCTGCAATTTATCGAATCGCCAAAACCCATTGCCGAAGTGGAAAGCGAGTTCGCTTCCGTGGCCCATCCCTTGACTCTCTCCGAGATCCAGAAGCGCCTGCCAGACGAGGTGCAACTAATTCAGTATGCGGTGCTGCCGGATCGGTTGGGAATATGGACCGTATCGAAGACGCAGTTTGATTTTGAGCAGAAACAAATCGCGGCGGCCGAACTCGAACAGAAGATCGCCGATTACCAGGCGCTGATCGCCGGCAAAGCGACCTTGGGGGATCTCCGCCGCGCGGGTCAGCAATTGTTTGCGATTCTGGTTCCGGCAGGTATCAGCAGCGGCAAACAGATCTGTGTGCTGCCCGATAAATTTCTGCATCGACTCGCCTTTGCCACGCTGGTTTCAAATGAAGAAAAGTATCTGCTTCAGGATTACGTGCTGTCTTATGCTCCGAGTGCTTCCATTATGATCGTAGCGACGGAAAATGGACGCCGCGAGGACAGGGCCGGCGACGAGCGTTTGCTCGCGGTCGGTAATCCGGATTTTGATCGTGAAGAGAATCCGAACTTGCCGGATTTGCATGACGCCGAGTCCGAAGCGCGAAACATCGCCGCGCTTTATCCGAAACCCAGTCTGCTGCTCGGCAGTTATGCTACAAAACAGAAATTCCTTTCGACCCTCGGCGCTGTGGAGGTTGTCCATTTCGCCGGGCACTTTCTGAGTAACGGCCAGGCTCCGGCCAACTCAAAGTTGCTGCTGGCGGGTGGCGATCTGCGATCGGCAGAACTCGGATCAACCAAGCTCCTGAAAAACAAATTAGTAGTGCTGTCTGCCTGCGAAACGGCCTTCGAACATTACAACCGCAGCGAAGGATCGATTGGAATCGCGCGCACATTTTTGGCCCTGGGAGCCCCGTTAGTTGTCGCTAGTCAATGGAAGGTCGACTCCGAAACAACGCACGATCTCATGATCGCCTTTCATCGCAACCGCCGGCAAAAAAGCATGTCCTCGGCTGAAGCTCTGCGCAACGCCCAACTCGAGGTCATGGGTAGAGCGGAAGGCCGGCCGCCGTTTTATTGGGCCGCGTTTTCACTCTACGGCGGTTACGCCAACTACTGATATGCGTGTCTGTCCCAAATGCAGCTCGTTTTACCCGGACTCTGCGGCCTTCTGTCACGAGGATGGAATGCCAACGGTTGAACTGGCGCCCGGCAGCGATGAGTGGAACACCGGCCAGCGCGCGATCGAAAAAACGAACAACGCAGTCAGGAAGAAACAGCGACGGGTGAAGATTCGGCGAATCGTTTTCACGACGATGGCGATCTTGGTGCTTACCAGAATTGTCTATGTCGTCGCGGTCAAAGGCCTCGTTCACACGGATGACGGCGGATCCAAAAAATCGGTAACGTTTGAAAGTCCGACTCCGACTCCGACTCCCGATCCGAGTCCCAGTCCCAACGTGAGTCCAAGCCCGACTCCCAGTCCCAGTCCGAGCCCAAGCCCAAGCCCAAGCGTGAGTCCAAGTCCAACTCCGAGCCCCAGTCCGAGCCCGTCAGTGGTATTTCGAATTAGCGGCCAGGTGAAATTCGCAAACGGGCGCCGTCCTGAAGTTGTGCAAATCCTGCTCAACGCGAACGCCCAGAGCTTCTCGGCCAGAACTGATGAGAAGGGTAACTACGTTTTCCCATCGCTCCCGGCGGGCGGAAACTACACCATCACACCGGTTAGTCCGATGATGGGTTTTGAACCGCAGAATCAGGTCATCAACGGTCTAAGACATGACGAACAAGTGGACTTCTCAGCTTTTGCTCGTAAAGAAACGCCGACGCCTACTCCGGTCTCGTACACAATCCGCGGCCAGATCAAGACTGCCACGGGGCGGTTGCCCGCGCCGGTTCAAATCACTCTTGCCGGCGGCCGGAAGATTCGCGCAACGACAACGAACACAGATGGCTATTATGTTTTTGAAGGGCTGCCAGAGGGCGCAACTTATTTGATCACGCCACTCGACAAAGGGATGATTTTTGAGCCGCGAATACAAACCATTTTCAAACTTAAAAAGGATGAGCGGGCTGACTTCACGGCCATCATCAGGCGAGATTCAAATCCTCGCGGCGGGCCGATTCGAGATCCAAAACTGAAGCCAGTGGCGACGCCGACAGAAGTCCGGACGCCGCCTAAAAGTAAACCGGGATAGCTTCGCGTTAGGTAATTCAGCGTTACGTTTCAGTCGAACAACGCACTCTAGTATGAGAGCTTTTTCTTAGTTCAAATCAGGAGAACACCATGCCAGTTCAAGAAAGTTCCGCTACTGCCTTAGTCAGATTCACCGGACTCGGGATCATTTGCTTCAACCACGATCAGCAAAGGTGCGAAATCGGGGTGATTCGTGATAACAACCATAAACTAACCATCAAAATTCAAAAGCCCGTCTTTCAGGAAGGATCGGAGAGCGACGTCGTTGTCTACGAAGACATCGCCGTCTACGAAAACCTGCCGAAGGAAGATGTCGAAATTGAATTCAGCGTCGAACAGCCGGCGATCGCAGGCTATGAGATTTACCAGCCCGGCGAGTTCGATCGGCTCGAGTCAACCGACCTCAACGACTTTCGCTGGATCGTCAACTTTGACAACTTGCATGGCGGTTCGCCGCTCCAGAAAGCAACCGCGCCAGATCGTGATCCGTTGACTAAAATCTATATTCCACACGGCCTGTTCTATACGCACCAACTTGATCAGAAAATATTTTTCGAGAAAGTTGAGAAAGACGCAACCGGCGGAGAACAGCAACGCGAGTCGTTTGGCAATATCGCGGAAACGATCGGCGTCAAGATCGAGGGCAGCGCCGTCAAGGTGGCGGTGCGCATCGCCGGTAAGGAAGAAACTCACTCGCTTGAACGCGTGGAGGGTTTACCTTACGTAGTCAGAATCGTGAATATGGACCCCAGCGCCAACGCGGTCTATAGCGACATGCCGGACTACTACAAATACTTCGCGAGTCCCAGCGGCGTACAGGTTGATCTCGCGCCGGTAATCGAAGATGGCGAGCAACGCGCCAAGGGCGGCGCAATTAATCAGGATGATTTTTGCCACCCGATTACGGTGGACTTTTCGAGCATCGATGAATTGTAATCCGACCGTTCTGTTGCTGGTCTTTGGCCGGCATCTCATGTGGTTCCGTTCAGATGGTAACGGCGGGACCACTACGTTTTACTATGACGATGAGATCACCTGGCTGCTCGCTGCAGTTGCGTTGTTCTTGCTCACGTGGTTTCTGCTGAGCAGATACTTGCGCGCGCGCCGGCGCAGGCGTCCATCGCCGCCCATCGATCGGAAATCGCTCAAGCGCGTAATCAAGATCAAGCGCGAGCTCAGTTCGCGTTTTCTCCGCCCTGGTTTCTCGAAGAGAATTCATGCCATTGGTATTGGAATACTCGAAGGCACCAGCCAGTACTGCATTCAAATATTCATTAACGACGCCAACGAAGAGTTGTGGTCAGGTGCGGGCAACGCGCCGCTCCCGACCATCTATCGCGGCGAGGCGTTAGTTCTGTTCGAGATGCCCATGGCCGGTTTACTGAGCGCGTCGACGACGCCTGAAGCCGCGGAAGATTATTCAAGCGCAATCCGCGATCGGCGCGAAATAATAATCGGCGGCATCAGCGGCGCGAACAAAAATCTAACCGGACAAAGCGGTACCATCGGCTACTTTTGCACGCGCCGAACGAAACTGCGGCGACCAAAGCAAATGCTGCTGTTGAGCAATTCGCATGTGTTTGCGGACCTGCAAAAGGACACCGTGGATGGACAGGATTTGATTATGCAGCCCAGCCCCGGTGAGCCCGGAAGTAATCGCGCGATTGCCACCTTGATCGATTATTCCGCGCTCAGGTTCGACGATTCAGAAAAACCAAACACAGTCGATGCGGCCATCGCGAAACTGTGGCAGGCGCACCCCCATGACGCGGTGATCCCGTCAGTCGGAGCTGTGAAAGGTTTCGTGCGAAAAGCGGATATCAAAGTGGGAGAACCCGCGCGCAAATTCGGCCGCACAACCGGCTATTCAGAAGGACACGTCTTCTCGATCTGCCTCGATATTTGGATCAAATACGATCGCACGGGGAGGTCGGCATTTTTCCGGGATCAGATTCTGGTCGAGCCAGATTCGCCGAACTTTCCGAAGTTCGTCGATCGAGGTGACAGCGGTTCTCTGCTCGTCGATGCCGAACAAAATGCCCTCGGTTTGATCTTTGCGGGAATGTCCGACGCGACCGAATCGATCAACACAGAATCAGAGGATAAGTTGACCGCGACCACGGGTGCCGGACCGAACAAACCGAAGCGTATCGAAGGCTACGGCGTGGCTAATCCAATTAGCGAGGTACTCGATCGGCTGAGGATCGATTTGGTGGTTGGGGATTGAAGTTAGCAGCGAGCGAGACGCGGAGTTCGCTACCTGCTCAAGTCGATTACGGCGCCGTAGACTCCAGCCACCACCATCGCCATTCGGCGGTAATCGAGCTTCTCGGCCGTATCGTTCGCGGTGTGATAGTTGTGGTTCCGATAAAAAGCCGTATCGGTGATCATCAATGCAGCGTAGCCCGCTTTCCAGTAGCTGAGGTGATCTGAGAAATCAACGCCGGGAACAAATCGCGGAGCGTTAATCGAATAGACGGGCAGCGATGATGATCCGATCATTGCGCGCTTGACGCGACGCGCCATGCCGCCTTCGCCCAAACTACCGACCACTGCAATGAAGTTTCCCCGTGATGGATAGAAGGCGCGTAACAACGAGAGCGGGAAACTCTGCGAATCCGGCGCGTCGCTGAAGTAGCCGATCATCTCCAGGGAAAGCATCGCCTTCACTTTGACTCCATCTTTGAGCAACGATTGCGCATGCATCACGCTGCCCATGTGTGGCGTGCCGAAGTACGGCGGCTCCTCGAGCGTGTAAGCCACCAAATCGACTTGCAGCGGCATATTGGTGCGTGACAACAGCCGCGCTAGTTCAATCAGCCCGGCGACGCCGCTGGCATTATCGTCGGCGGCCGCATATTCGTGATACGAATCGTAGTGCGCGCCCACGATGATTCGCTCGTTCGACTCCGGGCCGAACGAACAGATGACGTTGCGATAGGTATTACCTGAGATCGTGAAGGGCTGTTCGCTCAATCGACCGCCGGTTTCCGCCAGCCGCGCACGAATGTACGCCGCGGTGCGGTCGAGGTTACTCGGGTGGGTCTGGTCGCGCGGCAACAAATGTTCCGAAAGCTCGCGCACATCGGTCTCGAGGCGCGCCGGATCGACTGAGATGGTTTGCCCCATTTGCGGATGGGAAAAGAGTGGCTGGGTAATCCAAAACCACGCGAAGACTCCGAGTGTCGTGAGGATTAGACACAGGATCAGCATGATCCTGGCGAGACGACGGCGCCGCTCGCGCTGCGATTGCCACTGTGTTTCGATTGAGGTGCTCATACCGTGGGGCTGAGTCTCTCATGATTAACTCGGTACCGGTGTTCTTTTTCACATCAGCTCCAAAACTGATACGAAAATGATCCGGTATTTGTTAGGCGTACTTTAGAAACGGACGCTAAGAAGAGTAGAAGTTATAGCGCCGCGGCGCCGGAAACGATTTCGATGATCTCGCGTGTGATCGCGGCCTGACGCACGCGATTCATGTTCAGAGTCAGCGATGAGATGAGGTCGCCCGCGTTCTTTGAGGCGGCATCCATGGCCGTCATGCGCGCGCCCTGTTCTGACGCCACTGATTCAAGCAACGCGCGAAAGATTTGCGTCTCAACCAACCGCGGCAGCAAGCGCGTGAAGATTTCTGCCGGTGGCTGTTCATAAATGTAATCCGTCGCGTTCGCGTCCGGAGCAGCATCACCTTCACCGGCCGCGGTACGCGAAATCGGTAAGAGTTGCTCGACGACGATTCGCTGCGTCAGCACCGTCTTGAATTCGGCAAAGATCAGAAAGACCTTGTCGATCTCTTCGTTCCCGGTAAAGCGCGCGATGATGTCACGCGCAACTTCGAGCGCTTCTGAAAAATCAACGCGGCCTTTGCCGGTCAATCCCACGTATTCGCCGGCGAGCGTGGCGCGCCGGCGGAAGAAGTCGCGGCCTTTGCGCCCGACGGTCAGGAATTCGATCTGCTTGCCAGCGTTCTCTTTCAGAAAGACCTGGCCGGCTTTGGTGAGGTTCGTATTGAATGCTCCACACAATCCCTTGTCGGCGGTAATTAAGACTACGAGATAACGTTCGTCACCACGTTGGTCCAGCAGCGGATGATGAAAATCTTCGGGCGTGTGCCCGGCGATTTCGGCCAGAACCTCAGTCATCTTATTCGCGAACGGTCGAGCATTGATCACGCGGTCCTGCGCGCGCTTCAGCTTCGCCGCCGAAACCATCTTCATGGCTTTGGTGATCTGCTGCGTGTTCTTTACCGACTTGATTCGCCGGCGAATGTCTAAAAGATTGGCCATTAAAAACGGACGTCAGATGTCAGTGATCAGATGTCAGCAAAAAATGAAACTTACGCCCCTACGGCTTGCGCTCGTTCCGCCCACATTTCCTTAAAATCTTTCAGAGACTGTTCGAGATCTTTTTGGACCTCATCCGTAACTGCTTTCTTCTCGCGTAGTTTTTGCAGCACCCCGGGGTGTGAATTCTCAATAAAGCTCACCAGGTCGGTTTCAAATTTGCGGATGTCTTCGATCGGCACATCGTCGGTGAAACCATTCGTTGCCGACCAGATGATTAGTACCTGCTTCTCGACATCCATCGGCTGATACTGGGGCTGCTTCAGAATCTCAGTCAGTCGTTGTCCGCGCGCGAGCTGGGCCTGCGTGGTCTTATCGAGGTCCGATCCGAACTGGGCAAAAGCCGCCAGTTCGCGATATTGCGCGAGGTCGAGCCGCAAAGTGCCGGCCACCTGCTTCATCGCTTTGATCTGGGCCGCGCCGCCCACGCGCGAAACTGAGTTGCCGACGTTGATGGCCGGCCGGATGCCGGAGTTAAAGAGGTCTCCTTCCAAAAAGATCTGGCCGTCAGTAATCGAAATCACGTTCGTCGGAATGTAAGCTGAGATATCACCAGCCTGCGTCTCGATGACAGGCAGACTGGTAAGCGAGCCGGCGCCTTTCGCGTCAGAGAGTTTCGCCGCGCGCTCGAGCAGACGCGAGTGCAGATAGAACACGTCGCCCGGATAAGCTTCACGCCCGGGCGGGCGTCGCAGCAGCAGAGAAATTTCACGATAGGCTGCCGCCTGTTTCGAAAGATCATCGTAGATCGTCAGCGCGTGCTGGCCGCGATCGCGAAAGTACTCGCCCATCGCCGCGCCGGAATAGGGCGCGAGATACTGCATGGCGGCGGGGTCGGACGCGGTGGCTGCGACTACGATCGTGTAATCCATCGCGCCAAAATCCTGAAGCGTCTTTACGATTTGCGCGATCGTCGAAGCCTTCTGACCAATCGCGACATAAATGCAAATGACATCTTTGCCACGCTGGTTGATGATCGCATCGACCGCGACCGCAGTTTTTCCGGTCTGTCGATCTCCGATGATTAGTTCACGCTGGCCGCGGCCGATCGGCACCATCGAATCGATCGCTTTCAATCCCGTCTGCAAAGGCTCTTGCACTGGTTGGCGCTCGACGACGCCGGGAGCGATGCGCTCGACCGGATTGTATTCTTCGGTGATGATCGGGCCGCGCCCGTCAATCGGATTTCCTAGCGCATCGACGACGCGCCCGACCAGCGTCTGGCCCACGGGCACCTGCATGATGCGGCCCGTGCGCTTGACGATGTCGCCTTCTTTGATCTTTTGAAAATCTCCGAACAGCACGACGCCGACCTTGTCTTCTTCCAGATTCAGCGCCAGGCCGCGGACCTCGTGCGGAAACTCGAGCAGTTCGACCGCCATGACTTTTTCAAGTCCGTGCACCTCAGCGATGCCGTCGCCGACTTTGATCACGGTGCCGACTTCGGCAACGGTCACGCCCGCCTCGAAGTTTTGAATCTGCTGCCGAATGATTTCGTTGATTTCGTTTGCTTTGATTGGTTCCATAATCCATTTCCGATTTGGCAATGTCTAGCCGATCATCTTTTCCTTAACTTGCTGCAACTGATTGCGCACCGATCCGTCGTACACCGTCGATCCGATTCGCGTCACCACCCCGCCGATCAATTCCGGATCAGTAACGAAGTCGATGCGGACCTGCTTGCCGGTCAAGGCAGATAACGTCCCGCGCAGCTGTTCGTGGGCTTCATCCGCGATCGGGCGCGCCGTGGTCACCGTGGCGGCCACGACACCGGCGCGTTCATCGAGGACCTGCGCGAACTTTCGATTGATCTCACCGAGCTCCGTCAGTCGCTGATTTTGCAGCAGAACTTTTAAGAAATTCGCAGTCGTAGGACGCGGCCTGGCCACTTCTATCAGTCGATTCAAGACCGCGCGCTTCTTATCCAGAGCCACCGTGGGGTTGGCAAACACTTCTCTCAGATTCGGGTTGGATTGCAGCATCTCATCCCAAAGTTTTAGTTCATCCTGAGCTTCCCGTGCTTCATTGCGCGCCAAGACAACATCGGCCAGCGCCGAAGCATAACGCCGGGCAACGGCTTGTACGCTCATCGGGTGGCCCCCATTTCATCGATGCCGCGTTTAAAGAGTCGCGCATCATCATCCGGCCGGATGTCGCGCTTGATCATCTCTTCCGCCAGTCGCACGCTTTGTTCGGCAGTGAAGCGGCGCAAATCGGTTTTGGCAACCGCGCCGGCGTTCTCAATCTCTCGTTGCGCCTGCGCGGTCAGCTTGGCAATCTCATCCTGAGTCGAACCTGCGATCCGCTCACGCTCTTCGCGAGCTTCAGTCATTGATCGTTCTTTGATCGTAGCAACCTGGCTATCCAAACTTGCCAAACGTTCTTCGACTTCTTTCAGCATGGCCAGTGCCGCGTCGCGCTCGGTGCGCGCCTTCTCCAGTTCAGCCCTGATGCTTTCCTTCCGGTTGCGAAACATTTCCGGCACACCAAAGAACTTTCGCAAAGCGACAACCAGCACCGTCACAAAGATCGCCAGGTTGACGAACTTCCAAAGTTCAAAGCCCGGGTAGTCCCACCACTTCGGGTCTTCAAAAAAAGCGAAAATGAAAGTCATCCCAAACATCGGCTAATTCATTTCTGCGTTGCTGAGCGAACGGCTCAGCACGCGGCTGCCAATCTCGCGCGCCAGGCGGCGCGACTCGACTTCGAGAGTGACGCGTGCTTCGCCGGCTTGCTGCTCAATGGTTTTCTTTTCCTGTGCGATCGTTTGCGTTAACTGCGCGCGCATCTCGTTCAATTTCTCTTGCCGTTCCTTCATGGCCGCGGCGCGTTGCGCTTCCGTCTGCGCATAGGCTTCGGCGCGCGCTTGTCGTAAAGATCGTTCGTACTGGCTGATCTTTTCACTGACGCTTTGCATGATCTCCTGGGCCTCAGTCAGACGGCCGCGAGTGCGCTTCTCGCGCGACTCCAGTATCCGATTGATGGGTTGGTAAAGCGTCGTGTTCAGCACGTAGATCATCACCAGGATAATGATAACGTGCAGAATCAGTGTGCCGTCAGGCACAAGTTGAATTGAGTTTTCGGCAAAGCCGAGCGCGAAGTGCATAAGTTGTTTAGCTGGGATTTGATTCAGATCCCGAACTGCTGATCTGAAGTTTTGGCTTCACTGAAAGACTGATCAGAGTCTTCAGTTATACAGTGCCCAACTGCATGTGTGCCAAGAGCTTTGAAGGCTAACATGCGATTTTGCGACGCGTCAAGCACGCTTTGCTCCTGCCTTGACATCATATTCGTGGGCCATTAGGCTAGGTCTTTTCCTCGAAGTGGAGAATTCTTAACTATGCCGAAGCGAACCTTTCAACCCAACAATCGCCGCCGCGCCAAGACGCACGGTTTCCGCGCCCGCATGGCGACCAAAAATGGCCGGCTGGTGCTCAAGCGCCGCCGGGCCAAAGGCCGCAAACGACTGACCCCGTCGCATTACTAAACCGACCGGGTTTGACTTTGAAATGGTGACGCCGGTGAAACGAAGTAACGCGTTGCCAAAGCGATGTCGCTTAAGCGCGCGCGCCGAATTCCAGAAAATTTATGCCGAAGGGCAACGTTACGACGGCCGTTTGATGGCCGCTTTTTTGCGCAAGAACGAATTGGATCATCACCGGCTGGGGGTGACCGCCTCAACCAAGGCGGTGGGGAAATCGGTTGATCGAAATCGCGCGCGCCGCTTGTTGCGGGAACTCTTTCGCCGCAGCGCAGACGAACTGAACGGGTTGGAAAAGCACTACGATTGGGTCATTAACGCAAAGCGGTCTCTGCTCAAGTCAAAAGAAGAACTTCGCTTTGCGGAGTTTCGTAGGATCGTTGAGCAAGTCGCGCGGGACGAGCGGCGAGATTAATTTGGCTTTGGTTTGGAGTTCCGCGTTTACGCGGCATTGTTAAATCGAGGAGCGGCCGCCTAAAGACGGAACTCCGAACGATCAGATCGATGCGGTTTATTTTGATTTCGCTTTTGAAGTTTTACAAAGCAGTAATCTCGCCCTGGTTGCCGCCGTCTTGCCGCTTTGTTCCGACTTGTTCTGAATATGCGCGCGAAGCAATTGAACGACA
>Ga0137401_10000558_pt1 | contig 14828 bp, 14 predicted proteins | sample CZOMad1_1_16fung_FD_108286 | JGI IMG/M metagenome (GOLD analysis project Ga0137401, IMG submission 108286) | Vadose zone soil fungal communities from Angelo Coast Range Reserve, California, USA - CZOMad1_1_16fungal (Illumina Assembly) | ecosystem: Environmental > Terrestrial > Soil > Vadose...
GCACAGCGGGCGCTCATTGCAGACGCTATTGGCCCAGTCTGGGAAGCGAATCACGTCTGGCTGATCCTTGTGATTGTCATTCTCTTCACAGCCTTCCCACCTGCGTTTGCTGCTATTTCAACTGCGCTCAATATTCCACTCACTCTATTGCTGATCGGCATCGTACTGCGGGGCACAACATTTACATTCCGTGCTCATGATGCTCAGCACGATGAGGTGCAACGTCGTTGGAGCCTGCTTTTCTCGATAGCCAGCATCATTACGCCCCTGCTGTTAGGCATCGTGCTCGGCGCTATCGCTTCTGGAACGATCCGGGTTGAAAATGGTGTGGTCGTGTCAGGCTTTCTTAAGTCGTGGCTAGCGCCCTTTCCCTTTGCCGTGGGCTTTTTCGCGCTCTCGTTGTTCGCATTTCTCGCGGCGGTTTATTTGACCGTAGAAGCGTCTCGGCACGAATTGCAGGAAGATTTTCGAATGCGAGCGTTGATCGCAGGCTTTGCAGTCGGCATATTGGCATTAATCGTTTTTCTATTAGCTGGAACGGGTGCACCGACTGTGCGCGCTGGCATCAGCCGAAGTTGGTGGGCATTAGGGCTGCACCTGTTCACTGCCGTATTCGCAATCGCCGCGTTCTATGCTCTTTGGACCAGGAAATACAGACTGGCGCGTATCTGTGCGGTAGCGCAGGTATCTCTGATTCTCGTGGGCTGGGCGTTCGCGCAATTTCCGTATCTTGTCGAAACGGATATGACCATCTACTCCGCTTCCGCGCCGCGCGCTACGTTGCAGTTGCTATTCGTCGCGCTTGCCGCAGGCATGCTCGTACTCTTTCCCTCCTACTATTATCTATTCCGAATCTTCAAACGCTCTCTAACACGAGAGTATAGACTCTGAAGCCAGGTCCAGGGTCAAGAAGTTAGTTTTTAACTGGAACTACCCGTAGAATTGTCAGATGTTGTCAGTTATGACAACACGCGACCGCTTGATGTGGGCTTATCGCTTCATGAACGGATGGCGGACGAACGAGCACATCGAGTTCGATTTTCACCGATGCCCACGATATCAACTCCATCGCTAACTATAGTCAGCCAGACACTGTTCGGCGTCCCCTCAGGGAAAGACTCTCTAACGCGAAACAGGCAATAGTTCTGATTGGGACGAATATGAGACACAAGCACCGGTTTGTCCGATGGGAGATGGATATAGCCCTAGATCTTGATATGCCCATCGTTGCTGTTAATCTAAACGGTAAGCGAGAGATGGATGTCGATCTTTGTCCTCCAATCCTTCGCAGCGAGTACATTGTTCACCTATCGTTCAAGGCCCGCATAATCAAGTACGCGTTGGATAACTTTCCTCCCCTTTACCGCCAACGATCTCCTGGTGCGCGGGGCGCACTCCACTATCCACCAAGCATTTATCGATCAGTCGGACTCGATTGAAAAGGGCATGAGAAAGGGGCGGGTTGGATGTCGAAGCCAAGTGTTTGGATCTTCGTGGTTGACTCTCGCAATAATCAAGATCTAAGTGATCTCGACCACTTCGATGAGATTCTATGGGGAGCAAATCCGAACACTAGAAAGGGCGACATCGTCCTTATGTATCGCACTGCCCCATATTCTGATATTGCTTACGTCTTTTCAGCAACATCAAACCCAAGGCAAACCAAACCCGATGACCGTGCCGATACTAAACACGTCATTCAGCTGGGAGATAAGAGCCGCCTAAACAATCCGATAACATTGAAAGAAATACGGGAAAGTTCCGACCTTTCGAATTGGTCTTTTGCACGATATCAACGAGGCATAATGCGACACAGTAAGGACATTAAGGAAGAAGGATTCTGGATCAGCCTCCGGGCGCTGGTGATTTCGCGCAATCCGATGCTCTCGGTAGTATTGGGACGATTAGAACGTTCGCGCGCGACTGGCAGCAAGGGGTCGCGATTCTTGCGTCAGGCGAACTCTGCGCGCAAGCCGGCACGACAGATGCGCGTATTCATTTCTTATGCATCCCCAGATCTCAGAAGGGTTCGCGGTTTGTACCGTGAGCTACGGCAAAAATCAGGTTTGGATCTATGGTTCGACAGGGAAAGTCTAGTTCCCGGTGACGACTGGCAGTACGAGATTACAAGAGCGATTCGTTCGTGCGATATTGTGGTGATTTGTCTCTCATCGCGTTCTGTGCGGAGACGAGGATTCGCGCAGAAGGAGATCAGATGGGCGCTCAAGAAAGCCGACGAGCAGCCTGAGAAAACAACTTGCATCATACCCGTCAAGCTGGAAGCCTGCGAGATTCCTAAGAGACTTGCACACGCCCAATGCGCCGAACTGTTTAATAGGAAAGGTCACAATCGTCACGAGGCTTTCAAGAGACTCGTAGCCGGCTTACGAAAGAGAGCTTCTTTTTTTGAAGAAACCGGCACTAAGTAGGTTCTCCATTGTCACCATTAGGTAGTGACTTATCGGAGGGGAGAAGCCACTAGCCTGTCTAATTAGACATCGCGCTACTTCAGAACGCGGTCGAGTTTTCCCCAGCGCAAGTACCATCGATCAAACACGTGAAGATGCAGAGATGCGATTGCAAAGCCGAGCAGACTCATACCGACTCCGATGACACCCTCCTCAAGCGTCTTGCGATAGTTTAAAAACTTCATCGCGGTCGATCCCAAAATTTTTCCTGCGACAAAACTCGCCACCATTATGACCAAAGCACCGAGCGTTAGCTGGAAAAGCTGAATGTCCCACCAATACGAATGGAACCAAAAGAGGAGAACCACGGTTATCATGGCAAGAACCGCGGCACAGATCTTTAGCGGGCGCGACAGGAGCCAAATCTTGAACGCCAGGCTAGCGGCCACGTTCAGTAGCTTCATAAACTTGCTGCTGCTGTCGATCTGTTGTAGAGGCCTCTCACTTGCCAGAAATCGCCAATTCTCTCGCGGTAAATTGGGCGGTCTGAAGGCAGGTATGTTCTTCGGAAAGCAGTATTCTGTCATGCAGTAGCCGCTGGTCATTAAAGCGTACGCCTCTGCCTCGCAGAACGAGTCGAGATCGGTGCGAACTCCGGCTAGCCTCTGTTGCATCTTCTTGTTTATGCGATAGCGCGTCAACGGACCGCGCAGATCGGAAGGGCGCGCATCCTCTGATGTAGCCGATGGATCAGGGCAATCGATCCAGTCTATCGGGTCGACGTCCAAATCCATCTTTAGATGAATGAACATCAACGCCTGCACGAGGGACGCACGACGCTGGGCCACCAGTTCCCGATACTGCGCCTCACGCACGCGCGCTTGCAGAATGCTGTCGGAACGCTTTAAGACTCCGATGGTGCCACTGCTCGGATCGTCTGCCGCATTCGTCTGCCCACTCGCGTCGCTCACCAGCAAAACGGCGCAACCCTGTTCGAGTAAACTGGCAGTTCCCTGATTGTCATGCACACCACCATCGACGAGCCGCACGGTAATCCTCTTCTGCGTGCCTCCATGCTCGTAAAGGTTCGGCAAAGGCAGCGGCTCGAAGAGCGCCGGGACACAGGAAGATGCAGCCACAGCGTAACCGAGCCGATATCGTTTGTAATCAGCGGGCGCTTCCTCGTAATACATGCGACGCAAGCGATAATTCCCGTCAACATTTGTGTCAATCGAAGACGGTGGTTCGCCCATCCAGGTGGCTGTGAATTGCCAGTTATGCCCAGTGTTCAGCGACGTGGCATTAAGCACTAGAATCGGCACTTTGGCTGAGCGCCTCCAGTTGTCGTATTTTGGGGCGAAACCCTCAATTTCGTCCTTCGGTTGCACAGTCAATTCATTCAACCACCGCGGCTCATTTCTTTCGGTCTCATTCCGGTCCTTGATCCGTGAGTAGATCTGTTTTTCGTAAAGCTCGCCCACACGCATCGTCCGCGAATAGTTAGGCAGAAAGATCATCTTCACGTTGGTCCACCAACTGGCAATCACGCGTGTTCGAATGTTGGTTTGAACCCCGACAAGAAAATCCCCCTCGACGCGTTTAATCATTTCGACGTAATCTTCGCGCGTAATTTCACTGTCTGCTTTCTCCTGAAGTAATTTGCGGACTTCAAGATAGTAATGCGCACCGATGATCGAACCACCCGAAACGCACGAGAGAACTTCGATGTGTCGGAGCATGTTCAGCTCGGCTAGCTTTGCCAAGACCCCGATGTGGTAGAGCGAAGCGCGGAAGCCACCGCCCGAAAGCGCGAGCCCGACCTTACCGCGGAAAGCGGACTGCAGAGCGGATTCTATGTTCGACGATGGCAGTTCCTTGTAAAGCAAAGTTAGAAACTCGCGTAGCGTGTCCCAGGGGCGCGAGCTTGGCGCTTTCATGTCGGAATCTTCGGCCCCAAAATCCGCGCCAGTGTTTCCCGTTTGCAACTGAGCCAGCCGCGCGAACTGCCGCACCGTCGATTCGCGCTCCCATTCCGGCACATCCTCCACAGCGGCGGCCATCCTAAGCCACACTATTGCATCGTCGTAACATTGCAGCCCGAAATAAGCCTCAGCCACGGTGCCAACAAACCACCACTTCTGCATAAGCGCGGCATGTTGCGGCAATCCAACTTTGGTTGTGAGCTTCTTGACGATCTCATCACGAATTTGCCTGGCTTCGATCCGCCGGTTGGGGGCTGTCTCCGATATCGCGTAGGCGTCAGCCGCGTCTTTTTCCTCCTGCTCGACCAGCAAATCGAGCACGAATGCTGCGTTGATACCTGTGTAACCGTTATCATCCGTGTCAACCCCCAGAGCGTGTCCCCGCTGATAGAAAGCTAGGGACCGCTCCAGATGTTGCTTTTGGCCATCGAGCTCCCAGCGCCGCTTGTTGATCGCTCCAGCAAGTCCAAGTGTCTCTTGGTTTGTGGTCTTCTTCAGATCATCGGCTTGCTCCAGGATTTCAAAAGCCCGATCCAATCTCTGATCGGCGGGTAGATCGGGATCTTTGTAGGTACACAACGCCTGTTCTTGGGCCAACTTCAGGATTCGTTTCTCGTTCTTTTGCGCTTCCGGTTTGCGGCGCGCACGGGCGAGAAGCTTCCACGCATAACCGAAGGACCTTTCTTTTTTTAGCTCATTAGCGAGTCGTTCCAATTGATCGAGTGTCGCATCGGCACCCTGCAAAATCAGGCGGGCCTGCTCAATTTTCTCTTTCTTCTTCTGCTCGCGATGATGTCTAGTCATATGAGGACCTCCGAATTGACTCACTCATTCCGCGAGTGTCTCCGAGAGCCTGAGAACTGCTTCCAGCGGTTGCTTGGGACGATAGGGAATCATTTCGCGATTACTCATGTCCCGGAGACTCAGGCCCTGTTCGACGATCGCGATATTCCGGATTTTTTGGTTGCGCGCAAAATAAAACTCCTGAAGCACGGACTGGCTGAATGGCAACTCGCCTTTTTTGTCTCTCGCTGTCTTTGTAAAGAGCGAGACAAGTGCGTCCGCCTGCCTGATCTTATTCTCAACTGCCTCATCTACTTGCTCGCCACCGAGTCGCCGGCCGGTGATAATCTCGACGTCATTGCTGGACAACAATCGCTCAACTGGCTTCTTCAACTCGGAGCCGTGGCTAAATGAGAATGAGAGAAAAACTTTCATATTAAGCCTCCAAGGGTCGATCTTTCCGGCAGGTCACCAACGGTGCTTAATTCAAATCATTTTGGGGTTTCTTGCGCCTTCTTTTCCAAGGCCCCCTCGATTTCCGCCATCCATGGCTCATCCTCCTGCCGCCGCTCGCGCGCTTCACGAATCAGGCGCAGGTTGCGGGTCGTGGTCTCCGGCTCCCAACTCTCACGCATTGCGGCAAGAGCTTCACCCAGCGCCTTCAGCGCACGATTTTGATTTCCAGCCAGCATGGCTAACTCAAGTCTGGTGGCATAGTCCCAGTAGTCAGGTTTCCCAGTCGCAATCCGTCGCTCAACCGCATAGTCGACAACCGGAATTAGCTTCTTGCGTTGCGGATCAGGCTTAGTCTTAAGTTCCATCAATGTAACAGCGTTAACACCTGGATAAGCATCTCGCCAATCAGCCTCAAAACCGCGCCGGTAAGCATCAATTGCCTTATCAAGCAGTGCGTCGGATTCAAAAGTGTTGCCAGCTTTGACCGAAGCCTCCCAGCGATCTTTGTAAACTCTTCCGAGAATCCCGAGCGTCTCACTGCTTGGACCGCGCTGCTTGAGAAGATCGAGCAGCACTCTCTCTGCTTCTTCACCTTGACCCGCACGGTTGAGTCCAAAGGCAAGTTGTTCTTGAACCATCACAGTCGCAGCCAGAGGCCGTGACATTTTGTGGAACAGAGAGATCATGTCATCCCATGCTTTAACGGCACGATAAGATAAGAATAGGTCAATGACCACGCCTGCTTCCTGATCTTTGATATTGCCGAGATCTTGTTCAACACTGCGCAGGGCTTCCAGGCCGGACTTGCGGGCCGAGGCAAGCTTTCGCTTTATCTCGTTCGAGTAACGGACGCGATCGCGAAAAACATCCGTCTTCGTGTGATCTACGTCTGGGTAATCCTCGACGAGTTGGTAAAGCGGACTGTCGGTTACACCGTTTGGATCAGAAGTCACGGCTTGATAGGCCGCCGTCAAACGCTTGACCAGTGCTTTTTTCGCCACGATTGTGTTTTTCAACCTTCCGTCATCGGCGAGCTTATACGGCATGGCTCGCAACGGTGCGACGTCGAACGGCAGCCGTCCACGGTTGGCGAAGATTAAGACTGTGCTGTAGCGCCGGACTGCGTGCCGCAGGCCCAATTCGTAGAATACATTTGCATTGGCTGTTGTCAGATCCGCGACCGCATACTCGCACAAGATCAAACGTTCATACATTGGCTTGTGAATGATGCCACCCGTCATTTCTTCATCAGCGCGTACTACATCCATGCCCGCTTCCTCAATGGCCGGCGCGATTAGGTCTTGATAAATTGAATCAAAGTCAATGAACACTCCCGCCTCGTCTTTCTTCCGGCCGAATGGCATAAGAACAAAACAAAGTGGTCGACTAGTCATTGTTAGCCTCAGAGGCGGGTTGTTTCCGCTTTGCTATCGTTATAGTCCTATCGATTATGTTAGAGGAGACTCACGATTCATTGTTTAGAGTTTCACCGATTTCATTATTACTCCATCGCCTAATATCCATCCATGATGACCAGAGGAGCGAACACGACGCAGCCCTGGGCTGTTGCCCTGCGAGTCTTGCTTTACAAACTCGGCCTCCAGGTCACGCCCTTATCCATGCTACTAAAAACGACGCCACGATCACCCACGGCCCATAGCGCGTCTGCGGAAACACTGACCGAGTTTAAGTCGGCGCTTGTCAGAGTTGGCGACGCAGTCCATTCCCAAGCGCCTTTCTGTCTTTAACCCACGAGGCCAGACCTTATGCCTGTCTCAGAGTTGCGATGAGAGACCATCCGGATTTCATAAGGAGGCTTCGATATCTCAAAAATCTAAAAAATCACGCATATCGCAAAAACCTCACATATTGCACTTCACAAATGCCGATGCCAGCGTTACCATCTCGATATGATTTTTGAAGCTTGGGTCTTTTCCCTTTCTTCCCGTTTGTGTTGGCCCTAAAAGCCAACAGCCCAGCGCGTCAACGCTGGGCCGTTAGTAAAGAAAGGGGGTGAGACGAATGGTCGTAATGACCGTCCGTTGTTCCCGCAAGGCTATCGTCGTGATCCTTTCCACAGGCGAATCGGCGATTGTCTTGCTGACGTGATATAGGGCGTATGTCCTGTATCACTCCGGGTGGGCCAAATGGCTCACCCCTTTTTTTCAAAAGTTGACAACTACCGCGTTTGAATTGCCCAAAACCAAATACTCGGCTAGAATCCCAAACGCGGCCCTGAATGCCGGTAACCAGCTCCTCGCGGGGTGACTGGTCGCGATGACCATCAGGTTTTCGTGCTACCCGGTGTTAGAGCACCGGGGAATATCAGGCAAACCGCACCTAAAGGGAGTGGAACTCGGTTCTGCTCCCTTTCCGTTTTGATAACAAGCTGATGTTTGTCGCAAGGAAAAACGATCTAGCCTGTTTTCAAAGATCAAAAAAATCGCTCAAGCGTTATGACTGTGCCGCTTCGTTCCTATGGCTCGCGCAAACCGTATCACCCAAGTGATTCGCCGTTGTCGTTATTGATCCGTTCTGCGGTAGCGGAACTATCGTTGTTGCCGCCTACGCCAGAGCCATTCGACGTTATCTTTGTCAATCCGCCTTACGTTAGGCTTAACGCCCTACGCCAACCAATAGTCTCTTGACTCTATCGACTATGTCAGTGACATAGTAAGTCAATGACTCAGTTTCCGTCAATATCACACGTTGAAGGATGCAACGGGCGTCGCGTTAGCGCAAGAACGGCGGGATTGCACGATGAAAATCGTTATTGACGCTTCGTGATGCGCATGTCACAACGCCCGCAGCGGGTGCCCGCTACTACTCCTCAAGTCCCAAGCTAACAGCCTGCGTCAACCCAGCTCCGATTCGTCGTTAGCGTGGCGGTTATTGCATCGCTTGTCCAAGCCGTTCGACCCAAAGTCTTAAACGCTTAGCGAGGCGAATCCGCTTCAAAGACCTGAGTGACTTTTCGGACAGAAATCGCGTTTGTACGAGAAGTCCGACTATAACCGACCATAACACGACTTTTCGGGCAAGTCTTGTCAATTCAGATCCCCCGATAATCCAAGGAAAATCGTTAAGCTCGCATCTGCCGCTGTGCCATCTGTGAAATCACACGATATGTTGTGGTCAGAGTACCTCTTTTGGAGTCTTATCCTGAGGCAAAACTCGAGAGACAGTCCCCTCGTACGAGAACGTAGTTCGGCGATCTCGGCCTGGTGGTCAGGATTGGACTCAAGTTGCTCTTGAAGAGCATCGGCGGCTGTTTCCTGCTCCTGCAGATACTCCTCGATCTCTTGGCGATGCGTGAGGTAATAAGCAATACTCGAGTAAACGTCGCCAAGGCTGAGAGAAGGAAAGCTCCGGAGGAGCGAAATGTCCGGGCAACGCGGCACATTGCGCTCCTCCGGAGCTGAAGGCTTTTTTCGGCAACATGATCTATAACATTTGGTCACTCTGCGGCCAGGACAAGCTTTCTTGATCGAATTTTAGTAGCAGGACACCAGTGGAGGAATTCAGAAATGGAACTCAAAAGAGGTGGCTCACAACCCTCCGGCAAGGGACCGGACGAGTATTTTACCGGCATGGTACGCATTGACCCACTGTTCCAGGCACCGGATCCGGCGCGCGTGCTGGGCGTCAGTGTTACATTCGAGCCCGGCGCTCGGACAGCATGGCACACGCATCCGCTCGGGCAGACCCTGATCGTCACGTCTGGATGTGGGTGGGTGCAAAGCGAGGGTGGCCCGAAAGAGGAAATTCGGCCGGGCGATGTGGTCTGGTGCCCGCCGGCTGAGAAGCATTGGCACGGAGCCACTTCAACCACGGCCATGACGCACACCGCCATTGTGGAAAAGCTCGACGGCCAGGCTGTCCATTGGATGGAGAAGGTCAGCGACGAAGAATATCAATCTTAATCAGGGAAGAAATATACGGAGGATAGTCATAAGTAAAGTTTGGTTTATCACCGGCGCAGGGCGCGGCATGGGCGTCGACATCGCGAAGGCTGCTCTGACCGCAGGCAACAAAGTCGTAGCCACTGGCCGGAATACCGACAAGGTGGCCCAAGCACTTGGTGAGGCTCAAGGCCTGCTGGTTGTCAAACTGGATGTTACAAAGCCGGTAGATGCCGAAGCTGCCGTAAAGGCTGCTGTTGACCAGTTCGGAACAATCGACGTGCTGGTCAACAATGCCGCAAGCTTTTATGCAGGCTACTTTGAGGAGTTGACCCCGGAGCAGATGGAGCTGCAGCTGTCGACAAGCCTCATCGGCCCGATGAACGTAACCCGCGCTGTCCTGCCGGTCATGCGCAAACAGCGTTCGGGACAGATTATTTCGATCTCGTCCAGTGCAGGACTCACCGGTTTTGAGTTCGGTACAGCGTACGCCGCGTCGAAGTTCGGCCTCGAGGGCTGGATGCAGTCGCTGCAAGCTGAGGTTGAAACGTTTGGCATCGATACCATCATTGTCAATCCGGGTTTCTTCCGCACTGAGCTTCTCACTGAGGAGTCAACAAATTTCGCAGAGCGGCCCATCGAGGACTACGACGAGCGCAGAGCGCAGCAAATGCAATTTTGGAAAGGCCAGAACGGTCAGCAGGCCGGCGACCCGGCCAAGCTCGCCCAGGCGCTGATTACGATCTCGAGTCAGGAAAAGCCACCCCGCCGCTTCATTGCGGGCGCAGATGCCATTGGCACCGCGGAGCAGGTAATCGCGGTGCTTCAGCAGCAGATCGACGCGTTCCGCGACCTGTCGACCTCGCTGGCGTTCGATGAAGTCAGGGGGACTGGAAACCAGAGGTAAATCACTATGCGTGCAACTGTCATGTTCGGCGCCGGCGACGTTCGTATCGAAAACGTTCCGGACGCCCGCCTTATCGAGCCAACCGACGCTCTCGTCATAGATTCAACTCGAGACACGAACTCAGTACCGTCCGCGTGAGCGGATGGGTTAAAGACCTAAGGTGCTCATGATGACTTGTTTTCTGCCGCCCACTTCGCGGGCTCTGCTCTTTTTTGAAACCTGATCCCCGGGCTACGCTCGCTCACCCGGGGCTACTATATGTCGCCGCTACGCGGCTCGTTGAAGCGAACATCTATCTTGACGCTAACGCAAGTGGCGAATCCAGATACTTCACATCCCGATGGCTTTAAGATGGTAGCGGTCAGTATCGTAATAGCGCTCAACGTCAAGAGTGTTGATTCTGCCCAGGACTTCGGAAATATCTACCAACGACAAGTCGCAGGCGGGCGCTATTCCACGCGACGAAACCATTTTTCCGAACTGCCCGGCGGCTACCGCATCGGCGGCGCGCGCGCCAAACAGTAATCCCATGATGCGATCGACCGGGCTCGGTGGGCCGCCACGTTGCGGGTGACCCAACATGACGGCGCGCGACTCGTAGGGAGTTTCACTGGCTATTCTGCGTGAGAGCACTTCGCCAATTCCACCCAGGCGCATATGCCCGAAAGCATCATGGCGATCATCAAGGGTAATCATCTCGCCATCCTCCGCGCGCGCTCCTTCGCTCACAACCACCACGGCGTAGCGCGGCTCGTGAGCCAACCCTCTGCGCAGTCCGGGTTTGCCAAGTCTCTCCCGCAGCAGTTCGAAAACTCTCTCGTAACGAAACGGATGTTCGGGTACAAGAATGATATGTGCCTGGCCGGCGACACCGGCCCATAAGGCAAGGTGTCCCGCGTGGCGGCCCATTACTTCGACAATCTGGACCCAGCCATGCGAACCGGCCGGGGTGCGTGAGCGTTCAATCACTTCCGAAACATTGCGCAGCGCCGTATCAAAGCCGAGGGTGTAGTCAGTGGCGGCCAGGTCTTTGTCTATTGTTTTAGGAATGCCGACCACTCGAACCCCCAAAGGCGCCAGCCGGGCCGCTACGCCAAGAGTATCCTCGCCGCCACAAACAACGATCGCATCGAGTTTCAGTCTTTCAATATTCTCCAGCACTTCGGCGGATCGATCGCGCAGCTCTCCGGTTTCGGTTAGCTGCTTGAAAGGATTCGTGCGCGAAGAGCCGAGGTTGGTGCCGCCATCGCGATCCCAACGCCGCACCGTTTCACGTTTGAGCGGCTGTGTCTCGGGCAGGGGATTGAGCAAACTCCGCCAGCCGTCGAACAAGCCGACTATCTTTAATCCGATTTCGGAGCCGCGATAAACCAGACCCTTGATCGCCGGATTCAAACCGGGAGCATCGCCCCCGCCCGTGAGAACCCCGACCTTCATGGCTTTTGACATATATGTATTATTGTCCATTCTCCCCAGTACGATCGCTATCGCCAAAAACGAAATATATTCTCACTGGAGAGCGGTCGTGTCTAATGCCGAATTGAAGTCTGACATTCGAATGATGATGGCACGCTAGTACCCGGCGATTGTTTGACAGTATGATGGGCCGGCAAACCTGCACTCTCGAAGCAGACAAGGCAATCTTAATGGTAACCGGAAAAGCTAATCTCTTTTCTGGTCGTAGAGCAGCCTGGATGGCTCTCCTTTCGTTGGCCCTAATCGGGCTCGCGATCGTGATTATTCCCGTCTGGATCGTGCAGCCCCTTAGGCCCCAAACTGAGTCAGGTCTGAAAGTATCCTATGCGCTGCGCAGGTGATCGCCGCTGGTAACGATCATCGCCTCGGCGGCTGCTATGATCTTCGTCATATGGCTTTTTCCTGACGCCCGTCGTTGGTGGCGAAAGGCGGCTCTAGTTGTAATCGTCCTGCCCTTGCTGGCTGCAACCTGGTTCGCGCGGCAAAATCATTTCGAGTGGATGTTTCATCCGCTGGCCCGGACTGTTTATGCAAAGACCAGCGACGCAGGATTCGTGGAAGACACTGACATGGTGCTGGCAGTGGAGAACAAAGGTGAAGCAGTAGCCTATCCGGTTCGCCAGATGGCCTACCATCATCTCGTGGCTGACATTGTGGGCGGTGCGGGCCGGGTCGCATGCACCGGCGAACTGGGAAGAGCGCATGACCAAAGTGCGAGTCACAACGTCCCAGACTCCGGATAATTCTCTCGATCCGCGCGCCCTGGTGGTCGGGCTGACTATCAACGGAACCTCAATCGCTTACCCTTTCGAAGCGCTTCTCAAACAAAGCCCAATCATCGATGACCTCGGTGGAGTACCGATCTTCGTTGTCATCGGGGAGGACAAAAGGTCAGTGCGCGCCTACGAAAGATTGATCGACGGTCGTAAATTGGAATTCTTCGTTAAGCCGCAGGCTGCGCCCCTTGTGCTGGTCGACGCCGAGACAGGGAGTGAATGGGATTTTGCCGGCAAGGCAACGGCGGGCTCGCTGGCCGGACATCAGTTGAAGAAGGTTCCGTTGCTAAACGACTATTGGTTCGATTGGAAGATCTATCATCCGGATACTCGGATTTATCAGCTCGGCGGGCGTCAGAGGAAGGCGTTTCAATTCAGCTGTCGAAAAGAAAGTTTGAGTCAATAGAGGAAATCTTTTTTCAGCGAGCTTATGGACATGAGTAACCACGCGGGAGTATTGATAGTAGAGAAAAAGGAGAGCAATCATGACAGACTCTAAACAACGGTCGATCAGACCTGTGATCGTGTTGGCACTACTCTTCATTGTTTTCACCATGGCTGGGTCAGTCGCGGCCCAGGACTCGGGCACGGTTTTGATGGGCGCGGAGCTCACGCATGTGACACCGCCGGGATTTTATTTCGAGGGCCAGAGCGCGCCGACCCAGATGCGCAACACAGCCGCGGCGCGTTTTGGGACCGAGCGTTATGTAATCGCCGGATTGGTTGACACCTCGGGCTATGCAGCCGATGTGAAAGAGAAGTACCAGGGATTTCTGATAACTGATTCGCCGATCAAGATCGGAGGGTCCGCGCTCGGAACCGGAGCCTATGGCTTTGGCTTTATGAGTGACGGCAAGTTTGTGCTTTTGGATTTGGGCGGCAAAGTGATCAGATCCATGGCGGCATCGCCGGACAAAGAGCTTAAGCGGCCGCGGCCGCTCATGATGTTGAAGTCAGCGGGGGGCATCAGGCTCTACGCGGGTCGCAACTACGTAACCATTGCAGCGAACTGAGGTCAGTAGCGATGCTTGCCGGTCTGACCACGCCGGCTGCGGCTGAATTACAGTTTGGACTGTTGCGAATTCGTGGCATGCTAGGCCCAACATGAAATCTTCGCGCTCGCTCGTCGTCTTACTGGCCACGCTGCTTCTTAGTTCCTTTGGCGCTCTGTTAGCCCAACACTCCTTCGCGATTAATTCTGGGCAGCGCGCTCGTCCTGCCCGAGACACGTCGTCAATCGAGTCACGCGAGGCGGCCTATCGCGCGAACAATCTCGGCGTAGCACTGCTCGAACAATTCAAAGTCAGGGAGGCAGCCGACTCGTTCCGTCAAGCTCTTCGAATCAAGCCGGATCTTCAGATTGCGCGCATTAATCTCAGCATTGCGCTTTACTACTTGCCCGATAGCGCCGGCGCGAGGCGCGAAGCGCAAAGCGCGCTGGCGCAGAATCAGAACGCGCCTCAACCTCATTATATTCTGGGTCTGATTGCGCGCTCGGAAAATAAATTCGACGAGGCCCTGGCTGAGTTGGGCAAGGTGCTGAAGATTGATCCGGACGATGTCGGATCAAGTGTGAACGCCGGCCAAATCTTCGTGCAGCAAAAGAAATACGCTGAAGCGATGGCCGCCTTTCGCAAAGCGCTCGCGTCTGAGCCGTACAATGAAACCGCTCTTTACAATCTTGGCTTGTTGCTGACACGCACGGGAAAAAAGGAAGAAGGCCGAGTCCTCATCGAAAAGTTTCAGCGGTTCAGACAGAGTGGCGCGGGTACGGCAATCGGCACAAACTATCTCGAAGGTGGACATTACGCTGAAGCCGTTGTTTCCACTGGCGCCGAAACCGAATTGGTTGATAAGAGAACTCCCGAGGTGGTCTTCACTGATATCACCGACACAGCGCTGCCGCCGTTTCGCGACTTGAAGATGCCGCGAAGCAAGATCCTTGGACAAGCGGGCGGGGCCGTTGCCTTGTTTGATTTTGACGGCGACGGTGATCTCGACCTTGTTGAGGTTGCCGGCGGGTCTCAGCGCCTCTTCCGGAACGACGGCGGCAAGTTCATCGACGTAACGGCGGAGGCGGGAGATTTAGCAAAGGATCGTGATGGGGTCGCCACCGCTGTGGTCGCGGGTGACTATGA
>Ga0137401_10000560_pt1 | contig 14805 bp, 8 predicted proteins | sample CZOMad1_1_16fung_FD_108286 | JGI IMG/M metagenome (GOLD analysis project Ga0137401, IMG submission 108286) | Vadose zone soil fungal communities from Angelo Coast Range Reserve, California, USA - CZOMad1_1_16fungal (Illumina Assembly) | ecosystem: Environmental > Terrestrial > Soil > Vadose zone...
AATCACGCTCCGAGGCTGATACGGTTTGATTGCAAGCTAGGAGCGTTACCAAGAAGAGTAGCTTTAAGCCGCAACTATTTTCGCGCTGACAATTCGCATAGGTGATTGCGGGTTTGCATGAACTGAACGCCCACCTTTTTTGATTGAGAAAGCCCCAAAAGGCGTGCGCGCTTTGATGGTTTGTTGAACGGTCTCTAGATCTTGAGGCAGATCTACTCTGTCGAACCGGCGACCTACTGGTTTGAACTGGCGATAAAGATGAGAACAAACTAGACAGGGGATCTATTTTGAGGCGACCCGTGATCCATCTTTCCCTGCGGCAGGCACCCGTGTGTAGGCGCCAAACATCGCGGCGATTCTTAGTCCTTTGGGTCGAATATCTTTAGCTAGGTCTAAAGCCGCGGATTCATCCGCCACGCCGAGCGCCTGAAAGGTAGGAACCACTTTATAGGCGATTTTCATCGTATCCTCTACGTCATTTAATTGCACATTGCTCCCGGCCTCCCTGTTGCGTGCTTCTGGCTCTTTGTTGATAACCTTGATGGCCGCCCGCACAAGTTCTGAAGCCTGCCGGTTGTCTATTTTCAGAAATGAGTTGGCAAGGTCAAGAAGTGCTATCGCCTTATTGGCGCTGTCGTCCAGTGCCTTGACGGATTTGAGCGCGGAATTTAACGTGTCGCGCGCTCGCTCCTGATCGTTCGAGGTCTGAAGATAAGTTGCGATCTTCTGCAAAGCGGACAAGCGGACCACAACTGTCTTTATTTGGCTAGTTCCGTATTCGGCGACGCCCACGTCACCTTTGTCGATGGCGCGCGTCACCGCGCCTTCTAGGAACTGATCGCGCCACAGACCTGCGTCATCGTTCTTGGGTTTTAGGCTAACGACCAACTCTATAGCGGTGCGTATTTGGCCCTTTTCTAGTGCGAGCTGTGCCCCTTCGATTTGCAGGTCCTCTTTCAAGGACGGATCAGTAACAGCATCCTTTTCGGCCATTAACTGAGAAAGGGGATCGCTGCTTTCACTAACTCTCTTATCGATGGCAATGCGTTCAAGTGTCCCTCTCGGCATACGCTCACGGAGCCGGGATAGCGCGGCGCTAGCCGAATAATAAAGACCAGGTGCGTCCTTTTCCAGCTTGGGCAGAACGTCTGCCAGAATACCGTAAGTGTCAACGACGGAGGCTGGACGAGCATCCTTCTCCGAAGCCCTATTTATTACGACAACAAGATACCGGCGTTGTAGATCTTGAGAAGTCTTTTCCCTGATAAACAGGTGTTTCAAGACGAACAGAGTGCCTGAGGATATGGAGTCAGGATGTGACTCTTCCTCCAAGATAATTGTTTCGAGCAGCTTCGGGACCTCCGCCGGCTTCACCGATTCGAGACGATGCAAGAAAGGAACGATAATATGGGCGGGGTCCTTTCCTGCGGCAATATTATTCTGCACAATTGCCACAGCTTTGTCGACACCGTTTTCTCGAGAGAGCAGCGAGTATGCTTCCACAAAATCCGGTGGGTGGCCCGGCTTATACTCCTCGGCTAAGCGAGCGGCTAAGTCGGGTGCATGTATCGTCAGCTCTGCCATTAAGTTCCTGCGAAACTGATCGACGTAGATGGTTGGTATCTCTTTCTCGTTCGCACGCAGATCAGCCAGGGCCACTGTCGCCAGAGACTCCGGTTGGGGCAACCCCGAAGAGTTACTCCATAAATATGTCGCGATCTTAAGGCGAAGGAATACTCGCAACGCTGGCTCATCACAGGAGTCAATTTGCTCAAGCAAGGTATTCAGAATCGCAACGTCGGATTGGGAGGGTGCCTGGGAAATATTTTTGCCAACACGCCCCGGGCAAGAATTACTGCCGTTTAGCATTAGGCAGAAGATTAACAATAAGGTGGACATAGCGTCTCCTGCGAGCAACGAGTTTTCAACACTGTGGGCCATCTTTCCATGCTCGTTTGGTCTTCTCAATTTAGAAACAGATCGGATGGACATTGGGGACTTTGATTATCAACAACATCCCCGTTCGAGTTATAGCCCGTGCAACCGACGTTATTCTCACAGTCACAGCGATAGGCGTTACAAGATACGCTAGTACCACCCGCACACTGTGCGGTACCAGTCGCTGCGACGGACACACGAGGGTTAATCATCAGCAAAGCGACCGCAAATAAGATACAGGCGTACAGAACAAACAGTGGGATGGGGCGGAATTTCATAAGATCTCCTTGGGTGGGGCGAGACCGGAATTCAGGCTGGCCCAAGTTTTTCACGAGCGACCAACAAAACCCTTTGGCCACTATCTTCAGTTTCATGCGAAGACGTCCGTTCTTGACCATCGACTCTTGTAGAGTGTTGGCATTGAGCTGGCCGGGGGCGCGGAGATAGTGAAAACTAGCGCGAGGAAAGAGGGCATCAGCGGGACTTTCAAGGCCACTTCACGCTTGGAAGTAACCGCTTAGCCATAATAACTACTTGAAAACGCCCAAGGCAAATGTTATTTCCGGCGCTGAGCAAGACGCGCCGAATTTCAGTGCCAAGACATCAACGGGTTGAATGTTTAACTCTTTGAATCTACGGCAACTAACGAGCGCTCGCAACAACGGGAAAGCGCCTAAAGAACGGAATGCTTAATACTCCTTTTTTGTGACTGTGTCAATTATTATTTATGCGACCTTGCTAATGATTTTGCTGATGCCAGTAATAAACGCTCATTTAGGCAATCATTTCAAAGAATCATGCCGTTCGTTATGTTGGTTAGCGCACAGACGGATGCGCTCGTGAGTGCTGAACTCACGCTCGTATTTTGTTCACCGCGCGACTGTCAGTTAGTTGAAATCAGTTGTTGAATTACGCGCCCGCGCAATACCTCGCAATCCGGAGACTGGCACTACTTGTTGGTACTCAGCCCGTCCTAACGAAGGAGAACTACATGAGAAATATAACGATAAGCCTCACCCTGATCGTTTTGTCTTCCTTTGCACTTCTTGCAGGTTGTCACAAGGGTGCGCCCGCGAGTCCGCCGTCAACCAGCAGCACTCCTACCGCGGTGTCTCCGCCAGCATTCCCGAATTCGTGGGATGGAGTGCATCAGTTTGTTGTGGGCGATACCACCATCCCTATGCCACAGCCGACAGCAAATGTACCACCCATGATCGCAGAACTCCTGCAGCCAGGGGCGGCGACCATGGACTTCGTGTGGGCAGGCGATAGCTATGCGAACTGCTGGGCTGGTGACCCGAGTTGCATCAACCTTCCCGCCAATTCGCAGCACCCGATAATCGGCCACTACATTCCGTTCGCCGGCATCCAGATGCTCGCCAACTACGCCCGTTGCCTCGACCAGAGCGACTGCAATCTTGTCTCGAACAACTACGAGTGTAAGCCGTTGCGCCTATCGGAAACTGCGTCAGGCCCGTTCAAGCCGAGAGTTACCTATACACTCAATGTCTATACCGATGCCGCCGACAATCCTGAGAACGTGTGCCAGCCCAAGAGTGTTCCTCCTGGAACTCCCCCAATTCCCTTTGTCAATTCAGTACAAGCGAGGAAAATTGAATTCAGCTATTGGCGCCGGGCCAAGCCGGGTTGGCTGCTTTACTGGAAGAAGGACGACACGACGCCGGAGAGTCTCGCGTGGATCAGCGGCTCGCTGCCCTTGGACGTCTCGAATCCCGACGTCGCCGCGGAGGTGCTCGGTCGGATCAGGCGATGGCCCTACCTGAAAGAGTATTACGGTGCGATCTCACTCGACACTGTCGGTCTGGCTACGCCATACACGGTCATGTATCGATGCAGGAAAGGTGGCGATGAGGGCGGCTGCACCGATGGTAACGGCTGGGAGCCGCTAGCCTCCGGCCAGGACCCGGTGAACCACGGTTATGGAAAACAGTGTCTCGGTGGCTACTGCTACCCGGCGTGGACATCCTTGGTCCTGAACTGGGTGACGACCATGCGCGACACCGCACACACGCTCGGGCTCAACCTCGTCATTAATGTATCGTACGGAGGCGACAAATCGGCGTACCCCTACGCCTACATTCCGGCGGATGACCAGAAGTTGCTGCAATTGTTCGACACAGTGGACGGTGTTTTCGACGAGGGCGGATTCACGTCAGGGAACCTGCAAGCGACGGTCAATGGCTGTGTGCCCATGTGGACCTTTAACTGGAACTATACCTGCGGCAGCAAGACGGAGACTCAGAATCGCTGGTCGAACTTCTCCCGCTACTTGCTCGCGGTACAAGCCCGGGGTAAACCTTACTTCAGTAAGAACGCGACGCCGGGACCGGGAAATCTTCTCATCCCTCCGAAACCCGAACCACAGCCCCAAGCGCAAGCCGTTCCCTGGTCACTTGCCTCCTTCCTGGTGTCGCGGGGCACGTCACCGTCGTTGGCGCGGCAGGCCATTTACATGGCGGAAGACACCCCCGGTAAGGGCGACAACCTGGGGTTGGTACCCTATGGCGGCCCGCTGTATATGGCGCTGAACCCGCCCATCGGACACCCTTGCCAAGACCCACAAACTCCGCAGGTTAACGTCTTCACGCGTCAGTTCAGCGGTGGTCTCGTCATGGTGAATGCCAATCAACCGGGTGGCCCATCGGCACCTATCAACCTGCCGGTGCCGTACAACGATGTAATCTGGCCCGCGGCGGCTCCGACTTCGCTGGCTGCGGGAAACGGCGCCGTGATTCTCGTGGCGAGTGGCCGTCTGTGTGGATCCTAAGCGATAGGAAACACCTGCGAAATCGAGCAAACGCATTGGGCTACTGGTTTCATCAATCGGGAAGTCCCCAAAAAGATAGAGAAGAAAGGAATTTCCATCGTGGCAATCTTCGGATTATTTGGACGACCCAATGTTCATAAACTGGGAGCCAAAGGCGACGTCATGGGACTAATTAAGGCACTGACTTATAAGAAGGATGTTTCGGTGAGGAGACTGGCGGCATTTGCGCTGGGTAAGATTGGCGACGACCGCGCGCTTCTGCCACTTGTCACCGCGCTGAAAGACAGCAACTATCTTGTGAGCGGTGCAGCTGGGGGCGCTCTATTGGAGATTGACGTTAAGTGGAACCAGTCCAAAGCTGCCAGTGCTGCCGTGCCGATGCTAATCGCCGTGCTCAAGGGTACCCACGCCTATTTGCATCGTGAGCGCGGGGATGGTTACGGTGATGAGCGCGAGGACTGTGCGCACTACGTGCGCAATATAGCGGCAGCGACATTGGGTAAGATCGGGGACGATTGCTCGATTGAAGCGCTCATCGGCGCACTTAGAGATGAGCGAGACGCCATTCGCTACACTGCCGTAGAAGCGCTAGGCAAGCTTGCAGACACGCGCGCGGTCAAACCGCTTATCGCCGCCCTGATGTATGGCGACTACGTAGCGTGCAAGGCAGCATTCAGATCGTTGGATAAAATTGACCCTAGCTGGAGGAAGTCGGAAGCTGCCAGCGCCGCCGTACCCATGTTCATTGCCGGGCTTAAGGACAGCGACAACTGCGTGCGTTGGGCAGCAGGAGAAGCGTTAGATAAGATCGGCGTTGCACGGCCTGCGTAACCCAACCCGGTGTAATTTGGCTCAAATCATCGAGCGGGTTATTTTAAAATTTCCGCTAGACTCTAACTTCCGTGGCTGTCAGGCAATCAGCCAAGGTTTGAGGGTCGACTGGAACGCCGCACTCGAAAACGCCACTTACATAACATCGAGAACAGTTTAGATTCTCGAAATGAATTGCCAAGACTTTGAGCGTTCTAGTTACGGTAGGGGCCTTCATGAAAGGCGTTAGCAACTCGGTAACTCACTCTATCTCACGTTTATTGGTCACATCGCCAATACGCCTATAGTTACAGCGTTGCCAGTTTGGCAGATCGCGCTTCGCGTCCCAGACTGACCAATTAACTTTTCGCCACGATTACCCAGCCCAAGATACCGACAGATCATAATAATGCGGCGTTTGTGGAAGTTACCAGTTAGCCTATCGCAAGTCTTTCGATGTGATAGTAATCTGAAATCTTAGGGGACCGTCAGATGGTTCCTTTCTCTGTTTTTGCTCCATCGTACCTTCAAATTTTCTGCCACTCCACGTCGCTCCGCCATAACCAAGGAAGTAATTAGAAGTCCCGTCTGGCTTAAAACGAGGTGACGCCCGAAGATCGAATGACGCGCCACTAGCCAAGTCGAAAATCCAAAACAATTCATTCTTGCCGTAACCAACACTCAAGTACTTAAGTTTCTCGTTAGTTTCGTTTGTGACATTAATCTCGTCAAAAAAGGGCTGATCCGATCTAGCTTCTCCCATGCGGAACGAGGAATCGCTGATCCATTCAACCACTGGTTTGGTTTCGCGAAACGTCGGTTCATATTGGTCTGAATCTTCAGATTCGTAGTTGTAAAGCTCCTCCTTGCCCTTAAAGAATTGCATGGAGACACGTTCCGTATATTCTCGTGTTCCAGTTTTGCGCGGCTGTGAATGCCCCACAATTCTCACGCGATACGTTCCGCTCGGAGAACTACTATCAAAGTCGTAATCAGATGGCGACTGTTTTTGGCAAAACAATACGAATGGACTTATGAGCGTAACCAAAAAGAGCACAGACAACCATCGCATAATACTTCCTTGACATACCCTACGGCGCTCCGCAGGAATGAGTTTGGATCAAACGGACGATCCGATCCTGTCTAACGAACCGAAGACGCCGAACCCACTTTCCGACGTCGCGTGGAAGGCTTAAGTGTGCATCTCAAGTGGCTATCCGCTAATCGAGGTTCGTAGGTAATGCTGTCCACGTCCTCGTCATTGTCCTTAAGAACTCTAGCGCTAATGCGAACACCATCTTCTTTACTAAAGTAGTAAACAACACCTTGGGCATGGAGGTCGGGAACGCGTTCATAGTTTGTCCCCAACTTAAGGTCTTTAACTAGAAGTTGCGCATTCGGGTGAATAGTAATGCTCAGTAGCGTTCCAAGCGGAACATTCCACTCGTTGGTTGAACGTGCCTTACACCGACCATTAGAGTAAAAAGCAAGAACTCGCTCGTCCTTCGTTTCGAAGGTGGAAGCAACGCCTTTTGAGATCTTCGGTGGCCCCAGCAACCGCTGAACATCAGGGCGTGTCGAGTGTAATGGTACAAGACCTCGCCAGCCCTGCGCGTGTGACAATGAAAACATCGCAAGAATCGCACTAACGACAAGCGGGATCAGCCTCATTCTCCTCATCTCGAAGCTCCCTGTGGTTTACAAGCATCTAAGAGTGCCTGATTCCAATACTTACTGGCCTTGAGTAAAGCGTCATGATACTTCATGCCTGTATAGTCTGGCGCGTTTACGCCCTTCATTGCAGCGACAGTATTGGCATAGGCAAAGTCATCGTATACATTCTTGCCCGCCAAGTGCAGAATCTCGTGTAGCGTGGTCCAGAAGTTGGTAACCTGCTGCATCGCCGCAAAATCACGAGCTGCCCTCTGATTAACTGGACCGAACGAACGAAACTGCCCGGGCGTAGGAAGTTCAACTTGCGCGGTGTTTTCACTTATCCGTCCGTTGACTGTGCCACCTGCAAGTCCATACAGCTTCATAATCGTGTCGCCGTAGATGAATCCGCCTTGACGCTTAACCATGTCAAAGCCCGTCAGAGCGTCAGTGAATTCTGCCGGGTTCTTGGCTGTCGCCGTCTGGGTGATCAGATTCTTGATGAAGGTAGTGCATTTGGAATCGAGTGCTTTGATCCTGCGTTCAAACTCAGAAGTATCCGGTACAGTATTCTGTGTTTCATCTAACATATGGAATTCTTCATCCATTGTCATATATATGCCGTCGCCCAAATATTTCGTCCCGTGTGGCAAGAATCCGCCGTGTCCGTCTGGGTACGTTTTAAACAGCTCCGTGAGTTTTCCATTCTTGTCCATTCGCGGCCCACAATCATTGTCAGGACAATGCGTCGCTGATTCCTTCCTGACGAAACCACAATTCATTTCAATTCCATCCAGCACGCACCTTTGGCCACCATCTTCAATAGGCAGAAGTCCAGCTGAAGTCTTATCACTCACTTCGCTGATTGCAATCCCATTAGGATCGCCGCTGCCGTCCGGAGGGAATGGATCATTCTGGCCAACATCGACGCCCTGTGAATCGAGTACTGTTTGGCCAAACATGGTCCCGGCGCTCGTGGTGATGATCTCGTCACCCGTTACTGGATCAACGTGCCGCCAAGTGCTGAATGCCGCGCCGTTTTCCCCTTTGCCCTGCTGCCCAACGCGCTGACTTCCGGCATAGACATAGGTCCGTTGCCAATTACCTTGGTCGTTGTATTCCGAGATAACTGCTCCGCCTAATACGCTTGATCGGAGGTTGTAGGTTGTGTCGTTAATCGAAGTTCTCAAACTGCCGTTCACGCTGATGTTCAGATTATGCTCATCACGGAGAAGGTTACCGTCGCCATCGTAGCCCTGACTCTTACTCGCTGCCTGACTGATAAGCCCTCCACCCTCCGTAGAAAAATAACTGGAGTTCTGGTTCGAAGAGACCCTATGACTCGCGCCGTCATATCCGTACTGCGCTGCCTGGAAGACCGATGTGCCGTCGTTGCGTGAGAGCACATTACCTTCGACATCGTAATTCCACGTGGTGTTGCGGTTCGCTGAATTATAAGATGCGTAACTCAATTCGGGCCGGCTCCAGAAGCGACCGCTTTCGTTCAACTGATTATCCCAAGCGTCATAAGTGTAAGTCTGACGGAATGGGCCATCAGCCGTGCCGCTGTTCGTATTATTGACAAAGTCACGGGCCTCCGCTCCCGAATAAGCTTCCGCGATTCGTCCCGCGTAATCATATTGATAGGCCCGATCCTTGATCGGTACGGGGTTGTAGGACTGATCGTGAGCAAACTTTACGCGACCATCGGCATAGTATTGATAGGTACTCCCAACCATAGCGTCGGAATAACTCGTCACCGAACCGCGAACATTATATCCAAGGTTTAGGGTTGTGTTGTTGCCATAAGTCAACGATTTCAAGGCTCCCGAAGCGCGGTAGAGCATCTGCGATGCAAAAGGCGTCACGACCCCGCCGTATCCTACGCCGCTGACGGAAGTGACGCGCCCGATGTTGTCGTAAACAGTACTAAAACTAGTTCCTGATCTTTGATCAGTGACACTCCTTACTTGATTCGCCAAATTGTACTCATAGCCGAGTGTGAAACTTCCGCTAAGTCCATTGAAGGTCTTTGTCTCTGAACTCAGACGCGAGAGTGGGTCGTAGTTATAACTCATCAAGCCGGTGCCGTCGCTCATCGAGGTTCTGTTTCCCGCCGCGTCATAGCCTACGGAGACATTACCTATGGGTGCTACCCCAGACGGCAAGCTCTGCGGGTAAGTTATTGATGTCATCAGGTGCCGACCATTGTATCCAAATGTAGAAGTGACGCCGCGCGCATCCGTCATTGAACCAATCGTATCGTCAGGATTGTAGGACCATGCCGTATGATTGGTGGATGAGCTGTTGTTAGGATCGATCTGTTGCGCCGGCACATGCTTCGTCTGCAAGCGGCCATAGCCGTCATACGCCATCACGGTTTCTTGACACGATCCAGTTGGACAAGAGGCGTCGGCATTAGTAGAAGAAGCTTCAGCCGGAGCTTGACCCGCATATTGTTTGACGCGAGTGACTTGATCACGACCACTGTAGACGCTGACTGATGTTGAATGGACCGTGCTATCCCAGTTCAGCACTTCTGCCCTCCACTGTCGCCCGAGGACATCGCTGTAGATCCTCTGTTGCCGAGCCTGAAGCACTCCATTGACCAGCGTGCCTTCATCTGTCAGCGTCACGACTTCGCCACCGGCGCAACCACACCCATCGTAACTGGCGTACTTGATCGTGCTGTCTTGATTGATCGTCTCCAGCGGCCGGCCTTTCCAATCATAAGTCTGCTCGGTCGAGAGCCAGCCAGCGGCATCATCTCCGGCGGAAACCCACGAACCCGTTATCTCCGTAGGATTCGATTGCTTCATCACGCGGCCCATGATGTCGTATTCTGTCATCCGCGCTTTGTAACCGCCGGAGCTGCCCGTATTGTTAGTAGCAACGCCAATCGAGCGTCCCAAACCATCAAACGTACTGTTCGTGTAAGCTTCATTGGCGACAGAGTTAATACTCGAGAGGGTCACCACGTTGGCGGGACCATACAAGTATTGCGTGTACGCGCCGGTGTAGGTTGTCGTCACTCGCTGAATGCGCGTAGCACTGTCATAGATGAACGTCTGCTCGAGTCCGGTAGTTTGGTTCTGTGGCGGTGGACCTTGCACCAACGTCTTCGCGCCAAAGTCATAACGATAGCGAACGTACGACGAGTTATTGTCCGCATCGTTAATTGTTGTCGGATAGGCGAAGGTTGAAAACGACCGAGGAGTGTCGAGCGCACCGCCGTTGGCGGCAAACTGATCCGCATAGGTTATCGTCGTTTGATGATCGAGCGCGTCGCAAGTGAAGATAACGTTACCCGTGATGTCATAAGCGCTCTTGCTCTCGGTAACTTTCGTTGAATCGGTCGGATAATTGACGTCCCAACGCTGCAGCTTGACCAGGTTGGCGCGAACGCGATCTGGGACGATGTCCGTTGAGTAACTGCCGTCATGCTGTGTTGGCGTCGCTGGCAGTCCTTGCAGATACTCGCCATTCCAATCGTAAAGGTAAGTCATCTTCGCCATCAACGTAGATGGCCCTTCGTAAAGCAGCTTGGCTTTCGGCAAACCGATGATTCGTTGGTTCAAATAATTCGTGTCGAGATTGTAATCGGTATGGTTTCGACGCAGGATTGTCGTGCCGTCGTACTCATAAACATCATTGGGCAAACTACAACTCGCATTGGAAAACGGGAGGGTGAAGGTTTGGTAACCGATGGTCGTGTGGCTGTGATTGCTGTTGTCGAAGACATCCGTGGCAGTTACGCGCGGGTTGGTTCGGTAAATTGCGTTCGGGTTAGGGTCGTCTTGGATCCATGATGTCGAAGTCCATCGTTGGATTCCGACAGTATGCTCCGGATCTTTCTTGCCCCAGGTTTCGGTCGCGGTCACCAATCCCTTCTGCCAGCCAGTGCCGTAGGACTCTTTGTAAACAGTCCCACTCGGATCACCAACGACGGTGGCGGTATGGATGCTGCCTTCGAGGTTGTACTGCGTTTCGACATAAGCGGCGGGCAGATCAGCAGTGCTCGTCCAGCTGTCAGCTGACACACGTGAGTTAGTCAGCCGCGTTGAATCATCGCCGGCGCCGTAGTTGTAAACCATCTGCGACCGCTGCACGTTGTCTGAAGTCGTGCGGTGAATGACGCTGACTTGGGCTGCTGCGTTGTAATCAAAGTTGTAGTGGGAGCTGTCAGGCAGGTTTACCTGCGCCAGTACCGGAAACGAGTCGCCGCTAAAAGTTCCCACCGCCTCGGAGCCTGAAGGCAATTGCATTTGAGGAGAAACACCCCAGCCAAAGGTGGCCCAGGGATGCTGGGGCTCGTTTGCCCAATCCTGTGTAATCGAAAGCAGCTGGGCGTTCCCATCGTAGTGGAAGTCGATCTCCCTACCGAGCGTGTCGATAATCTTCTGAATGTCACCACGCCAGTCGTTAGTGATACTGATGATATTGCCGTTTCGATCTTCAATCTGAATCGCCCGCCAGCCGCTGGCCGTGTTCGTATAATCGATCTCAGTTCCGTCAGTCGAACGCACAGACAGAGTGCCGCCGTTGTCTGTAAGTTGGAGATAAGAAGAATCCGAAGCTTCGTAAAAATTCGAACTGCCTACCTGTCGTAACTCAACGTGATGACCGGCAGCGGTAAACACATAAACATTCCTGCTCGTTTGGGCGTCGAACTTGCGCCATTGAACGGTGGGGAAACCGATCGTGAAGCCGGGGCTCACCGATTCGTAATCCTGATCGAAATAAATGTATGGACCTGAGCGAGTCCACACCAAGGACGAATAAGAAAGACTCAAACCCAAATCCAAACCGGCGCGACCCGGTAATGAGAGCAGTGGCACACTGAATTCGCAATCGCGCGCTTCAACTTGATTGCCGGATTGATTGAATAGATCTACCTGCGCTGTGGCTAATGATGATGCGGCGCTGGAAGGACTTCCGCTGGCGGTCAAAGTCGACACGATGTTATGAAACTCACCAGAACCTTCAAACGCATTGCGCACCTGTTCTCGGCCCATGTGCTGTGGGGAGGCTTGGTTGGTCCAATAGTTTGAGCCGCAATAAGGATCATTCGGATCGCAATACTCGGGGTCACGCATTAAGTAGGTTCTGTAGAGATCATTAACGTAGTCCCGATCGCTGCGACCACGATTAGCATAGTCAGCCGATTCGAAAACCGTCATGCCAAATTCAGTCATGGTCATGAACATCGACGGCTGTCCCTGCATATAAGCCGCGCGCATGATGTCCGTCCAGTAGTTGCCCTCGTCGCTGTTGGGCGCTCTGCCGAGTCCCTTCTGCAGGAAGTTCACAGCGTACTGATCGCTTGAAGATGAAGTGATAACGACAGAGGTTGAAGCGCTCCCTTGGGCGCCGAGGTTGTCAGTTACGGTGAGTGTGACAGTGTAAGTTCCGATCGTGGGGTAAGCATGAGTCGGCGCTACTCCTGACGCTGTCCCGCCATCTCCGAAGTTCCATGAATAGCTGACGATGCTGCCGTCTGGATCGATCGAGCCATTCCCAGCGAAAGGAACATTCTGGGAAATGATGCCGTTGTATGCGCCGCCGGCATTGGCGACCGGCGATTGGTTATTACTCTCACTGGTCCAACTGGCGCTGTAGTCGCCGTTACCGCTGCTTGAAATATTAGTCAGACCACTGCCGTCAGTGTTCATGGTCCATACCTGGGCAGATGGATCGCAGCAGTCGCGTTCCCGGTCGCTGCGAAATACGATCTTCGAGCCGTCAGGCGACCATGATGGCGCATCGTCATTCGCCAAATCGTTTGTCAGTCTCAACTGACCTGAGCCGTCAGCATTCATAACATAGACTTCTTTGTTGATGTGCACCTTCGACTTGGTAATGTAATTGCCATCGTCGTCGGTTTCCTGCCAAGTCTCGGTCGTACTGTCGCGTGTGCTTACGAAGGTGATGCGGCTGCCGTCACGCGACCACATAGGCTGCGTGTCATCGATAGTATCTGAGCTGAACGTGATGCGATGCTGATTGCTCCCGTTGCTGTTCATTACGTAAACACTATCGAAGCCGGCATGGTCACGGTCGCTGGCAAGAGCGATCTTCGTTCCATCGGGCGACCATGAAGGTTCACCGTCGCTCGATGAGGTATTCGTGAGATTGACTTGATTGGAACCATCAGCGTTCATTGAATAAACCTGATAGTTGACCCCGTTGCGCATGCTTTGAAAGACAATCTTCGATCCATCAGACGACCAAGAGGCGAAGCTGTCGTCGTTTACATCGGTCGTCAATCGCGTCACGCCGCTACCATTGCTGTTCATTACATAGACGTCCATGTAACCCGTGTCGGGATGATCGCGGTCGCTTTGGAAAAGAATCTTAGCGCCGTTAGGAGACCAGCGCGGGAAATCGTCGTTGCCGCCTGAGTTGGTAAAGCGGACGACGTTACTGCCATCCGCGTTCATCACATATATCTGCATGACACCTTCGCGATTGCTGGCGAAGACGATCTTCGAGGTGCCCGATTGTGGAACTGGCGAAACGAGCAGATCGAACAATGCCTGTGAGCGAGGGCCGTTCGTGGTAGGCCGGAACGTCATGAGCGAGTCCAGCGGATCAAATTGAGAAAAGTGACTACTGAGAAATCTCAGCGCCGGATGATCCATCACGTGAATGCGCGCCCTGGCAAACAAGTCAATCGATCGAGATAGATAGTTCGATGGGGAAGCCGAAGCCGTGAACTCCGGGGTTGAAATAGGTGACGCCGTTGACGAGGGAGACGGTGATGGATTGCTTCTCGGTCCTGCAACTGGCGAAGGAGTTTGTCGCGGCGCCGCGGTCGCAGATGGACTGGGTGTCGCGCGCGGGATCGGATCGCCGATCTTCCGTCCCATGCGCGATTCGAGTGGCTTGCGACGAGATCGCATTGTCGATTCAATCGGCGGCGCTACGCGCGTCTCAACTCGCGGGCGGTGCCGATCCTGATCGAGATTCGGTAAGTTGACCGCTGGCGCGCCAGGCTGCGGCGGCTTCGCTGGGCCTCTCTTTGCTTTACCGTTGCTCGTTTGGCTGTTCGACTGCGTACGTCGTGAACCTTGGGTCGGAGCAATCCACGTCAAACTCGATATGATTAGAGCGAGGCAAATGCAAAGACTCGTCCAGCGAATCGATTTCGGCAGCAGACGGTGAGTACGTCTCATTGGGGAACTCCTTTGATTCTCTTCAGTAGACTCCAACCATGAACATTGTGTTCCTTAAGCCGCCTAGAGAAGTCCGAATTACCGGCGCGTACTACTCGCTCGGACCTTTTCGTTCCTTCAGCAATCTAGCGATAGTTGACGACAATTTATCCATTGCTTCTGGCTTGAGTAAGAAATCGTCGACACCGGCCCGCCATGCTTCTCGCTCAACGGTGTCAGCTGAAAGCATGATGATCGACATTGCGCGTCGATGAGCCATCCCTCGTACTCGCTTGATGATTTCCATTCCGCTGAGTCCGGGCAGACCGTTATCTACAACTAGTGTTGCGTTTCATAAATAACTTGAATAAGCCAGGGACCTGATATATCGTGGGGATCATCCTGTATGCTGGAGGAATCCCATGGTAACTGGACGACCAAAAGCACTGCTGGTGCTTGCCG
>Ga0137401_10000563_pt1 | contig 14773 bp, 12 predicted proteins | sample CZOMad1_1_16fung_FD_108286 | JGI IMG/M metagenome (GOLD analysis project Ga0137401, IMG submission 108286) | Vadose zone soil fungal communities from Angelo Coast Range Reserve, California, USA - CZOMad1_1_16fungal (Illumina Assembly) | ecosystem: Environmental > Terrestrial > Soil > Vadose...
GGATCGAAGTTGCGGCGCTCAAAGTAGGTGATCGCGCGTGCGGACTATCCGTCCCGAGCATGAAGAAGCTGTTAGGCTGCTGCGGAACTTAAGTGCGCCCCAGCAGAGCCGGAACTGAGCGAGTTAAGGCAAGGACGAAACGTGCCCAGCGTGTGAGCGGATCAATTACCAAAAAAGTCCTTCAAAGCCGCAGATGTCTCGGCCGGTCTCTCTTCCATCAGCCAATGGCCTGAAGGGAATTTTATGGCCTTGACGTGGTCCGATATCAGCGCAGCCTGAATTGCGAGCACACCGTTCATGCCTTTTTCACCTTCAATGACAAGCAAAGGCATCGGCAATTTGGTCCTGGACAAATTACGGTTGTCTGCTGCGTCCTGTGGCTCGAACGCTTTGAAATATTCAAATGCATTACGCATTACTCCGGGTTGAGCATAGCTCTGCGCGTACAACCGTTTTTCTTCCTCTCTGAATTTCGCCAGATCGCCGCCGAATGACTGCCAGACGTGTTCGAGAAAGACGCGCTCGCGCCCGTTCACCAATTCAAGCGCAATCGGACTGTTTACAAAATGAAAATGCCAAAGCGCGGGAGTCGTGTAGATCCTTTCCCAAACATCGCCGGCGCCAGGGATGGGCGCGTCCAGCAGGGCGAGCTTTTTGACCTCGGCGGAAAACTGAGCGGCATACGCATAGGCCACCATCATCCCGATGTCGTGACCGACGAGATAGATATCTTTGTACCCAAGGCTCTTAACCAACTCATGGATATCGACGGCTGCAGTTTTCTTGTCATAGCCAGTTTTTTCTCTGGACGATTGGCCCAGGCCGCGCAAATCAGGAGCAATTATTGTGTAGTCTTTGCCAAAGTCCGCGAATAGAGGAAGCCACATCCGGGCATCGTCACCGAAGTTATTTGAATTGAACTATTTAGGTTGACAGCCCATTGCGTCGAGAACACCGGCGAAGGCGAGTTGCGTTTGTTGGGTGTGTTCTATCCGGCGGGCAGTCCGAGTGTGAGGTATGAGGCCTAAGGAGACCTAAGCGTTACACAGGATTCACAAGATATATTGAAGAACCAACTTCTACTCCTTCATTACTGTCCTTCTAAATCCTGTTAATCTTGTAAATCCTGTCGATTTAATCCGCCATCGACTCCGCCAAAATCCCCATCGCCGCTTGCACCTCTTCATCCGTATTAAAGAAATGCGAAGACATGCGCAGACCCACTCCGGGGCGGCAATCGACGAAGACTTTGCGCTCATTCAAACGCTTCACCATCGCTGGTCCATCTTCGACGTAGATCATCACTGAGCCGCCGCGCTGGTTTACATCACGAGGGCTGTTCACTTTCCAACCGCGTTCAGCGGCAAACTCGATCATCCAAACGCTCCGCCGCTCTGATTCGCGGCGAATAGTTTCGACGCCAACCTCTTCGATTATCTGCAACCCAGGCAACACTGAATAGAGCGCGGGAATGCTCGGGGTGCCCTGCGCAAAGCGCCGCACCGAATCCGTGTAACGCATCGGTGGCTGCGCGAAATCAAAGGGTGCGGCGTGCGCGACCCAGCCCGTCAAGCGTGGTTGAAGTTCCCGCTGCAAATCAGGCCGCACGTACAGATAACCACAAGCCGGACCGCCGCACAGCCACTTGATGGTGCCACCGATCAGGAAATCAACGTCCCACTCACTCGCTTCTAATTGCATGGCGCCTGCGGATTGATACACATCGAGCAAAACCAAAGCGCCGTGCTGGTGCGCTTTGGCGACGATCGGCTCGACCTCCAATTTGTGCGAGCTGCGAAACGAAACATGCGACAAGACGACCAGTGCCGTTGCGTCATCGATCGCGCCCACAATTCTCTCGGTTGGAATCGCGATGCCGTCATCGGAAGGAACGACTTCGACGCGCGCGCCCATTGGTGTCTGCGCGTCCAGGACGTATTGCATTGATGGAAAATCGAGGGCGGACGCGACAATCTTGTTTCGCTTGCTCGAAGTAAAATCAAAACACGACAGCACCGAAGAAAGCGCAATCGACGCGTTCGGTTGAATCTGAACCGAGCCAGGATCACCGCCGAGAATTTTCGCGATGCGATCGCCGACCGCCGTGGACATTTCCCACCAGCTCGTGGCCCAGGCGTCCTCGCTGGTGTGATGTTCCCAAGCTTCGTAATAGGCAAGCATCGATTCGCGCGCGACGCGCGGCACCGGCCCGAGGCTGTGGCTCAACAGATGAATGCCGGAAGCGAGGGTCGGAAAATCTTCGCGGCGGCGATTGATGTCGGTTTCAGATTTCAAGGTTTTCTCTGTGTCCTCTGTGGTGAATCATTCCGTGGCATAAATAAACCACAGAGGACACAGAGGGTAATTAGGCATCAGGCGCGAATTTGCGCAAGCATCTTTTCCAACGCGACCGGATCGGCTCGCAATCCTTCCAAAACTTTTTCCGCTTCTTCACCAATCGCCGGGTCGATCGATTCTTCGCGGATATGGCGCAGGATCTCGTTGGCTACGAATTCAGTGGTCATCTTCGGCACGTCCGCGCCTTTGCTCATGTCCGTATCGATCGTCGTCGGCATGACGGTCATCACGTGAACGCCCTGCTCTGCAAAGTAAGCGCGAAGTGCCTGTCCCAACGAAAGCAAGGCCGCCTTGCTCGCGCAATAGGTACCGATAAGCGGCAGATTGATTTTGGCGAATGCGGTGGCCACGTTCACGATCATTCCTTCGCCGCGTGCACTCATCGCCGGCGCCAGTGCGCGCGTCATCCGCAGCGCGCCAAAGTAATTCACGTTCATTTCTTCGTTCGCTGCGTCAAAACTCATCGAAGCGGGATTGCCGTAACCGGCAACGCCTGCATTGTTTACGAGCACGTCGATGGAGCCCAATGACTTTGTCGCGGCCACGTCGTCGTCGTTCGTTACATCGAGTTTGATCGGCGTAATGGACGCACCGATCGCAGCAGCATCGTTTTTGAGTTGCTCGATGTCTTCAGCTTTGCGCGCGCCGGCAAAGACTTGCTGCGCGCCGGCCTTCGCGAAAGCGAATACAAGCGTGCGGCCGAGTCCTCGGCCCGCGCCGGTGACTAAAATTGTTCGTCCTTCGATATTCATGATTTGTGCCCTCTCCCTCTGGGAGAGGGTTAGGGTCAGGGCTTAACCGGCCGCACTAACTCCCTCACCCCAGCCCTCTCCCAAGAGGGAGAGGGCGCTAAGCAAATTATCAATTTGCGCTACTTCGCCGCCAGCGCGCGACAACATACAGCAGGGCCGCGACGCCCGACCACAACACTGCCAGCTCTAAGCTCGTCAGTGAGTGTTGCGCGATCCGTTCTTTCAAACTTTGCGTCATCAGCGTTTGAATATCCTGCACTACTTGCACGGCGATCAGCACGCCCATCGAAACAACCGAAACCAGCGCGGCAAACATCATCAGCCCGCGCGGCAAGGTGAGACTTATCTCGCCATACAATTTCGGGTTCCAGCGCGGCAGCATCAGAAACGCGACACTGTGCAGACAGTAAAGCAGCACCAAAGCAAACACCGCAATGTTCAAGGCGAGTGAAAGCTGCTTGCTGATCAACAGCACCATACAGGCGGCGAGGTTCAACGTCAGCGAGACAATCGGCGTTCCCGTTTTCGAACTCACAAATCCCAGCCAACGCGGGGCGAGACGGTCCTCGACAAAGATGAGCGCCAGCCGCGACGGCACAATCAGCGTTGGATTCAGAGACGTCGTGATCGCCATGATCGCGCCGAGGGTCACGATAATCGCCGCCCCCCATGGCAAATAAACCGACGCAACTTCAGTCATGGGCGCACTGCTGCTGCCGAGCCTTGCTCCCGGCAAGACGCCAAACGCAACTGCCGACATCGCGATAAAAATCAGCCCCGTCGCGGTAACTCCTTTCAGAAAAACTATCGGCAAGCGGCGCGTGCTGTCTTTCGTTTCGCCCGCGGTCTGGGCCAGCGATTCAAATCCGGCATAAGAAAAGAAAATCGGCGCGAGACTCAGCGCAAAGCCGCTGGCTCCGTGCGTAATGAAGGGCCGGTAGTTCGCCGGATGAATCGCAAACAGCCCCGGGACGACGAGTACAAAGATCGAAACACCGAGCAGCGCGCACATCGCTACCTGGATTCTGCCAAACCAACGCACGCCGATCACATGGACCACATAGAAGAAAAGCAAACTACCAACAGCCAGTGCTTGATGCGCAAACTCGCCGCTGATCCGCCGTCCGCTCAGTTCTATGATCAGTTCTATGATGTAGTCGGCCAGCGCGCTTGCCAGATAAGCGCCCGCGCCGATGTACGCGATGATCTTCAACCAGGCCCCGACGTAAGCGATTGCATATCCATTAAAGGTGCGCGACATGTGCAGGTATTCCCCGCCCGGTTCTTTCCCCAGCGAAGTTGAAATAAACGCCGCGTATGGAATCGAGGTGGCGAGGATCGCCGGCATCAGCACCGCATAACCGAGGATGACGCTCGGGCCGGTTAGCGACCACGCCTGGCTGGTCACTTTGAAAATGCCGGCGCCGATCAGAATTCCGATCAGCGCCGCATACGATTCAACCGTGCCGAGATCGCGGCGCAGACGAGAGACGATTGCGGGTGCGTGCGTTTGGGGTTCCATTCAATTGACGCTGTCGTTTCAGAAGCCCGACCGTTAGGAAGGGCAACCTACTTAACAGGCCCTCCCTAACCGTCGGGCTTCTGAAACAAATCACTTACCGCTTCATTAATTCATTCGCCGGCAATTTCGGGTTCAAAACTTTCTCGGCAGTCTCAACACCGGCGACCGGCAAGTTCGTCGCATTTATCAATCCGAGCTGGACCAGAACCGATGCCTGGTCCCAATAGATGTGTTCATGCGCCAGCTTGCCGTCGCGAAAATGGACCACCACGATCAGCGGAATTTTCACGTGCCGGTTTGTCGGCTCAACCCCCGGCAGCATCCAGTCCATCTTGATCGTATGCGTGAATTCGAAAACCATTTCATCGACGACGCGATCGATACCAATCGTGCGCGATACCGGCGTCATCGATGTACTGGGCGGCATCTGCGGAATGAACCTCTGCGAGTAGAACTCGCGCAATTGATCCTGGCCCACACCGCCGGTCATTACGGGAACGTGGTTAACGTAAGCATCGCCGACCATCGTCTCCAGGGTGTCTTCGGTGTCACGCGTCGCGAACTCATATTTGACGTGCTCGTCCCAACGATCTGAAAGCGTTTTCTGCGCGTTCGCAAAACCTTCACCCGCGAGGTTGCGCACAAAGAATTCCAGCGAACGCAGGTGCGCCAGCTCAGCCGCGACCGGATCATAATGACGGCCTCGTCTGCTAAAAGCATGTTCCGATTCAGGATATTCATGAATCGTCACGAGTGGGTTCGAATCAAGCGCGGCATGAATTTGTTTCTGTGCTTCAGGCGGGCAATGATCATCTTTACCGGCGATGTGAAACATCGACGGCGACGCCAGACCAGACGCCTCGTTCAAGGTTTTTTCGATGCCGACACCGTAATAACCAACCGCACAGTCTGGTTTGAAGCGCACCGACAGCAGCCACGCAAGATTTCCTCCTAAACAAAAACCAACTGCGCCGACGCGTCCGCTGCATGCCGGGTGTTTGCGCAGAAATTCAATCGCGGCGGCAGAATCTTCGACGGCCCTGGCTTCATCCAAACCGTGATAGAGCTGTATCGCTTTTTGAAAGTCAGCATCGCCGTCCGTCAATTGCACGCCACGCTCCTGCCGCCAAAACAGATCGGGACAGATCGCGACAAAGCCGTGCGCCGCGTACCAGTCAGCGATGCCGCGCAAGAATTCGTTGACCCCAAAAATTTCCTGCAAGACAACGACGCCTGGCCCGAAGCCCGCCGCCGGCAACGCGACGTACGCCTCGAACTCTCCGCCGTCGAATGATTTGATCGTGACCATGTGGATTGCTCCTCTGCGCGAAGCTTTATACGCGAAGTAGCGAGAATAGGCGAGTTCGGGAACGGGGCAGTAGCCCGACACCGGGGTCCCCAAGCGGGCAGCCCGCTTGGGGTGGGGCGGTAAGGGAGGGCGCATTCAAGATAGGCGATCGAAGAACGCCCTCCCTTACGGTCGGGCTACTGCCGCGCGCAACCACTCTCGTCCCGCCGGACATAAATCCTGGAAGTTGCACATGCGGCAGTGCGTCGCCGGTAAAGGTGGGAATTGATCGGCATCGAGCGTGCCGTCCAACGCGGCGATCGCATTCATCGCATCGTCGATGGCGCCGATGCACGTCTCCTGATCGAGTAGGGCCGCGCCCACGGCAATCTGAACATTCGGATCGATGAAATGAAGCGTCGCGCGCAACGATCGCAAAGTAACATTCGCCGGAAGCAGTTCCCGCAGCGCCAACGCGTATGCTTGCATCTGCAACTGGTAATCATCCGCGGCTGTCTTGATTCGCTCTTGCAGCGGAGCGCCCGCCTCCTCCAATACATCCACCGCAAGCTCATTCGCAGAGGATGCCGCCGCGGTTGCTTCGAAATCCAGGAATCCCTGTGCGCCCGGCGCGGGTGAAGTGGCGGCCAGGGCCGGAACACTCTGCGCAGAGATCCCCGCGCGTTCGCCGTCGCTCGATCGCCGCTGCGACGAAGATGGAAAGTGATTAGTCTTGAAGTCGATTATCTCAATATCAACTCCATCGCCCTTGTCAGCAGGCCTGATGAGCAATTTGTCGATCGTGCCGGTCAGGATTCCCAGGGGTCGCCGCAGACGAAAGCGCAACTCACTCCAAAGACCCGGACTCGATTGCGGATTTGGAATTCGGAATTTGGAGTCTGAAATTTGTGATTTGGAATCTGGAGTCTGGAATTTGGAATCCGCAACAGCCTGCGCAGCAATCACTCGCCGGAAAACATCGCTCTTCAAATAATTCTCCGCCAACGGCAGCAGCGCGCGCACCGCTTCTTTTGGTTCGATATCAAACGCGCGTCCGACTAATTCAGCCTGTCGCTGCGAAAGCACTTCATCAAAGCTCATGCCCAGTCGCGTCTCGACGTTTTCTCCTTCGCGAAACATTTCGCAGAAGCGATGGATCACCGCACCTTTCAGGGTCGCCGTCAGGTTTGCCGGAGGCTCCGGCGCCTCAGCGTCATTCCACACGGAACGCTCTTCCGCGCCGGGCGTGCGCAGCATGCGATCGAAATAGTATTGGCGCGCGCAACGTTGGAAATTGATTAGCTGCGTTACCGTGAAACGCCGCAGCACCCGACCACGTTGCGCATCGATCGGGCTAAGCAACGGAAATGCTTCTTCAAAAGGCCGTGACACATCGAATGTCTTTTCCTGGACTATTGTCCTCGTGGTTGTGGCCGCAGTTTGATCGGTCTGCGCATCACGATTAATAGTGATTTGAATTTGGGCGTCGTCGCTGATCTTCACCATGCCGCTTTGCGCGTGTGGCTCCAAACTTAGTGCTCGCCAAAGCCAGGCGACCCACAGTCGTTCGCTCTTGCCCAGGTTCTCGAGACTTTTGCGATCGACTGCGCCGGAAAAAATCAAACGATCTTCGGCGCGGGTGGCGGCGACGTACAACAAGCGCATACTTTCAAAGTCTTCGCGCCAGCGATTGCGCTGACTTAAATCGTTAAAGAGAGCGCCGCGCACCGAACGACCGCGGCCGTCGGGCACGCGCACGCTCACTCCCTTATGCCGATCGAGAATGAAAGCCGCTTCGCGTCGATTCGGTTCGCGATGAAGATCGGGAATGATCACGATCGGAAATTCCAGGCCCTTCGCCTGATGAATCGTCATCAAGTGCACGACGTTTGCCGACTCGTCCATCTGGCCTTCGCCTTCACGTCCGCCGATCGCTTCGAACTCTTCAACGTAATGTACAAAGTCGCGAATCAAGTGGCCTGATTTTTCAAATTGTTCGGCCAAACGGAAGAGTTTTTCGATATTGGCGACGCGCTGCGCGCCATCAAAATTCGCGGCAACTACGGTCAGAAACTCGGACGAAGAAACCGCGTAACGCAGCAGATCGGCAATGCTGTATCGATTCCGCCGCGCAATCATTGAATCGATCCACAGCGCAATACGATCCAGGGCGACATGCTCGTCCGCATCGATGAATTTGACTTCGCGATGGCGGCGCAACCCGCGCAACAAGTTTCGCCGATGCAGACGCGTGGCTTCGCCCTCTTCCGTAACCCACGGCGCGCAACGCAGCGCCAGCAGAGTGTTGTCAGAGATTCCACCCAGCGGCGATCTTAAAATCGCCGCGAGCGCCAGTTCATCCGTGGTGTTGTCCAGGAAGCGAAGCAGTTGAATCAGGTCCGTTATCTCTTCGCGTTGATAGAACCCTTTTCCCTGAACGGTCAGGTAAGGAATGCCGGCGCGCCGCAAAGCGCTTTCGTAAGTCCACACGCCAGTGAACGCGCGCAGCAGAACCGCGATGTGTTTGTAAGCTGGAGCACGATCGTTCGCGCTATTGACCAGATCTCTTATCCGTGCGGCAACCTGCTCAGCATCGCGCTCGTGGGCGGCAAAGCTGCTCGAACGAGATTTTCCGTAAGCGTTTGCGTCTTCGTTTTCGGGTATCGCGCCAAGCAGAAATTCAACATGAGGGGGATCGTGTTCGAGCAGGCGGACGGCGACGCTGGGTTCATGTTCGACGTAACCTAACTCGCTCAACGCGTCGGCGGGCACGTCCGGACCGGATTGAAAAATCTTCGCGAACAGAAAATTCAAGGAATCAATTAGCGGTTTTTGGCTGCGGAAATTGAGTTGCAAAGGCTGCTCTGCGCCGCCGGCATCCTTGATCGTCTCTGTCATCTCGCTGAAAACATCGACGTCCGCGCCGCGAAAACCATAAATCGATTGCTTGCGATCGCCGACGATGAACAGATTTGTGCCGCGCAGCAGAGCGATCTTCGTCAACAGGTCGCGCTGCAAACCATTCGTGTCCTGAAATTCGTCGACCAGAAAATATCGATAGCGCTCGGAAACGCGCGCCAGCACTGACGGATGGTCGAGCAGACGCAGAGTGCGCAACTGCAAATCGTCAAAATCGAGCACTGACAGCCGCTGCTTTTCATCATCAAGCCGCCGATCGATCTCGCGCAACAGTTTCAAGATCGCCAGCGAGTAATCCTTCGCCAGCAGATCGAAGCCGATAGCCGGCAGCTTGCCAGCCAAACGGTTTTCGCTCTTTGAATCGGCGCCCCAAAGCAGTTCATCGATTCTTTCAATCGAAGGATGCCGCCCTTTCTGTGGACGCGCGTCCCAAAAGTCTTCGATTGCCTGTGTGTAAGCGCCGATCGTTTGTTCAGTCGGCGGCTGGGCCAGGATCGATCGCAATCCGGGCCATTCCTGCGCGGCCTTGGCGCGCTTCACTTCCGCGGCCGGCGTTAATCGATTGGCCGAAAGGAGTTGCGCCACATAGCCGTCAAGTTCCTTCAATGCTCTAAAGTAATCAATCTCTGACGCGTGATTCGCAACTGTCAGCCGCTCGATCTGATCGATCGACAAGCCTTCACCTCGATATCTTCGATGAAGCTCAACCAGTGCGTTCACAAACGCCGCGCGTCCGGTCCCTTGCGTAAACTGCAGGATTATTTCTTCGTCTTTATGAATTGCCTCGGCCAGAGCTTCTTCGACCACAGCTTCCAGCATCATCGCGGCCTGATGCTCATCGAGCAGCACAAATTGCGGATCGATATTGGCTTCGACCGGAAACTCGTGCAGCAGACGCGAACACAAGCCATGAATCGTGGTGATGACTGCGCGTTCCAGAGTGCGCTTGTGACGGAGCCACGTCTGCCGTTCTTTGTCAGGTAATTCGCGCAGCAGACCATCAATCCGGTCGCGCACGCGCTGGCGCATTTCGTTCGCGGCGCGATTCGTGAACGTGATCGCCACAATGTTTTCGACTGAAACTTTTTTTGTGCGCAGAATTTCGAGGAAACGCTCAACCAGCACGAACGTCTTGCCCGCGCCCGGGCCCGCCGTGACAGAGAGGTGCCGGTCGAGCGTGTGCGCCGCGATCTTTTGTTCGGGCTTTAGTTCACGCTTCGCGGAATTCGTAGCTTCGGACTTCATAGCGGGTGGATTCAAAATCTAACCTTTGCCTAACGTATGCCGGGAGTCAAGCGCTCAACGAGCCCGCATAGCGGGCTGACCCTCTCCCATTTTCAGTGCCAGGCTAAAGTAGAAAAATTAGGGTCCTGGAGGTTTCCTTCGAGCACCTGGTTCGGGGTCAGACCGGACAGCGAGCTGTGCGGTCTGAAGCCGTTGTAATCGTTCTTGAACTCCTCGATCTTCTGCTGCGCATCCTCGAGCGAAAGGAACCAATTCACGTTCAAGCACTCGTCGCGAAAGCTGCCGTTGAATGATTCGATGAACGGATTATCCGTTGGTTTTCCCGGTCGCGAGAAGTCCAATGTCACTTCATTCTCATAGGCCCACTGGTCCAACACTTTCGAGATGAACTCGCTGCCGTTGTCCACCTGGATGCGCTGCGGAACTATGCCGCGCCTTGCTTTGATTCGTTCCATCACCGCCACCACGTCAAACCCTTTCAAGCTCTGCCCCACCTCGATCTCCAGACATTCACGGCTATAGTTATCGACTAAAGTTAACGCGCGGAATCTGCGCCCGTCGAACAGCTGATCGCTGACAAAGTCCATGCTCCAACACTGATGTGGTCCAGTTAGTACCGGCCGCTCTTGCCGGTGCGCTGCCGTCGTGCATGTGCGAAACACGACAACCACCTTCAAGGATGACGGCCATTATTTTTTAGCGATCGGATTTCAGGTGAAGCGTAGTGTGTTCAGTTACTGAACCGGGCTGGACCAAGTTCGATGTTGTGTTGACGCGCGGCGGAGCTTGAGCTTCGCGTCCTGCTCTTAATTGCGGCGGCGCGCCGATGTCAAGCAGGTTCTGCGCACGCGCATCGGCGGAATTGTCCTGCAGACGTTTACCGGGTCGAGTGAACACAAGCGCGTTTAGCAGCAATCCCAAGCCGATGCAGAGGGTGACAATCCCCAGGCCGGCGCCGCCGATAAAGCCTTGCACGTCGCTCGGCTGTGCTACTGAAACCATCAGGAACATGAGCACGGTGAATCCGACTCCGATGGAAGATACGACGACTCCTGCCCGCATTCGACGCAGGCGCTTTTCTTCATACGACTCGAGAAACTTTTCTATTTGCGGCAGGACGTCTTCGGCGACTTTTTTCAATTCGTGGGCGTCGTCGACCTCGCGAATCCTTTCGGCCACGGCATGGCCAATGTCCGCGCGCGCCGAAACGGCTGATGCGGTGACAGAGTCGGGACGTTCCAGACTAATGCGCACCGGACGCAGATCGGTGCCGCAGGCGCGACAGTACTGGCTCGCCTGACGTTCTTCAGATCCGCAACTGGGACAATACATAACTTGTTCGTAATACGGTCGGTTAACTTCCCCGGTTCCGACTCATTCGCGATCGCAGAATTAACCACAAAGACACAAAGGACACAAAGTAATTAACGAAATCGCGAGTTCTTTCTAGGCTCTTTTTTGTGTCTTCGTGTCTTTGTGGTGAAATCCCAAGCTCCACCACTCACGGCCGGCATGATACAAATCTCGGTATCTCCGTCGATCGGGATCTGCAAGACTTGATCGCGGCGAACGACCTGGCCGTTGACGAATACGTTGACGTGCGGCCGCACCTGGCCTCGCTCAGTCAGCACTCGATCGCGCAAGCCGACGTGCGCCTTCCAAAGTTGATTCAAAGCTTCGCCGACGGTCGCGGCGTCACCATCGATTTCGATCTCGGCGCGGCCATCCGTAAATTCAGTCAAGTAACCGGCGATTTGAAAAGTGATCATATGGAGCGCAGTCCCTACCAGTCGGGACTGCAGTTCGCGAGCATCCTGCTCGCCGTTCGGTTCCGGAATCAGCTGAATCGGCGTCTTCAGTTTATACTGTTCCGGCGAAAGCTTGTATGTCGGTCATGCCCCTTGAGAACGGAAATCAAAGCGACGCGAACGAGGAACTGAAAGATCGCGTCCGCGCGTTCTGGCAAACGCATCCATGCGGCACGAAATTCACCGACACTGAGATGGGCACGCCCGAATTCTTTGAGCGTATTGAAGCCCATCGTTATGGCAAAGAGTGGCACATCCCGATCGCCGCAAACTTTGCCGCCACGCGCGGGTTGCGGGTCCTGGAAATTGGCTGCGGCATGGGAACCGACGGCGCGCAGTTCGCCAGGGCCGGCGCCGACTACACGGGAATCGATCTGACCGAAGCCGCGATTGAATTAGCGCGAAAGAGGTTTGCGCTCTCGCATTTGAATGGTGAATTTCGCGTAAGCGATGCCGAGAATTTGGACTTTGACGACGGATCATTCGATCTCGTCTATTCGCACGGCGTGCTGCATCACACGCCGGATATCGAAGGTGCAGTGCGTGAGATTTACCGTGTCTTGAAACCGGGGGGGCGCGCCATCGTCATGTTGTATCATCGCGGCAGTTACAATTATCGAGTTGGGATACGCGTGCTGCGCCACGCGGGCGCCGGATTGCTAAAGAGCGAACGCGGAATCAAGATCGTTCATCGGCTGACCGGCGAGCCGATTGATTCGCTGCGTGAGCACGCGGCGTCATTGAGGAGTGCGAACGGAGATGTTTCGGCCGCTGAACTCCTGAATCAAAGCACTGACGGCGCGGGAAATCCGTTGGCGCGAGTCTATTCGCGTAACGAAGCACGCAGACTCTTCAAGGATTTTCGCCAGGTCGAGTTGCGTGCCTATTTTCTCAACAAGCGATTCATTCCTTTGATTGGTAACCTATTGCCGAAATCGATCGAGTCGGCGTTGGCGTCGCGCTGGGGTTGGCATTTGTGGATCTATGCGACGAAATAGCGAGCCACGTCACGACGGAGTCAGTACCGAGAGCGGTAGCGACCGGGTAAACATGGGAACATTCTTGCAACTTTCATTACTTGACCATAGTGAGAAGCTGGATGTGCAGGAATGTGGAACGACACCGACACTCCGCTCGCCTACCTGATTACCTTCCGTGCTTACGGCACTTGGTTGCATGGAGACGCACGTGGCTCCATCGATCGCTTTCACAATCGCTATAGGTCGCTGTACATCGAGCCCGATGAAAGATGGCATCGTCATAACGTACATACTCTAGAGGGAAGCCTGTCCTGCTGGATGGACTCAGCGCCACGCAGTTGCTCGTGCTATTCGAGAAACCTGTACCTTTAGGAAATGGCACTTACATGCCCTGAGTGTCCGGACCAATCACGTACACGTCGTCACCGCAATAGGATTAATTCCGCCTGAACGAGCGTTGAGTGCCTTTAAGGCAAATGCGACGAGGCAGATGCGACAGGATGGTTGTTGGCGACAAGAATCCAATCCCTGGGCGGAAAAAGGAAGCAAGAGATATTTGTGGAACGAGCAAAGCGTCGCTAAGGCGATTGAGTATGTGCTTTATGGGCAAGGAGGAGAACTGCCTGACTTTGAATAATTGACCCGGTCGCTACCGCTCGCGGTACTGACTCCCATTGCGCATCCGACCCGCTGGGCTAATCGACTTTTTTCTTCGCGGCCACGGTGCTAGTATGACGCCATCAACGTTCTTTGAATCCATACGGAAGGAGTTACGCAATGGCTCTATTAGAATTTAAGGAACAGTGTCAGAATCCAAACTGTCGCTCGTGGTTTCCGGCGGGGAAATCCCATACTTGTTATCAGAAGAAGAACCATAACAACGAAAATACTAAATTAAGACTTACTCATCAGACACATTCAAGAAGGCCCGGCGATCTTTGCAACTGTGGTAATCAGGATTGTCGATATTGCGGAGGAACGGGTCGAATCATCTAAACACAATCAAACTAAGGAAACCGCTCCGTAACGCAAGTTATGGGGCGGTTTTTCTTGGGCGCGAGTAAACAAAAACGAAGTGCAAACATCAAATTAACAGTCACGAATGAAAAGCATCCTAATCACCGGCGGCGCCGGCTTCATCGGCTCGCATCTGGTCAATCGCTTGTTGTCTGAAGGCGTCTGGCAGATCACGGTCGTTGACGACTTTAATGATTTCTACGATCCTGCGATTAAGCGCGCGGCGGTGGAGCCGCATCTCTCGAATCCTAACTTCAAATTAATCGAAGCGGACATCCGCAACTACGAAGCCTTGACCCAGGCCTTTGCCGGCAGCAGCTTTGATTGCATCGTTCACCTCGCCGCGCGCGCGGGCGTGCGGCCTTCGCTGACAGATCCGCAGCTCTATGTCGAGACCAATATCAACGGCACGATGAACCTTTTGGAATTGGCCCGAGCGCATCATGTCAGGCAGTTCGTTTTTGGATCATCGTCGTCAATCTACGGCACGAACGCGAAGCTCCCCTTCAGTGAAGACGATCCGATCTTCAATCCCATTTCGCCTTACGCGGCGACGAAAGCTGCGGGCGAATTGCTGGCTCACGCCTACTCGCATTTGTATGGCGTGCGCATCGTTTGCCTTCGCCTTTTTACCGTGTATGGTGCGCGGCAGCGACCGGACCTGGCAATTCATAAATTCGCGAGGCTGATCAGCGCCGGCAAACCAATTCCGGTTTTCGGCGATGGCACCACGCGGCGGGACTACACTTACGTTGACGACATCATTGCCGGCGTGCGCGCGGCGATTGATTACGACGCGAGCAAATACGAGATCATAAATCTGGGCGAGTCCCGCACCGTCGAGTTGCGAGAATTGATTTCCTTTTTGGAAAAAGCACTGGGCA
>Ga0137401_10000565_pt1 | contig 14758 bp, 14 predicted proteins | sample CZOMad1_1_16fung_FD_108286 | JGI IMG/M metagenome (GOLD analysis project Ga0137401, IMG submission 108286) | Vadose zone soil fungal communities from Angelo Coast Range Reserve, California, USA - CZOMad1_1_16fungal (Illumina Assembly) | ecosystem: Environmental > Terrestrial > Soil > Vadose...
TACACGGCATTAGGAGGTGAGGATGAATATGCTCATTCGACTGGTCGCTGCGATTGGAATACTGCTTGTCGTGCAAGGGCAACCGCCGGTACGACCGGAAGTGCCGGAAAACCTGAAAGTGCCGGCAGGCGAAGAAGTGATTCTCGCGGCACACGCAACCGGCACACAAATCTATGTTTGCCGCCGGGGCGAGGATCAAAAATTTGCGTGGGTGTTCAAGGCCCCTGAAGCAGAGCTGACGGACGCGACGCGGAAGAAGATTGCGCATCACTCCGCCGGGCCGGCCTGGAAGCACATCGACGGAAGCGAAGTGAGGGCCAAAGTTGTGGCGAAACAGGACGCTCCGAAAGCCGAAGCCCCGAAGCCGCAGGCAATCCCGTGGCTGCTGCTGAGCGCCACGAGTCACAGCGGGGAAGGGATCTTCAGCCGCGTGACGAGCATCCAGCGAATTCACACTGAAGGCGGGATGCCGCCTGAAGCTAAGTTCTGCGATTCGTCGGCTGCTGGCAAGGAAGCGGGAACGGCCTACGCAGCCGATTACTATTTCTATGCGCCTGCCCATTGAAGAGCTGCTCGTGACTCTTCAGAGCCTGCTCCCGGCGAGCAGGCTTGAGCAGCGCGCCTTGTCCTTCATTTCTGATAGAGTGCTGCGCACAAGGTATGTCCCCCTGGCGCGAGTTGTCACTTCGGGAAGTCAGTCGGGGGAGTATGCAGTTGGAATGACCCTGCAGCAATATTGCTGGACGTGGCCGAAAGAGCAAAGATCGGGACTTCGCGGCACCGACCTAGCGGCGTAAAGCTAAGAATACAGAGGGCTTAGGGATTCGAGCAGTGGCGGGGCGGGGATTTGCAATGTGTAATATTTGCAGGTCGCTGCGCGTACTAGTCTATGGAAACGCCGAGACCAGGCCGGATGAGCGCGCCGGGAATTAAGGAACCGACGGAGGCGATTGCCCGTGCCAGGGCGGGTGACGCCGAGGCTTGGGGCGAGCTTTACCGGGAATACGCAGCAGCGATATTCCGGTTCTGCCGGCGTGCCTTACCGACGCGAGAAGATGCCGAAGATGCCACCACGGAAATTTTCATGAAATTGAAAGACAAGCTGGTGCAGTACGACACGACGCGGTCATTCTCCGCGTGGCTTTACAAGGTGGCGGCGAATCATTGCTGGGATATGCTGCGGCGGCGGAAGATTCGCCAAGACAAGGAAACGGGCGATGTGGAAAATGTGCCGCTGGAGCATCCTGACCCGAGTCAGCTGGATCGACTGATCGAGCAACGCAGCAGCGAAGAAGTGCGCAAGGCGCTGGAAAAACTTGGCGGACGGGCGCGCATGGCGCTGGTGATGCGTTATTACTCAGACATGAGCTACGACGAGATTGCCGATGCGCTGGGAGTGCGGCGCGCCTTTGTGGGCGTGGTGCTGCTGCGTGCCCGGCACGAACTGCGGCAAGCGCTGGAAGGCAACGCGGCGCTGGCGGCGGGAGGGGCTTCATGAGCGAAAAGCCGGGAGAAAAGATGAAGCATCTGGACGAAATGACGCTCCTGCTGTACATCGAGCGGCAACTGGACCGCGCGCGCGGGCTGGAAGTTTCCGCGCACACCCAGGAATGCGACACCTGCCGCACGCTGCTGCGGGCGCTGGAGCGTGAATCGCGGCTGCTGACTCGCGCGATGCTGGAAGAAGACGAACCACTGCCTTCGCGGCTGGCGCAATTTCAGGAACGGGCGCGCAAGTCGATGCAATGGATCTGGGGATTAGTTTTCGGGCTGGCGGCAACGGGAGCTTACGCTCTCTATACGACATATGTCGTGCCCTGGGAGCTGAAACTGGAGGAGGCGGGATTCGGGGGGTCGAACCTGCTGAGCTTGCTGATATTTCAAGGCGCAATGTGGAAAGGATGGCAATCCATGATCACACTCCTCGAGGTGCTGGCGATGGTGACGCTGGCGGGACTGGGAGCCATGTTCTTCCGCCGGCGGATACGGCGCGGTTCGGCGCTGGCGCTGGTCTTCGCGGGAGTGTGCACCGTGCTGGCAATGCCGACGGGAGCGTCGGCGACGGAGCTTCGCCACGAGGAACGATTGACGATCGCGAAAGACGAGGTTATCCACGGCGACCTGTACGCCGCCGGTGGACGAATCCGGGTGGAAGGCACGATCGAAGGCGATTTGGTGGTGGCGGGCGGGGACATCGAAATATCCGGCCATGTTCTGGGCGACGTGCTTTCCACGTCGGGAACGTTGCGGGTACCAGGCCGTGTGGACGGAAGTATCCGAAGCTACGCGGGAAACCTGACATTGAAAGGGACAGTCGGCCGCAACGTCATGATATTCGGCGGTGACGTGAACATCGACCGGGACGCCAAGATCGGCGGGAGCATCACCTCGTTCACCGGGCATGAATCCATCGATGGACATGTGGGCCGGGATGTACTGGCTATGGGCGGGCAGATCACTATCACGGGGGCGATTAAGGGTTCAGCGAAGATCAGGAGCGGGGAGTTGATTATTGACTCGTCCGCCGAAGTCGGCGGACCGGTTGATTTCACGGGAGACAAGCCGCCGCAAGTTTCCTCCGGAGCCAAACTGGCTTCGCCCGTTCATTTCGAAAAGTTGAAGCATGGCGATGATTACCGCACGGTGCACTACTACGTCTGGCAGATTATTTGGGCGGCGGCGTTTATTCTGTTTGGGCTGGTGCTGTTTGCGGCGATGCCGAATTTTTCGCAGGACGCCGTGAAATCGGCAGAGCATTACGGCGCGGCAGCGGGCTTGGGCGTGCTGGTGCTGTTTGGCGTGCCTATCGCGGCGTGTATTGCGTGCATCACCGTGGTGGGAATATTCATCGGAATCTCAACGCTATTCCTGTGGTATGCGTCGCTCTATTTCGCGCAGATTGTCGTGGGCGCGCTGATCGGGCAGTGGCTGATGGGCCGCACTACCGAGCTTTGGCCGCTCATTGGGCGAATGACCGTTGGGGTGGTGATCGTGAGGTTGTGTACGACGATTCCACACGTGGGGGGCTGGGTGAAATTCGCGGCCATTCTCTGGGGCATTGGCGCGATTTCACTGGCGGTATACCGGCGGTTCCAGCCGGTCATTGCCGCAAACATGCCGTCCGCGCCGTACACGCCGCCGATCCCGCCGAATACGACGGTGGGCGGGCCGCTGCCGGCGTAAGAAGTAGCTAAGAGTTTCTAGTTTTCAAATAGCCCGAGACGGGAAGCTTGGAAAATTATAGTTTCGCGATGGAGAAGATTACGGGCCGGTCTGAAAAACTCAGGTCGGCCCGTTGCCTTTTGCGGAGGCGGAGAAAGAACGGATTACGGCTGGCGGATCTTGGCCGCAAAGAAAGGTGTTGTTGCGCTGTTGCTCGTGTTTTGCAAATAGAGCGCGCGAAGCCCCACGGGCTGATTGATTGTCGCATTTCCCGCGTTGTTGGCGATACCTTCGAGATTGGTCACGCCATCGCCGCCGAGCGTGCCGTTAAAGAATCCCTGGACGGTCAAGATGGAAGAGGGCGTGGTGTTGAAGTAAGACGGGAGCGCGTTGATGTTGATCGTCGCCGTCGAGGGAGCCGAAACAACCGTGGCTCGGAAGCGCGACCAACGCAGAATGACGGTGTCAGTTGTAGCCGAAGCGGGTGTGCTGCCGCTGGCCGCTGTAAATGGGGCGATGACATGGACACCAATAGTTTGCCCCAGATGAATCGCAGAGGTGGTGGTCTGCCCGTTAAAGAGGTTGAAACTAGTGCTAAATGAGATGTCTACCGGGAGGCCCTTGGTATCCACCAGAAACGTGGGGTTGACGGCAGTTGAGAGATCGACGGTCAGGAGATCGCCCACCTTCAGGGCGGGGATAAGAGAGTTGGTTGTGGCGACGGAGGGTTTATCGCTAATGACGATGCTGAACTGTGTCTGGCTGCTGGGATTGATCGAAACCACGGTGCCTTCGACGAAGTCCTGCTGCGCTGACAGTAATGGCTCGATTTCCTGGATCGAGAAAGTGCCGTTGGCATTGAGGATAACGTCAAAGCTGGCTACCTGGTTGGCTTTGACACATGCGGATAGCGTCGTAGTTGGGCTGGGACAAAGAGCCATGGAAGGATCGTGGTCATAGTTGGTACTGGACGTCGCTGTGGCGGTGAGAGTTCCTCGATCTGGGGAAGTAATGGTAACGGAACTGCCATTGAGCGCAACGAGACCGGAGAAATCCTCGACAAGCGCGAGTTGATTGGCGCCGAGATTGGCATTTGCTCGTGGCAGAGCGACGGCGCTCAAGACCGCAGGGCTGGGCGAAGAAGGGTTGAAGTTTACGGATAAGGTTCCCGCCGAAAGAGAGATGGCGTTCTTCAAGTTGAAGTCGATGCCGATACCCTGTTGGCCCATGGAATTGACGGTGAAGGTAAAGGAGCCGATGGTTGGAGTGCCGGACGCCGTAAAAGTCGCCGCGCAGACAGAGCCGCTCGGACAGCTCGCAGTGCCGACCGCGATCGCGGAGGCAGTGTCGTTGAGAAACGTGATTTCGGGATTGGAGAACGCGACCTGCACGGTGTAGGCCCCCGCCACCACATTGGTGAGGGTGCCGAGGAAGGCGGTATCGGATTGCAGCCGCATCAGGTCGATGACGGACGGCGAGGGGTTCAGTGTTTGCGCCGTTCCGCTGGCTGGAGTCAGGGTGATGCCAGTAATCGAGACATTGAACGAAAGAATCGAAGGATTTGCGGGAAGTGTGTCGGCTACGAGAGTAAAGCTCACCGTGGCGTTGCCGCCCCCACCGCCGCCTCCGCCGCCAGTCTTTCTATGAAGGTTGCAGGATGAAAGAGCGAAAAAAGAGAGGACCACTGCGAAAAACAAAGCCTTGTTGCGAGCCATCCAGCACCCCACGGTAGGTCGGTCTGCGATTACCTTCTCTACGTCTACCAGGGAGAAGGCGTAAAAATTCCAGGTTGAATTTTACAGCGGAGGCCAGGGGAAGGCACCGTAAAAATCGGCAGAGTGTTCGAGTGCTAAATGTCTCGAAAGAAGAGATGCGCCACGGTGTTTCGTGGGGGCGCGAGGAGGCGGCAAGCACCCGGGAAGGGTATGCTATCGTAACTGCTCTCTTTATTTGGACGGGCGAGAGCAAAGGCGGTTTTCTGGCTAAGCGCGTATCCGATTCGGCAGGGGAGGCCCCAGGAACGAAGGTCGGCCGCGCGGCGAGGACTGCCCAGCGCGAGTATGCGCCCATTGAGGATGATCCAACGATACGCGGAAGCGCGCCGGAAGGCGCAGCCGATGCGCCTGTTAGCGAATCAGCGAAACCTTCGATGCACGAGGTGTTTGGCCCTGGAGGATTCCTCGAAAAGTGCATGGTGGCCGGATTTGACCGCTTGACGGTCTGCTCCGACTACGAATACCGGCCTGCGCAGCTGGAGATGGCGGAATTGGTGCACGATGCATTCGAATCGCATCATCACGCCATGGTGGAAGCCGGCACGGGCACGGGCAAGACGCTGGCGTATCTTCTGCCGGCGATTTGCAGCGGCCGGCGCGTGGTAATTTCCACGGCCACGAAATCGCTGCAGGAACAGCTCTACCAAAAGGACATTCCTTTCTTGCAAAAGCATTTTGCGCCAAATCTTAAGGTTGCGGTGATGAAGGGGCGCGCGAATTTCTTGTGTATTTCGAAGCTGAATCAGATGGCCGACCAGGGACTGCTGAAGGGGATGGAAGAACTGGATGCCTTCCGCCAGATCAAGGATTGGGCGAAATTGACGGAGACCGGCGACCGCGCGGAGCTCACCTTCCTGCCGGATGATTCCGAACTTTGGGGAAAGCTGGACGCGCGAAGAGACACTTGCACGGGGAAGAACTGCCCGTCGTTCAATCCATGCTTTGTGACGGGGATGCACCAGCGCGCAGCGGAAGCCGACTTGATCATTGTGAACCACCACTTGTTCTTTGCGGACCTGGCGCTGAAGCAGGACGATTTCGGCAGCATCCTGCCGGAATATTCGGCGGTGGTTTTCGACGAAGCGCACGAGATAGAAGATGTGGCCAGCGACTATTTCGGGCGGCAGATTTCGAATTTCCGGTTCGAAGAGCTGGCGCGCGATGCAGATCAAACGCTGCGCTTGCTGCATCTAGGCACGTCATCGTTATTGCGAAAGACGCAGCGGATCCGGGAACGCGGCCGCGGCTTCTTCGAATTGTTTCCACCCCGCGACGGGCGATTCTCATTCTTGCGGCACGAGCGCGAAGCCTTCCTGGAGCAGAACCGCGAAGCGTACGATTCCTTGGCAACATCGCTGAAAAGCATGGAGGCGGAATTTGCGGCGCTCACGGCAAAGCCGGAAGAGCTGACGCGCATCGCGCGGCGAAGCTTCGAGCTGCGCCAGGAGCTATCGTTCCTGCTCGAATCAAACGAACGGAATTTCGTATATTGGTATGAGCGCAGGAACAAAGGCGTATTCCTGACGGCGACGCCGATCGACGTCAGCCAAATTCTGCGCCAGCGGCTCTTCGAACAATTCGACACGGTCATCCTGACTTCCGCGACGCTCACGGTGGGAGGGCGCTTCGATTACATTCGCCAGCGATTGGGAATCGATCACGCCAAGGATCGCGCGCTGCCGCCGGAATTTGATTATCCCAAGCAGGCGCTGCTTTACCTGCCGCGCAAGATGCCGGACGTCCGCGACGCCGGATTCCAACCGAAGGCCGCGGACGAAATCGTACAGTTGCTGGAGCTGACCCACGGGCGGGCGTTTTGCCTGTTCACCAGCTATTCGCAGATGAATGATTTGTTCGAACGAGTGCGCTCGCGGGTGTCCTTTCCGATGCTGCTTCAAGGCACGGCACCGCGCTCCGTGCTTTTGGAACGCTTCAAGAACACGGAGGCGGCAGTGCTTTTCGCGACCGCAAGCTTCTGGCAGGGCGTGGATGTGCCCGGCGAGCAGCTATCCTGCGTGATCGTCGACCGGCTGCCGTTTGCGGTACCGAGCGACCCCATCGTGGCGGCGCGAGTGCGCGCTCTGCAGGAAGACGGGCGCAACCCGTTTGCGGAATTTCAAGTGCCGCAGGCGGTGCTGTCGTTGAAGCAGGGATTTGGACGGCTGATTCGGGCGAAAACAGACCGCGGCGTCCTTGCGCTGCTGGACACCCGACTTCAGCGCATGCCCTATGGTAAAATTTTCTTAGAGTCGCTGCCGCGATATGGCATTACGCACGAACTGGCGGATGTTGCCCGCTTTCTCGATGCGAACGGCGCCTCCGGGCGGCTAGGTGCCAAATCGGCAAGTCCTTCCTGAAGGGCCACGATCCAGGGAGATCCGCGGCAAAGGTGTAGGACGGTTCTGGAGAGACATGTTTCAAGTCAGTGTAGAAGAGACTTTTTCGGCAGGACATGCCTTGCGCGGTTACCGGGGCAAGTGCGAAAACGTCCACGGCCACAATTATCGCGTGCGCGTGACGCTGGAAGGACCGAATCTCGATTCGATCGGGCTCCTGGTGGACTTCACGCAGCTCAAGCAGGTGATCCGCGAGGTCATGGGCAAGCTCGATCACCAATTCATGAACGATCTCGAGGCATTCAAGACCGTGAATCCTTCAGCGGAAAACGTGGCGAAATATTTCTACGATGAGGTCACCAGGCAATTGAAAGATCTGCCGCCGGGCGCGCGAATCACGGACGTGATTTTGTGGGAAACGGATGCCAGCCGGGCGCAATACCGGCCCGGAGCTTAGTTGGCGACAGGTGCACCGATGAATCGAGCGTTTTTCATTATCCTGACTCCGGCGCTGCTCGTGGCCGCGGGGTATATTATTGTGTTGCGGTACATGGGCGTAGCACCAGGGTATGCGCCTCTGGTTGTCGCAGTGATACTTTTCTTCAGTATGATTTACTGGTTGTCGCAGCGGAGCGGACGCAAGGCGAATTCCAAGCGGGCATAGATCGCGAATGCTTCCGTTAGCCGCAACGGAAGAGTAGCCACCAAACTGTGGAACTCCAAAGTATGGTTATCACGGAAATTTTCAAATCGATTCAGGGTGAAGGCACACGCGCGGGCTTGCCATGCATTTTCGTGCGTTTGACCGGCTGCAATCTGCGCTGCACCTGGTGCGATACAGCGTACGCTTTTCACGGCGGAAAGAAGATGGGCGTTGAGGAGGTCCTGGCGCGCGTGGATGATCTGGCGGGACGCCGCGCGGAAATGCCCGGCGCACGGGCTTCTGTTCCACTGGTGGAATTGACGGGCGGGGAACCCTTGTTGCAGGAAGAAATTTACTCGCTCGCCGAAAAACTGCTTGCGGCGAAGTATTCCGTCATGATCGAAACCAGCGGGGAACGATTCATCGGAGGGCTGCCGCCGGAAGTGATCAAGATTGTGGATGTGAAATGCCCCGATTCCGGCGAGCCAGATAGTTTCGAGATGCGCAATCTCGAAGCTCTGTCCGATGACGACGAGGTGAAGTTCGTGCTTTCCACTCGGCGCGACTACGAATTTGCGCGCGATTTTACCTTGCAGCACGGCCTGGCAAGGCGAGTGAGACAGGTTTTGTTTTCGCCGGTGTTCGAGGATCCGCAAGGGAAGTGGCCGGGCCTTGCGCCGCGCGTGCTGGTCGAATGGATGCTGGCGGACGGTTTGCCGGTGCGGCTCGGGCTGCAACTGCACAAATTTATCTGGGATCCGGCCACCAAGGGAGTTTGAGGTAAAGGAAGTGAGGAAAAAAGGTGCGGCGGAAGTGGATGCGGTGGTGAAAGGAATGGACCAGAGAAAAGCAGTGGTGCTTTTGAGTGGCGGGATGGACTCCTGCGTGAGCGCGGCAATGGCGTGCGAACACCACGGTGCTTCAAACATCGCCCTGCTCCACGCCAGTTATGGCCAGCGCACCCGGGAGCGTGAACGGCGCGCGTTCGACGAAATTGCGAATTTCTACTGCGTGCGCGAGCAGCTTGTCGTGCAACTCGATCATTTCCGCGCGATTGGCGGTTCTGCGCTCACGGACAAGAACATTTCCGTTCCGGAAAATGAATTGGGTGCGCCCGGTCCGCACGGCAGTGCGATTCCCGTAACGTATGTCCCCTTCCGGAATGCGCATTTTCTTTCCGTGGCGGTGAGCTGGGCGGAAGCGATCGGCGCAGGAGCGATCTACATCGGAGCAGTAGCGGAAGACAGCTCCGGCTATCCGGACTGCCGGCCGGAATATTACCGGGTCTTCCAAGAATTGATCCGCGTGGGCACGCGGCCGGAAACGCTGATCGAAATCGTGACGCCGGTCATCACCTTGAAGAAGAGCGAGATTATCCGCCGAGGCATCGAACTGGGCGCACCCCTGCATCTAACTTGGTCGTGCTACCAGAACGAAGATACTGCCTGCGGTGCATGGGATAGCTGCCTGGTGCGGTTGCGCGCCTTTGCCGAAGCCGGCACGCCAGACCCCATTCCTTACCGCCGAACCGTCACTGCCGGGTGCTGAGCTTGGAATCGGCCCGCTTGAGAGAGATAATGGGGCGCACCTGGCCCGGATACACCGGGTGGGGCTCCCCCGTGAAAAAGGAGAATGCAGCATGAAGAGTTTTCTTAAGTCTTGGGCGCTTGCCGCCATCCTGATGGGCATGCTGACAAGCGTGCTGGCGCCGCGTGCGGCGGCCCAGACCGGCTCGATTGGCGGCACAATCCTCGATGTGAATGGGAATCCCTGGGCGGAGGTTGTCATTCGAAGTGTGAGCGACCAGGGCGCGAAGCAGGAGACCAAGACGGATAGCGCCGGCAAATATAGCTTGCCTAATTTGCGCGCTGGCATTTACACCGTCTTTGTTGTATTCCCTCCGCCGAATGACAAACAAGCGCCCTACGAAGTCAAGTGCAGAGTGCAAGCCGGCGAGGAAGCGAAGGTCGATCTCAACTTCAAGGATATCGTCGCCAAGCAAGGGAGCGCTGCCCAGGAACAGGTAAAAAAAGCTGAAGAAGCCAAGGCCAAGCTCGAGGGTCTGAAAGCGCACTTCACTGCGGGCAATGCCCTCATCGACCAAGAGAAACAGGTAAAAGCCGATCTGCAGAAGGCGCCCGCGGACCAGCGCGATGCGCTCAAGCAGAAGTTGGCGGACGTTTCGGATCAGGCCGTCAAGGAATTCCAGGAAGCATCGAAGAGCCTTGTGGAGAAGGATCCCAATGCGCACTTGGTCTGGTTTAAACTGGGAGAAGCCTACGACACCGCAGGCCGCAATGACGACGCCGTCCAGGCATACCAGCAGGCCATCAACGCCAAGCCCGACGTGCCGGGCTATTACAACAACTTGGGCAACGTGCTGGCGCGCGCGGGAAAGATCGACGAAGCCAAGGCTGCATATACCAAGAGCGCGGAACTTGACCCGCCGAATGCCGCAACCGCGTGGCGCAATTTTGGCATCAGCCTATACAACGCAAATCGGCTTGGCGACGCCGTTGAACCACTGCAAAAATCCGCCGACCTCGAACCCAAGAATCCGCAGACCTGGTATCTACTGGGAGCTTCGCTGGTTTACAAGATGACGACTAAGAAAGTCGGCGATAAGGAAGTTGTCCAGTTCGCGCCGGGAACGATCGAAGCCTACCAAAAGGCAGTCGAGCTAGACCCTAACGGAACTTGGGGCCAGCAAGCCAAGCAGGGGCTCGAACAGCTTCAGTTGATGGCGCCGGGTATCGATACCAAAGTCAACGTAAAGAAAAAGAAGTCTTAGTCAAAATCGAGTCAGCTCTTTCGGGCCGGTTCCGCTAAGCCAAGCGGGGCCGGTTTTTTTTCTTGGACGTGGGTTAGCGAACAGCCGAAATACTCGGTAGAATACGTGTAAAGGGGCAATTCTCCCGTTTGCGGTGGAAATGGAAGACCGGGGGTTCCCTACAGGAGCCGCTCTGATGGTTTCTTTTACGGACCGAGCCGCAACGCCGGCAAATGTATTGGTCCGCATTCTCGATCGGGAATCCGTCCTGCTCAATCTCGAGACGGAACAGTACTTCGGATTGGACGAAACCGGCACGCGCATGTGGCAGCTTGTGACCGGATTGCCGAACATCGAAGCAGCTTACCAGGAGCTGCTCGCGGAGTTCGATGTCGAGCCGGAATTGCTCCGCTCCCACCTGATGGAACTTTTAACCCGGCTCGTGGACAGCGGCTTGCTCCAGGTAATCCCTGCTGATGTGGGAACGGTTCCGGCGGTTTAGCGCGCTGGAGCGCCCGGCGCGGAGTCTTTTTCTGCGCGCGATCGTCCTGCTGCCACTGGTCGCATTGAGTTTGCGATGGCGTGGCTTTCGAGCCACGCAGGCGGCGCTGCAGCGGTTCCTTTCAAACGACAACCAGCAGACTGACGCCGCTCTTGTGCGTAAGGTTGTGCCTGTAACTGCGCGCATGGTCAATGCCGCGGACCGACACGGGCTGGTACACCCTTCCTGCCTGGCCAAATCATTGACACTCTGGTGGCTGCTTGGGCGGCAGGGGATTTCCTCATGCTTGCGCATCGGCATTCGCAAGAAAGAAGAAAGGTTTGAAGCGCATGCTTGGGTGGAACGCGATGGAACTGCGCTGAACGAACCGGACGAACACCACCATCACTATGCGGCTTTCGACGCGGCGTTTTCTTCGCTTCCGCCCGAACAATGATGAACGCTACCTGTGAAAGACAAACCAAAATAAAAAAGGCCCCCGGCAGCGCCAGGGGCCTGACCTCGACTGTGTTTGCTAGATACTGGTGCGGCGAGAGAAGACGTGCTTGGTGCGCGCGGCGGCGGGAGCAGGCAACTCAACATTGAGCGAAACCGCGCTCTTATTGCGCAGAACGCCAAGCTTCACTGTCCGGTCCTTATCATCCCGCTTTGCCAAGAGCCTTTCGCGAAGCTCGCCGACGGTGCGAATGCGCTCGCCGTTAATCGAGGTGATGACGTCGCCCGCTTTCACCCCACCCTTTTCAGCAGGCGAGCCGGGATTGACTTCGCGAACGAGTATCCCCTCGCCATCCGGCGCGCCGAAAAACGCGCCGAGCTGTCCGTTGATTTCTTCCGCATCTATGCCGAGCCGCGGCTGGCCGCCGAAAACCATGTTGCCGCTCCACTCCATCGGAGGAATTTCCGGCATCTCCGGCATCCGGAATGCGAATGTTCCCGGCATCGGCGCCACCCTGGTCATAACGTGACGACGCTCTTCGGATTTGGCAAGAGTCGCGCTGACTGTTTGCGTGCGCCCATCGCGCCACACGACGAGTTGAATCGTGCGGCCCGCGGGAATTTCATGGATCATGCGGCGGAATTGCGCCGCGCCTTCGACTCGCTGTCCGTTGATTTCCGTTACCACGTCATTTTCCTTCAGGCCGGCCTTTGCCGCAGGGCTGTCAGGAACAATCTTTCCCAGCACCACGCCGCGCTCGGTGGAGAGCTTCAGCTCCTTGGCTTTGTCCGCGGTCACTTCGTGCGTCTCCACGCCGAGCCAGCTCGAACCATCGTCGCCGAGTACGATGTTGAGGTCATCCGTTTCAATCTTCGGCAGGACTTCGATCTGCCGGGGCTCCTGATTCTGCACCGCAACGTCACCCACGGCCTCCTCAAGAGCATCGGCGTCGGCTAGCACAGCCTGCTGATCTTGCTGCCGCTCCATCTGTGCCTGTAATTTTGCCTCCAGCTCATTGATCCTTTGTTCCAAGCGAGCTATTGCCGAAGAGTCGGGCTTCTGCGGTCCTGCGGAACGTGCCGGCAGCGCAATTAGCGCGAGCGCCAGGGCCGCAGTTCCTCCCATGGTAAGAAAAGTTTGTTTGTTCATTTCCGTCCCATCCTCCTCAACGCTTAGACGCAGCAAAGCGTAAATCGTCAGACTGTCGACCGCAGAACAACCACGCGAATTCCGCCATTCACCGTGCGCAGATGAATAGGCGCGCCGCCGCGGCCCAGCTTACCGTGCATCTCCCGGGGACGCTGGCTGCTTTCCATCGTGATGGGGAGTTCAGAAGAGAAGTTTCCATTCAGGCAGCGGGCTTCGACGTCTGCCTGCATGTCGGAAGGGACAGCGAGGACGAGGGAGCCGTTGGTAGTTTCCGCCGTCGCGCCGGTTTTGTCGGGAAGATGCGCCAGTTCCAGCCGCACGTTGCCGTTAGTGGTGTGCGCATGAACGCTCCCGCCAGCCTCGAAGACTTCGATATTGCCGTTCACGGTGTGCAAGTCTTCCACGGTTTCGACGCCGGCGATGCGCAGCGTGCCGTTCACAGTGCCGATGTGCTCGACGCGCGCGCCGTGCGGAACGTGGATGGTGTAATCTACCGCCACTTCCACGCCTTCGTTTTGCGGGTAGCGCGTGGTGATGGAGACGGCGTCCGGCTTCGCGTCCACCTCGATGGAAACGCGCTCAAGATCGGACTCCTTGTGCTTCGCGGTCTTTACCGCGTGGACTTCGACCTCGTTGCGGTCCCAGCCTTGCACGTCCACGGTTCCGTTGACGTTTTGCAGCTCCAGGGAACCGCCGGCTTGCAAGGTATAGGACTGATTGAACTCCTTGCTGATGGCGAAGCTGGGAACGGCCCAAACAATAGCTACGAGCAACGCGGATAAAGCAATGGCGCGAAGAGCTGGACGAAGCATGACGTTTGCCCCCTTCGAGTTACTTGCTACCAATCCGAACTGAGGACCCAACAAAACTCGCATGCCCCGAGGCGGCTACCGCTCAGTGCAGCTGAAAATTAAATGTCACCGTCGAAATCACTTCGACTGGCTTGCCGTTCATCCAAGCTGGTTTTGCCCGCCATTGCTTTACAGCGGCGATAGCGGCATCGGCGAGCGCTGGCTCGCCCTCGAGAAGTTTCTGTACCTCGACGCTGCCGTCTTTCTTTACCCGCACCTGGAGCTTGACGAAACCTTGCAGGCCGGCACGTTGCGCGAGCGCCGGATACGATGGCTTCGGAAAATTGACGAGCCGCTTCTGGAAATCGTCAGCATCCTCGGTGATGCCTCCCCTGAATTTGATTTCCAGACTGGTCAGCCAGCTTTCCAGCCAGTCCGTTTTGGCATCGGAGGGAGCCGGTGTTTCCGCGGGGATTGACGATGCCAGCGCTGGTCCCTTGGCGAAGGAAACCGCCTCGAAACCATTCTCCGCCAGCCTCTTGTTGAGGCGGTCCATCTGTTCGCGAATGAGCGATTCGTGAAGAGCAATCTCCGAATCCAGGAACTGCAGGCGAATTCTTCCGGCGGTAGTCTTCAATTTGAGCGGGGCGCCGCCGCCATTTAAGACGGTCATGGCATGCACGGGACCGGAACCATTGGTCGACGCCTGCATCTTCATGTGCAGCGCTGGATCCGCTTCAATGCGGCGCTCGCCTCCGGTTACCACGATGGCGTCGATGTTCACCGCCAGATTCCGCGGCAGAAACACGATGATGTCCCCGTTGCCGGAAGCGAGCTGCGATGCCCCGGCAAGCCGCACGTTTCCGCCTTCGGCGGGCGAATCAGGATTAATCCAAGCCGTGATTGTGCCGCCGGAAGTGGCCGCTTGCAGGGCGCCGGCCACGCGAGTCAAGCAGATGCTGCCGCTGCTCGATTCCAGCTCCATCGGGCCGGAGACGTACATGACGCGAATCCCGCCCCCGCCGGTCTGCGCATGCACGGAGCCGCGCACCTCGCCGAAATCGATCTGCCCGCCGCCCGTGCGCACGCTGACGTAACTTCCGGCATGCGCGACGGTGATGTTGCCGCCGGCTGTGTCCAGTTCCGCGCGCCCTCCGATTTGGCCGGCCCGGATATGACCACCTCCCGTGCGCA
>Ga0137401_10000566_pt1 | contig 14755 bp, 16 predicted proteins | sample CZOMad1_1_16fung_FD_108286 | JGI IMG/M metagenome (GOLD analysis project Ga0137401, IMG submission 108286) | Vadose zone soil fungal communities from Angelo Coast Range Reserve, California, USA - CZOMad1_1_16fungal (Illumina Assembly) | ecosystem: Environmental > Terrestrial > Soil > Vadose...
GGGATCCGGCTGAGCTTGTAGATGCCGGCGTGCCGTTCAGCAAGACCACGCTACTCGTTATTCGACAGGTTCCGGACCCTCTAGCGAAGCTTCGACGGGGGCCGAGATTGTTGTGCGGACGCGGTCGCGGAGGGCGGCGACTTCGTTTTTCGCCAGAGGTTTTGTGTCGATGGTGTCGTGGAGGTAGACGGTGACGGTAGCCGGCCATAGCATCCAATGGCCGGTGCGGTGATGCTGGAAGGACCCGACCAGGCTCACGGGAACGATGGGGACGCCGAGTTGCTGGGCTAGGCGAAAGCCGCCGTCTTGGAATTCGTCGACGTGACCGTTGCGGGTGCGCTTGGCTTCCGGAAAAATGATGAGGCTGGTGCCGCGATTGATGGCGTCGTGGGTCAACCGCCACATGCGCTTGATGTCGGAAGGGCGGCGCACGTCGGGGACGGGAACGTTGCCGAAGCGCTTCATGAGCCAGCCGTAGGCGGGGATTTTGAAATGGGATTCAAGCTCCCATCCGCGCACGATTTGCGGAATCGCACAATAGAGCATGAACGGGTCAAAGACGTTGACGTGATTGACCATGAAGAAGCTGGTGCGTTTTGGATCGAAGTTGGCTGAGCGGACGACTTTGACGCGCGCGCCGGAGAAAAACGCGATGCGGCGACAGAAGGCGCGCTGCAGCCAGTCGTGCTTGCGCATATCGACAAAAATATTGAGGAAGACCAGAAACGGCGCGGCGATGAAGAAGTGGATGAGGCTCAGAATCCAGAGAACGGCGCTGCGCAGCGCGAAGTAGAAACGCTTCATATGTGCACGTCCACGGCGCCGGGGACGATCTCGAGGGAGCGGATTTCGAGGGTGGCGATTTCGCCGTCGATCATGACGTCGATGGGCTCGGGCAAGTTGAATTCGACGCGGCGTACCGCGCGGCGCGCGGCTAACGGGTGCTCGATGTGCGTGCCGTCGTAAAGCTTCGGAAGCATGCGCAAAAGGCCGAGGCGGCCGATGGGCCCCCAGCGAACGAATTCGATCAGGCCGTCGGTGGGATCGGATTGCGGGGCGATGAGCATGGTGCCGCCGGTGTACTTGCTGTTGTTGAAGGAGAGGAACAGGCAGCGCCGCTGGTCCCAATTTTGGTCCTGGTCGCAGCGCAGCGCGAAAGCGCGGCGGCGGAGTTGCGCAACGCGAACGAAGACGCCCAGAAGGTAGCCGAACGGACCGAGCGCTTTGAAGTGGCGGTTCGTCAGGGTGGCGACATCGGCGGTAAATCCCAGACTCAACAGATTGAATGCGTAGATTTCGCCAGCAGAGTGGATCAGGCGGAGGAGATCGACACGGCGCGTGCGATTTTCCCGCAGCGCTTGCAGCGCGGCTTGGGCGCCGTTTTGCGCGGCAAAATCGCGAAGAAAAGAGTTGCCCGTGCCGAGCGGAAGAAAGCCGAGAGAGATGCGCGCGGTTGCTCCTGCGTGGGTGAAGATGCCGTTGAGGAGTTCGTGGGCGGTGCCGTCGCCGCCGACAGCGATGAAGCGGCGGTAGCCCTGGTCGTAGGCTTCACGGGCTAACTCGGCGGCATGACCGGGAGCGGTAGAGGCGACGACGTCAACGTGTAGGCCGTCCGCGCGTAGGCGCGCGATTGCCGGCCCCGCGAGTTTTGCGGAGCGGCCGCCGCCTGCGGCGGGGTTGACGATGGCGAAGAAGGCTTCTCTCACGACGGAGCGGGCCTCCCGCCGCTCACGGTTTGCAGAATAAAGATAAAACGTTTCCTCCGGGGCTAGAGCCCGCGAAAGTAGTCCCTCCTGTCGAAGGTGAAGCTCCGACCCCCAGGGAGCGCAACTTCGCGGTTGAAGTCGCCGGGATGCGCCCTTCGTACCTGAGGAAGACCAAAGCGCGCCACGACAACCGCCCGACACGGTGCAACTCAGCTTTACAGCGGCAGAATCGCTGCGGCGCGATCTTGCTGCGCCAGCCGGCCGGCCAGGATATTGCGCTTAATTTTTAGCGATGCCGTGCGGGGGAAGTCTGCAGTGAAGAGGACGAGCCCGTGCACGCGCTTGTAGTTTAGCAGGCGGTTGTTGCGCGCGGAGATGTCGCGGCGAAGTTCGTCGGTGAGAGTTTGGCCTTGCTCCAGGTGCAGCACGAGGAGCAATTGTTCACCGACCATCGTTCGCTGCGGCCAGATATAGTTGGCGGCGAAGATGCAGAATTCTTTTACGGGCAGGCTTTCAAAGGCGGCTTCGACGTCTTCTGGGTAGATGTTTTTGCCTTCTTCGGTGACGATCATGTTTTTTTTGCGGCCGAAGAGTTGCAGATGGCCAGTGGAATCGAAGCGACCTAGGTCCCCGGTCATGAGCCAGCCGTTGACGATGGTTTCCGCGGTGAGTTCAGATTCATTGAGGTAGCCGGACATTACAGTTTTGCTGCGGACGGAGACTTCGCCAACGCCGTCGGCGGCGGGATTGAGGATGCGGACATCCATGCCGGGCAGAGGTTTGCCGACGGTGTCGGCGCGGAACGGCTTCAGATCGTTGACGGTGATGGCCGTGCCGGCTTGGGTCAGGCCGTAGCCGTTGGCGACAGGGATGCCCAGGTCGTAAAAGAACTGCAGGGTTTGCGGTTCGGTGAAGGCGCCACCTACGATGATGGCGCGGAGTTCGCCGCCGAAGGCCTGGTGCACTTGCTTGAGGAGGCGGCGACTGAGCGCGAGGCGGGGCTGGCTCTTGGTCAGGGCTTTGTTGACGGCGACAAGCGCGTTGAAAAGTTTTTGTTTGCCTGACGGTAGAGCGTCAAAGCGGGCTTGTAGTCCTTTTTGCAGATTTTTCAGAACGAGCGGTACAAGACTGACGTAGGTGATTTTGTATTTGGGGAAGGCTTCTCGGACATATTCTGGGCGCAGGGTGCGCAGATGCACGACGGCGGCGCCGCAGATGAACGGGCCGAAAAAGCCGACCATGAAGTCGATGGCGTGGTTGGTGGGTAGAATGCTGAGATAACGCTCTCCGGGCGCGAATGCGTAGATCGAAGTAAGCGCGACGCACTGCTCCAGATAATTTTCGTGAGTCATCATGCAGCCCTTGGGGCGGCCGCCGGTGCCAGAGGAGTAGACGATGGTGGCGACGTCTTTGCGCTGGCGCGGGATGAAGGTGGGTTCACCGGTGCTGCTAAATTCTTCCCAACGTCTGGTGCCGGATAAATCGGCTCTTGGCGGAGCCTCGGTGACGAGGATGGTCTTCAGATTTGTGGCTGAGGCGCGAGACGGCGACGCTGTCAGTTGCCGCCAGATCGGATATTCCGTGACGAGGACACTGGCGCCGGAATGCTTGAGGAGTTGCCATTGTTCTTCGGGGGTGAGTTTGTAATCGAGAGGCACGAGCACGCCACCGCAATGGAAAATGGCGTACGCGGAAATCAGCCATTTGGACTGATTGGTCATGATAATGGCGGCGCGGTCGTTGGCGTTGAAGCCGGCTTCTTGCAGGGCTTGGGCTAAAGGATCGGCACGGTCTTGGAACTCGCGATACGTGAGGCGTTCTTTTTCTCGTTCGCGATCGGCCTCGATGAGACAAACTTCGCCGGAAAACTGGCCGAGAGCATCTTTCAGCGCGGCGCCGATCGATTGGTACTTCGCGAGATCGAGCATTACAGGCGGGATTGGATGCGCGAGGCTAGGGTGCGGAAATCGCTTACGCCTTGGACTTCGTAGTCGGGGAGCCCTATGCCGAAGTGGTTTTCGAGGCGGCTTAGCAGATCTAGGGCTTGCAGGCTGTTGATGCCGAGCTTTTTGAAGAAGTCGTCGTCAGGCGCGAGAGAGTCGGCGGGAACCTCGAAGTGCGTTGAGGCGAGGGTCAGCACTTCCTGGGTGGTTTGGTCGATGGTGCGCATGGATACGCCAATTTAACACCATCGCGAAAGGAAAGAAAATTTAGAAGCAGAAGCACTGGGCGGGCAAATTGTGAAGTGCACTTTGTAACAAAAAGTACTTGACACTGACAAGAGGCGGGGTATTCTGGCGGCGAGGCTCACCATGGAAGACCTACCTCTGACTCCATTGCCGCGTTTCGGTAGACCACTCGGTCCGTTTCAAGGGCCCTTCGCGGACGCCCTTCGTTATTGGGAGCCGCGGCGCCTGATCTATAATTTGGTCCTCACCGCAGTCGTCGTTGCTTGGCTCCTAGGGACTTGGCCCCATTTCCGTCCGGCATTGACGTGGTCTTCTCTACCGCCCATGGCCGTCTTGGCATTGTTCGCTAATGTTTGCTATTGCGCGGCCTACATCCTGGACCTGGCCATGCAGCACTCGTCTCTTAGTGCGGTCTGGAGACGGCGGCGCTGGATACTGTTGTTGGTGGGAATGCTGATTGCAATTGTTCTGGAGAATTATTGGATTGCGGACGAGATCTATCCAGATGTCTGCTAGCCGGAGTTCGCAGGCCCGGGGCTACGGGCTGGCTGCGGACGGGAGCGGTGCGCTAGCGGAGGATGGTGCATGGGGACCTGGTGGTGCTGTTCCAGAAGCGGCGGTGGATGGCTGAGGATTCGGCCGTCGTTGCGAGTTGGTTTGATACTCCGGCATCGGGCCGTCGACCTTTTTTAACGCGACGGCAGGGAAAATGTAGGCTTTGGCGTTGGCGTCCCAACGGTAGCCGGCGCGGAAACGCCATAGCTTTTGCGATCGCGCGGGCCACTCCAACAACAGATGAGGATGCCGGGGATCGATTTTCACCGAGAGCTTCAAGAGGTGAAAGGACCAGATCGTTCGGGGAGGACGAGCGCGCTCGATGGTCAGCTGGCGCTGAATGTGACAGCCCACGCGACCGAACCATCGGTGGTCGGGGCCTTCATGGGGGCAGCCTTGCCCGACTACGGGGAGAGCAAACAGCAAAGCAATGAGCGAAACCATTCAGACGGTGACCCACAGACCCTTCCAGAGTAAGCCAGCCTCCGATGCCATTCCATGGGCCGAGAGCATCAAAAATTTGGTACTGGGGTTGTGGGAGTACCAAAGCCGCTTTTCGCACTAGCTCCGGCCTTACACTGACGGTTTTCAACCGGTACGGTTATAAAGACGCCAGAAAATGCGTATGCCTTATAGGAGGCAGGGTATGGCGGCGAACCGTACGCTGGTGCGATTGGCTTGGGCGGCGGTGATTTTTCTGGCGCTGATTGGGCTTGCGGTTGCTACGCGGCGGAGCGTTATCCTGTTGCGGCCGCCGGGGGCGGCAAGCGGCAGGAATAATCCGGCGGCGCTCGACGGCGCCTTCGCTGACCGGCGAACGCTGACGCTGACGCACATTGTACCCGCGATGCTGTTCATGATTTTGGGGCCGCTACAATTTGTGCCCAAGTGGCGCGCGAAACATCCGCGGATTCACCGCTGGTCGGGCCGCATCTTTCTGACGGCGAGCGCGGTGGTGGGAGTTACTGGACTGACGTTGGCTTTCGGCAAGACCATTGGCGGGGTGGATGAGAAGGCGGCGATCACACTGTTCGGGAGCTTTTTCCTGATCGCGCTGGCGAAGGCGCTGGGGCATGCGCTGCGACGGGAGTTCGCGCAGCACCGCGAATGGATGATCCGCGGCTACGCTATTGGGCTTGCGGTGGCCACGATCCGGCCGATCATGGGGACGTTTTTTGCGGTGGCGGCGCTCGAAGGGCGTCGGCCGGATCCGCACGAGTTTTTCGGAACGGCGTTCTGGATCGGGTTCACGCTGCAGATGATCGCGGCCGAGATCTGGATCAATTATACAAGGCAGCACGCGGAGCAGGGGGCAGCGGTGGTTGCGGCAAAATAGGGATGGCGAACGGAACGGGTCGGTACCACCCTCAAAAACGGAACGTGTGGCAGCCAGTGGCGGTTTGTGGAGTAGGAAACGGAATTCTGACGGGCACGATATAGCGGGCCCCTACGGGCGGGGCCGGGCGGCGGGTTGCGCGTCGTTTTGCTCGAGACGGGTGATTTCGGCTTCGAGGCACTTGGGGCAAAGGCAGCCGGCAGATTGTGCGGGCAGGGGTACTACGTGGGGAAGTTGCGCGCACCAGCAGCCCTGTTCTTTGGCGCAGGTCATGGAGCTTCCGCAGCGTGAGCAGTTGGTTTCCATGCAGGAATAATGGAGTTTAATACAATTCAAGCCGCAACGCAGCCCATCCTACATGCATCCACCAAAAACAACCATCGGTCGTAAATGTCTTCTTTCGAACAGACCGGAACTTTGTAATCGGGGACCATGTATGTACGGCGGTGAACGCCAATCGCTTGCGATGCGGAGCTTGGAGGATGGAAATCAGCTGCGGGATGCCCAAAGTGATACGAACATTTCACAACGCGAAGAAAGAAGAAGTGGGGCGACTCACGTTCGAGGAGAAAGACGAGCGTTGGCGCATCCAGTCCTCCGCGCCTCCGGGAATTGACCGCAGATTTCGCACCGGACGCGGGGCGGCGAGTTGGTGGGAAAGCAGATCCGGAGACCGGGAAGATCCGAAGATAGCCCGGAGGCCAGGGGCGCCTGGTTTCCGCCGGCGCGGGAGATAGCAGTGTCCGATTGGTCCAAAGACGCCGCGGGGCGATTCGCCGCGCAGCAAAAACTGAAACAGACGTCGGATGCCAAAACGATCCGCGATCAGAATGATCTGGCTTTGCACATTGCGGCCATCTGGGAGGATCTGTGCGAACGGTTTCGCGCGCGATGCGCGGAGTTCAACGCCGAACCCGGCGTAGAAGGCTTGCTCAGTTGCGACACCAAGCGCACACAAGAGTTGAAAATCACGAGAAAAGATAACGCCGGCATGCTGCGGGGAGCCTTCGACGCCAGGAAGCACACTATCCACTTCATGGGGCCGAACATCGGCAAAGAAAAAGCGGAAATAAAAATCGAGGTAATCGAAGGCACCAAATTGCGCTTCGTGGATAGTTTGCAGAGAACGCTCGACCCCCAAGACATTGTGGATATAGCGTTGATCGATTTGCTGCAACTGCATTAGCCTCCGCCGCGCCCCTGCCTGAAACAAAACATATTAAGTGTCAGCGCGCGCAACTGCATGATGCGAACTCGGCCGCCCAACCAGGCGCACGGCAGGGCGATGACCATTAGCGACAGCGGATACCCGGGAGGCCCGAAGGCGGGCCCGCGGTTCCACGTCACCCCGGCGCCCACCGTGCTCAAAACAAGGCCGGTAACGCCGCCCCGCAAGGCGTGCTGCATGAGCCGATCGGGCGCGAGCCGGGCCATGACGTAGCGGCCCGCAGAGAAATACAGAACCCCGGAGCGGGCAGAATCCACCCGGTCGAGAGTCAGGTGGGGGCGCGAACAGGGTGGCTTTGGAGAGTCTAGGATGTCTAGGATTGCCGGGGGTGGCTGGAAGGACTAGAATAGTAGCCGGAGGAATGGCTTAGTGCTGATGATTCGATTGGCAAGGATTGGCAAGAAAAAGAAGCCGTTTTATCGCGTGGTGGTGATTGAGAGGACCCGGCCGCGCAATGGCCGAGTTCGCGAACTGGTGGGGACGTACGATCCGCTGAAGAAACCGGCAGAGATCAAGCTGGATGCCGAGCGCGTCAAGTATTGGCTCGGAGTCGGCGCCCAGCCAAGCGATACCGTGCGCAGCTTCATCCGTTTGCAAAAGATAGCGTAAGCCTCAGAAATTCGGTTTTGTGCTCCCTCTTCCTAGTCAGGGCGCCTTTTCCCAGGCTCATGTTCGAAGTTGATGAAAAGTCGCGTTCTCGTAGAGGTGCCCTATGAAGGAACTGGTTGAATCCATCGCCAGGGCTCTCGTGGACCATCCGGAGGAAGTTAATGTGAGGTCCGTCGAGGGTTCGCAAGCCACCATTTTAGAATTGCGCGTGCATCCGGAAGATCTTGGCAAAGTGATTGGGCGGCAGGGCCGCACGGCCAAGGCGGTGCGCACGCTGCTGGGTGCGGCGGGAATGAAAGTGCGCAAGCGCTTCACGCTTGAAATCCTGGAATAAGTGAACGGCGCGCCACAACGCTGGGTGGCGCTGGCGCATATCCTTCGCCCGCGGGGGAACAAGGGCGAAGTGGCGGCGGAGTTGTTGACGGATTTTCCACAGCGGCTGACGGAGTTGCGGGAAGTCTTTGTCGGCGATTTGGCGAAAGGCGAGCCGCGGCGGATGGGGTTGGCGGCGTGCTGGCTCAGCCAGAATCATCGCGGGCAAGCGGTGTTTCATTTCGCGGGTTGCGCTTCGATCTCCGAGGCGGAAAAATTTCGCGGCTTGGATGTGCTACTTCCGATCGAACAGCGGGTGGTCCTGCCTGCTGGACATTATTTCCTATCGGATTTGATGGGGTGCTCGGTGTTTGAGTGCCGGGAGGATTCCGCTTCCGCGATGGCGTCTTCGCCGTGTTCGCTCAGTAGCGCGCCGGCGCTGCTCGGACCAGTGGCGGATGTGCAATTTATTGGGGAAGGCGTGGCGGGGACGCCGCTGTTGGCGGTCGCTACGCGGGGCGGGCAGTTGTTGATTCCGTTGGCGGAAGATATTTGCACGCGGATTGATGTGGTAGCGCGGCGGATTGAGGTGGTTTTGCCGGAAGGGCTGCGCGAGCTGAACTAGCATTCCGCGGCGGTTTCCTCGCTTTCGAAATACGCTAGACTGAACTGCCTATGCGATTCGAGCTGATTACGATTTTCCAGGAGTTTTTTGCCGGGCCGCTGGAGCATGGAATTGTGCGGCGGGCGCGCGAGGCCGGGCTGATTACTGTGCATGTGCAGGATTTGCGGGCGTTCACCAAGGACCGGCATCGCACCGTGGATGACCGGCCGTTTGGCGGCGGCGAGGGCATGGTGATGAAGCCGGAGCCGCTGTTTCTGGCGGTGGAAGCGCTGTTGGGGCGCGGCGTGGGAGATGCAACGGAGGCCGGGGTTCGGGAATCCAACACGGCGATTGTCTTGCTCTCGGCGGCGGGGAAGCGGTTTACCCAGGAAACCGCGCGGCGGTACGCAGGGCTGGAGCGAATTATTTTTATTTGCGGGCGGTATGAAGGGGTGGACGAGCGCGTCGCCGAGTATTTGGCTACCGAGGAAATTTCGGTCGGGGATTTTGTTTTGAGCGGCGGGGAGTTGGCGGCGATGCTGGTGGTGGATGCAGTGACACGGCTCTTGCCGGGGGCGCTCGGGAACGAGGCTTCCTCGCAGAATGAATCGTTTAGGGCGGGCGGCTCCTGGCAGGCCGGGGCGCAACATATTGCGTCCCTACCGAACGGCTCGCGCAGCGGTGATGGCCATGTGCCTCTGGATTATCCGCACTACACTCGGCCGGCGGAGTTTCGCGGGTGGGCGGTCCCGGAGGTGTTGATCGGCGGGAATCACGCGGAGGTAGCGAAATGGCGTGCGGCGGCCGCGCTAGAGAAGACGCGGCGGAACCGGCCGGATTTGCTTTTGCGGGGATAAATGCAAAGGCTAGAAGCTAACCTAGAGACGCGGAGAGCGCAGAGGAAACTGCCTAGGTCCGGGTGCGGAATAAAGGAACTGGGAATTAGGTCAGAGGGACTATGAGCGAAACGGCCAGGAACGGCAAGGAGCGGGATAAGCCGATTGCGATTTACTACGAGCAGCCGAACTGGTTTGTGCCGCTGTTCAAGCAAATGGACGCGCGCGGCGTGCACTGGACGAAGCTAGACGCGCGCTATCACCAATACGACGCGTCATCACCGGAACACGAGTATGCGCTGCTGTTTAATCGCATGAGTCCTTCGGCCTGGCAGCGCGGGGTGGGGCACGGTATTTTCTATACCCTGAATTATTTGAAGCATTTAGAAGACAAAGCCGTGCGGGTGGTGAACGGGTCGCGGGCATTCCGCCATGAGACTTCGAAGGCGCTACAGCTTGCGCTTCTGGAGCGGCTGGGGCTGCCGTATCCGAAGGCGCGAGTGATTAATCATGCTTCGCAGGCGGCGAGCGCGGGGGAGGCGGTGGGATATCCGCTGATTGTGAAGCCCAATATCGGCGGGAGTGGGGCGGGGATCAAACGCTTTTCTTCGCGAAACGAGTTGCAAGCGGCAGTCGAGCAGGGCGGCTTGGATTTTGGGATCGATAACACGGCGCTGGTGCAGGAGTGCTTCACGGCGCGGGACGGGATTATCACCCGCGTGGAGGTTCTTGGCGGGAAGCATCTGTATGCCATTCAGATTCACATTACCGGGGAAACTTTTGATTTGTGCCCCGCAGATATTTGCAAGAACACGAAGGGCGAGGAGTTGACGCGCATGGCTTGCCCGGTGGATGCGCCGAAGACGGGAATGACTGTGGAAGTCTACGAAGCCCCGCAGCAGGTGATTGCGGACGTCGAGCGGATTATGCAGAACGCGGGCATCGAGGTGGGCGGTGTCGAATACGTCTTCGATGAGCGCAGCGGGCGGCAGATGTATTACGACATTAATGCACTGTCGAATTTCGTGGCCGATCCGGAGCGCATGCTGGGATTCAATCCCTACGGGCGATTGGCGGATTTTTTGATTGCAGAGGCGCGCGTGCACAAAGCGAAGCAGCCGACGCGGTTGGTGGCGGCAGGAGAACAGGCATGAGATACGGATACTGGCTTCCGGTGTTTGGCGGATGGCTGCGCAACGTTGCGGATGAAAAGATGCAGGCGACCTGGGGATACGTGAAGCGGCTGGCGCAACGCAGCGAAGAATTGGGATTTGACGTCACGCTGATTGCCGAGCTGAATTTGAATGACATCAAGGGAGTCGAAGCGCCGTCGCTCGATGCGTGGTCGACGGCGGCCGCCCTGGCGGCGGTGACCGAGCGGATCGAGTTGATGGTGGCCGTGCGGCCGACCTTTCATTTGCCGGCGCTGCTGGGGAAGCAGGCGGCGAACATCGATCACATCAGCAGCGGACGGCTGACGTTGAATGTGGTGTCCTCGTGGTGGGCGGACGAGGCGCGGAAGTATGGCGTGGGTTTCGAGCAGCACGACGATCGTTACGCGCGCACCGGCGAATGGCTGGAGGTGCTAAACGGGGTGTGGTCGCGGGACCATTTTTCGTTTTCAGGGAAGTATTATCGAGTGGAAGATAACGTTCTGGAGCCGAAGCCGGTGTCGCAGCCGCGACCGACGTTGTATGCGGGCGGAGAATCACCGGCCGCGAAGGAATTGATCGCAGAGAAGTGCGATGCGTACCTGATGCATGGGGATCCGCCGGAACGGGTGCGCGAGAAGATTGCGGATTTGCGGGAGCGCCGCGCGAAGCACAAGTTGCCCGCGCTGAAATTCGGCGTGGCCGGCTATGCGATTGTGCGCGAGACGGAGCGGGAGGCCCAGGACGAGTTGCGGCGGATTATGGACGTGCAGCAATCCGCGGCGGGGTATGCGAATTACCAGCAGTGGCTTGCGGGGACGCAGCTCGAGCAGCGAGTTTCGCTCGAGGATTATTCGGTGTCGAATCGCGGGTTGCGGTCGGGCTTGGTGGGAACGGCGGAGAAGGTGGCGGAGCGCGTGGCAGAGTTCGAGGCAGTTGGGGTGGATTTGGTGCTGCTGCAGTTTAGCCCGCAGATGGAGGAGATGGAGCGGTTTGCGGAAACGGTTATTCGACGGCGTCGCGCGGTCTCGGCGCTGGTATAGGTCGGCGGTAGGGGGTACCGCGTAAAAGCGGCGGCAGGTCCGACGCACTCCAAAAGTCGCTAGGCTATTAGCGGGGATTTGCCTATAATTGACGTTTGCCTTTGGTGTGCTGGCCCCGCCCGAGTGGGTCTGCAGGGAATACGAACATGAATCCGGTAATTGCAAAACTACATGAAGCGCAACTGCGCAAAGACCTCCCCGAATTCCGGCCGGGCGACACGGTGCGTGTCAACGTGCGGCTGAAAGAGGGCGAAGGTGAGAAGGAAAAAGAGCGGCTGCAAGCGTTTGAAGGCGTGGTGATTTCGAAGAAGGGCCGGGCGTCGGGGGCCACGTTTACGGTGCGACGCGTGAGCTTTGGCGTGGGCATCGAGCGCATTTTCCCGCTGCACTCGCCGACGATCAGCTCGATTGAAGTGGTGGGCAAGGGCAAGGTGCGGCGCGCTAGGCTCTATTATTTGCGCGATTTGCGCGGCAAGGCGGCTCGCATCAAGCGAGCGGGGCGCGAGGAAGCGCCGGCTGCAGCGGCGGTTGCTGCGGGCACAGAAACGAAAGCCTAGACGGATTCATTGCAATTATTTCGAAAGCCCCGGCTTTTGGCTGGGGCTTTTTCTTGGTGTGCCGATTGGCGAGGACCGGAAGCCGGCAGGATGCGGCGCTGCCAGGTTGCCGTAGCGGCTGGACATCGCGCAGCCTTACGGCTGGACGTTGGTTGTGCCTTCGGCGCCGGGCTTGGGGAAATGCTTTTCGTACCAGGCGATGCTGCGGTCGATGGAATCAATGACGTGGCCGGTTTCGCTGAGGCCGTGGCCTTCGCGCGGATAGCGGACGAAGGTGGCCTCGGTGCCAACATCTTTGAGCGCGATGAAAAATTGTTCGGCTCGGCGGCGTTGGCATGCTGGCTTGCTGCCTACCGGCGCGGCGAGCTACGCGCCTCGACCCTATTGATGCTCTACGTCATGAGTAGGAGACGCAATGCTTTTTTTGCGAAGCTGGCTCGCGCGATTCCTGACCTTGTTCGGACACGAGCGCCGCGATTCCGAACTAAATGATGAATTGCAGGCGCATCTGGATTTGTTGACCGCCGAAAATGTGCCGCGGGGCATGACCACAAAAGAAGCGCGGTACGCGGCCCCGCGCGAATTCGGCGGAGTCGAGCAAACCAAGGCGGCGTATCGGGAGCAGCGAGGGCTGGCTTTCCTCGAGACGCTGTTGCAAGACGTGCGCTTCGCTCTGCGCATGCTGGCGAAGAAACCGGGATTCGCGCTGGTGGCTATTCTCACCTTGGCCCTCGGCATTGGCGCGACGTCGGCGGTGTTCAGTGTGGTGGACCGAATTTTGTTTCGCAGTTTGCCCTATCCGCAGGATGATCGTTTGGTTTCCTTCGGGGTGATGGCGCCGTTCGACTCGCGGGAATTTATGCTTGGCCCTGACTTTGTGGATTGGCGCGAGAGGCAAGCGCCGTTTGAATCGGTCACCGCGGTCGAGCCCGGCAGCGTGGACTGCGATTTGACAGAGCAGAACCCGGCGCGGCTGAGCTGCGGACAAGCCGATGCTGCGTTTTTATCCACATTTCGTGTTCAACCGATTCTCGGCAGAAATATTACGCGCGAGGAAGACCGGCCCAACGCGCCACGCGTCGTTCTGCTTTCTTACGGACTGTGGCGCTCGCGTTTCGCGCGCGATCCGCAAATCATCGGGAAGAGCCTCTCTCTGGACGGCCAGCCGGCTTTAGTCATCGGCGTTCTCCCGGCCAATTTTGAAATGCCAACGCTGGCACGCGCGGACCTTCTCCTTCCTTTGGCCTTGGATGAATCGACCGGCCGAGGCCCCGATGCGCGGCAGCGGATTATGCGAACGTTCGCGCGCCTGAAGCCTGGATTTGGCGTGACACGAGCCACCAAAATGCTCCAGCCGCTTTACCGCGAGTCCCTCGACAACGTGCCGGTGCAATTTCGCAAAGAGGTTTCCCTTCGTGTGCGTTCGCTGCGCGACCGCCAAATCGGGGACTCTCGCAGCGCTTCGTGGATTCTGCTTGGCGCGGTGATTTCTGTTCTGCTGGTGGCGTGCACCAACGTCGCGAATCTGCTTCTCGCGCGAGCCACCGGCCGCCAGCGGGAATTGGCAGTGCGCGCGGCGCTCGGCGCCAGCCGCGCCCGGCTGATCCGGCAAACGCTGACGGAAAGCTTGCTTCTTGGCATATTTGGTGGATTGGCCGGCTGCTGGATCGCCTACATGTTGCTTGGATTGTTCGTGTCGATTGCGCCCGACGGAATTCCCCGCTTGCAACAAGCGACGCTCGATCTCCGCGTTTTGGTATTCACCTTCGGCATTTCCCTTATTGCTGGAATTCTGTTTGGGCTGGCTCCTGCAGTACGACAGCCAGAACCGGACTTGCTGACGGGAAAAGAATTGCACCCGGCGGCACGCAACTTCTTGCGGCCGGCGCTCATTACCGCGCAGATCGCGGTGTCGTTGGTTCTGCTGGCCTTCGCTGGTCTGCTGCTGCGCAGTTTATGGAGGCTAGAAAGCGTACCGCTGGGCATGGATACGGAAAGCGTTGTTGCCGCGCGAATTGACCTGGCCGAATATCGCTACCCGCAACAAACACAACAATTGGAATTTTTCCGGCAACTTGAGTTGCGGCTGGCGAAACTCCCAGGCGTCAGTGCGTTGGGCTTGAGCGACAGTTTGCCACCTTCCGGGGGCATGCAGGCGACGTTTCTTTCTTCGATCGAGGTGCCGGGTCAGCCGCCCTTTGCCGACGGCACCGGAGGAATGATCGGCTATCGCTTCGTGACGCCAGATTACTTCTCCGCGTTGGGTATTCGCATCGTGCGTGGACGCGCTTTCCGGCCCGATGATCTTTCCCTAAGCAACAATCCGGTGGTGTTGAGCGAAGCCCTGGCCAAGCGGGTCCTCCCGGGCGGCGATCCCGTCGGAAAATCGGTTTTTTTCCGAAACCGTAAAACCTGGCGTACGGTGATCGGTGTGGCCGCGGATGTGAAGAATGGCGGGCTCACGGCGGCGGCCGATCCGGAATTTTATTTGCCGTGGAAACCAGAACCCGAAGGATATTTCCGGAGCGGACATCTGCTCCTGCGGACGCCGCAAGATCCGCGGGCACTGACGCGCTGGGTGCGCTCGGAGGTCGCGGAAATCGATCCAACCGTCCAGGTCACAATCGAA
>Ga0137401_10000568_pt1 | contig 14747 bp, 8 predicted proteins | sample CZOMad1_1_16fung_FD_108286 | JGI IMG/M metagenome (GOLD analysis project Ga0137401, IMG submission 108286) | Vadose zone soil fungal communities from Angelo Coast Range Reserve, California, USA - CZOMad1_1_16fungal (Illumina Assembly) | ecosystem: Environmental > Terrestrial > Soil > Vadose zone...
AACTTACAGAAAAGTCAAAGAAACCGATAAAACCGATTGAATCCTGTCAAGTTATGCCATCAAAATCTATGCCAAAATTCGAAGTTGCTGGCGTTGTCGAACCTTGTTAGGACCACCACTCTTTTTGGGGGATCGTCATTTCTGCCGTCTGTTTCTCCGTTCCGCCCGTTCCAATTGCTCCAAGTTGCTCCAAGATTTCGGACGAATCGGCTGTCTAATCGGCTTTGCAACTTTAGTAGAATCAAATGAGTAGCCAAGGATGAGCACGTAGCGCAGTTGCATGGAGCGTCTGCCCTATCGGCAGAGGGTAAACGCGCCAAAATCATACTCTTCTTCGCGATAAATGATTTAGAATCAACGTAGCTATTGCGCCCGTAGCTCAGTTGGATAGAGCGTCTGCCTTCTAACAAAGAAGGCAAAAATTCTAAATGCTTTGCTGAGCGTCGCTTACAGGTTCTCTCTCCTGAAATCTCTCCCCCAATTGTACCGACGTTATACCGAACGCATTTTACCTGCCTGGATTCGTACGTTACCTTGGCCAACTGTTCCACTCGCGTAAGAAGGCGCATTGGGCAGTCGAGAGGCAACTGGCCAAAGACCAAAACACGTCTGTTCGCCCCGAAAACAGGCTCGCGAACAACTCAGGGAATAGTGATTGTGAGCGAGCCTGAGGTTCTGGTGAGGCTGGGCGACGTAGCCTGCACCTGGAGAATGATAGTTACTGACTGCGGAGGAGGTGGTGGGGGTGGCGGACTGGAAGAAGATCCGCCGCCTCCGCATGCGCTCAAAAACGCCAGTAGGAAAATTGTGAAACTGCAGATCGCTCTGGCCCATGCCAGTTCGAATCGTCCCGTGCCACGCTTTGTCGCAAGGAGAGCCGCCAGTAGCAGTGCGAGTACCATCCCTGCCAAGTATTGCGCCCTCCCGGGTACTCGCGACGATGGGGTGAATCGAAGATAAGCTGCACCACTGGTCGGACGAGAGTTCACTTGCACTGTGAGGTCGGAAGTCAGAGTGCCGTTCGCTGGCAATTGCCCCGACGAGGGGCTGAAGGAACAAGCGACTCCCGCCGGAGCATTCAGACAAGCAAACGTGAACTGGTCGGTGAAACCATTCGAGGAAGTCAGGGTCACATTCACGTTTGTCGAACTGCCCACGCTGACAGTCGCAGCGGTTTTGGACATTGCAATTGTGGCGTCTTCGATTTTTAGCTGTGCACTGGCGCTATGAGAGACGCGGGAGGAAGCGCCACTTACAGTGAAGCTGTAATTGCCAACTGGCGCGGCCTGCGGATCAATATTAACAGCAGTCTGCCCCGGCTGGACAAAAGCGCCGTCGAGCGAGCATTTCGGACCCGGTGGGGTCACCGGACAACTGAGCTGGACGCCCTGGCTCCAACCGTTCAGGGGCGTCACAGTGAGCGTATAGCTAGCGCCCTGTCCGGGAAACGCGATTCGCGAAGCGGGCAAGATACTGAGGCTGAAGTCCGACACTCCCAGCGTTGCAGCAACCTGGGAGGTAATGGCACCGTCGCTAGCAACAATCGTAAAGGGATAGGAACCCAGAGGAGTGCCGTTCGCGACCTGAACAGTGGTGATAATGCCAGCGAAAAAGTTCGGAGCCAGGTTCAGTGTGGAAGGGGTAAAAATGCACGACGCGCCTGTGGGCAGCCCCTGGCAGGAGAAGCTCAGAGTCGTGGCGTAGCCGTTGATGGAGGCAGCACCCAGGCCGTAATCCTGCGTGGCACCCCCCGGCGGTGTGGATTCCGTAGGATTGTTAATGTAGAGATGAAAGCCGAGATTCTGCCCAGGCGATGCTTGCGTGCCATAGGCTACGGCCACATCGGATCCCAGAGTTGCTTGCAGAGAGAACACATGCGCGGAGTTGTAACCGGCCCCGATGGTAAAAGGAACGTCCTGTGAAATGCTGGCTGACGGAATGGTCACAGACGAGGGGAGCGAAATAGCCGGATCACTAGCAGACAGTTGCACAGTCGTGGCAGAAGCTGCCACGACTGCGAGATTGATCCTCAGCGTTCCCTTATTTCCGATGACGGGGTCGGCAACGAGCCGAGCCTGAATCGCCGAGCCCGGAATAGACAAGAGAATATTATAGGAGGAAGGCCAAGGGTCTATTTCAATTAAGTCATCCCGGCCGTCTCCGTTCAGGTCGGCGACGACGGTTGGGAGAGGAGTTTTACCAAAATCGTGAACCGCATAGTCCGGTGTGAATGTACCGTCTCCGTTCCCAAGAAGAAACTGCATGTAAGATGGCGCGCGGGAGAATGTGACTTGATTGAAGCCATCTCCGAACTGCGGGACGGCAATGTCAATGTTTCCGTCTCCGTTGAAGTCACCGAGCAAGAGTCCCGGAAATTCCAGCGGTGTTCCCCGCAGCCCCAGCACCGTGTTGGAGAGACCAGCGAAGGGGGAATATGTGGCACCGTCCTGAAAGGTACCATCGGGACGTCCGAGAAGTACTTTGAATGTCGGCACCTGGAAACCCTGTATCGTTATCGGGAACGTCTGTTCAATGATGTCAGGCAGACCGTCGTGATTCACATCGGCGACATCGAACAATACCGATTCCGCGGTCAGAGTTGTCGGAGGCAGGAAAGTGCCATCGCCTCGGCCGAGGAACTCAAACAGCGGGTGAGGAAGCGATCCTGGACCGACGACATTATCGTTGACGGCAATGAGAAGATCGAGCTTGCCGTCGTGGTTGAAGTCGGCGGTGACCATGCGCCGCGGCCCGCCGCCCGTGCTGCCGGCCGGCCCAAAATCCAAATCTGCTCCAGGTCGAAATGTGCCGTCCCCGTTTCCGAGCATCACACTGATTCGGTCAATCAGGTCCGGGCGGCCGCTGCCTCGCCCGATGGCCAAATCGGGCTTACCGTCTCCGTTGAAGTCGCCAACAGTAAAGATTCCCGGGCCCTGGTTGAGCTTGGTGATCTTGACGGGGCCGAACGTTCCGCCTCCCATGTTGGGGGCGAAACCAAGATAGCCGAATGACGAATTGATATCGCTGCCAAGGATGAGGAGGTCGGGCCGGCCCAGGCCACGAACGTCCGCGAGCCGCACGTCATAAATCTGAAAGGTACCCTCGAATGCGTCCGAAACAATGGGGGCGCCGAAGTGGCCGGTGCCATCGTTCAGCAAGACTGCGATTCTCCAGGGATTCTGGAAATTCTTCCAATACATGATGTATGCGATGTCCGGCTTGCCATCACCATTGATATCGCTGACCATCGGACAGCAAAACGGATTGTTGATGCTGCCGCCGGTTACGCCATCATTGGCATCACCAATGTAGGCACCATGCGGGTCGCCGAATCCTCCCTTCGCATCATTCAGGTAAACGCTAGTGGTGTCGCTATCCTGGTTGGAAGTGATGAGATCGGGGTGACCGTCACCGTTCAAATCCCCCACGGCGACGCTGAACATGCCTGTTTCGCCCCGGTAGATTTTCCCCGGGCTGAGCGCGCCATGCCCGTCACCACGAAGAACCGCAACTGCATTTCCGGTCTCGGGGCCAAAGAGTGAGACATCAAAATCGATACCCGCGGTAATCACATCGAGATGGCCGTCACCATCGACATCAGCCAGCGCGATGCCTGCGCCGACGTCGCCAGCTCCAACGAGGAAAACATTCGGGAATCCGTCAAAAGTCCCGTCACAGTGGCCGTTAAAAACGTAGACACTGCCCGCATCCGTGGAAACGGCGATATCCGGGCAGCCGGATTCATTTAAATTGCCAGCGATGGCGTTGAGTGGTTGAACGAATGGGCCAGCCTCGAAGAGGTACACCGATTCCTTGAACGTGCCATCTCCATGGTTCAAATAGACGTGGATTCCTGGAAGGACACCACCTTCATCGTTCATTAAAAGGTCGGGCAGGCCGTCACCATTGAAATCGAATGCCTGAAGCGTGACGGTCGCGAAAGAACCGACAGAATTCTCGGGTGGACGCGTGACTGGCGACCCGAGATGGCCCGCGCCGTCGCCCCGGAGAAAGGCCAGTGGGCCGGTTACTGCATCGCCCAGAAGCCCGGCGACCACGTCAATTTTTCCATCCCCATCGAAATCCCCAGCGGCCAATGAAAGGACAGGGGCTGGAGCGTAGTACAAAGTCTCGGGTTGGAACGTGCCGTCGCCATTGCCTAGAAGCACGCCGACCGTGGCACTGTCTGCTTCGGCTACGATCAGATCTAGGATGCCGGAATGACGCAGGTCGGCGGCAACCACCTGAAGAGGAGCAGCGCCTTTGAGCAGCAGAATAATCGGTAATTGCGCTGTTCCGTCGCCTTTCCCCAGGTAGAGCCACAGATTATTGCTTCCCCCGTTCGAGACCACCCAATCGAGCTTGCCGTCCTTGTTGAAGTCGCCCGTCGCGACGCTAGTCGGGATGAAATCGGCGGGTAGAGGCTTGCGCAAATCGAATCCAGGCAAAGTTCCCGGTGCGCCGAAGGTCACGGCCGGTGCGGCGAGAGACTTTAGATTCGGTGAAACCGACGTGGTGGTGGAGTTCGCTAAAGGAAGGGCCGTGCCACGGTGCGGTCGCGCGAAATGCTTCAGATACGCGGGCCCCATCTTGCGGCCGTAGTTCCATCCCATGAATCGCATCGGGCGGGGCGGCACTGAGCCCGATTGAGCCTGGACTCTTCCGCGGTTGTCCAGCGAAAGACGTCGTTGTTGTTGTTCCTGCGGACTGGCTGCAAGGCTCGACGAGAGAAGCGGCGCCGGCCCGGCGGGCGCCGGCGATATCGTAAGAGGAACAGCGTTAGAGGTACCGCCTCCGGGCGGGCTCACGGAGACGGTAATTTGTGCAGTGCCCGCATTGGCAATAAGTCCAAAGGGCACGAAGGCAAAGATCGTATTGAGATCGGAGGAGAAGCTTTGCAGTGGCATACCGTTCCAGAGCACTGTTCCCCCATTGAATCCAGTGCCGTTCACGCGTAGTGAGAAGCTCAGACCAGCGGCCGTCACCGTCGATGGAGAAATGGAATTGATAGCCGGAACAGGGTTGAGAAAAGTGAAGGGCAATTGCGCGGACGTGCCACCGCCGGGTGGCGGATTGATGACTGAAACTTGCGCCGGTCCGAAAAAGAAGAATGGCGGGACGAGTTCGGAAGCATCGACCGGGGCAGTAAGCTGCGTGGAACTCACAAATGTGGTGGGCCGATCGACGCCGGAGAAGTTGACGCGTGAACCGAGCATGAAGTTTGACCCGTTCACCGTCAGCGTGAAACCGGGCCCACCAATGACAGCGCTGGAGGGAGAAACGGAGTTGACCACGGGCAAGGGATTTGGCGATGGTGGTGACGACGGAATCGTCCATAGCATGGACGTGCCGCTCCAGACTGCTGCCTCGCGGAAACTAAAGGTCTGCGCGGCAGTGAGAGACTCCTGCAAGCCTACGGTAGCGGCAGCGCCATTGTCTTGGGCGGTGCAATTGCCCCCGAAAACAGTGTCAGCGTAGTTGAGCTGAACGTCGCTCTTCCCCTCGAAAAAAACGACCTGGAATCTGACGGTCGCCGAGGCGTCCGAACGGCAAAGAAAGCTGCGCACATCGCGCCACTCCACTACGAATTGGCGGTTTGGAGCGGCTCCCACAACGGCCCAGAAAACATTCTGCGAGCTGCCTTTCACAGGGAAGAGGTCTTGCCAAAAGGGAGCAACGAGCGTGACAGGTGGTGGAACGGCGAAGGGCGGAAAAATCTCCGGTGGAAGTGGGCCAACATGATAGTCGCTAAAGGCATCCGTGAAGCTTATGGTCCCATTGCTGCTAATGAAAACTTGCGTGAAGCGGCCACGCGCATATGAAATCGGGAACGGTGAGGACACGGAAGCAACAGAATCGTCGCCCAAATCCAGGTCGGTTCCTGCAATATTCACGTAAGACGGACTTACGGACTGGAATGAATAATTGCTGCTGAGGACTTCTACCTGAACCGCATCGCCCCAGGGGAAAGTAAGCACATAACTGCCGGTCGAAGGTGGTGTCCATTGCGCAGAGAAGATGCCATCACCCGCGGCTTGATCAGGGGCCACACCGTCGTCGGCCAAAATCACCGTCTGTCCGCCCGGAGAAACTGTGACGCTGATAGGTCCGGCTGCCTGCCCACAATTGATGCTCAGCGCTGCCAGATTCACGGGAGCGCCAACACTCGCCGATATAGTGTCCCCCAAAGGCAGAAGGCGGGACTGGTCGGTCTGATTTGAGCAATTGAGAGACCCAGCGGCGTTCAACCGCTTGCCCGTAATGGTGCTATCCAGAGCCGCGACCGTATCGCCTCCGCTCAGCAAAAGGTTCTTGATTGCTCGCCAATCGCGGCTGGAATCCTGGGCCTTCAAGAGAGCCGCGACGCCAGTGACATGCGGTGCGGCCATTGAGGTTCCACTGATTACACTGTATGTGTTGTTAGGAGTGGTACTCAGGATCTGATCGCCAGGCGCTGTTAGATGAGTCGTCCTGCGACCAACATTTGAGAAAGCTGCGAACTCGTCCTTGTTGGTGCTGGCGGCGACGGAAATAATGTTGGGCAATCCGTAATCGGCGGGATAGCCCGGAACGAGATCGTTATCCAGGAAATCATTTCCGGCCGCGGCAATGAACAGCAGTCCGCTCTGTTGCTGCGCCGCAATCGCATCGGAAAGCGATTGCGAAAAGCTGCCGCCACCCCAGCTATTATTACTCGCAATGATGTTGATGCCGGAATCTTTCAGCGACTTAACCATGTCGAGGCAGGTGATTGCCCCCCCAACGTCACCGAATCCCTGTGAGTTGAGGAACTTGCAAGGGAGGATTTGTATGTTCCAATTGATTCCCGCCACCCCGATGGCGTTATTTGTCGCGGCCCCCATGATACCGGCAACGTGCGTGCCATGTCCGACGCCGTCGGCAGGATCGCAAGTTCCAGCCACGGCATTGAAACCATGGGAGCCTGCCGGACAAGTAAAGACATCTCCCTGCGTGCGCGTCACAGTGAATGAAGTGGGAGCACTCCAGATTTGGGAGGATAGATCTGGATGCGTATAGTCGACTCCAGTATCGATCAACGCAAGGACGACGCTGGCGCTTCCTTTCGTCACACTCCAGGCCTCGGGCGCGTGAATGTCAGCCCCCGCAGTCCCACCGTTCTGCCCAGTATTGTGGAGATTCCATTGCTGGGAGAACTGCGGGTCGTTAGGGAGGGTCACACTCTGAATCGTATGGACGACATAGTTCGGCTCGGCGTAAAGAACATCCGCTTGCGCCCGATAGTTCGCGACGGCCTCGTCGATCCGAGCGCCGTCTGGCAGGCGAACTCTCTCGAGATGAGAGACAGAATCGAATCGTTTCAACACCTGTGCATTTACGAGTGCATGCACCTTTAGTTTTTGCAGGTCAGTAGTACCCGGCTTAAACCGGACCAAGATTTCACCAGGAACGAACTCCCGCTTCGGGAGATCCAATCCTTGACGCAACCGGGCGCGTCGCACGGCGCGGGCCTGGTCGCTAGCGTGGGTCCCAGGCAACCGCGTCGCAAAACCCACAATGGCGGCCAGGGCAAGGATGCAAAGTGCGAGACGGCACCAGAGCCGGGATTCAGAACGAGTCAACCGGCACGAAGGGAGGCGAATATCCATTTGAGGGTCAAGCGGGGAACGCGGGCAGTTTGCATTCAAGTCATCTCCTTGTCAAGTCATCTGGTCGCCCACGGTCGCCCACAGTTAGGGATGGCGAGAGCGCCTGCTGTCTGCATTGCATTTCTGGAGTACTGCATTTCTGGAGTACTTGACAGAGTACTTGAACGAAGATACCCTCCCGCGGATAGATACCGGTTGACGGGGCGTGCAATCTTCCATGAACCCTTTTCCTACCGATGCGTCTAAGTCTCGTCCTAGCATCAACTTATACTCGATAGCAATCGTAGCGATTGGTGCATGCCTTCTAGGTGCAAGCATGCCTGCCTCTGCGCAAAGCTACGCCATTACTGTGCCTAGGAACCTTGGGCAGCTTGTTGACGAGTCGCAAACCGTGGCCCAGGGATGGGTTGCCAGCGTGGTAGTCGAACCCCACGGGCAATTGAAAAATTTAATGACGGTGGTAGTTACTCTGCAAGTGGAAGAGTCGGTGAAGGGGAGCGTCCCAAAGACGTACACGTTCTCGCAGGCCGTGATAGACAGAAGGGACCTGCAACAGAAAATGGGTTACGGCGTGGGACAGCATCTGCTGCTGATATTGATCAAGCCCAACTCCTACGGGCTGACGAGTCCGGCCGGGATGGAGCAGGGCCGGTTTCGCATCGAGGCCAGAACCGACGGAAAACTGGTTGCCACGAACGGCGTTGCCAACACGGGCCTTTTCCGCGGTTTGGATTCCCAGTTGCAAGCCAGAGGTGTTCGGGTCACACCTGAAGTTCAAATGATGGTGACGAAATCGGGAGTCGGGCCGGTTCCGCTCGAACAACTGAAAAGTTTGATACGAACAATCGCGGCAGCGGATTCAAGAAAATGAGAAAACGGAGAGAAAAGCTGGCCCTGTGGAGAAGGAGCGCGGCTGCCATCTTGAGCTTCCTGCTCTTGCAGGCGCATGTCGCGTTCGCGGGCGGCCCGCTGGTAGTGGGCGGACCAGCGCAGGGTATCTCCGGCGTGCCGCTCGTCTGGGATAATACGAATCCCGTCATGTATCGCGCTGATAGCGGGCCTTTAAGCCAGCAACCAAACGGCGGCGCAGTGGTCATTACCAACGCGCAGGGCGTGGCGCGCGTGCAGAGCATGTTCGGCAACTGGGCAGCAGTTCCGACGGCCAATCTAAAGATCAATAGTGCCGGTGGCCTGCTGGCGGTGGGGAGCTTTCCCGCAAACGGTGACGTGAAGACGGTTACGGACTTCCTGACTGTGGCGGGCGATATCACAGGCCAGGCGCCGGATCCCAATTCCTGCAACGGCGGAGGACAGAGTCCGATCATGTTCGACGCTGACGGAACCATTTTTGATGGACTGGGTCTGCCGCCGGAAGTCATTGGATTCGCTTTTCAATGTGCGTTCAATCCGACGACCGGAAAAATCATTTCTGCAGGAGCCATTTTGAACGGAAGATTTCAGGATGGAATCAACAATCCAAACGCAAATAACTTCGAGCTGACTGCGGCAGAATTTGATCAGGCATTCACCCACGAGTTCGGGCATTTTCTCGGCCTAGGGCATTCGCAAATCAATGTGGATGTCCTGCTTAACGCCATCAACACCGACGCCCCGAACTGCTCGCTGGACGACGACGCAGGAATGCCGCTGATGTTTCCCGTTCTCGGGCTTTGCACTGCCAAGACAACCGCTGGATTGCCCATCCTCGCTGTGGATGATGCTGCATGGATCTCGAAGCTCTACCCGGTTTCGTCTCCCCCGCCGGCGGGCAAGACAAGTTTCAATGCCGCATACGGAACCATCGGCGGAACAGTGTTTTTCTCGGATGGCGTGACTCCCGCCCAGGGAGTAAACGTCATCGCACGCAACGTGAATTTGCCCCGCCGCAATGCCGCGTCCGTCGTTTCAGGATATCTGTTCACGGGAAACCCGGGACAAACCGTGACGTGTGTGAATCCGGCTATGCCCACGGCGCAAACGTGCTCCAATCTTGGAGATCCCTTCGGTTCGCATGATCCAGCATTAATTGGACATTTTGAAATCCCACTACCGCCCGGCACATACACGCTTCAAGTAGAGTCGGTTTTTGCGGGGTTTGCCGGAGGGTCGAGCGTCGGGTCGCTTGACCCTCCAATCCCTGCACCGGGGACCTATTCCTCGGCGGCCACAGTCAGTGTAACTGCAGGCGCCACAACTACCTTCAACATCACCCTGCAAGGAACTCAGCCGCGATTCGATGCGTTTGAGAGCGCGTCCCTCTTGGCACCTTATCTGCAGCCGATTTGGCTCCGACGAGAGCAAATTATCAGGGAACGGCAAACAACGTGAGGAGGAGCACAGCCGCAAGATGGAGTTTGATGGTAGCGACTTTGTTGCCTGCGCTCACGCTCCTTGGCTGCGGAGGTGGAGCGAGCTCTTACAATCCGCCACCACTACCTCCTCCACCGCCGCCTGCTTTAACGATCACGGCGCAGTCGCCGTTACCTCGGGCTGTTCTTGGCCAGCCTTATACCGTGAAACTTCAGGCCAGCGGTGGCGTGCCACCATACGCCTGGAGCACGCAGCTTCTGGGAATACCAGGGATGACCCTGGCGTCTGATGGAACGCTGAGCGGAACACCTGCGCAGCAAGCCACTTTCATCCCGAATTTCACCGTAACCGACTCGAAAGGGACGACGGCGACCGCATCTATCGAACTGGACATAATCGCGCCGCTGGCCTTTAGCACGGCAGCGACCCTCCCGGATCAGAACATCGCTTTGCCTGTCTATACGTACATTGCAGTGAGTGGTGGAGTACAGCCGTACACGTTCAGCCTGGCACAGGGTTCGAGTATGCCCCCCGGACTAACTTTCACCAGCGCCAGTAGCGTTGGGCTGATCCAAGGTACGCCAACGACGCCGGGTAGCTACAGCTTCACAATTCAAGTGACTGACAATTTCACTCCCCCGTTCAAGATCTCACAGACTTTTACGTTGAACATTCTAAATAATCTGGTCCTTCCAAACGGAACGCTTCCGGATGCTGTCCAGAGCATTGGCTATAGCGAATACATCAAACCTGCGGGCGGCACTCCGCCGTATCACTTCGTTCTCGGCCCCTACTCTTCCACGCCACCTGGTTTGTTCTTGGATACGGCAACTGGCAAGGTCTATGGGACACCAACGACTCCAACTCAGAACCCCGACACGATGCTGGTAACGATTTCCGACTCCGCGCCGCAGCCTGCTACGATCAATCCCTTCGTCACACTGAACGTAGCGCCGCCACTTTCCTTTCAGACCACCACTCTTCCGGACAGCGCCCGAGGACTCAACTATGGCGGGAGTGTTACCGTCGTCGGGGGGAGAGCACCGTACACGGTTCAAATGACGAGTGGGGCACTTCCCGATGGACTTACTATTTCCCCCAGCCCTTACGGAAGCACTTTCAATGTGACCGGTGTTCCCACGAAAGACGGTTCCTTCCAATTTAGCCTGAAGGTTTCTGACTCCTACCAAATACCCAACACTGCAACACAGAATTTCCAGATACGGATCAGCGATCCTCTCGCGCTTACCGGGCCTTCGCTTGTCCAGATCCTGTATAACCAAAGCTATTCGACAGCTTTTCCCGCAACTGGCGGGATTCCACCCTACACATGGGGCATCAGCAGCATACCGACTGGGTTTACTTTCGATCCTTTGACGGGAACGCTGAGCGGGACGCCCACCGGCGCGAGTTATACGAGCCCCAATGTTTCCGTGCGCGACAGCAGTAATCCCCCACAGACGGCTACCTACTTCAACTTTGTCCTTCAGGTGTTTGGTAAACTTGCTATTTTGACCAGCTCGCTGCCTACAGTGGCAACTGCCAGCACTACTTGGCTCGGATTGGCCTCCGTCGGCGGCGGCTTCCCTTACCAATGGAATGTGTCGTCTGGAACCTTGCCCCCAGGCATGATCTTCAACACGATCGGAGGAAACGGAGCGATTTCTGGCTCGCCGACTCAGGCGGGGTCGTACACTTTCAAAGTGTCGATATCCGATGGCAACACTGGAAATCTCCATCAGACGACCTCGCAGCAACTGACTTTGACGGTGAAGGACCGCGGACAAATGACACGGAATGACACCATTGCTACTGCCACACCCGTATCGAACATCAGTCTTTTGGCCTCGATCAGCCCCTATAGTGACCCCAGCACCGCAGGGCCTGACGTTGATGTATATTCCGCGAGCGCAGCGCCCGGTTCTATCGTCCAGATCTACACAGCTCCGAACAACGATTTCCTGCAACCTCCTGAGCCCAATTCTATGCAACCCGTGCTCGAAATCGTCGACTCGAGTGGTGTGCGATATCAGAGTTGCGCATGGCAATCTGCGCCGCCGGGTTCGCCGTTCAATCTGCCTTGTGTCAACAATCTCCCGGGAACGTCTTATATTCAGGGAAACTATTACAGCTTCCAGGTTCCCGGGGCCGGAACAACTCCAATAACCTTCTATGTGCGCATATCTGACGCCCGGGGAGATGCCCGGCCGGATTTCATTTACACTTTCAACATATTCGGCGTGGACTGAACAAACCATTAAGCGGAGATCGTCCTAATCTTGTTCTGCCATAGGCGACCGCAGAGCCGCAACTCCGCGAGCGAACTTGCGCGGTGCTAAGTACCAGATGGAAATGGATCGCGGCTGTACCGACAGCACCGAAGAGGACGATTCAAGAACGACAAGAAGTTCCAGCCTATGTAACTCAACTGGATAACGATGAGCAAACGCGCTTTGTGCGACAGCGGGAAAGAGCGTCTGCCCTTGCGGCAGATAGTCAATCCGTCCAAAACGGTGTTCATGCGGACCGTAAATGCTTTAGAATCAGGATTGGCAGCGCGCCCGTAGCTCAGTTGGACAGAGCATCTGCCTTCTAAGCGCGGTCTCCGGCTCCAACAACTCCATCCAATTTTTCTAACTATCAATGTTTCCAATAAATCGGGGCATCTGCTTTTCGCTCGAAGCTAACCCCAATGGATGGATAAAGATAGGATTATTGCACAGTTATCGCACAGGGATACTAGAACTAGTTGCGACGTCTGCCTGCGAGGCAGGCGCTCTGGCCTCGAAATGCTTCGTTCCATGAAAGGCACAGAATGTTGAGAGACTATTTTCAGGAGGCAATCCGCGTTCGCGCTGAGGCGACGTGACGCCGCCTACTCGAAGCCGAAGCGAACCCTTGAGGGCGAGGACCGTTCTGAGATCCACCCCGCCACGAACATCCCGAACACTTCTTGCACCTCGTCTTACGAGGAAACGTTAAATATGAAGTGAATACGAAGGGTCGAAATCTCCGGTTTACTGCGCGTCCCGGCACAATCTTTCTCCTGCCTCGGGGCACGGTGGATGGAGTGAATTGGGCAGGCCCAGCGCCTGGCCGTGGCCATCCACCCGCACCTGCTGACAAAGGCCTTGGACGAAACCGCACACGAAACTGACGTCGAACTGACAGAACACTGGGATTTGACCGACCGACATATTTCAGCGCTGCTAGCGGAAATGGCGGCGGATCTTGAGGACGGCTCGCCGGCGGGAGCGATCTATGGCGAATCCCTGGCTAACGCCTTGGGAGTGTACCTACTGAAGCGGTATGCCGCGCGGCGATTCATACTTGTCGCCTATAAAGGCGGATTGCCCGGATATCGTCTCAAGCGAGTTCTAGATTACATCGCCGCCAGTCTGGAGGAGAACATAAGCCTGGCACAACTCTCCGCGATTGCAGGGATGAGTCCGCATTACTTTTCGGAGCTATTCAAACAGAGCACAGGTCGGACGCCCCACACTTATGTTCTGCTCCGAAGAATTGAGCGTGCCAAGGAACGACTTTGCGATCCGAAGCGCAGCGTCATCGACGCAGGACTAGACGCAGGTTTTGAGAACCCCAGCCATTTTGCCCGTGTGTTTCGGAGACTTGTAGGTACGACTCCATCGCGGTTCCGAGGAGAACATCTCCAAAGGGTTTCCCTGAAGGCCGCTTCCCCTGAGTAAAACCAGGCGGCTACTAAGCCTCGCCAATAGATGCTCGGCAGGGGTCTAACCTGGTGTCAAGAGTCGAGTAGAAGCGAGCGGCAATCAGTTGGCTTTTTAGCCTTCATCAAAATCCGCCCAATATCCGGTACGTACGACCCGAGAGACTTGAGCTTTGGCACTGCAGACTCTAGCACTTGAGTACGCACTGACGTCTGCGACCCCTTACGACTGCCGTCTCGCCTGCTCGCTCCGCGCATGAGGCATGAACTACCTATCCGTGCAGCAATACGGATTGTTCATTTCCCAATGGCGGAATTTGTATTCCTTCTCCACCGCCGGCCGCCTGATAAGATACAAGCCATCTGCCGCGAGCAGGAACATGGTGCCGGTCTCATGATTCGTAATTTCCTGACGAACCTGCTTCACTTCATAGACACGATTGGGTCCACGTGTATTGGCGGTTATCTCGTAATCCAGAGGGTTTGCGTCCGACGACACAGTCGCTTGATTGGAGACCGTGATGAATCCATCTCCTGCCGGAAGCTCGGTCGAGCTATGGAATTTCAGCCCTGGAATCATCTTAATGGTCGGGAGCTTTACATTGTGCAGATCTAAAACTGCCTCCCCTTGACCGTCCCGGAAGCGGATGAGCTCTACATAATCTCCAAGAGAGGCTACAAAGTCGAACGAGCCAGGAGCGTCAAGTTGTGGTGCGGCCTTCTGTTTGATTTTGGCCGGATCGGTCACATCAAAGATGGCCAGCCGGGTGCCATTGTTCTGTTCGACATAGAGAAGAGTTCTGCCATCTCCTTTTGCGTGGAGCATCATCGCTTGGCCGGGTACCCGTGCAAGTTCGGGAAGCTCCGTTGGGTTGACGAGAATGATTTTGCTAAAACGGTTCCTCGCTTCTGCGTGGCCGGTCGTTGTGAGGAGGGCTGCAACCGCGAGTGTTAATTGAGCGATTCGGATGATTTGTTTCTTGTTCAAGGTACTTCTCCTTTCGAGCTGTGCGACTCTGACCATTCGTCTCTTGTTCAAGGCGCGCCTCGAGGACCCTCCAAGAATTTTTATTGTCGACGTGATTTTTGCATCTAATTCTTAACCGGGGTTGCTCATCTGC
>Ga0137401_10000569_pt1 | contig 14744 bp, 17 predicted proteins | sample CZOMad1_1_16fung_FD_108286 | JGI IMG/M metagenome (GOLD analysis project Ga0137401, IMG submission 108286) | Vadose zone soil fungal communities from Angelo Coast Range Reserve, California, USA - CZOMad1_1_16fungal (Illumina Assembly) | ecosystem: Environmental > Terrestrial > Soil > Vadose...
ACGCGATTTGGCCGGGGGCGTATTGGCGGGTTTGGTCGGACTATATTGTTCACCGGATTCATTTGCGGGTGCTGGAACACATTAAGAAGCAGGTCGAGAACGATCTCGCGGGTGTCGGGTAGGGAGTGAAAAGCGCCCGCCGCGGTCGGCGGGCAAATCTGCACAACGGCTAAGATCCGGCAGGATGCCGGCGCTACCAGTTGAGGTGATTACGCGGAGGCGGCGCGGGATTCCGATAGGACGCGCTGGTAGTACTGTTCGTAGCGGGGGATTACGTCGTTGGCGCAGAATTTAGATTTGGCGTTGATGCGGGCTTGGTGGCCCATTTCGCGGCCGCGGTCGGCGCGCGAGAGGATTTCTATGGCGTAGGCTCCGGCTGCTTTCACATCGCCGGGTTCCACCAGATAGCCGTCGACGGCGTGTTGGACTACTTCGGGGATGCCGCCTACGTTGGTGGCTACTACGGGGACTTCGCAGGCCATGGCTTCGAGGGCGGCCAGGCCGAAGGATTCCAGCTGGGAGGGGAGGAGGAAGAGGTCGGCGGAGCTTAGTTTTTCGTAGACGGCGTTTTGTTTGCCCAGGAAGAAGACGTCTTTTTGGAGGCGCTTCTTGCGGACCAGGTATTCGGCTGCGCCGCGGTCGGGGCCGTCGCCTATTAGGACTAGCTTGGAGGGCATTTTGGCGCGGACTATCGCGAAGATTTCAACTACATTGGTGAGGCACTTTACTGGGCGGAAATTAGAGAGGTGCATGAGGATGGGCTCGCCGTTGGGGGCCCATTGGGCGCGCTGCGCTTCGTTGGGGGTGCGGGTGTAGAGGTCGCAATTGACGAAGTTGGGGATGACTTCGATGGGGCGCTTGATGTCGAATTCTTTCAGGGTTTGTTTTAGCAAATAGTCGGAGATGGCGGTTACGCCGTCGCTTTGCTCGATGGAGAAGCGGGTGATGGGGAGATAGCTGCGGTTGCTGCCAACTAGCGTGATGTCGGTGCCGTGGAGGGTGGTGACGAACGGTAATCGGCGGGGGACGGCCATGGAGCGGGCCAGCATCGCGCTCACCGAATGGGGGATCGCGTAGTGGACGTGGAGGATGTCGAGGGATTCTGCTTCGAAGACCTCTAACATCTTTGTGGCTAACGCCAACGTGTACGGCGGGTGGTCGAAGAGCGGGTAGGAAGCAACCTCGACTTCGTGGAAGTGGATGTGGGGGTCGTTGGGGTTCATGCGGATCGGCGGGGCGTAGCTAATGAAGTGGATGTCGTGGCCGCGGGCGGCTAGTTCCTGGCCTAGCTCGGTGGCGACGACGCCGGAGCCGCCGTAGGTTGGGTAGCAGGTTATGCCAATGCGCATGGTTGGGTGTCGGATCCTTTGCTGGGTTTGGTGCGAGCGGTGCGGTAGTTTCGCATTTTATCGCTCACTGGGGCCCTTGAGGTTCTTTCCGGCTGAGCCGGAATCCCGGATCGCCTATCCTTGTCGGATAGGCTCAGGATGACAGGTTTGGCCAATGGCCAGATCTTTAACGTCACCCAAGGTGCTCGGTTAGACGCGGGGGAATGTGGAAACGTGACACGGGCCAAAGGCGCTAAGGGCGGAGCTGCGGACGCCTAGGCGGCAGGGGCAGAGTAGTGTTGCGGCCCTACAAGGTCGAAGTGAGATTTAAGGTCGGGGTGGAGGTTCGAGGCGCTAGCCGCCGGTTGCTACTCGTCGCCGCCGTTGGCGGATTCTTCGCCGTCTTTGTGGACGTACTTGATTACGCGCTTGAAGATGAGCAGATTTGGGGCGCCTTGGCGGGTGAGCTTGATGCAATCGCGGTCGTACCACTCGACTGTGCCGCGGAGGGTCTCGCCATTGTCGAGAATGATCGCCATGGGCGTGCGGGCCTGCATCTGCTTTACCCAATAGAAATTTTCAGCGTGAGTCATTTCCGGCGGAGCAGGCTTCTTGCTCGGCGCGGGGCCGTTGTTCCCGTGCGGGGTCCTAGGAGGCATTGGATCCTTCACGTCCGCAAAACCGGGACGAAACATCCTGCGATTCACCATGACTGCTCCTTACAGGTAGGGTTAGCCTCTCACGTATGATGCATACAAAACGCGCCGGGTTACAGTTGGGCTCAGAAATAGCAGAAGAAATCGATTTGTATGCTGGAGTCACGGACGCGAGAAAATTGCGCGTTGTGGATTTGGCGCCAAGGAGGCCGCCAGCGCGTCGAGGCCGAGTTGCCGATTCAGGTTACGCCGGATACCGATATAAAGTTCGTCAAATGCAGTAACCGCGCGCATGACCCAGGAGGAATCCACGATTTTACTGAGGGCTTCCAGTTCTTTCGAAAGATGTAGGTTGCGAAGCACGGGTTGCTTTGCGCCTGACGTTAGCTCCAGCAGATCTCCCAACAGGGCATAGAAAACTTGCAGGTGGTCCTCGAACGAGGAGTCGCGGTCTTTGGCGATCGCGCTGGTGTCGGCGAAGAGTTGCGCGAAGCCTTCGGCGCGGGCGGTGCGGTCGAGGATGCGCAGGGCCTCGCGATGGCGTTGGACGGTTTGGTCTACGTCCATCTCCATCGCCAGACCTGGGCTGCCTTCGGCTAGTTGGGCGGCTAGCTTGCGGTCGGCGGGCTTGCGGTCGGTCTTGCCCTTCAGGATTTGCTCGACTTCCAGTTCAGGCAGCGGAGCGAAGTGAAACTGCAGGCATCGAGAGACGATAGTAGGTAGCAGGACGTGGGGCGACGGAGCGGTCAGGATCAAGGTTGCGGAGCCTGGTGGCTCCTCGAGAATTTTGAGGAAGACGTTGGCTACGTTCCAATTCATCGTTTCGGCGCCATCTAGAATAAAGACGCGGCGGCGGCCCATTGGTTGGAAGTAGGCAGCGCGCTGGACGGCGCGAAGTTGTCCGATACGCATCATGGGGCGGGCTACCGGTGTCTTGAGGCGGACCGGATCGGGGACCAGGGCCCAGACATCGGGATGCGACTGCAGGATCAGCGGGACGCGCTCGACCGTTGCGGCGTCAGCGCTTTCGCCGCGCTCTGCCAGGCCTTGCTCGATGAGTTCTTGCGGATCGGCTAGCAGGCTGATGCGCTTGCAGGGTTCGCATTCGCCACAGAAATCGTCGGGGAGGCGCTCGCAGTTGGCGGCTTGCGCGAACATGCGGGCGAGGGTGTATTTTCCTACACCGCGTGGCCCGGTGAAGAGCAGGGCGTGGGGGACTCGGTTGCTGCGCAAGGCGCCGCGGAGTGCGGCTACGAGGCGGTCGTTGCCAAGGAATTCGGAGAAGCCCACAGTCAGTGCCCGTCCTTTCCCGCGTGGCTGGCGAATTTCGCGGCGAGCAGTGGCTCGACGATGGTCACGAGGTCGGCCGCTATCGATTCTGGGGCGCGCATCGTTTTACGCTCGGTGTCGAAACATTCGACGGTAGTCCAATTGACGCGCCTCGAAAGGAAGTCGTACATGGCGGCGGCGTCCTCCAGGTGACGCAGGCTGCTTTCCTGAATGTCCCGTTCTGCGGACGTGTAGCTGCGGGCGGATTTCTTCGACACGAGCGCCTGGGCCTGCGGTGGCGGCACACGCAGATAGATCACTTTATCTTCGCGCGGCAGACCGTAGATGTTGTATTCGAGGTGTTCCACCCAGGCGATGAATTCGTTGCGTTTGTCGGGTGGGACGCGGGCGGTTTGGTGGGCCAGGTTAGAGGCGGTGTAACGGTCAGCGAGGATCAGTTTGCCTTGGTCGATCGCAGAGGACAATTCGAGCTTGGCTTCGAAGCGGTCGCCGGCGTAGAGGAGGGCCGCGAAACGAGGGTCAACCGTGTCGAGCGCGCCGAGGTCGCCATTCAGAAATTGGCCGACCAACTTGCCGAACCAGGAGTCGTAGTCGGGGAAGCCGGTCGAGTATATAGACACGCCGCGCGCGATGAGGGATTTCTCGAGCAGGTCGACCTGGGTGCGCTTGCCGCTCCCATCGATGCCTTCGATGGCGATGAGTTTGCCAACAGGGGTGAACACGCTGGATACAGTTTAACGAGAGACGCGCAGGGCTGCAACGTGTCTGAGAGAGATCGCGTGATATCGTGGGAAGAGGTAGAGCCAAACGAAGCAACAGAGTAATGACGCAGTGAAGTTACGAGATGCGGAAATCAGGCGGAAATCGACGAGGCTAGCGTGAGTGCGGACGGTGTGCGCGAAAATTTGTTAAGGATTCGAGAACGAATTGCGGCTGCTGCGCAGCGAGCCGGACGCCGTTGCGAAGAGATTACGTTGATTGGCGTGTCGAAAACGCATCCGGCGGAGGCGATTCGTTCGGCGTACGCGGCGGGCTTGCGGGATTTTGGCGAGAACCGAATTCAGGAGTGGGAAGGGAAGCGTGAGGGGCTCGCTGATCTAAGCGACGCGAGGTGGCACTTGATCGGACATTTGCAGAGCAACAAGGCGGCGCGGGCATCTGGGTTGTTTCACTGTGTGGATTCGATCGATGATTTTTCGTTGGCGCAACGGTTGGACCGGGCGCGTGGAGAAGCGGGTAGTGCAGGGAGCTTGCGCGTCTTACTTGAGGTTCGTGTGGCCGAAGAAGGAACGAAGAACGGTGTGAGTGCGGCGGACCTCCCGGCACTCGGGGAAAAAGTGACCGCGCTACCGACGCTACATCTAAGCGGCTTGATGTGCATTCCTCCGTATATCGAGGAGGCTGGGCAGGTGCGACCGTACTTTCGACAGCTGCGGGAGTTGCGCGATCAACTAGCGGCACAGTTGGGGATGCCGCTGCCAGTCTTATCGATGGGGATGTCGCACGATTTTGAAGAGGCGATCGAAGAAGGTGCGACGGAAGTGCGGGTGGGGACGGCGTTGTTTGGACACCGGCCTGCGGCGAAGGTCTAGGAGTTTAATTTCGGAAGCCATGGGACGAAGTTGTCTTACTCCGTTCAGGTACAAGAAACTGAGTCGAAAAATCTCGCCGATGTGAGCATTCGGCGAAGGATAAGTGCAGCGTGAGCGACGTGGACGACGAGCAAGAGATTAGCGGTTACGCTTTGGAGATCTGGTCGCGCGACGGAGTGGTCAAGTTTCAGGTGCGCGTACAGCCGCGCGCCAGCCGGAACGAAATTGCCGGAGTGATTGCGGGGGCTCTGAAGGTACGACTTCAGGCGGCCGCCTTGGAAGACCGGGCGAATACGGCACTCTGCGAATTTCTGGCGGAACTTTTGAAAACGCCAAAGTCGGCTGTTAGAATCCTCAGCGGCGATCGTAGCCGGATCAAGCGCATCGAGATTCGCGGAGTACACGAGCGACAAGTGCGTGGACTTTTGTCACACGAAGCGTAGTTATTCGCCGATCGTGTTCGGGTCGGTGGCGGCGAATTCAGGAAGGCCACCCAGCGACATGAGTTTCGACTTCCAGAAAATGCAGAGCGATTTGCGGGCAGCGAAGCTCGACGGGTGGCTGTTTTATGACTTTCGAGGCCGCGATCCGATCGCGCATCGCATTTTGAGTCTCCCACCCGGCATGCGCACCCGGCGCTGGTTCTACTTCGTGCCGGCGAAGGGCACGCCACGAAAGCTGGTTCACAAGATTGAGTCGCAATCGCTGGCGGCGCTGCCGGGCCAGACGCTCTACTATGCCGGCCAGGAGGAATTGCGCAAGAATCTGGCGAAAACCATTGGCCGAACCAAGATCGTGGCCATGCAGTATTCTCCCAGGGCCGCGATTCCATACGTGGCGATGGTGGACGCGGGCACCATCGAGCTGGTGCGAGGCGCCGGCGTGAAGGTCGTGAGTTCCGCCGACCTAGTGCAGAAATACGAAGCGTGCTGGACGCCGCAGCAACTGGAATCACATCTGGCGGCAGGCAAAGCCATCGACCGGATTGTGCGCGACGCATTTCAGGAAGCGGCGAAACAGGTGCGCGACAGGAAACACTTCACCGAGTACGATCTGCAGCAATGGATCCTGCGAGAGTTTGATACTGCCGGAATCGTGCGTGAAGAAGGGCCAGACGTCGCGGTTAACGCCAATGCCAGCGATCCTCACTACGGCCCTTTGGCGGGGAAGTCAGCACCGATTCGCGTGGGAGATTTGCTGCTGCTCGACGTGTGGGGCAAGGCCAGCACGCCGGGGAGCGTCTACTATGACATCACCTGGATCGGTTTTCTTGGCGCTAAGGTGCCCGAAAGGTACGCGAAGATATTTCGCATCGCAAGAGATGCGCGGGAAAAGGCCGTCGACCTAATTCTTTCGAGCATTGCAGGGGGAAAGCCCTTGCAAGGTTGGCAGGTGGATAACGTCGCGCGGAGCGTCATCGAAAACGCTGGCTACGGAAAATACTTCTTTCACCGCACGGGTCATAGCATTGGCGAGAGCGTGCATGGGAATGGGGCGAACATGGACGGGCTGGAAACGCACGACGTGCGTCACCTGATTCCCCGAACCTGTACTTCGATCGAGCCAGGAATTTACTTGCCGGAGTTCGGCATACGCACGGAGGTGAACGTGTACATCGGCGAGCGTGAAGCTCGCGTAACCGGCGCGGTTCAGACCGACGTCTTGGCACTTTTGGTATAGCGAGCAGAGCGCGGTTACGGGAGCGAGTTCAGATAATGATGGTAGATGCACCAGTGGCGGAGCCCTCGGACCACCAAGCGAAATCCGAAGGCATGGCCATGGCGATTGGCGTTGCTGGTTGGCTCTTGCCGGGCTTGGGCCACGCTTTGCAGAAGATGTGGGGAAGAGCGATCGCGTGCTTCTTGACGGTCGGAGTGCTCGTCATCATCGGTGCAGGAATGCGCGGCAATTTATTTACCGCCGATGGGGGCGATGCCTTCGCGGCGCTTGGGTACGTTGCGGACCTGGGTACTGGGAGCTTCTACGTTTTGGCTAGATCGCTCGAGGCTGACGGCCCCGATGTATCCCGCGCCGCTGGCGACTATGGGACGCGATTCCTGGCAGCCGCTGGGGTACTGAATCTACTCGCTGCGTTGCATGCCTATGAAGCGGCGCGCGGACGAAAGGCCTGAGGATTCGGATCAGATGACATTGCATTTCAGCCATTTTCAGTCCATGCTCCTGTTTGCCTTGGCAATCTCCGTTGCATTTGGATTCTTGAGCCGCAGACCTGCGCTAGAACGTCTGAAGTATGTCGGATGGTCATTGTTGATGTTCTTGTTGATCGGCGTCGGGATTGGCTGGGTGATGTACCCGTTCTCGCGCTAGAAGACTATGCTCGCGGACCGGCGACATCAGGTCGCGCCGCTAGCTACAGAAGGGAGGGTACGCGGTGGGTGGGACAGCGCTTATTTGCTGTCTTTGGCTTTCGCCATTTTCGAGGTCACGAACAAGAGCAGCTTGCGATCTTTTTCCTCCATGCGCGACAGGAAGCGTATTAGTTGGCGCAAAAAGCGGGCTTCCTTGCCGGACGCCCCCCAGTTACCAGCGCCTGATCCTTTGCCGTCGAGAACGGGATGACGCTGAGGAGGTTCATCGCCTTCATAGAGAAGTTCGTACAAAGGCACTTCGAGCGCCCGTGCGAATTTTTCCAGTGTTTCCACCGCGGGAACGGTGTGACCGTTTTCCACACGCGAAACATAACACCGAAGTAGTCCTGTGCGCTCCTGGATGTCTCCTTGGGAGAGTTTCTTTTGTTCCCTGAGCGCACGCAAGCGGTCCGCGACAATCATAAGCACCTCCTAGGTCGATTTGTGCCCCACAGCTTACCGTAACAGCTATGGTTAGTACCACATGTTATTCTACCTATAAACACTAGTACACAACTCTTGAATCCCAGTACATGGATATCGTGGCGTGGGATAATCATCCTAAGAATATACTTGACGATACGATACCTATGGATTACTCTTTCCCGGCTCTGCTGCCGTCCCGCACCAGGACTCGCCCGCGAACGAGAGACACAAGGCCACATCACTCGCTGCTATCGAATCTTAATGAGGTCGCCCGCGAATGCCACAGGGAGCTCGTTTTGAAAACATCGCCGGTCCCTTTGCCCATCTGAACACTTTTCGTGATATTCCCGTCGGACTGATGGTTTGGCAGATTGGGGATACCAACGACGTGAGTAGTCTGCGGTTGCTGACTGTGAATGAAGCCGCCGAACGGGAGCTGGGTACCTCTCTGCGCGACGTCATTGGCCAGGAGATCGGGCAATCATTTCCATCGCTGTTGAAAACCAATCTTCCGGACTGCTGCCGCAGGGTAATCGTGTCAGGGAAAGCAGAGAAAGTGGGAGAGGTACGGTTTGCGAACGGTTGCGCTCAGGACGGCATCTTCTGGTTCGACTGTTTCCCCCTGCCAGGCAATTGCGTCGGAACGGCGTTTGAAAATATTACGGACCGCAAAAAGATTGAACTAGCCAAGTCTGGCGCGCTGCGACTGCTGCATAGAATTACTATAGCAATCAACGATTCGACAACCGTCGCGGATGCCGCGGAGGTGTGCCTCAGGGAAGTGTGCAAGCACATAGGATGGCCCGTGGGCCAGCTGTTTGAAGTGGACGAAATCTCTGCAACGGAAGTTGCCGCAAAACCAATCTGGCATGTAAGCGATTCTGGCCGCTTCCGCGCTTTTCGAGAAGCCAGTGAAAGATTCGAACGAGATTTAACGAACAAATTCCTGCTGGACTGCCGGATCCGGCAGGGAAAAAGAGCTGGCCTCACACGATCGCTGGGATTTGCGGTCATGGAAGGCGACGCCTTGCGGGCAATTCTGGAATTTTCGTCAGAGACCCCGGCGCCTCTAGAGGAAACGCTCATGATCGTGATCAGTGACATCGGCGTGCAGCTCGGTCGGGTGTTTGAGCGGCAAAGCGCGGCGATCGTGACCCGTCGAATGAATAAGCAGGATGAGGAGCGGCGTATCGCCACGAGGAAGTTGCGCGCATGTACGGGTAGATACGGGCCGTCATTGAAAGCCTCGCTGGAAAATCTGCGCAGCGGGAAGTGCGGACGTGGCAGGACGTCAACTCGGCAGATGGCAAACTCGATCGAACTGATGCAGCGTTGCCTGGCCGAGATGCGCGAAGTTGGCACTCCTCCCATCGAGTTTCGGGATGGCCCGGGGCACTGACGAATCCCGACGCTGCGAAGGCGATGATCAAAGGTCGGCCAAAAACTTCCTCGGATCTGAATTTTCCGCAAAGGCGTTGCGTCGGTGTTGGTTGCGACCGCAGGCGAAACTCGACCCTTGACTTCCTTATGCTATAGTTGACTTCGCGGGCTGCCAAACGCTGTGATGTGTGTCGTCCCGCCAGCGAACCGACGGGCTAGGAAGCGGTACGACAGACCCCTCGAAACCGGCAAGGGCCGAGGTAGCTCAGTGGTAGAGCAGCCGATTCGTAATCGGCAGGTCGTGGGTTCAACTCCCACTCTCGGCTCCATTTCTTTCTTAATCTAACTTCCTCTCAACTCCTTAAGTTTTGGTTTCCCACTTGGTAGGGTAAGGCCGCTAGAGCGATCATGCCGAGATCCGTCGGTTTTCTGGTTTCCCCGGCGTTCCGCTTGCGGTAGCCAGGGAAGCTTCCATCAGCGAACGCAATGATCCTCAGAGAAGGTTATTCCGAATCTGCTGTGGTGAGTAGCGTCGATCGTGCGACTGCGGTGCGGCGAAATCCTTGAGTACTTGACTTCCAGCGACATAGTAAGTAAAAGAAATAAAGCGTAACAACTCGTAAGTACCGGGGTCTTGCAGATTCATTGGGTAAAATAGGGGCTTCCATGCCCCAGTCGTTTCGCGGGCTTCTTGCGCTTTCGTTGTTGATCCTTTTCATCTTGTTCTTGACGGGGAGCGTTCCTGTCTCACTTCTCCCATTTCTTGGCGAAGGGCAGGGGATCGACGGTAACGCAAAGGGGATCGGCTCGCTTTCGATGTGCTGTCTTTTGAATCGCGGCGCAGTGGTTTGGATAGAAGATACCAAGTAGACTCAAACGCCTTGGAATGTCGAAATGCTGGAGAAGATTTTGACGCTATCGCCCGGCAAACAGAAAGGATTGGCCGCGGTCGCGGATCATCGCGGAGTCATTGCCGCGTTGGCGATTGATCAGCGAAGCGCTCTCCGCAAGCTTTTTTCCAGCGCCTCCGGCGAGGCAGCCGAGAACGTATCCGCGGACCTGATCATCCGGTTTAAGGAAGCCGTCAGCCGGATTCTCACGCCTTATGCTAGTGCCATTTTGCTCGATCCGGAATTTGGACTCCCTGCCGCCGCCCAGCGCGCGAAGGGTACAGGCTTACTGCTCGCTTATGAAAAGACGGGATACGACAAAGGGATCTATGGGAGGCTTCCCAGCTTGCTGGATGGTTTTTCGGTGAATCGGCTACGGCAGTCTGGCGCCGACTGTGTCAAGGTTCTTTTGTATTACTCCCCGTTTAGCACAGTCGAAATCAACCGCGTCAAGCACGACTTTGTCGAACGTGTCGGCGCAGAATGCGTCGCAGCGGATACGCCTCTCTTTCTGGAACTGGTCAGCTATCACGACGATATGGACGACAAAGGTGGCGAATTCGCGCGTATCAAACCTGATTCGGTCACCCGTTCGATCGAAGAGTTTTGCAAGCCTGGCTATGGCGTAGATGTGCTCAAGGTTGGAGTTCCGGTGAACATGGCGTTCGTCGCGAGCCCGAACTCAGCAAGTTCCGCCGTGCTGTACTCCCGTGAGGAAGTCAAAACACATTTTCTTCGCGCTTCAGAAGCTGCAACCCTTCCGCTTATTTATCTTTCGGAAGGAGTGAGCAGCGAAACGTTTGGTTTTGCACTCGAGCTCGCCGCCGAAGCCGGGGCAAGATTCTCTGGCGTGCTATGTGGCCGTGCTACATGGAAGGATGGGGTCGCCGTCTTTGTTCAACACGGTTACGCGGCTCTTGAGGACTGGCTGCACCTATACGGTGTGCGGAACATCCAGAACGTGAATGCGGGTCTCGCTGACGCGTACCCCTGGTTTGAAAAGTTTTCGATTGTTCCTTCCGCGTCGGGAAAGGACTAGCTTACACCGCGCCATGATGTTTCTCTGCGTTAGTCCGAATCCGGCGGTGGACAAGCGGGTTCTCTTGGACGAGTTGAAGCCCGGCCAAATCCATCGAGTGAGAAGCGCTCGCGCCCACGCTGGCGGAAAGGCGGCTCATGTCGCTATGACCTTGCGGACGCTCGGCGAGTTGCCGCTCTGGATTGGTTTTGTGGGCGGTGAGACGGGGGCAGATTTGGTCTCCGGCCTGAACCAGCTTGGCATCCGGACTCAGGCATGCCCGACGCAGAAAAAAACGCGCGTCAATCTGGAGTTCATTGAAGACAGCGGCCGCGTGTCTGAAATATTGGAGCCAGGGTGTCCTCCCACTGAACTGGAGGTCATCGAGTTTCAGAAAGTGTGCGAGTCTGCGTTCGCTCAGGGACAGAAAGAACTCACTGTAATTTTCTCGGGCAGCCTTCCGCGCGGACTAGGTGTGGGCTTCTACGCCTCTCTTATCAAGAGCGCGAATTCGTTCGGCTGCCGGACACTGCTTGACACCAGCGGTGAACCGCTCCACGAGGCACTTGCCGCGTGTCCGCAGTTTGTTAAGCCGAATCGTCAGGAAGCGGAAGCACTTCTTGGCCAGGGCATCATTGACGTGTCCCAGGGAGCTCTTGCCGTGCAGCGACTGGTTTCCTTGGGAGCAAGGAGTGCTGCGATCAGTTTGGGCCAGCAGGGACTGCTCTGGTGTGCGGGTCGGGGCCAACCGGTTTACCACGGTCCCGCGATTGTGTTGCAAGCGCGCTCGACGGTAGGATGCGGGGATGCGGTAGTCGCCGCCTTTGCATATGCCACAACGCGTGGTTGTACCGAGGAACAAACGGTGAAATTGGCGACGGCCTGTGCCGCCGCCAATTGCCTGGCCGATTCCCCGGGAGCTGCGCGGCCCGCTGACATCGAGAATTTTCGGAAGCAAGCCCAAGTGAACCTTTTAGATGAATCCGTCTGACGTTATCTTGTTTCAGGTGTAAAATCGTGTCAGAGTATCAGTAACGAAATAAAAAGAATCCTTTCGAAAGAAAGCGAAAGCAGCCTTCTCTCTCGATGCTGAACGAAGAACGCCGACGCCTAATCCTGGAACTCCTTCAGAATGAGGGCCGCGTCCTTGTTCGCGATCTTTCCAAACATTTTCGTACTTCGCTCATCACCGTCCGTAAAGATCTTGAGTACCTTCATCACCAGGGCCAGCTCGAGCGAACTCACGGTGGCGCATTGCCATTACGTACGGGCGCTCTCAACGATCGCTCCTTGCATGAAAAAGAGCGTCTCTTTCGCCAAGAAAAGCTCCGCATTGCCGCCGCGGCTGTAAAGATGATCAGGCCTGGTCAGGTCATCATTCTGGACTCGGGTACGACGACTTCTGCCATCGCCCGCGCATGCGCGCATTTCCGCAGCTTGACAATTATTACCAACGCTACAAACATCGCGGCCGAGCTGGCGGGAACAGCCGTCGAGGTCATCCTGACCGGCGGCACGTTGCGCAAGAATTCTTTTTCCCTCGTCGGCCCGCTTGCCGAGGAAACATTGCGCAGGCTTAGCGCCGATCTACTTTTTCTGGCGGTCGACGGGTTTGATGTGCGCTATGGTCTTACGACGCCGAACCTGTTGGAGTCTCGTGTTAACCGTGCGATGGCGGAAGCCGCGCGGCGCACCATTATTGTATGTGACTCGAGCAAGTTCGGTCGACGCAGCCTGTCGCTGATCATGCCTACTTCGGCCGTTCACGAGGCAATTACTGACCGCAAGATTGCAAAGTCCCAGTTGAAGGCCCTTCGCGATGCGGACGTCGAGGTGACCTTGGTTTAGAGCGTTGCGCGCCGTTCAGGTTGAAGCTGAAGGTGCACGGAAATATGCCGTCGAGGATATGAACTAGATGCCAGCCGTCAATTCGCCTCTGCAGGATTCGCACACACTCGCTGAGATCTTGTCTCAACCCGGGATTTGGCCGGCTGCGCTGCAGCAAACTCAGTCGAGTCCAGCATTTCGGTCCGCGGTCGAACAAGCGGCGTCCCGCCAGGAATATCTGTTCCTTGGGTGCGGTACCAGTTTTTATCTTGCCGAGGCTGCAGCCGCGACTTGGACCCTTCTGACTGGAAAGCCGGCACGCGCACTCCCGGCATCCGAGCCGCTTCTGTTTCCTGATCTTGCGCTTCTTCGTTCGTCAAGACTGCAAGCCGTGGTGATCTCGCGATCGGGGTCCACTTCCGAAGCGATACGTGCTGCACAGATGCTTTCGCGTGACTACAACATCCCCACGTTTGGAATTACTTGTGCTACCAGTTCCTCCCTCGCTCAGATTTGCGATCTCACTCTGGAACTTTCTGCCGCCGACGACAAGAGCACGGTGATGACGCGGTCTTTTACATCGATGCTCTTGGCGCTACAGCATTTTGCGAGTTCGTGCGCGGGGGGGAGAACAATTCTGGACGCCACTGCTGCGGTTTCGGCGCAACTCGCTTCGCAGATTCACCGGTTCCACGAGCGGATCGAATCGTTCGTTATGGCTCGCGATTTCGCCGACTACATTTTCCTCGCGCAGGGCCCGTTCTATGCCATTGCCCGCGAAGGAGGCCTCAAAGTCATGGAAATGTCGTGTTCCTACGCCCAGACCCACCACACACTGGAGTTTCGCCACGGACCCAAAGCTATCGTCGCGTCAGAAACTTGCCTTACGTTTTTTCTGAGTGAGAGCGGTTACGAAGCTGAAACCGAAGTGCTACTCGAAATGAAGGAACTCGGCGGCACGATCATCGCTGTTTGTAATCGCGCGAGCGAAGCCGTTCGCCGCTCCAGCGACTTGGTGCTCGAACTTGATATCACTGCACCGGAGATTTCTCTTCTCGCGCCCTACCTAGTCCCGGCACAGTTGCTTGGCTTCCACACGGGAATCAAGAAGGGGCTTGATCCCGATCATCCGCGCCACCTTAGTCGTGTCGTAATTCTCGACTGAGTTACACTCCAATACTCCGTGGAGAGGCAAACTCAGTTCGATATTAGCGTAGTGGGCGAACTCAATCTGGATCTCGTCTTATACGGTCTTCCCAAAGAGCTCGAACTCGACCGCGAGCATCTGGCGACCGATCTTAGTCTTACGCTGGGTAGTTCTTCCGCGATCTTCGCGCACAATTTTGCCCTACTCGGCAACCGCGTGGGTTTCAGCTCTGCCATTGGTGACGATCCCCTTGGCGGCATTTGTCTCGCGCGTCTTGCCGAAAGCGGCGCCGACCTTTCGCGCGTCCGCCGCTTCAGTGGCAGGCAAACCGGCATCACCGTCATTCTTCCGCGGCCACAGAAGCGCTATATCCTAACGTACCCGGGAGTCATGGCTGACATGCGCTTCGAAGACCTTGACCTCGACTACGTTTTCAGCGCGCGTCACCTTCATCTGTCTTCCTATTTTCTCCACCGGGCCCTGCGCCCTCGCGTGCCGGAATTGTTCCGGCTTGCAAAACAGGCTAGGCTTACGACTTCGCTCGACACCAACGACGATCCCAGTGGTCTGTGGGGGAGCGACGTTCTCGACGCACTTAAATTCGTCGATGTCCTCTTGCCCAACGAATACGAAGCTTGCCGTCTCGCCGGCTGCGACAATACAAGCGGCGCCATGGAAACGCTCGCGGGGAAGGTCCCCCTATTGGTGATTAAGCGCGGCGAAAAGGGCGTTCTTGCCCGCAGGGGAGCGGAATCATTCAAAGTTGCCGCGTCCAAGGTCGATGCCGTTGACACCATTGGCGCTGGCGATAGTTTTGACGC